>ERZ779627.145-NODE-145-length-18679-cov-4.924291_pt1 | contig 18679 bp, 14 predicted proteins | sample MGYA00514191_ERZ779627 | MGnify/ENA primary metagenome ERZ779627 (study PRJEB29562, sample SAMEA4376705) | mouse gut metagenome | isolation source: Cecum | study: EMG produced TPA metagenomics assembly of the A DSS colitis mouse model was used to assess the... | reverse complement strand
AGCTGCTTCACGTTACCCAGCCCACTCTCTCCAAGCAGTTAAAAGCACTTGAAGAGGAACTTGGGAAAAAACTGTTCACGCGCCACAGTTTCAGCATACAGCTGACTGAGGAAGGTGTTTTGCTTCGAAAACGGGCAGAAGACCTGATAAAAATGGCCGACAAAATCACAACGGAATTTCTTGCTTTGGATGATGTTCTGGGCGGGGATGTTTACTTCGGTTTGGCGGAATCCTACCAAATCAGGCATCTTGCCTCTGCCATCAAACAGTTTAAAAATACTTTTTCCGATCTGCGTTACCACATTACAAGCGGCGATACAGAGCAGGTCACGGAAAAACTGGATAAAGGCGTAATTGATTTTGCTGTTCTGGCCGAAGAACCAAATACCACAAAGTATCATTTTCTTACTTTTCCTGAAGCCGTTCTGTGGGGTGTTGTCATGAAGGCAGACTGCCCCCTCGCAGACAAGCAGGCTGTCTGTGCCGATGACCTGGCAGGACTCCCGCTCTTTTGCTCGGAGCAGGGCTGGAACCACGATATATCCAAATGGTGCGGCAATAAAACAGACAAGCTGCATCTTGAAGGGTCTTTCCGACTATCCTATAATGGCTCCTTATTTGTGAAGGAAGGGCTCGGATATCTTCTGACTTTTCAGCACCTCATTGATACAAGCCCTGGCAACGGACTTGTTTTTCGCCCGTTGGCGCCGGCCCTTAAAACAAAAATCTATCTGATATGGAAAAAATATCAGATATTTACCCCTGTCGCACAACGGCTTTTGGAATACTTAAAGGATAAGTTTGAGGCTGTTTAAGCTTGACCAGGAAAGCCCGCTTGAGATACGGCGTTAAAACGTGTATAATAGCATCATTGAGCATCTCACGGGAAGTATTTCGCCTGGGATTCTGCAAAAGCACTGTCAACATATTCACATTATTCAATCAGAAAACGGAGGATCGGAACATGAGCAACAAGTACACAGGAACACAGACCGAGAAAAATCTGCAGGCGGCATTTGCCGGTGAATCGCAGGCAAGGAACAAATACACTTATTTTGCTTCCGCCGCTAAAAAACAGGGCTTCGAGCAGATCGCGTCCCTCTTTCTTAAAACTGCGGACAACGAGAAAGAACACGCCAAGATGTGGATCAAAGAGCTGAACGGCATCGTCGATACCGCGGCAAATCTGAGCGCTGCGGCCGAGGGGGAAAATTATGAGTGGACCGATATGTATGAGGGCTTTGCAAAAACCGCGATGGAAGAAGGTTTCCCGGAACTGGCGGAAAAGTTCCGCATGGTGGCGGCGATTGAAAAACACCACGAAGAACGCTACCGCGCACTTCTCAACAATGTGGAGACGGCGGAAGTATTTGCCAGAAGCGAGGTCAAGGTATGGGAATGCCGCAACTGCGGACACATTGTCGTAGGAACCGCCGCGCCTGAAGTGTGCCCGGCCTGCGCGCATCCTCAGGCTTATTTTGAGATAAGCGCGGAAAACTATTAAGTAAACGCCGGCTGAGCAGAGTGTTTCCCGCACCGGATCTGCGCTGCGAAACAGCGGGGTTTCCTGCAAATCCGTGCATCCACCGGAGACTTTGAGGAAGCGATGATTGATTCAGCGCTTCCTCAAAAAAGATCCGGAACAGGCCGTCAGGACGGACCGCATGCCGCGGGACCGCTCCCGGCGGCCTGTACCATTTTTGTATGGCGGCTTCCCGGTTCAGAGATACCGGATTCTGCCGCTGTTTTTTAATGTCCCCTGCAGATTTCCGCCAGACTGCAGACCGCGAAGAGGACGAGGTCCACACACACGATCGTCGCCCCCACCGGCGTAGACGCAAAGATGGACAGCAGAAGCCCGGTCGCCGCGCCGAACACGGACAGCACCGCCGACGCCACGGTCACGGCCAGAAAGCTTCGGAAGAGCCGCATGGCGGAAAGCGCCGGAAAGATGATCAGCGCGGAGATCAGCAGAGAACCCACCAGCTTCATGGCCAGCACAATCACCGAGGCCGTCACAACCGCAATCAGCAGATGATACCGCTTCACATTCATCCCCGTGGCCTGGGCAAAGGTTTCGTCAAAGGTTACCGCGAAAATCCGGTGATAGCATACCGTGAACAGCAGAAGCACCAGCACCGACACCGCGATACAGAGCCTGACATCAGCGATCGAAAGCGTCAGAATCGCCGTGGAACCGAACAGTGTGCTGCATACGTCTCCGGTCAGATTCCCCGATTTTGAAAAAAGATTCAAAAACAGATAGCCGAGCGCCAGCGCTCCCGTGGAGATCACGGCAATGGCCGCGTCTCCCCTCAGTCTCGCATTCTGCCCGGCATCCAGGAGCCAGACGGCGCAGAGCACCGTGACCGGCAGAACAACGGCCATATCATTTCCCACGTCCAGCACCGTCGCCAGGGCCATGGCACCGAACGCCACATGGGAAAGTCCGTCTCCGATGAAGGAAAAACGTTTCAGTACCAGCGACACGCCCAAAAGCGACGAAGATAAAGCGATCAGTACGCCTACAATCATCGCATACCGTACAAAAGGATAACCAAAATACAGCTTCAGCATCTCAGACATCGTTTCCGCCTCCCGTCGCCGTCAGATAGGAGCTCCCCACCCCGCTCTGTACATAGTCTTCTTTCGTTCCGAAAAACAGCGGTTCCTCGCCGACATGAAGAATGTGGCTTGCACAGGCGGCCGCCGCCTGAATATCGTGGGATACCATGATGATGGTAATCTTTTCCTTCCGGTTCAGATCTTTCAGAATGTCATACATCTCCTGAATCGCCAGCGGATCCAGCCCCGCCGCAGGCTCATCCAGAAGCAGCATCGAACCGGTCGCGCACAGCGCCCTTGCCAGCAGTACTCTCTGCTGCTGCCCGCCGGAAAGCTCCCGGTAGCAGCGCCCTGCAAGCTGCGCGATTCCGAGCCGCTCCATCTGCAGCCGGGCTGTCTCCTTCTCTTTTTTTCCGTAAAACGGCCGAAAACCGGTTCTTCCCAGACATCCGGACAGAACGATCTCCCGCACCGACGCCGGAAAATCTCTCTGCACCGCCGTCTGCTGGGGCAGATAGCCGATTCCGTCCGCCTCCAGCCCGTCTCCCATGCAAATCTCCCCGGACATGGGCTTTTTCAGCCGCAGCAGCGCTTTGATCAGCGTACTCTTGCCGGAACCGTTTTCTCCGACAATGCACAGATAGTCCCCCTGATTGACTTCAAAATCCAGATGCCGCACGACCGCTTTTCCCTCGTACCCAAGCGTCACGTCTCTGCACACAAGCTGTGCCATCTCACGCACCTCCCCGAACTGCCAGCGCTTCTTTTAATATTTCCAGATTGCGTTCCATGACGGAGAGATAATTTTCTCCCGCTTCGATCTGCCTGCCGCTCACGGACTGCATGGAATCCAGCACCAGCACTTTCTGATCTCCCGTGTCGGTATTTCCGGCAATCGTCCCGGCAATTCTTCCATCGGAACCGTCGATTGCCAGAACCGCAGGCAGGCACAGTTCTCCCGCCTTCTCCGCCAGAAACGTAATCGTTGAAAAACTCGCTTCCGTCTCCGCCGAACAGCCGGAAAACGCCGCGTAGCAGGTGATTCCATAGTCATCCGCCAGATAGCGGAACGGAAAACGGTCCCCGAACAGCAGCACCGGCTCCTGCGCCTGTCCCACTGCCTGCCGGTACGCGCCGTCAAGCGCCTGAAGCTTCTCGCAGTACTCCCTGCAGTTCTGCTCGTAGACCGTCCGCTTCTGCGTCCTCAAATCGCCCAGCGCTTCCGTCACCGCACGGCAGACTTCCTGCGCGTTCCCAAGCGACAGCCACACATGTTCGTCGTACTCCGCTTCTCCTTCCGCGTGCGCTTCGTGTCCGCTTCCTTTTTCTTCTCCATGGAGCTCTTCATGAAACAATGCTTCCGCGCGGTCTCCTCCCCGTTCCGTCTGCATTCCTTCCATATGCGCCTCTTCTTTCACGGAATCCTCCAGGATTTCCATCAGATTGAGGACCTTCCGATGCGGGTTCTCCGTATTCGCAAGCGCGTCTTCGACCCAGAAATCCGATTCCCCGCCCACATGGATGAACAGGTCCGCTTCCGCGATCTTCTGCATATCCCATATGGTCGGCTGATAGCTGTGCAGATCCGTGCCGTTTTTCATCAGAAGGGTCAGTTCCGCCTCCTCCGCCGTATCTCCGAGAATCTGTTTCACCCAGTCGTACTCCGGAAAAATCGTACAGACTATCTTCAGCCGCTCCCCCGCCGGGTCCTCTGCCGGCCGGCCGCAGCCTGTCAGCAGCACAGCCAGCAGCGCGGCAGACAGCATAACGGTCCGCTTCTTCCGGACGGAACCTCTATTCTTCATCCCGGCCCTCCTCTGCGGCGCATCCCTCGCACTGCCCGAAAAGAACCGTTTTTCCCTCGTCCATCTGAAAATGATGCTTTTTCAAAACCTGCCGGAAGAGGGCCTCGCTGTCCTCGTCCTCCATATGATAGAGCTTTCCGCACACGGAACATTTCATATGAAGATGGCGGTCGCAGTGCTCCCCGCACACCATCTGATACAGAAATGTTCTGCTGTTTTCCTTCACAAACCGCCTGACCAGCCCTTCTTCCACCAGCCTCGGCATCATCCGGTAAACGGTGCTCTTCCCGGGCACAGAAGCAGGCGCCGGTTCCGCCTGCAGCCTCCTGCACCATTCCTCAATCGTCAGCGCCTCCTCACTGTGCGCCTTCATATATGCCAGAAGCATCCGTTTCTGGCCGGTCTGATACTGCGCCATACGCCCCTCCAAATATGAGAATTATTCTCATATTATAGCGCCTTTGTGCGGAATGTCAAGCCCCGTTATGAAAACTCTTCGGGCCGGAACCCGCCGGAATAAACCTGTTATTTTATAAACGAATTTTCTGTCCCCAGATGATAAGGGCAAATATCTCTGCATTTATGACAGCTTATCACCCAGTTTTGTATCGTTTTATCATCGCCAAAAGCGTAATCCCAACACGCCTGCTGCTCCAATTCCAAACGCTCCAACGCATTTACCGGACATATGTTTACGCAGGCGTTGCAATGATTACAAACAGGCTCTTTTAACTCGTCACTTTCTAATTCTTGTTCGCACAAAACCGCTCCCAGCCAGACCATACTTCCAAATTCCGGTGTAATCAGCAAAGAATGTCTTCCTATCGTCCCCAAACCCGCCGCCTGAGCCGCGTGCTTTTGGGAAATAAGAGAGCGCCACCGTTTCGTTTTTTCGTCCCATTGACTTTCGTTTGTTGGAATCGGTACGCAAACGTTCTGATATTTTTCCATCTCCATACAAAACTCAAGCGCCATTACGTCCATTTTAGTCGTAATGGAATTTCTCACCCTTGTATAAGGTACCGGAGAATTACAGCGCAGCGTTCCTGTCGGAAATCTGCAGCCAAAAGAAATAACCGATTTACATGTCGGTAAGACATCTGCAGGATGGTATCCTTCAGGAGCGTCATCAAATCTGTCTATACCCGCAATCCCGCATAAATCCGCTCCTAAACCAAATAGAATCTCTTTCACCTGTTTATGATCCATCGTAATCGATCCTTTCTTTCTATCAATCCTGGTTTGTACCTTTGCTTACATTTTGCACCAAGCCTCTCCTTTTTTCCCCATCTATATCTGCATCTATGGGAAGAATCCCAAATAAAGATTTTGCAGTTTCCACCCTGTCCTGATATGGATTTGTCAGCTTTGCCGCTACCTTGCCATTTTTTGTAATAAAAACATCCTCTGTTTCCGTAACCGACATCAAACCACTCCTTTCCCTGTGCTGTTATTATATCGAAATAGTACGATTTCAGCAACGTCTTTAGCTAAAGCATGCAAAAATTCTATGGTTATGAATCCTCAAAAAATGACCTCATAAAGAGGTATCTTCCTCTCCACAAGGTCATTGTAAAATAACTTATTCTCATTTTGAGACTGTCCCGGACCGCCCCAACCGAACACGGGGGGCGTCCGGGAACCGTCTCAGACCGTTATCTGAAATATTCCACTCCCGATTCAAAGAGCTTCATATCCTGTTCTCCGTAGATGTTGACGGCGACCGCCTCGCCGATGCGCTCGGAATGCCCCATCTTGCCGAGAATCCGTCCGTCCGGGCTGGTGATTCCCTCGATGGCCGCATAGGAGCCGTTCACGTTCCACTCCTCATCCATCGTCGGCTGCCCGTCCAGATTCACATACTGAGTCGCCACCTGCCCGTTCGCAAACAGCCGGTCGATCCACTCCCTGGGCGCCACGAACCGGCCCTCGCCGTGGGAAGCCGGAATCACGTACGTCTCCCCGGTCTTTGCGCCTGCAAGCCAGGGCGATTTGTCGGTCACCACTTTTGTATAGACCATCCTCGAGATGTGGCGGTTGATCGTATTGAAGGTCAGCGTCGGGGAATCCGCCGTCTGTCCCACGATCTCGCCGTGGGGCAGAAGCCCCAGCTTCACCAGCGCCTGGAAACCGTTGCAGATACCGAGCGCCAGACCGTCTCTCTCATTCAGAAGCTTCATCACCGCTTCTTTGATCTTTGCGTTCTGGAAGGCCGTCGCGAAAAATTTGGCTGAACCGTCCGGCTCGTCGCCTGCGGAAAAGCCGCCCGGGAACATGATGATCTGCGCCCGGCCGATCGCTTTTTCAAAAGCGTCCACGGACTCCCGGATATCGCTCTCGCTCAGATTGCGGAAAATTTTCGTCACCACATCCGCGCCCGCACGCTCAAAAGCCCGCCCGCTGTCGTACTCGCAGTTCGTGCCGGGGAAGACCGGGATGAAGACCGTCGGCCTCGCCACTTTATGCCGGCACACGTAGATGCTGTCCGCATGATAGACCGGCGTATCCAGCAGTTCCCGGTTCTTTACCGCCACGGTCGGGAAGACCTTCTCCAGCGTCCCGGTCCACGCCTCCAGAGCCTCGTCCATGGAGATCGAGACGCTGCCGTAAGAAAATCCGTCCTCCGTCACCTCGCCGATCAGCGTATAGGCGACGGACAGCTCTCCCACCTTTCCGTCCGGGACCTCCGCGATGATGCTGCCGAAATCCGGCGCAAACGCGTCCCGCGGATCCAGGCTGTGCTCCAGCTTCACGCCCAGCTTGTTGCCGAAAGCCATCCTGCTGACGGCCGCAATGATGCCTTTTCCGCCCAGCGCATAAGCGGACACGATCTTCCCTGCCTTGACATCCTCGAAAAATTTCCCGTACTGGTCCATAGCCTGTCCGTAATCCGGAAGATCGTAACCGTCTCTGTCGATTTTCAGCAGGATCAGTTTGCTGCCCGCCTTTTTGAGCTCCGGCGTAATGATATGCCGCCAGCTTGCGATGTCCACCGCGAAAGAGACCAGCGTGGGCGGCACGTCAATGTCGTTGAAGGTGCCGGACATGCTGTCCTTGCCGCCGATGGACGGCAGCCCGAAGCCGAGCTGTGCGCTGTAGGCTCCCAGAAGCGCCGCGAAGGGCTGGCTCCAGCGGTGCGGATCTTCCGTCATCCTGCGGAAATATTCCTGGAACGTAAAACGAATCTTCCGGTAATCTCCTCCGGACGCCACGATCTTCGCCACCGACTCCAGCACGGCGTACACCGCGCCGTGATACGGGGACCAGCTCGACAGATACGGGTCAAAGCCGTAACTCATCATCGTGACCGTATCCGTCTTTCCTTTCAGCACCGGAAGCTTTGCCACCATCGTCTGCGTCTCGGTCAACTGGTATCGGCCGCCGTAGGGCATGAATACGCTTCCCGCGCCGATGGAGCCGTCAAACATTTCCACCAGTCCCTTTTGAGAACATACGTTCAGATCGCTCAGAGTGCGCAGCCATGCTTCCCGCACATCGCCGACCTCTTTCTTCTCAAAATACCGTTCTTTCTCCGAAGGCATGTCCACTGCCACAGCCGTCTCCTGATGCGCTCCGTTCGTATCCAGGAACGCGCGGGAGAGGTTGACGATCTCCTTTCCTCTCCATTTCAGAATCAGACGCGGAGCCTCCGTTACCTCCGCCACGCAGACCGACTCCAGATTCTCCTCCGACGCATAGCCCATAAACTCCTTCACATGTTCCGGCGCCACCACAACCGCCATCCGCTCCTGCGATTCGGAGATGGCGATCTCGGTTCCGTCCAGACCCGCGTATTTCTTGGGCACCCGGTCCAGATCGACGAGCAGCCCGTCCGCCAGCTCGCCGATGGCCACCGACACGCCGCCCGCGCCGAAATCATTGCATTTGCGGATCAGACGAGTCACCTCCGGACGGCGGAACAGTCTCTGAATCTTCCGCTCCGTGGGCGCATTGCCCTTCTGCACCTCTGCGCCGCACGTCTCTATGGACTCCTCCGTGTGCACCTTGGAGGAACCGGTCGCTCCGCCGCAGCCGTCCCGCCCGGTACGCCCGCCGAGCAGGATGATGATATCGCCCGGTTCGGACGTCTCGCGAATGACATCCTTGCGCGGCGCGGCGCCCAGCACCGCTCCGATCTCCATTCTCTTGGCCACATAGTCCGGATGATAGATCTCCTTGACGTATCCCGTGGCAAGTCCGATCTGATTGCCGTAGGAGCTGTATCCGCCGGCCGCCCCGCGCACCAGCTTCTTCTGGGGAAGCTTGCCTTTGAGCGTCTCGGATACCGATACCGTCGGGTCCGCCGCACCGGTGATGCGCATGGCCTGATAGACATACGTGCGCCCTGAGAGCGGATCGCGGATCGCGCCCCCCAGACAGGTAGCCGCGCCTCCGAACGGTTCGATTTCCGTCGGATGGTTGTGCGTCTCATTTTTGAAATTTACCAGCCACTCCTCTGTCCGGCCGTCAATTTCCACCGGAACCACAATCGAGCAGGCGTTGATCTCCTCAGATTCCTCCTGATCCTGAAGCTTTCCTTCCTTTTTCAGCTTCCTCATCGCCATCAGCGCCAGGTCCATCAGGCAGACAAATTTGTCATCCCTTCCTCTGAAAATTTCCTGATGATCGGACAGATACTGCCGATACGTATCCTCAATCGGTTTTCGGTAATAACCATCCGCGAAAGTCACTTCCGTCAGCTCCGTGGAAAAGGTCGTATGGCGGCAGTGGTCGGACCAGTAAGTGTCCAGCACCCGGATCTCCGTCATCGAAGGATCCCTTTTTTCCTCCTGCCGGAAATAATTCCGGATATGAAGAAAATCCCGGAACGTCATGGCTAGATTCAAAGAATCATAGAGTTCCCGGAACGCATCGTCGGACATCGTGCGGAAACCGTCGAATATTTTCACGTTTTCCGGCTCCTCGAACCGGGTCACCAGCGTCTGCGGCTTCACCATATCGGTCTCCCGCGAATCCACCGGATTGATGCAGAACGCCTTGATGGAAGAAAGCTCCTCTTCTGTCACGCCGCCTTCGATCACGTAAACCGTCGCCGTGCGGATCACCGGCTCCTCCGCGGAATCCAGGAACTGCACGCACTGCACGGCGGAATCCGCCCGCTGGTCAAACTGTCCCGGCAGATATTCCACGCCGAACACAGCCGCGTCCTCTGCGCACTCAAACTGTTCCCTGTACAGCACGTCCACCGGAGGCTCGCTGAACACGGCGGTACATGCTTTCTCAAACGTTTCGTCTGTAATATTCTCCACGTCATAGCGGATCAGCACACGGACCTTCGTAACCGCCGAGATCCCCAGATAGCTTCTGATCTCCTCTTCCAGTTCTTTCGCCTTAACGGCAAATGCCTCTTTCTTTTCCACAAAGACGCGTCTTACCATGCTTTCCTACCTCCATCTTTCCCTGTATAATGGCTGTTTCTCACACCCGCCGCCCGGTGCGCCCGCCGGCCAATGTGTAAAAAGCAGCGTATCATGTGATCCGGCGGACGGTCTTGATCCTTCCGAGTTTACCGGATGTTTTCCTGCAACCTATCATAGCACAGTTTGTACCATTAGTAAAGAAACGCCGCAGCATGCGGTCCGGTTCTTCCGGGCCCATCCTGCGGCGTTCTGCCGTCGTCTTATTTTCTCCTTCTATGTACAAGGAACACTGCTGCCAGAATCAGAAGCATCAGCACGCATCCGGCTCCCAGCGCCGCATACAGAAGAATCGGGCTGTCGTCTCCGGTCTGCGCTCCGAGCAGCCTTCTGGCCGCCGTGCTGACCGCGGCCGAAGCCGTACCGGAGACTCTGCCTCCGGACCCTTCCGTCCACGACACCGCGATCGGCGACAGGCCGGTCACCCGGAACTGAAGGCCGTTATCCGTCTTGGTAGCCGCCGGCACTTCCACCGTACCGGACGTATGGCCGAACAGACTCTCGCCGAACATGTGCGCCACGGCAAAATTATGAGTATAACGTCCGGTCCCGCCGGGATAAGGCAGCGTCACAACCACGCCGCCCGCCGGGAAATTATCCGCCGTCGCCGCCACCCACGTCTTCCCTTCATCCGTGCTGACCTGAAGCGTTACGTCATAAATCGCCGTATTCTCTTCGCTGTAACTCCCGGAACTGGTCAGTATCCGCTTGAGCTCCTCCTCCACTTTGGCCGGCGTATTGAAAGCGGTGCGTTTCAAACCGTCCGGAACGCCGGACAGCCCCTCTTCCATCACCAGCTTATAACTCTTCCCGTCCTTCGTCTCCGGCGGGCCGGACAATTCCTTCAGGGCGTTGACCGTCGCCCGGATCTGCGGATCTTCTTCCGGGAGCGCATAGTTCTGCGGATCGCTGGGATCGAATTTCCACTCTTCTTTCTCATCCGGCACCACGCTGACCTTATACGACCCGGCGTCCGCCGATTTCAGGCCGCTGGTGATCATTGATTCCGGTTGTTCAAATTTGACCTCTCCGTCCAGGATTCCTTCCACCTTCAGCGTTCCGTAGACCTTCGTCTCTCCGGACGTTCCGGCCGTCTTGGAAGCGCTCAGGCCGGACGCGTCCCAGGTCAACTGCTTCTTCTCCACCTTTGTGGTCACTTCGGCTTTGGAGCCTTCTGCTGTATCGGAGGAAAATACGGCCGTCACTTTCCGATCGCCGGCAGTCAGATCCGATTTATTCAGCTTAATGCTGACCTTGTCGCCGGATTTTTTGATACTCTTCGCAGTTCCCACCCGGTTTTTGCTTTCTTCGCCGTCCAGGTAGAACTGCAGGCCGCCGCTGATCTCGTCGCCTTTCTTTCCGTCCACGATGCTGACCGTCGCCGTGTAGGTCACTTCGCCGCCGTAGGTGATCTCCGTCTTGTCGGCGGTGAGGGCAACCGCGGACTGGATGACCGTCTCCGTGAAGGTTACGCTGTTGACGCTGGCCGCGTTGCTGAGATTGTAATTGGCGTTGTCCTTCAGCTCCACGCTGAAACTCCGGTCGCCTGCGGTGGCGGTGGTATACTCGGCGGTAAATACGCCGTTTCCTGCCGATTTCAGAGCCGGCGCTTCTTCTTCGCCCCTTGAGACCTTCAGCACGAGGTCCTCCGCTTTCAGCACCGTATTGGGCGTGTTGCTGCCGTCGCCGTTTAAGGCCGTCACGGTAATCGTCACCGGTTTGTTGACTTCCTGCGTGGTCGGACTGACCTCTATGCGCAGAATCACGCTGGCCTGAGTGATGTCGCCGGTCGTCGTTCTGCCTGTCTCGTCTGTAAGTTTATAATTCGGCGCCTTCGCTCCCGTCAGCTTGATCTCCGTTACGGTAATCGTTTTGTTGGTTCCGACATTGGCGTCGTCATAAGAAAATACCGCTTCCGCCTGAACGCCGTCCCTGCTCTGCGGAACTGTCTCGCCGCCGCTTTTCAGCGTGATCTCCACGCCCTTTACGTCCTTTGTTCCGTCGTAAACTTTCGTCGGCCTGTTAAATTCCGGACGGACGGTCTTCTGCGCGATGACCACCGTGATATCTGACGATACCGCCTTATAATTCGGCCCCTCATTTACCGTTACCACCAGAATATAGGTGCCCGCATCCGTCGGCGTCGTACTGGTCGGAGTCACACCTTCTTTCTGATCCTTGTACCACTGGTAATTCCAGTTAAGCGTCCTGCCCGCCGGCACAAGCGGAAGAAGATCGAAATTTTCCTGGTTCGGAGGATTGATCGTATCTCCATATGTATACTCCCTCTTACAGGGATTGGAAACCCTCTCGGTTATCGCACCCTGAATCGGAGTGATCTCAAATTCATACTCCCGTTTTTCCTGCACCTCACCGTCTACAACTGCTTCTGCGATATATTTGTATTTTCCCGCGTTCTGCGTGTTGTCAAAGGTATAGTTTTTCCTGTTTGCAGACAGCCCTTTGCCCGTCAGCGGAACTTCGCTTCCGCCGTTGTAACTGACTTTCCAATTGTACGTTACCGTCTTTCCTGCATCCGCAGCCGTCTGCGCCAGTTCCGCATTGGCTTCTAACGTAAATTCCTTCTTTTCGGGAGTATCGTTCGTACCGTAGGTAAATTCCGCCGTCTTATCATCAGCCGGAACCCCGTTCCTTGACAGGGACAGCGTCATGGACTGAATCAGATTTTCCCTCACCTGGACATTGCTGGCATTCTCCCCCGACTGTCCGTCCTCGTTTGCGGCGGGTTCCGCCTCCCTTCCGTCCGGATTCTGGTATTTATAACCGTCCTCCAGCGTCTCCTCGATCGTCAGCGCGTTCTTTCCCTTTGTCACAATCCCGGCCAGCTTGCAGTTTCCGCCGATGCTGGCTTTCTGTTTCCCGTTCGTGTTGTTCAGAGTCAGATTGCCGACCTCCACCTCGCCGCCGGTCATGCGGAAAGTGCCGTTGTTCATGGTAATCGCGCTCTCGGACGCGCCTGCCGCCCGGAAGACGCCGCCCTTGATATTCAGTGTCGCTCCGTCCACATAGACCGGCGCCGACACATTGGAGGAATAGGTGCCGCCCTCGATGGTCAGCGTCGTGTCTCCGGTGGCGTACAGGCAGGCGCCTTTATAATTACTGCTGCCCGCATACACCATCGCGCTGCCGCTGCCGCCTTTGACGGTCAGAGCCGCATCCCCTCTCAGCTCGATCAGGTCGAAGGTGGCCGGCGGGTTATCGTTATCCGCCGCATACTGATAGGTCCATTTATATCCGTTCAGGTTCAGGATGACGTTTCCGCCCGTGAGCTCGAACGCCGTGCTCATGTCCGCCGTCGTCGTCACGCCGTCCAACAGCGTAATCTGGGCCCTTCGTCCGTTGACCGCCGCCCATGCTTCTTTCATATCGGTATAGTCCGTATCCGCTCCGTCGATGCGGACTCTGGCGACTGCCTTCGCTGCCGGTTCCGCCTCCGCTCCGGGGGACGGAACCTCCGTTCTCTCTGTCTCACCATCCGTTACGGTCGGTGCGGTGCGGACGATCCTTCGCCCGGAATCCAGACCGGCCGCCTCCAGATTGAGCGGTCCCGACATACCCCCGATCAGGACGGCCGTCACTGCCGCCAGTGTGATTCCTCTCCATCTTATCTTTCTCTGCCTCATCGTATCTCACACTTCCTTCATATAGATTCATGCACAGGCAACGCGCCGGCAGCGGACGCATCCGGCCCAGGCGGCTGCCGACGGTATCTCACAATACATTTCTATGTATCTCATTTGATAAATATAATTATTAGTATTGTACCATAAAATCACGAATTTGCCTACTGTCGAAGTGCCAAAACAGACAGATTTCCATAAATTTCGTGTAACAGTTCAGATAACATGTTACGGTTCGCATCTACGCCGGTTTCAGCCCGATACGGGCAGATGATCTTTCCGTTTCACTGCACCTTGATCGAAAAATCTTCATAGGTACCAACAGGTACTTTCTCGTCAAACGAATACTCTTCCATTGTTTCTTTCTCAAACCTGTATACGGTAATCATCTTTTTTGCAGGATCCACAATCCAATACTCCCTGACCCCCGCTGTCCGGTATTTAAACAGTTTTGTAAAATAGTCCATTGACTTGTTTCCGGAAGAAACAATTTCAATAATCCAGTCCGGAGCGCCATTGCATCCTTTATCCGTAATTTTATCCGGATCACAGATCACCGATATGTCCGGCTCTACATAATTTGTATGATTTTCATTCAAAAACACAGCAAACGGAGCCGGAAACACCTCGCACTTCCCGTTCTTCCTCTGAATGTAGTTTCCGATTTCCCTGTCAAAAAAATGCACAAGTCTCTGGTGTTTTGTATTTGGCGGAGCCATGTAATAAATCTTTCCGTCAATCAACTCGGCCCGTTCTCCGTCAGGTAAGGCATAAATATCTTCTATTGTATAAACTGCCTCTTTTCTTAATGCATCCATCATAATCTCCATTCCGCCGCCAGATTGATAACAAAGGCAGACGTCCGTCAGCCTGCCGGCCTCTTTCCTTAAAACGTCCCTGTATAAAAGCCGCAGGGGACGGCGCGCGGCCGTCCCCTGCGGGCTGATGAAATCCGTTTACAGTCTTTCCGCGTGAGAATCCATATTGATATAAGAAGCCACCGAACAGTCAAAGCCCTTGATGTGCTTATACAGCCAGTCGATCACATTCCGGTTGACCGCTTCCACAAACGCGTCCGTCGGACCCTCTTCCTCTTCGAGCATCTCGTGCAGCTCGGACACCGCTTTTACAAACGCCGCGTGCTGCTTTTTGTGTTCTTCCAGTCCCGGATAGGAAACTTCCTCCTGAAGCTTCTCCTCCGCGCCGAAATGAAACTCCGTGTAATCCGACAGATAATCCAGCATCTTGATCGCCTCCAGCTTGCCGCCGCCCTGCTCGCAGCAGTCCACAAGCTTGTTGATCTTCCCGATCAGTTCCTTATGCTGTCCGTCGATCATCTCGTTACCGGTTACCAGACTTTCATCAAATTCTGCATACATTGTTTTACCCTCCTGATTTATCGTTCCGCATCTGCCGGCCTGCATCCGCAGGGATTTCCCGCCGCTTCAGGCACGGAAATTCTGCCGCCGTCCCGGTGGACGCTGTTTTATGCATACTGATATTCCATCATGTCATCCATTCCGTAGAAATCTCCATAAGAAATATCAAATACGTCCTTCTTCTTTAACAGTTCCCCTATCGGAACCGCATTTTTGATCAGATACTGCCAGTGCCCGCTGTGAGAAATGTCTCCCTGGATCAGGATGGATTTCAAAACGCCGTCCTTTACCACGGCCTTCTTATAGCAGTCCCTGCTCTCTTTTACACAGACGTCGGCCCCCTCCACCTGCGCATTGATATCGCCGATGGTCAGCATCTGCAGCCCGAAGAAATTCGATGTATTCTTCATGCAGTACCGGTCGGTGTACTCGGCGGGAACGCCGCACATGTTGGAAGCCGCCACGCGTCCCATATCCATGGCGTTGGGCCACACGCCGGCAAGACCGGTCACGTCCCCCGCCGCATAGACATCGGGCGCGGAAGTGCGCATGTTCGCGTCGACCGTAATCCCCCGTTCCATGGCAAGGCCGCTGTCTTCGAGCCATCCGATATTCGGGCGTACGCCGGCCGCGCAGATGACAAAGTCGCACTCCACCGTCTCCCCGGTCGAAAGTACGACCGCCGTAATCTCATTCTGCTCGTTGACGACGCTGTCGCTGGCGCCGATCCCCAGGAGGAATCTGGCGCCGTGGGCTTCAAACCGCTCCTGATACGCTTTTGCCGCCGTATCGTCCGTCTGCAGCGGCATCACTCTGGGCGCCATCTCCGCAATCGTCACTTTCACGCCCCGTTCCATCAGACCGGTAGCCACATCCAGACCGACCAGACCGGAACCGACGATGAAGACATGCTTCGCGTTCTTCGCCCGCACCGCCGCGTCAATCTTCTGCGCATCGCTCAGATCGCGGAATCCGTACACATTGGACGCGGTCCGGAAATGGTTGATCGGCGGAATGCCGAACACGGAACCCGTGGCAATCAGAAGCTTATCGTAGGGCTGATAGCCGTTCTCCATCCGGATCTGCTTCTTCGCCGTGTCCAGACCGAGCGCCTTCTGGCCTTTTCCCCAGTAAATGTCGTATTTCTCAAAGAAATCCGCTTCCACAAAGGACAACTCTTCTTCCGTCCGCTCGCCGCCCAGATACTTGTGCAGCATACAGCGGGAATGGGAATGCTCGTCAACGGACATCATAATGACCGTCGCGTCTTTCTTATAGAGACGGATGCGCTCCGCCGCCGCCATCCCGGCCGCTCCGGTACCGACGATTACATAAATCTCTGCCATCTACTGCACCTCCTCTACCCAGATCGCCTGTTTGGGACAGGCCGCCACACACGCCGGCCCCTCCGGACGTTCGTTGCAGAAATCGCATTTGAGAATCTTCGTCCCGCTCTTGTCCGGCTTGGGAATCCCGTACGGGCAGTTCATGACGCACATGAAACAGGCGCCGCAGCGCTTCTCGTCGTAAGTCACATGACCGGTCTCCATATCCTTCTTCAGCGCTCCGCTCATACAACTGTTCGCACAGCCCGGCACGCTGCAGTGACGGCAGAACATGGGCAGATATCCGCCTTTTCCGTCATTGACGATCTCGTTGCGGGCTTCCGTCTCCGGCAGGCCGAAATTCAGGGTGACAACTCCTTCCCCGCCGTCCGTGCGGTGGCTGTCCATACAGGCCAGCGCACAGTTCTTGCACCCATCGCACTTGGAAGGGTCAATTGCAATTCGTTTCATAAACACCCCTCCTTATATCTTCAGTCCTTTGCGTCTCTCCAGAATGATCGCTTCCATCTGATCCGCCGCCTTGACCGGATCGATCTCCACCAGAACCTGTCCGCCGGTGATATCCTTGAGTCCCTGGGTCAGCACGTTGACGACCAGTTCGCTGCCCGCGATGAACGGCTGCTGTCCCAGATGAAGCGGAAGCCCGAGCGCCAGTCCGAAGCATCCGTCTGCCAGCGCCTGCTCCTCCAGCCACTGCGGAGCGGAAAGCACCAGCGGAAGCTGCGGGATGTCAATGCCGATCTCCGCCGCCAGAGCCGTCGCAACCATCTCCAGACGCCCGATCGCCAGACAGGGGCCGAAATTCAGCACCGGCGCGATGCCCAGGGTTTTGCACACTTCCTTCAGACTGTCTCCCGCCAGCTCCGCCGCCTCCGGCGTCATCAGGCCGCAGTTCTCCAGGCCTCCGGAGGAACATCCCGCCGAGAGCACGATGATATCCCGTTTGATCAGCTCTTTTGTCAGCTCCACCGTCAGCACGTCATGGCCGCCCGCCGTCAGATTGGAGCATCCCACGACGCCTGCCACTCCTTTGATTTTGCCGGATACGAGCAGATCGATCAGCGGCTTCCACTGCCCGCCGAGGAAGGCTTTCAGAGAGCCTTCGGAGATGCCGGTCAGGGTGTTCTGATTGCCGTGCTCCGGCAGCAGGTTCATCGGAACCGTGCCTCTGCGCTCCTTGTAGGCTGCGATGATCTTGTCAATAATCACTTCCGTCTGCGCTTCTCTCTTCTCGTAAGCGTATTCCACGGACTCGGCGTTCGCCTTCTTCGCCACCAGATCCAGACAGATCTGCTTAATTTTCAGTTCGTCGCAGATCGGCTCGATTCCCGGAAGCGTACAGTTGAACTCGGACAGCACCGCGTCGATGGCGCCCGTTGCCAGCACCGCCTCGCTCGTATAGTTATTTCCCGCATGTCCGTTGAATATGTCCGTATAGTGCGCGCCGCGAAGCTGCAGATCCTGTCCCACGCACGTACAGCCTACCAGTTTGAAACCCTTTGCTCCGGCCGCCTTCGCCTTCTCCACCACGTCCGCATCCGTCAGGCGGTTCTGGATATGGGTGAACAGGGAATGCTGATGTCCGGTAATCATAATGTTAATATAGTCCGGATCAATGACATTTAAACCGACCGGAGCCAGACGGATCTCCGGCTCTCCCAGCATCACGTCATTTAACAGATTCGTAAGCGTCAGACCGTACAGTCCCGTGGAAATGCCGAGACGCAGACAGGTCATCAGCATATCCACCGGGTCGGAGCTTAAATTGGTGGAACATTTTACCACGCCGTCAAATACTTCGGACTTGGAACCGCCCGGCACGATGCCCAGCTCCTTCCATTTCTTATAGCGCGGCGCATACGCCATCTTCTCCACCAGTTCCATCTCTTCCCACACGGGCTTGTAGAGATCGTCCAGAACTTTGTCCGCAATCGCCAGCGCCTGCGCATGCGCATCCAGGGACGTATCGATCCCGAACTCCTCCACCAGCGTCGCCAGCGCGTGAGGGCCTTTGATCTCCCCGTGGTTCAGCGCCGTGTTTTTCAGATTCCATGCCGTTTTTTCCACAATGTGAATATAGCACCCGCTTCCGCACGCCACCGCGCGCAGGAAATTCCGCGTCACAATCACATCCGCCGTAGCGCCGCAGATGCCCCTCGGCGCATTCGGCGTGATCCGGCAGGGACCGTTAGAGCACAGACGGCAGCAGACGCCCTTCAATCCGAAACCGCACTTTACGCTCTGCCCTTTTACCCGATGGTGGGACGTCTCCATCGGAAGCCCCGCGATAAAGCTCTCGAGCGGTTTATCCGCGCTTTTACAGGTTTCACAGCCATAACATTGGTTCATATGTATTTTACCTCCTGCATTTAATCAATGTCACAAAACACCTTACCAATAGAATAACTGAAACCGTGAAAATATACAACAAAAAAATAAGAAATCGGGCGGGGAAGATTTTGTTCCTGTTACTGATACCCTGTAAAATCAAGAAAAAAATTGCAA
>ERZ779627.143-NODE-143-length-18773-cov-6.325622_pt1 | contig 18773 bp, 21 predicted proteins | sample MGYA00514191_ERZ779627 | MGnify/ENA primary metagenome ERZ779627 (study PRJEB29562, sample SAMEA4376705) | mouse gut metagenome | isolation source: Cecum | study: EMG produced TPA metagenomics assembly of the A DSS colitis mouse model was used to assess the... | reverse complement strand
ACGCTCCGACACCCTCAGCAAGGAGCTGATCAGCAATCTGCTGGAATCCATGGAGTACAGCAGCATCTCTTTCATCAACTGGACGATCGACGTTCTGAAGATTCTGAAGACCCGTATCGACCGCGGCGACAAGATCACAGACGCCGTGTCCAAAATTGTCTATGACAAAAAATCCTTTCAGGCGTTCGTCAAGAAGAATTTTTCCTCCTATATCTTCAGTCAGGTGTTCGCCGATCCTAAAAAAGCGGAAAAGGTGTATTTCCATCTGGAGTCCTGCGACGGCGGCTACAACCTGATCATGGCTTCCTCTTCCAAAGAAAAAACCTTTCGGTGGATCTCCAGCCTGAGCGAGCGTTTCTCTCTTGTGGAAATGATCGCCACCGGAATCGTACATATCAAGGACAACCGCAAGGACACTTATACGCCTTTCGTCTCCGAACACGGAAAATACTGCCGGTACGACGTCTCTTCCGGCAAAATTCTTGAGCTGTAGGCCGGATGGCATTTTATTTAAAAGGGGACTCCGGCGCAGTTCCCCGCAGGATCTCGTCAGATGCGGCAGGACCTCCGTCCTGCCGTTCTTTTATGCGCAGGGGTGCGTAAGGAAATTTGCTGCTTTGCAGCACGCACCCCGCGCGGCGAGCAGGGAAGAAACCTTCCCTACTCGATCGCAGGAAAGTTTGCTGCTTTCCCGATTCCTCTGTTGTCAAAAGCCGGAATAAAACGTTCTCCGGCGCAGTCCTCCACCTGAACATACACCTGCTTCATACCGAGAAACCGCGCATAGTTTACGACCTCCTCGTACTCTTCCCGCGTAACTTTCCGGTCCAGCTCCGGAAAAAGCCGGACCTGCGCCATCGGGGTATACTGGTTAATAGTGCTGACCCAGATCCGCTCTCCCCATGTATCGTGCAGAAATTCCAGTACGTCCTTGCTGTCGTACACACAGCCCGGCAGCACCAGATGGCGGACAAGGACTCCCGCCTGCATCATTCCCCGGCCGTCAAATACCGGTTTCCCCGACTGGCGCACCATCTCGGCCAGCGCTTCCGCAGCCCGCTCCGGATAATCCGCGGCGTGGGAATAGCGGCGGGCCAGTTCCGCGCTCCTGTATTTACAGTCCGGAAGCCAGACGTCCACCAGCCCTTCCAGACGCCTGAGAACGTCCGCTTTCTCATAGCCGCCCGTATTATAGACGACCGGAATCCGAAGGCCCTGTGCCTTTGACGCGCGCAGGGCCCGGATTACCGGCGGCAGGAAATGTCCCGCCGTCACCAGATTGATGTTGTTGGCGCCCTGCTCCTGAAGCTCCAGGAAGATCTCCGCCAGCCGCTCTGCGGAGATCTTCTTTCCTGTGCCTGCGGATGCGATCTCGTAATTCTGACAGAAAACGCACCGCAGCGTGCAGCCGGAGAAGAAGACCGCCCCCGAACCTTCCGCCCCGGAGATGCACGGCTCCTCCCAGTAATGGAGCGCCGCTCTCGCCGCGTGCGGCTCCGCCGGCATACGGCAGTATCCAAGCCCGCCCTGCTCCCGCTCCGCCCCGCATTCTCTCGGGCAGAGCCGGCATCCGCCGCTCATCCTTCCCGGAGCCGGCGGAACCAGTCCAGATAGGTCTGTTCCGTCGCCGAAAACGGCTCCGTATCAAAGACCGGACTGCTTTTGAGCGCGCCCGGGCAATCCATCAGTTCTTCCCCCATGAAATGCTTAAATTCATAGTACAGCAGCAGATCGTCCAGTTCCCGCCAGATACGCTCCTCCCCCGCCGTGAGAACGCCGAGATATTTCTCAAAGACGGCCGCCTGAAGTCCCGCCTCAATCTTCCGGTACCTGGGCAGATGCTGTTTGACCGGACGGGTAATATCCGCCAGATACGCTTCGCTGGCGTCGTGCAGCAGGCAGGCGAGCTGCACCCGCTTTGTGTATCCTCTCGCATGAGCCTCCCCGCAGCAGTGAATGCAGTGCTGTCCTACGGAATAAAAACGGGGGAAATGTCCGTTGGCCCGGACCATCAGAGACAGGGCATGGGCAATGTCTTCTATACGGAGGTCCTCCGGTTTGGGCGCGGACGGCGTCATATGTCTTTTGGAAAACGTCGTGATACAGTCTCCCATCTTTCAAATCCTCCTCGCACATCGTTATGTTTCACACTCTTGCGTTTTTCTTCATTTCATTCTATACTGTATACTACATTTTTAAAAGGAGTATCTGATGATTTATGAAAGAGAAAAAAGAACTGATTCAATACACCGCCGTCTGTCTTCTGCTTCTCTATCTGCTGTGCCACTACTGGGACGCGGCGGTTGGATGGCTGATCTTTCTGCTCGGCGTTGCCCGCCCGCTGATCGTGGGAGGAGCCGTCGCCTACATCCTCAATCTGATTCTCAGCTTTTATGAACGGACCGTTCTGCCGAAATGGCGCGTCCGTCCCGCTGTCAAAAGGGCCGTTTCCATCGTTCTGTCCTTTTTGACGCTGCTGCTGATTCTGTTCCTGATCATCGGTATGGTCGTACCGGAGCTTCGGTCCTGCATCGACATCCTGCTCTCAAGCATCCCGGTCGCCTGTGACATGGTCCTGCGGTTTCTTGAGGAGCATCCGGATATTTTCGCCCTGTTTCCGGCCATTGCCGAACTGCAGATTGATGTCCCGACGGTTCTGCAGCAGTTCGTCTCCTGGATGGGCTCCGGCGCGGGCGCCAGTCTGTTCGGATACATCTCCTCTTTTGTAACCGTTATTTTCAACCTGTTCGTATCGCTGATTTTTGCCGTCTATCTGCTGGCCGGCAAAGATTGGCTGGGAGCGCAGGCCGACCGCCTCTCCGCACGTATCTGCCCTCCGCCGTCCGCACCAAATCGCTCCATGTACTGCGGATTCTGAACGACAGCTTCCGCCGCTTTATCGTCGGACAGGTCACGGAAGCGGTGATTCTCGGAATCCTCTGCATCCTCGGCATGCTTCTGTTGCGCTTCCCGTACGCGGTCATGATCGGCATTCTGGTGGGAGCGACCGCCCTGATTCCTGTCCTCGGCGCCTATATCGGCGCAGGCGTGGGCGTTCTCATGATTTTCACGGAATCCCCGTTTCAGGCGCTGATGTTCCTTGTCTTCATCATTGTGCTGCAGCAGTTGGAGAATCAACTGATCTATCCCCGGGTTGTCGGCACCTCCATCGGGCTTCCGGGCATACTGGTATTTTCCGCTGTCATGGTCGGCGGGAGTCTCTTCGGCGTTGCGGGGATCCTCCTTGGAATCCCCCTGACCGCCGCCTGCTACCGGCTGCTGAAAGAAGATCTGCGAAAACGGGAGCGCTGAACTAAGAGGCGCTCCCGCCGGTCAGCAGTCCGCTTTCGGCTCTTCCTGCAGAATCTTCATAAATTCTTCTCCGGTGATCGTCTCTTTTTCGTAGAGATATTTAGCCAGTTCATGCAGCTTCTGCTTCTGCCCTTTCAGAAGCAGAAGCGCTTTCTCGTACTGCGTTTTCAGAAGCGCGTTCACCTTCTCGTCCACCACCGCGGCCGTCTCCGCCGCGCAGGCGAGGGAAGTATCGCCGCCCATGTACTGGTTGTTCACCGTCTCCAGAGCCATCATGCCAAATTCCTCGCTCATACCGTAGCGGGTGATCATGGCGCGGGCCAGCTTTGTCATCTGTTCAATGTCATTGGAAGCTCCGGTAGTGACGGAACCGAAGATCAGCGCTTCCGCCGCCCGTCCGCCTGCATAGGTGGCAATCTTATTCTCAAGCTCTTCCTTATTCATGAGATTGTGATCCCGCTCTTCCACCTGCATCGTGTATCCGAGCGCGCCGGAAGTCCGGGGAATGATCGTGATCTTCGTCACCGGCGCGGAGCTGGTCTGAAGCGCCGCCACGAGGGCGTGGCCGATCTCGTGGTAGGAGACGATGAGCTTCTCCTTGTCCGAGAGGATCGCATTCTTTTTCTGATAGCCGGCAATGACCACCTCGATGCTCTCCTCCAGGTCCGCCTGCGTCACGTAAGCCCTGCCGCCCCGCACGGCCCGAAGCGCCGCCTCGTTGACCATATTGGCAAGTTCCGCGCCGGAGGTGCCGGCCGCCGCCCGGGCAATGGCGTTAAAATCAATGTCGTCCCCCAGCTTCACTTTTCTGGCGTGTACTTTGAGAATGTCTTCCCTTCCCGCCAGATCGGGAAGCTCCACCGGAATCCGTCTGTCGAAGCGTCCGGGGCGCAGAAGCGCCGGGTCCAGACTTTCCGGGCGGTTTGTTGCCGCCAGAATCACCACGCCTCTGGAGCCGTCAAAGCCGTCCATCTCCGTCAGAAGCTGATTCAGCGTCTGCTCTCTCTCGTCGTTGCCGCCCACGCCGCCGCTGTCGCGTTTCTTGCCGATCGTGTCGATTTCGTCGATGAAGACGATGCAGGGGGCTTTCTCATTTGCCTGCTTGAACAGATCCCGCACCTTTGCCGCGCCCATGCCGACGAACATCTCCACGAACTCCGAGCCGGAGATCGAGAAGAACGGAACCTCCGCTTCTCCCGCCACCGCCTTGGCCAGCAGCGTCTTTCCCGTTCCGGGAGGCCCCACAAGCAGGGCGCCTTTGGGCATCACCGCTCCGATCTCCTGGTATTTCTCCGGATTGTGCAGAAAATCCACGATCTCCGTCAACTGCTCCTTGGCCTCGTCCTCTCCGGCCACGTCCGAGAACTTGATTCCGGTCTCGCTCGACACATAGATTTTGGCGTTGCTCTTACCGAAGGACATGGCGTTCCCCATTCCTCCGCCCATCCGCTTCATCAGCATCCGGGACAGAAGCTGTCCGATAAAGATAAAGACCGCGACCTGAAAGACAATCGACAGTACAGAGGCGAACAGAGAGGTTTCCTTCTCCTTCACCTTGCCGAATTTGCATCCCGATTCCCGCAGACGGTCCACCAGCTCCGGGTCATTAAAAGCGACTGTGGAGTAGAAGGACGGGTCTTCCTCGTTGTTGTCCACAAAATAGATATAATCCTTCTCCATCTGCGCCATGGACACGTTCTTCTCCTCCAGCATGGTCAGAAACGTTCCATAATCTACTTCTTCGATCTGATTTTTAATATACTTTGGAAATACAATCGTGTTCAGCACGATCATAATCAAAAGCCCGATGCAGTAATAAAAAATCAGCGGTTTTTTCGGTTTATTTACCTGCTGCATAATTTGATTCCTCCTCCGTCATTTTTATCCAGCATTATGCCCCCGGAAAGTGAACGGAATATAAACTGGATGAAACAAATCACATCTCAATCCCTCTGCGCGCCGGAATCCCCTCGTCGAAAGGATGCTTCACCTTCTTCATCTCCGTCACATAGTCCGCCAGCTTCACAAGCTCTTCGCCGGGATTGCGCCCGGTCAGGACTACTTCCAGGCTTTCCGGGCGGTTGATCAGAAAATGGAGCGCTGTTTCCCCGCAGATCATTCCGTGCTCATAGGCGCTCATAAATTCGTCGATCACCAGCAGGTCGTACCCCCCGTCCTCCGCCTTCCTTGTCACGTCCTCGAACAGATGCGTATAGGCATGCGCCGCCTGCTCTTTCTGCTCTTCCGTCATATTCCAGAAAAAACCGAACTTCTGCGTACAGCAGCAGTAATCAATGCCCAGCTTTTTCAGCATCTCCACCTCGCCGGAGCTTCCGTCCTTCATGCACTGGCAGAACAGCACCTTCATTCCATGCCCCGCCGCGCGCACGGCGAGCCCCACCGCCGCCGTCGTCTTTCCTTTTCCGTCCCCGCAGTAGATGTGCAGGCATCCCTTTTTTACATGGCCCATAATATGACTCCTTTCACAGCCAGAAACACCAGAACCGCCAGTACCGCCGTCCCGTACAGCAGACGGTTGGCCCGCCGGATGTCTTCATATTCCACCGGACGGTCCGCGTCTCCCAGCGTCGGTTTTTCGTACAGTTTCCCGAAATAGTATGCGTCCCCGGCAAGCCGGATATGCAGAGCGCCCGCCGTCACCGCCTCCGTGTGGGCGGAATTGGGGCTGCTGTGGTTACGGCGGTCGCGCACATAAATCCGCCAGGCGTTCGGCGCGTCCATTCCCAGAAGCCCGCCGGCGCACACCATCAGCACCGCGGACAGCCTCGCCGGAATATAGTTCACCAGGTCGTCAAATCTCGCCGCCGCCCGACCAAAATACAGATACCGCTCGTTTTTGTAACCGACCATGGAATCCATGGTGTTGACCGCTTTGTAAAAAAAACCGAGAGGCGCGCCGCCAAGCGTCATGAAGAAAAGCGGCGCCACAATCCCGTCCGACGTATTTTCCGCCACGGTCTCCACCGCCGCTTTGGTGATGCCGATATCGTCCAGCACGGCCGTATCCCTTCCCACCACCATCGACACCGCCCGGCGCGCGCCTTCCACATCGCCCGCCTTCAGCGCCGTATACACTTTCATCGTCTCGTCCTTGAGCGATCTTGTGGCAAGAAGCTGATAACACATCACCGTTTCCAGCGCGAACCGGGCGCAGGGGTGCCAGCGTCCGGCGAGGAAAAGCAGCCCCCATGCCGCGGCCGAGGTCAGACCGGCGGTCAGCGCCAGCAGAAAGACGCCCGCCGCCAGCTCCCCCTTCTGCGTCCCGGGAAAAATGCGGCGAAGCAGCTTCTCCAGCCCGCTGATCAGATGTCCCACCAGCCGGATGGGATGATAGAGCCAGCGCGGATCGCCCAGCAGCAGATCCAGCAGAAAGCCAAGCCCTACGGCAAGCATCGATAATTCCATAAATCCGTTCCTTCCACAGGCGTCAGCAAATATCCGCACCCGTTTTTTACCTGATAGTCAAAATAATCCCGCCCGGGAAAACCGAACCGTTCCAGAATCGCCATGATTGTCCCGCCGTGCGCCACAACCGCGGCCCGCAGCGGGCGGTCCCGGACTGCCCCGGCGATCTCTGCGAATCCCTCCTGACAGCGCTTTTTAAACGCTTCCATGGATTCCCCGCCCGGAAAGGGCAGCGTCCCGCCGCTGTCAATCCACGCCTGATAGGCCGGATTTCCGTCCAGTTCCCGATAATTTTTATTTTCAAACTCCCCGAAATCGCATTCGCGCAGCGCAGGGAGCAGTGTGACGGGAATCTGCCCTGCACGCTCGTCCGCTCCCGCTCCGGATCCGGATCTCGGCCCGTCTCCCCATATCCTCTGCGCCGTCTCCACACACCGCTTCATCGGACTGGCATAGATCCGCTCCACCGCCGGATATATGCGGTTTTCAAGCAGCCGGATTCCCTCTTCGCAGAGCGGCTCGTCGGTCCGGCATCCGATATACCGCCCTTCCAGATTTCCCCGGGTCATGGAATGGCGCAGCAGCAGGATCTCAGCCATCCTTGATCACCGTCCCGATCCCGCAGACGACCCGGTGCACCTGCGCCGCCTCTCTGGCGATCCTGCAGCAGACCCGTCCGGTCTTCTCCCGGTATTCACGGTCGAAGCGGTCCGTCGGCACGACGCCGTACCCCAGTTCATTGGTCACCAGAACTACTCCTGGATTCTCCTTTGCCAGTCTTTCCACGGACAGTTCCTGCCCGGCTTTCATCAACCGGCGGATATACTCGTGAAAATGATACAGAAGCTTCGTCCGGTACAGATCCTCCAGCGGGCAGGAAGCGCCGTCCACCGTCTCCTCTCTGCAGATTCCGAAAGTCTCGCACGCATACTGTGTCTTGCCCTGAAAGCATCCTCCTGTTACCAGTATCATAACCATTTCCCTCCCAGCATCACGGCGCAGGCCGTCGTCAGTTCGCATATCTGTACAAAAAATCCCGCGATGTCCCCGGTCGTCCCCCCGAACTCTTCCACCGCCGTATGATAATAATATCCGTAGACCGCAAACGACGCGCCGAACAGAATCAGCGCGTACCGCCAGTCCCACCGGAAGGACCACAGCGCACAGGCGAGCATCCACAGCACCAGCACCGTCTTCAGGATCCGCTTCTGGGCCGCATCCGCGAACATTCCCAGAGAACCTTTCTTATTGGCGCAGGGAAAGGTGGCCAGTGCCATGCCGCTGAGCGCCCGGGACAGAACATAACCGCAGCCAAGGACCGGCAGCGCCTGCTCCTCCATCTCGCTCCACACGCCGAGAGCGAGAATAAAATACGCGCATCCCATGATGACCGCGAAAGCGCCTGCGCGGGAGTCCTTGAGGATCTCCAGCTTCCGCTCCTTCGGCTGCCAGGAACTCAGGGCGTCCACCGTATCCAGAAAGCCGTCCATGTGGATTCCTCCGGTCACCAGCAGCGGAATCAGCACGAATCCGGCCGAACGCATCAGGCTTCCGAAATCCGCCGACGAACAGACCTTCGCGTACCCGCAGATCAAAAGCCCGATCACGACCCCGACGCCCGGGAAAAAACAGATCATATATTTCATATTTTCCTTCTCCCAGTCCGCCCGGGGCACCGGAATCTTGGAAAACATGGCAAACGAGATCAAAAAACTGTTCCATACCTGCTTCATTGTACACCCTCCGGATTTCCTTTCTGAATCAGCGGAATGGAATAAACCACTTCCACGACCGCATCCGCCATGGACGCCAGCTTCCGGTTGATCCCGCCGAGGGTTCTCTGATACCGCCTGGTCTCTTCCTCATATTCGATTCCGTCGGAAAATATTTCATTCGTCACGACGATCAGATGATCGCATCCGCTGCGGATTCTCTGCACTCCTTCCAGAATTTCCTGCGCGCACTGTTCTCCCGCGCCGCCCTCCTGATAGAACTCGTTGGCGGTCAGATTGGACATGCACTCCAGAAGCACGGTGCCATAGCCGGCCGTCTGCGCCGTTTTCAGCCCCGTGTAGCACTCCAGCGTCTCGAATCCTTTCTGCGCGCGCATTTTCCGGTGCCGCCGGATTCTCTGCCGGCACTCTTCGTCGAACGGGTACATCGTGGCGATATACAGGCGCGGCGCCGTCCCCAGCCGCAGAACCATCTGTTCCGCATACTCGGATTTGCCGCTGCCGCTGCCGCCGGTGACTAGTAGGAACATCTTTTTATCCTCCTGCTCATTGATTGGTCCGTCTCCCCGTCCTTCTGCACGCGTTCATTCCGAACCGGTACGTCGAAGCCCGACCGGCAGGAGGACCGATAGGTCCGGCATGCGCTCAGAAAATGACGCGGCGCCTGCAGATTTGAGTAAAAAAACAGATGCGGGAAACCGGCGTACAGCGTTCTGCTCCCGTGAATACAATCCCATTCCCGCCGGCCGGCCGGCTTGCGGGCGCGAAAACTTTCTCCGCAGCTTTCACTGTCCCAGTAATGAAATTCATGCCCGCGAAGCTTCGTTCCCGCTTCGCCAAGGAGCTGGTCTTCCTTCGCTTCCAGCGTGACATAGCCAAACCGTGAAAGCTTCTCCGTCCGGTATGCTTTCGCGTCCAGCACTCCCGCCATCGGATAACAGCTTCCGTCCGCTCCTTCCAGCTCCCGGTGCAGGTACAGAAAACCGCCGCACTCCGCGATGCAGGGCATGCCGCCCTCGACCGCCTCCTTCACGGCGTTTCGCATGGAACGGTTCCGGCTAAGCGCCTCCGCGTGGAGCTCCGGATAGCCTCCGCTCAATATAAGGCCCGATGCCCCTTGGGGCAGTCCGGCATCCCCAAGCGGCGAAAAAGGCAGAAGTTCTGCGCCCAGCGCTTCCAGAAGCTCCAGATTGTCCAGATAGGTGAAACAGAACGCGTCGTCCTCCGCCACTGCAATCCGGACCTTGTCCGCCGGCGGCGGAATCCGGAGTTCTTCCCGGATCTTCGCGCCACTGCCGCCTCTCTGCGCTTCGTCTGCCTGCACTCTGCGTTCGGCGTTTTCCGCGTATTCTCCGGCAAAGGAAAGCATGCCGTCCAGATCCAGCGTTTTCTCCAGTTCGTCCGCGAGGCGGTTCAGTTTCTCCTTCAAGGCTTCGATTTCCCCCGGCAGCACCAGTCCCAGATGGCGGCTGTCCAGCGACAGTTCCGTCATCTTCGGCACATAACCGAATACCCGCAGATTCTGTTCCTGCTCAATCCGCTCCGCCAGTGAACGGTAGATCATGGGCGAAACCTGGTTGAGAATCACACCGCAGATGCGGCTGTCCGGCCGATATTCTGCGAATCCTTTGAGCAGAGCCAGAACAGAGAGACCGGCGCCCCGGCCGTTTACGATCAGAACCGCCGGAAGCTCCAGGGTACGCGCCACGTCATAAGTGCTTCCCTCCGTCCGCACCCCGCCCAGACCGTCGTAATAGCCCATCACGCCTTCCACCACCGCCGCGTCGCAGCCGGCCGTGTTTTTCTCATAGAGATAACGGGTCGTATCCGCGTCCGTAAAGAACGTGTCCAGATTCCTCGATTTAGTCCCGATCACTTTTCCGTGAAACATGGGGTCGATATAATCCGGTCCGCATTTAAACGACGCTACGGAAAGTCCCCGGTTCACAAGCGCCTGCAGAATCCCGCAGGTGATGAGCGTCTTGCCGCTTCCGCTCGCCGGCGCGGTCAGGAGCATTCCCGGCGGCCTCATTCGCCTTCCCCCTGACAGGCGACGATATAAACAGGATTCTGTCCCGTCATCAGATGGTATGTCCCCAGACTTTTTGCCCTGGCAATGCTCACCGACAGAATCTCCTCCTCCCTCACCGGAAGCGCCTGCAGACAGCTCATCACCTCTGCGATCGTCTCCAGCGTCACCGTGTTGATGACCATGCGGATCCGGGGATTTTTTTTCAGCAGGCTCTCCATAATCTCCTTCAGGTTCCCGGCGGAGCCGCCGATGAACGCATGCGTCGGGAACGGAAGCCCTTCCATGGCCTCCGGAGCCGTTCCGCAGATCACCTCGATATTCGGCGTCCCGAAACGCCGTTTGTTTTCTTCGATCAGGCCGCAGGCCTCCTCCTTGCGTTCAACGGCATAGACACAGCCGTCCGCGGCCTGCAGCGCTATCTCCACGGACACGGAGCCGGTGCCGGCCCCCACATCGTAGATCACCGCATCCCTCGTCAGACGAAGCTTCGCCACGGACAGGCTGCGGATCTCGCTCTTGGTCATGGGCGCCCGGCCGCGCACGAACGCGTCGTCCTCCACACAGGCCCGCACTCCACCGAAATACTGCGGATTCTCCGCCAGCACCACGCCAAGTCCGTCGTAAACGCCGTCTTCCAGTTCCTTCGGGCTTCCGGTGGTAATCTTCTCCTCCGGGTATCCCAGCCGTTCTCCGACGTGCAGCCGCACATGGGAAAGCCCGTAATCCTGCAGTTCCCTGCACAGCCGCCTCACACTGTCCGGACCGCCGAGAATCGCAAACGTCTTCTCATGCGTCCGGACCGCTCCCACCAGGTTGGCGCTTCGCCCATGCATGCTTTTCAGGCACACGTCCTCCCATGCCAGATGCAGTTTTGCACAGAAATACACGACCGAGGAGATGCCGCAGATCGTCCGCACCGCAAATCCCGATTGTTCCAGCGCGTCATACAGCTTCTTCGCCCCGCTGTAGAACCCGATATCGCCGGAGAGCAGCACCGCCGGATGGGTATACTGCGGATGCGCCCGAAGATAATCGGCAATCCGCAGCGGATCGTATTCTTTCAGAACCGGCCTCCCCGCCTGTTCCACCGCTTCCAGCATCCGGCCGGCCCCGATCAGGAGATCGGCTTCCCCTGCCGCTTCGGCCGCCTCCGCCGTCAGGCCGGACGGCGTGCCCATGCCGATGCCGACAATGGCCACGGTCCGCTGTCCGCCGTCTTCGCCGCCGCGCCGCCCGCCGGCATCCCGCTCCGGTTTTTCCTCCGCCGGCGTTTCCTGCGGGCTTTCCGGCAGTCTCTCTTCCAGTAGCCGCATCACTTCTTCATAGGAGTATCCTTCCTGCTCCGGCGGTCTGCCCACCAGCACCACTTTTGCTCCCGCTGTCCGGGCCGCGCGGATTTTTTCTTCGTATCCTCCGGCCTTCCCGGTCTCCTTTGTGACCAGGTATCGGCAGTCAAACTGACGGAGCATGGCCGTATTAAGCTCCTCGCTGAACGGCCCCTGCATGCAGATCAGATTTTTCCCCCGGAATCCCAGCTTCTCACAGGCCGCGGCCACTTCGCCGGTGGAGAGCACCCGGGCAAAGACGCGCTTCTCATAGTCGGGAATGACCGTATATTTCGCCAGTTCCTTGCTGCCGGTGGTCGCCAGGATATTGCCCTGCGTTCCCGCCAGATAAGCCGCCGCCTGTTCTACAGAGGACACCGTTATCATATCGTCCGTCTCCGCCTGGCCGCTCTCCCGAATCAGGCGGAGATATTCCGCCCCCGCGTCCCCGCAGGCCTGCGACACATTCTGAGAGACCACAGCCGCATAGGGGTGCGTGGCGTCCACTACAAGACGCACGCCCTCCCGCCGGATCAAATCCGCAATCTGCGCCCGGTCCATGCGCCCGGCGCGCACTTTTAAATGTTCGTTTTCCGGCAGCAGCGTCTCCCCGTACTCCGTCGCCACGCACGCGGTCACCCGGACGCCGCGCCCGGACAGCGATTCCGACAGCATCCGTCCTTCCAGCGTTCCCGCAAATACGATCACCGATCTCATGTTCTCAATCCTCCATCCAGACAGTATAGTCCATGACCGCGGCCGCTACAGTCACGCCTTCCCGGGCGGTCCTGGGAATGAGCAGCCGCTTCGTCCCGGCGCCTGCCAGCGCCGCGCGCTCGCAGACATTTCCGATTCCGGCAACCGATCTGACAAAGTCCGATTCCGCAAATCCGCTCTCCGATTCCGCCTGCCGCAGTTCTTCCGCCGTGCGGGTTTCAAAAGGAACGCTCAGCCGCTTTGCCAGCGCAAGAAGCGCTCTTTCTTCTTTTTTCAGGTCAATGGATACGATGCGGCCCACGCTCTCCTTACAGACCCGATGTTCGTCCAGCGTCTGAAACACCACGTCCCGCAGGTGATCCGCGTCGATCCCCTTCCTGCATCCGATCCCCAGCACCGTGAGCCGGGGCACCAGATGAAGCGTATGGGCGAAGGGCTGTTCTTTTCTGACGTCAATGACAAAACCGACGGCGGGCCTGCCTTCGGTATCCAGCTCTTCCGGCACCGCGCCGAGGACCGGCCAGGCGCTGCGCATCCCCACGCGCCTTCCCGCTACCAGTTCCGCCGCAATCTCCTTCGCGTATTCCATGGAATCCAGATACAGTCCCCGCCTGGCCGCAAAGGCGTCCACCGCAAATTTCCCCTGCAGATCCGTAGCCGTCGTAATCACCGGCTCCGCGCACAGAATCTTTGCCGCGAGGCGCGTCAGGGCGTTGGCGCCGCCGATGTGCCCGGACAGCAGGGAGACGACGTGCTTTCCCTGCTCGTCAATCACCAGGACCGCCGGATCCGTCTTCTTGCTCTGCACAAACGGCGCGATGCTGCGCACGGCGATGCCCGCGGCTCCGATAAAGATCAGCGCGTCGGCTCTCGAAAACCGCTCTTTCGTCCATTCCCGCAGAGGCAATGAAAATACCCGCACCTGCTCCGGCAAAACCGCATCCTTTTTCTTCACCCACGCCCGGCAGGAAATGTTTTCTTTTGGCAGCTCCTCCGCCAGCTTTCCCGCCAGCCGCGCCCCGTGATCCGTAAAACTGATGATCTCTGCTTTCATCCTTCTCCTCCGGCTCCCTGTTTCCGGTCCGCGATCTTCTGCGCCAGTTCCGCCGCCTTTTCCGTCTGCCCGAGCACCCCGTACACTTTGGAAAAGGTGACGATCCCGGTCTCCAGACGGCTCTGCGTTCGGTGGTTTACATAAAATTCCATGCGTTCCGTCAGTCGTTCCATGACCCGTTCCATCAGACCGGCTTCCCGCAGAGCTTCCAGTGCGTCGTCCGTTGTCACGCTCTCCATCATCCTCGAGAGCAGGGAGACCGGCGCGCCCAGCAGCGCCGCGTGAACGGTCAGAAGCTCCATACGGGCGTCCGCATTGTGGGAATGGGTGTTCATGATGCCGCCGGCAAGTTTTACAAATTTCCCGATATGACCCACGAGCAGCACGCCCCTGGCCCCAAATTCCACGGCGGCGTCCAGCGCCTCCCCTACAAAATTGCTGCATCTCACCGCGTCGTCCGCGCAGAGCCCCTGCCCGTACGCTTCCAGAAAATCCAGTCCGTAATTGCCCGGCACAATCAGCAGATATTCCATGCCGCCTGCCAGCTTCTGGCGGATTTCCACCCGGATCGTATCAATCAGCGCCTGTTCGCTCATCGGTTCCACGATTCCGCTCGTGCCGAGAACCGAGATACCGCCCGCGATGCCCAGCCGCGGATTGAACGTTTTCGGCGCCAGCGCCTCTCCCGCCGGAATGGAGATGACGACCTGAATACCGCCGGTATAGCCAAACTGTGCGCATACTTCCAGCACGTTTTCGCGGATCATCCGCCGCGGCACCCGATTGATCGCCGCCGCCCCTACCGGCTGCTCCAGCCCCGGCTTCGTGACTCTGCCGACTCCCAGGCCGCCGTCGATGCGGACGCGTCCGGCGGTCCCGCCCGGCGCTGAACGCTTCTCCGGCACTGCCGCCGGCCCGTCCGGCTTTTCTGCGCGTTTTGCGGGTTCCTCCGCCGTTTCCCCGCCGGTATACGATACTTCCGCGTAGACGAGAATGCCGTCTGTCACGTCCGGATCGTCGCCGCCGTCTTTTCGGACCGCACAGCTTACCGAATCCCGGCTCCTTACGGCGTCCAGCACTTCCAGATGAAGCGGAATCTGCCGGGGCGTCATCAGGTCCACATCGGTGACTGTTTTTCCCGACAGCAGCATAAAAGCCGCCGCCTTCGCCGCCGCCGCCGCACAGGAACCGGTCGTATAGCCGTATCTAAGTTTCTGATGGTTTTTGTATATGTACTGTTCCATCTGTATTACACCTGATGGGTATAGGCTTCCACCTTGCCGCCATCCCAGGTCGTCAGATGATAATAAACGTTCAGCGCCTGATCGATCAGAGACAGCGCCATGATTGCGCCGGTCCCTTCCCCCAGGTGCATCCCTGCCTGCAGCGGCGCTTTCATCCCCAGGCGTTCCACCACCAGCCGGGACGCCGGCTCCGCCGAACAGTGGGTGCAGATCATATATTGTCTGGCCTCTCCGCAGAGCATCCCCGCCAGATAAGCCGCGACCGCCGAGATAAATCCGTCGATCAGGATCGGCATCCGGCAGTAAGCGGCCCCCAGATAGCAGCCCACCATGCCCGCGATATCCAGCCCGCCTACTTTCGAGATCACGTCGACCGCGTCGTTTCTGTCCGGCTGATTGACCGCGATCGCCTGTTTGATCACGCGGATTTTCCGCTCCAGTCCCTCTGTGGAGAGACCCGCGCCGCGTCCGGTCACCGTCTCCACGTCCTGTTCAAAGAGAACCGCGGCGCAGGCCGAACTGGTGGTTGTATTTCCTATTCCCATCTCTCCGGTCACGATCAGGTCATACCCCTCTTCTTTCAGTTCGCGGACCACGTCCGCGCCGGTCAGAATCGCCTGAATACATTCTTCTCTGGACATGGCGGGGCCTTCCGCGATATTGCCGGTTCCGTGCCTGACGACCCGGTTGCGGATGCGCGGATGTTTTCCGTCCGTCAGCGATCCGATATTCACCGGTATCAGCTCGCAGCCCGCCAGACCGCACATCACGCAGGCGGTGGAAAGCCGGTCGCCCATATTTTCCAGCACCTGTATGGTCACGGAGCTGTCGGTCTGCGTCACGCCTTCCTTTACCACTCCGTTATCCGCGCCCATGATGACCACCGCCCTCCGGTCCGGATGCGGGCGGGAGGTCCCGCAGATGCCCGCGATCTGCACCAGCGCCTCCTCCAGCCAGCCAAGCCCCCGAAGCGGCTTGCACAGAGAATCCCAACACCGCCAGGTCTCCTCCATCGCCTGCCTGTCCACCGGCCGGATTCCTTTTATTATCTCTTCCAGATTCTGCATGTCTTTCGTCTCCTCCCATCCGTTTCTTCCCAATTGCTCTCCGGCATTTATTTCTTCACGATGTCTGCATACTCCGGATGCTTCCCGAACCAGTTCACCGCATAAGAGCAGGTCAGAACCGCTTTCTTTTTCTGTCTGCGAAGCTCTTTAGCCGCCGCTGTCATAAGCTGCCCCGCAACCCCCTGTCCCCGGAGGCTGTCGTCCACAAAGGTATGGTCAATCTCCACCGTATCCGCATCCAGATCCGGAAACGTTACTTCGGCGATTACAAGTTCCTGCGAATCATACAACGCAATCTGATTTTTCTTAAAAACAAACTCCATCTTAAATCCTCCAAATTAATCCATACAGTTCATAATCACGCTGATCATCATTTCTTTCTCTTCCGGTCGGGACTCCGCAATCATAATGGTCAGCGCCACCAGCGTATAATCCTCGATCAGTTTTCTGCCGTCCAGCGCCTGTTCCGTGCGCTTCATAATCCGTATCACCTCGCCCAATTGACTGATACGGTTATTGTTGACCGCGTAGCCTTTTTAAATGTACTGTTTTAATACGGTATTCGCCCATTTGCGGAAAGCAATCCCTCTTTTAGACTTCACGCGATAGCCCACGGAGATAATTACGTCCAGATTATAATACATAGGCGGACGAGATGCTCTGTTTTCACTTCTGTCGAAAATTTCGACAGAAGTATCTTTATCCAGTTCCTTTTCTTTAAATATGTTATTGATGTGATACGCAATTGATGACCGGGCCGTATCAAACAATTGACTCATCTGCTCCTGCGTCAGCCATACGGTTTCCTGTTCCGGAGTGACAGGCACTTCCAATTCTATATTTCCGTCAACAAACAATACGATCTCATTTCTTTTTTCCACTGCATAATCCTCCTTATCGAATAAATGTTCTGTATTTATTTTAAAACATACAGCTTTCTTACGCAACGGAAAATTTTATAAAGATCAGAAAACAGCCGCCTGCACTCCGGTATACAGCATGGCATTGCAGATCGCAGCCGCGATATTGCTGCCGCCTTTGCGCCCTCTCGGTACGATGTACGGCACGCCGGCCGTCATGATCAGTTCCTTGGCTTCCACCACATTGACAAATCCTACCGGCGCGCCGATGATCAGCGCCGGGCGGACCTTTCCTTCCTGAATCAGTTCGTACAGACGAATCAGCGCCGTGGGCGCGTTTCCCACCGCGAAAATGACTTCCCGGTTCAGGGCGGCTCCCCGCTCCATACAGACGGCCGCGCGGGTGCATCCTCTCTGCTTTGCCTCCTCCGCCACATCCTCGTCGGACATGAAGCAGAAAGCTTCCCCTCCGTATTCCGACAGTTTCTTCTTATTAATCCCCGACCACGCCATCCTCGTATCGGTCACGACCGCCGCGCCCCGCCGCAGGGCTTCCACTCCCAGCACGGCCGCACGCTCCGAAAAACACAGGTTGTCCGCGTAGTCAAAATCCGCGGATGTGTGGATGCACCGCTTAATAACGGAAAACTCCGGCTCCGGCCAGGTCCTCCCGTTCAGTTCCTCCGCAATGATCTCCATGCTCCGCTTCTCAATCTCCGTCGGTTTCACGATCTCTATCCTGTCCAGCATCAGATTCCTTCCTCCAGTATCTCATATATTTTCTTCATGTCAAAAGAGCGTCTCACAAGATCCGCAAGCCGGTCATACTCCCGTTCTTTGTGCGCCTGCAGGTCAAAATGGAAGGAGCCGTACTCCATTCCTTTGTCCGCCATCAGCTTTTTGATCATCGACTCCGCGAAACCGGCCGTATCAAAGATTCCGTGCAGATAACTTCCCAGCACGCTGCCGTCCGCATTGGCGAGCGCGTCCGTCCTGCCGTCCGCAAGCCGGATCAGCTCCGTACAGCCGCCCAGATTCTCGGTCACGCCCATATGAATCTCATATCCGCTTACTTCCCGGCCGGTCCAGTCTTCCCAGAGCCCCGCGCCCTGTTCCATCCGGCCGCTGATCTGCGTCCTCGTCTTCGCCTCGCTGAAAACGGTGCGCGTGCCGAGAAGGCCCATCCCGCGCATGGAACCGCCGTGTTCCACTCCGTGCGGGTCCTCCATCACCTCTCCCAGCATCTGAAAGCCGCCGCAGATGCCGATCACCGGCGTTTTCTTCTCCGCCTGGCGCAGGATCAGCGTTTCCATCCCGGACTCCCTCATCCACTGCAGATCGTCCATGGTATTTTTCGTCCCCGGCAGCAGGATCAGATCCGGACTACCCAGCATACCCGGTTTCTGCACATACCGGAGCGACACGCCGTCCATCCGCTCAAACACGGAGAAATCCGTAAAATTCGAAATGTGCGGCAGGTGAATCACCGCCACGTCAATCCCGGCCTCTTTCCGGGTCCTTGTCAGCCGGTCCGACAGGCTGTCCTCATCGTCAATGTCCAGCGGTTCCAGAGGAACCACGCCCAACACCGGAATGGAAAGCCGTTCCTCGATCATACGAAGGCCCGGCTTCAGAATCTGCACATCTCCCCGGAACTTGTTGATCACGAGCCCTTTGATCATCCGCTGTTCGTCTTCCTCCAGAAGCTTCACCGTCCCGTACAGGGCCGCAAAGACTCCGCCCCGGTCGATATCGCCCACCAGCAGCACCGGCGCTTTCGCCATCTTCGCCATCCCCATGTTGACGATGTCATTTTCCCGCAGATTGATCTCCGCCGGACTCCCGGCGCCTTCGATGACGATGATCTCATACTCCTGAGCCAGCCTTTCGTAAGCCGCCAGCACATCCGCTCTCAGTTTCGTTTTATCCCGGTAATAATACATGGATTTCCAATTGACCCGGACTTACCAGATCACTATAACCTTACTGCCCAAATAGATGCA
>ERZ779627.138-NODE-138-length-19506-cov-7.583929_pt1 | contig 19506 bp, 14 predicted proteins | sample MGYA00514191_ERZ779627 | MGnify/ENA primary metagenome ERZ779627 (study PRJEB29562, sample SAMEA4376705) | mouse gut metagenome | isolation source: Cecum | study: EMG produced TPA metagenomics assembly of the A DSS colitis mouse model was used to assess the... | reverse complement strand
ACGACCAGTCCATCTACCGCTTCCGGGGGGCCACCATCGAAAATATCCTCTCCTTTGAAAAGCAGTACAGCGGGTGCCGCACCATCCGCCTGGAGGAGAACTACCGCTCCACCGGCCACATCCTGGATGCGGCCAACGCCGTTATCCGCAACAATCAGGGGCGGAAGGGCAAGGAGCTGTGGACCAAGGCCGGGGCAGGGGACGCGCTCCATCTATACACCGCCATGAACGAGAGCGACGAGGCCCAGTATGTGGCGGGCAAAATTCTGGAGAACTTCGGCCAGGGCAGGAGGTGGAAGGACCACGCCGTCCTCTACCGGATGAACGCCCAGTCCAACCAGATGGAGCAGGCCTTCAAACGAAACGGCGTCCCCTACCGCATCATCGGGGGCACCCGGTTCTTCGACCGGGCGGAGGTGAAGGACGTGCTGGCCTATCTGGCCGTGCTGGACAACCCGGAGGACGACCTGCGCCTCACCCGGATCATCAACAACCCGCCCCGGGGCATCGGGACCCGGACGGTGGAGATTGCCCGGGAACTGGCCCTCCGGGATGAGTCCTCTGTTTACGCTGTCATCGACAACGCCGTCATGTATCCCGAGCTGCAAAAGGCCGCCAAGCGGCTGGGGGAGTTTACCAGACTGATTCAGGACCTGTACCAGCTGCTGGCGGAGAACACCCTCACCCTGCCGGAGTTCTACGAGGAGCTGCTTGCCCGCACCGGCTACGCCGTGATGCTGGAGAGCAAGAACACGGTGGAGGACCGCACCCGGCTGGAAAACGTGCGGGAGCTGCTCACCTCTATCAACAGCTATCTGGAAAACCGGGCCGACAAGGATGAGTCCCTTGTTGACGCTCTGCACAACTTTCTGGACGAGATCGCCCTGTATACCGACATCGACAGCCACGACCCCTCCCAGGACTGCGTGGTGATGATGACCATGCACGCCGCCAAGGGGCTGGAGTTCCCGGTGGTCTTTGTGGTGGGGGCGGAGGAGGGCATCTTCCCCGGCATCCGGGCCATCGGCGAGGCGGAGGAGATGGAGGAGGAGCGCCGGCTGTGCTACGTGGCCATGACCCGGGCCAAGGAGCAGCTCACCCTCACCTGCGCCAATCAGCGGATGCTCTTCGGCCGCACCAGCGCCAACCGGCCCTCCCGGTTTGTGGAGGAGATCCCCCCGGAGCACCTGGAGCGGTCGGGCAAGACCTTCCTGTCCGATCCGGGAGACAGCGGCTGGGGCGGAATGCCCAGCCGGATATCCGGATATGGGGGCTACGGCCAGCGGCCCGCCTACGGGGCGGGCCGTGTAGGGGGCGGCCCCCGTGCCGCCCCGCAGACAACGGACAGCCTCCGGCAGGCTGGGCGGGACAGAGCCCGCCCCCTACAGGCGGCACCCCGCACCCCATCCTCCTCCCTACAGCTCACCAAGGGAGATATGGTGGCTCACAAGGCCTTCGGGAGGGGGATGGTCCTGTCCGTCCAGGCCATGGGGGGCGACGCGCTGGTGGAGATCGCCTTCGACAGCGTGGGCACCAAGCGGCTGATGCTCAAGGCGGCGGCCGCCCACATGACAAAGGAGACGTAAATGGCTGTTCTTCCCAGAGACTTCTACGGCCGGGACACCCTGGCAGTCGCCCGGGACCTGCTGGGCCGGGAGCTTGTCCGGGTGCTGCCCGACGGGACGGAGCTGCGGTGCCGCATTACCGAGACCGAAGCCTACATCGGCCGGCTGGACAAGGCCTGCCACGCCTACGGCTATAAGCGCACCCCCCGGACCGAGACCCTCTTCGCCCGGCCGGGGACGGCCTACATCTATCTCATCTACGGCATGTATCACTGCCTCAACTTCGTCACCGAGGAGGAGGGCGAGCCCGCCGCCGTCCTGATCCGGGGGGCCGTCCCCACCGGAAACGGGGACAGGATCGCTCAAAACCGCTTTGGGCGGAGCCTGGAGGAGATGAGCCCCTACCAGAGGAAAAATTTCCTCAACGGGCCGGGGAAGTTGTGCAAAGGGCTGGCCCTCACCCGGGCTCAGAACGGTCTGGACCTGACCGGCCCCGCCGGCAGGCTGTACCTCCTGCCCGGGTCCCCTCCGGACCCGGCGCAGGTTCACACTGGCAAACGCGTCGGCATCGACTACGCCGAGGAGGCGGTGGACTTCCCCTGGCGGTTTTGGTATGAATGAAAATCAGGCCCCCGATGGGGGCCTGATTTTTGATCTGTGTTCAGTTTGCCTTGATGACCCGGACCTGACTGCCCACGGGATCGACGTAGACGGTGAAGCTGTCGCCGTAGGCCTTGATGGCCGACAGGCGCTCCGCCTGGGTGCCGCTGATCCAGTTGGTCGTATCGGTGAGGTTCCCGCCGACGCCCCGGAAGCACTCCACTCCGTCGGCGATGCGGTAGGCTCTGCCCCCGGCGTTGACGTGGGGCACGCCCTCGCTCTCAAAGAAGTCGCTGCCCTTCACGTTCTTCACCTCGGTGAGGCGGATCAGGGCGGCCAGGGTGGATTTGCCGCTCTCGCTGTCCGCGATGGGCTTGCCGGGCACCACGCCCACCATGTCGCCGCTCTTGCCCTTGTAAGTGGCGGCTCGGATAAAGTCGATATTATCAGTGCTGTTGAGCAGGTGCCAAGCGTACCATTCATCTGTTATTTCGTACACAGGATCACCATTCGCATCGTAAACTGGTTTTCCTGCATCATCTGTAACTTGTCCCTCTTTTTGCTCATATCCGCCTACCATCATGCCGTAGATGTAGGCGTCGCCGGTGACGTCCTTCAGCACGATGTAGTCCACCATGTTGGCGCTGTTCAGGTGGCAGCCGGCGATCTGGTCGGCGGGAATGGCCTCGGCCGTCAGGCTCCCCCGGTCCACCTCCACCATGACCCCGGTACTCACCTGCTCATAGATGCGCACTCCGGCGGCCACGGTATAGCTGCCCAGCTTCATGCTTCCCACCTGGAAGGCCCCGGAGGCCCGGCTGGTGGACAGCCGGCTGACGCTGACGCCGGCCTTGGTGGCCGAGACAGAGACCAGCTGCTGGTCCAGCCTGGTGTTGGAGGCCTCGCCCGACAGGGCCCTTGTGAGGCCGTTGGGCAGGAAGATCTCCACCTTGCCGCCGTCCACAAAGCCGATGGCGGTGGAGCGGACCTTGCCCGAGGGGTCGGCCATACCGGCCACCTTGCCGTCGGCGGTGAGGAGCAGGACCACGCTGTCCCCCGGCTTGAAGCTGCCGCAGGTGTTCCAGGCGCTCTCCAGCACATCAAATTCGTCCTTGCTCCCGCTCAGCGTGATTTTTGTGGGGGCCTTGGTGTTGGGCGTGCCGTCCCCATAGACGCAGGACAGCCGCAGATCGGACACAATCAGGGTATTGGACAGGCTGTCGTAGGTGACCACGTCGTAGTCCTTGATATCGGACATCCGGATGGCCTGCCGGTTCTTCATGATGGTAAAGTTGGTCATCCCGCCGGTGAGCTGGTGGAAGGTGGCGTTGGTGACATTGCCCATGACCACCACCGCGTCGGAGGAGGGCTCGGTGGCCCCGCCGGTGGCGTAGATGGCCTGGATCTTGCCCTTGTCGGTGTACATGGTGACCTTGGTGCCCGACACCAGGGTGGAGAAGGCCTCCGAGTAGTTCTTGCCCTCGCCGCCGGCGGCGGTGTACACCTGGGTGTCCCCCGAGATGGTGTACTGCTTGCCGCCGCTGGCCTTCAGGTAGCCCGCCTGGGCGTTTCCGGACAGGGTAATGGTGACGGCGGTGCTGTCGTCGGGGACAAAGGTGATGATCTCCTCTTTGTCGTTGAGCACCAGGTCGCCCCGCCGGCCCTGGAGGGCGGTGGGATTGCCCGACCCCTGGGCGGGGAGATAGGCCTCGGAGTTCTTATTGTGAGTAGTCCGGATGGCGCCCCCGGCGCTGCCGTCGTCGGTCTCCACGTTGACAGCCAGGATGATGATCCCTGGTTCCACTGTACTGCCTAATGACTTGTAGTACACGGTGCCGTCCGCTTTCTTGCATTTCAGGGCGTTGACAAAGAGCTGAGCCGCCTGAGCCCGGCTGATGCTGTCATAGGCCCCGGCGGACAGACCCTTGGACAGGCCGATGGAGGCGGCCAGGTCCATGTAGCCCTGGGGCCACACTGCCCCGGCGTCCTTGCCGGAGTAGCCAAGCGCCCGGAGCAGAATGGTCGCCGCCTCGCCCATGGTGATATTCCGGTTGGGCAGGAAACGGCCGTCCCCCACGCCGGAGATCAGCCGCACGCCGGGGGAGCCCTCGCCGGAGGCGCCCACGGTGTAGCTGGCGGCGTAGTTGATGTAGGCCCTGGCCCAGTGGGTGCTGGTCACGTCGGTAAAAATGGTCTGGGTGGCGTAGCGCTTGGCCTCGTCCCCCTTTTGGAGGTAATTGACCACCATAGTGCAGAACTGGGCCCGGGTCAGAGTGCCGTTGGGGTCGAACCTGTTGCCCCCCGTGCCGCTGACCACCCCCATGAGCCGCAGAATATCGGCGTTGACGGCGGTAGCCTGGTCGCCGATGTCGCTGAAGGAGGAGGGGGCGGCCCCCGCGGGCAGCACCAGCAGCGAGGCCAGCAGCGCCCCGGTGAGCAGGGCCGCGAAAAGTCGTTTCACTCTCATTTCGTTCACGCTCCTTTTTATTCCGCCCGCAGGGCCACCACCGGCTGCAGGCCGGAGGCTTTCACTGCCGGGTACATGCCAAAGATGATGCCCAGCACCACCGAGAAGAGGAAGGCCCCCATCACGATACCCTGGTCGGGCCAGAGGATCATGCCGTTCAGCAGGAATTTCCCGGCGATGAGGGAGCCCATACAGCCGAAGATGATACCCAGAATACCGCCGATGCCGCAGATGACGGCGGCCTCGATCAAAAACTGGGCGATGATGGACCGGCGTTCCGCGCCGATGGCCTTGCGGATGCCGATCTCCCGGGTGCGCTCGGTGACGGTGACCAGCATGATGTTCATGATGCCGATGCCGCCCACCAGCAGAGAGATGGCGGCAATGCCGCCCATGACCATGGTCCGCATCTTGGCCTGCTCCTGGCTCGCCTCCCGGTACTCCTCATTGCTGTATGCGTTGCCCCAGCCGCTCATCTGGTTGCCGTTCTCGTCCACGGGAAACATGCCGTTCAGGAAGCTCTGCACCCGGCTGGTCACCTCACCGGTGGCCGAGCTGGAGGTGCATTTGATCTTCCACTGAGAGATGGTCTGGTTTTTGTTCAGCGTGCGGTTGATGGTGTAGGGCAGGAGAAGCACATTGTCCATCCCCGAATAGTCGTCCTCAATGTTTTTGGCCTGATACCAGCCGATGACCAGAAAGGGCAGGCCGTTGATGGTGATGGTCTCCCCCACGGGGTCGGTGTAGTTGAACAGCTTCTCCTTCAGGCCGCCCCCCAGCACACAGACGCTGTTCTCCTTCTCAATGTCCAGGAAGGACAGCTCCCGGCCCGCGGCCAGCTCGTAGTTGTTGCACACGCCATAGGACTCGTTGCCCAGCACCACCTGGATGCGGTCTCTCCAGTCGTCCCAGTTCTCGGTGGAGTAGGTCTTGCCGCCGTAGCGGACGATCATCTCGCTCCACAGGTTGACCACGGGAGTGATGCCCACCACCAGCTTCTTGTCCAGGGCGGCCACATACTCGTTGAGCACGGCGTCCATGTCCTGGCCTGTGTAGGAGTAGGCGCTGACCTCCACGATGTTGTTGCCCATGGCCTCCATCCATTCCATATTCTTCTTGTTCTGCCCGGCCACCACCGAAACCATGACCACCACAGAGGCCACGCCGATGATGATGCCCAGCATGGTGAGGAAGGACCGGGTCTTTTTCATGGCGATGGATTTGAAGGCCATTTTAAAGGCCTGTACTAAATTCATACCGCGGCCGCCTCCTTTCCCCGCTCGTCCGAGACGATCCTGCCGTCGGTCAGCCGCACCTGGCGGTGGGCCTGGGCGGCGATGCCCTCGTCATGGGTGATGAGGATAATGGTAGAGCCGTCGCTGTTGAGCTGGCGAAGGATCTCCAGCACATGCCGTCCCGTCTTGGAGTCCAGGGCGCCGGTGGGCTCGTCGGCCATAATGATGGGGGGGTGGGTGGCGATAGCCCGGGCGATGGCCACCCGCTGCTGCTGGCCGCCCGACATCTCAGAGGGGCGGTGGTGGGCCCGGTCGGCCATGCCCACCCGCTCCAGGGCCTCCATGGCCCGGTCCTCCCGCTCGAAGACGGAGACGCCCTGGTAGATCAGGGGCAGGGTCACATTCTCCAGGGCGTCCAGCTCCTGAATCAGGTTGTAGCCCTGGAAGATGAAGCCGATCTCCCGGTTGCGGATGCGGGCCAGCTGCCGGTCGGACAGGTCGGTGACCTCGGTGCCGTCCAGCAGGTAGGTGCCGTAGGTGGGGATGTCCAGGCAGCCCAGCACGTTCATCATGGTGGACTTGCCCGAGCCCGACTGGCCCACGATGGCCACGAACTCCCCCCGGTCGATCTGGAGGGACACCCCGTCCAGGGCCCGGACCTCGCTCTCCTTCCCCTCGTTGTATATCTTGAAGATATCCTGTATCTCAATGAGCATGGCGCGGCCCCCTTATCCGATCATAATGCCGCCGCCCATGTTGTCCTCCTGTCCGAAGCCCCAGCCGGTGAAGACGGTAGTGCCCGCCTCCAGGCCCTCGGTGATCTCGCAGTTATAGACGTCGGACAGGCCGGTGGTGACGGGGATGGGCCAGAAGCCCTCGGCGGAGGTGGGCATACGGTCGGTGGTGGATGTGCCCTCTCCCATGCTGGCCGGGTCCAGCTCCACGGCGTTGTCCGGCTTGGAGTCGGCCTGGATGAAGACCACCGTCTGCTTCTCGCCGTTCACGTCGTTCACCCGCTTGATGCACTGGTTGGGCACGGTGATGCAGTCCACCGACTCGGCGGTGACCAACTTGTAGTTGAGCCAGGAGCCGTTGTAGATGGTGCCCATGGAGTTGTCCACCTCCAGGGTCACGGGGTAGGTGGTAGTGCCGGTGCCTACCTCGCCCTGCATGGCCACGTTGGTGACGGTGCCCATGACGGGGTTGCCGTAGTCGTCGGTGAGCTCCATGGTCATGCCCGCCTGGATAAAGCCGATGTTCCGGCTGTCCACCTGGATATCCACCACCATGGTGGTGGTGTTGGAGATGGTGATGACGGTGTCGCCCTCTTTTACCTCCTGGCCCGGCTCCAGCGTGCAGGAGAACACCTGGCCGTCGATGGGGGCCACGGCGTTGAAGTTGTTCATGGCCTCCATGGCCTTGTCCAGCACCTCCTGCTGGGTCTGGATCTTCTCGTCGATGGTGGAGGACCCTAAGTACAGCAGTGCCTCCCCCTCGCTCACATTGGCGTGGTTGAGCAGGTTGCCCTGGCCGATCACCGGGCCGCCCGCCTTGGTGGCGATCTCCCGGGTCTCATAAAACTGGGTCTGACCGTTCTGATAGGGGTAGATATCGGCGCCGCCGGCGGTGGTGAGAACGGCGGAGGCGTCCATCCCTTCGGTGAGGGTTCCTGGGTTGTCAAAGGCGATGACCGCCTCGAAGTAGACGCCCCCCTCGGGGGAGATGAAGCTGACCTTGTTGACCTTCTCCACCCGGCCGGTGAAAGCCTGCATCACCGCGGGGATGGTCACATCCACCGACTGGCCCGCCCGGATGTCGTTCTCATAGGCGTAGCTGAAATAGAGGGACAGCTTCAGCTTTTTGTCGTTGACCAGTCTGGCTACCGGAGTTCCCACGCTCACCTCGTCGTCAGTCTGGAACTCCTTTACCTCCATCAGCTTGCCGGCAAAGGGGGCCCGGACGGTGAGGTTGTTGGCCTCCTCCAGCAGTTTGTCCATCTCATCCTGGGCCTTTTGCAGGTTGTCCCGTGCGGCCTGGCTGTCGATGGTGTACAGCTCCTGGCCGGCAAAGACCGTCTGGCCCACTGAGACATAGACATCCTGCACCGTGCCGGCGGCGTTCAGGGTGATGGCCGCCGACTCCTTGGGTACGGCGTTGCCGTAGCCCTGGACCACGCTCTGGATCGTGTTGATCCCGGCCACGTCGGTCAGCGGCTGGCTGGCGCTCTTGTCCTCCCGGAAGACCAGATACCACATGCCGAAGCCGATCCCGCCCACCAGGGCCGCGATCACCGCCAGGGCAATGATTCGTTTGATCATCTTTTTCTTTCCCTTGCCTCCGGGCTTTTTCACCGGCGGCCTGGGGTGCACGGCCGGGGCCTCCGGGGCCGGAACGGCTGTCTGTACCGCCTCCTGGACGGGAGCGGACTGTGTTTCCTTTACTTCGGTTACTTCTGGCATGGCGGGTTCCTCCTTTTTGAGCGCTCCGGCCCGGATTTCGGGACGGGACTGTCCATTGAATTTGATTATATGCCCGATGGACAGGGCAGACAACTACAATGCGGTTACAAAAGTTTAAAATTTTCTTAAAAATCCCGGGGGAAATTTTGTCCTTATTATATAGACGCAGAAAGCGGGAAAAAGTTCCGCCCCGGAAGGAAAAAATTATTCCGGCCGCGGCCCTCCGGGCGGGTTGACAGGACGGGAGGGCCGTAGTATAGTCAAGAAAGCTGCCGTCCTTTGGCAAATACCCGCGATTGTTGAAAGCTGATTTAGGAGCTGATTCTCTTGTCCCCCAAGACCATGCGCCTGCTGGCCAAACCCATGCTCTTTTCCGCCGCCCTCATCTGGGGCACCTCCTTCTTTATGATGAAAAACGCCCTGGACGCCATACCGGTGTTTTTCCTGCTGGCCATCCGGTTTACCGCCGGCGCGGTGCTGCTGGCCCTGGTCTGCTGGAAAAAGTGGAAGGACTTCACCCCCGACTACCTGTGGCGGGGGGCCGTGATCGGCGGCTTTCTGTTTCTGGCCTACTCCATCCAGACCTTTGGGCTGGCTCTCACCACGCCGTCCAAAAGCGCCTTTCTTACAACGGTGTACTGCGTGCTTGTCCCCTTCCTCACCTGGGCGGTGGTAAAGGCGCGGCCCGACCGGTACAACATCCTGGCCGCCCTGCTGTGCGTCACCGGGGTGGGGCTGGTATCCCTCACCGACGAGCTGACCGTCAACACCGGCGACGGGCTCACCCTGTGCTGCGCCATCTTCTACGCCAGCCACATCGTGGCGGTGGCCAAGGTGTCTCCCGGAAAGGATATCACTCTGCTCACCGTGTTCCAGTTCGCCTTCGCCGCTCTCTACGCCTGGATGTGCGGAGGGCTGACCGAGACCTTCCCCGCCGCCGCCCTCACCGACCCGGCGGTGGTGTGGCCCCTGGTCTACCTGTGCGTCATGGCCACCACCGTGGCCCTGCTGTTCCAGAACGTGGGCCAGGTGTGGTCCGACCCCGCCTCCGCCGCGGTGATCCTCTCCCTGGAGTCGGTGTTCGGGGTGGCCTCCTCGGTGATCTTTTACGGCGACCCGGTCACCGGCCGCCTGCTGGCCGGCTTTGCCCTGATTTTCGTGGCGGTGGTGTGCTCCGAGACGAAATTTTCTTTCCTGCATAAAAAATCTGACGATCTGGAGCTGATGAAGTGACCGACAGAACCATGAAGCTGCTGGCCAAGCCCATGCTCTTTGCCGCGGCCTTTTTCTGGGGGGCCTCCTTTATGCTGATGAAGGGGGCGCTGGACAACATTCCTACCGGCCACCTCATCGCCATCCGCTTCACGGTGGGCACCCCCCTGGCAGCCCTGTTCAGCTGGCGGCACTGGAAGAATTTTTCCCCGGACTACCTGTGGCGGGGCGGTCTGGCGGGGCTGCTGCTCTTCAGCGTCTACTGGGCCCAGACCGTGGGGCTGGAGACCACCACCGCCTCCAACAATGCCTTTCTGTCGGCAGTGTACTGCGTCATCGTCCCCTTTATGACCTGGCTGCTCTTCCGGGAGCGGCCCGACCGCTACAACGTGGCCGCCGCCCTGCTGTGCATCGCGGGGGTGGGCTTCGTCTCCCTTACCGAAACGTTTACCATCAGCGCCGGCGACGGATTCACCCTGCTGGGGGCGGTGTTCTGCGCCATCAACATCATCGCCGTGGCCCGGCTGGGGCGGGACAAGGACGTGATGCTCTTCACCGTGGTCCAGCTGGCCGTAGTGACCCTGTGCGCCTGGGCGCTGGCCCTGGCTACCGAGACCTTCCAGTTCTCCGCCCTGGCCCGGCCCGAGGTGCTGCTGCCCATGCTCTACCTGTGCGTCATGGCCACCGCCGTGTGCATGATGCTGATGAACGTGGGGCTGGTGTGGTCGGAGCCCGCCCCCGCCTCCGTGATCCTCTCCCTGGAGTCGGTATTCGGGGTGGCCCTGGCCGTCATCTTCTACGGCGACCCCCTCACCCCCCGCCTGCTGGTCGGGTTTACCCTTATCTTTATTGGAGTGCTTTGCTCAGAGACCAAGTTTTCCTTTCTCCGCGGCAGGCAGGGCGCCGCCAAATAACCAGATAAATTAAATTTTCTGATCGCTCATCAGTGAGGCGCGCCTCACTGTCCTTTTGGCCAAAAGGAATTTTTTTGCGGGGGGATATTATGTCTCAAAATCAAAAGTCACGCTGGAGTACGATCCTGCTGCTGGGCGTCGCCCTGGCCGCGGCGGTTCTGCTGATCTTACTCCAGCGGGCCACCACCTTCACGTCCGACGACTACTACTACGCCATGTTCTGGCAAAACGGCCTGCCAGGCTTTCTCCGCAGGACCGCCGGGCATTTTTTCTCCCGCAACGGGCGGGTGCTGGTCCATATTCTGACCTCCACCTTTGCGGCGATGGACCTCACCGTCTACGCGGTGTTCTGCACCGCGATGCTGGGGGCGGTCTTCGCGCTGCTCTTCCGTTACCAGCACGACGGCGCGCCCGTTCCCCGGGACAGCTGGGCTTTGGGCTGCGCCGCCTTCTTCCTGTGCCTGCTCACAACGGACTACCGGGTGATGCGGGGTTGGTTCCTCTGCGTGGCGGACGCCTTCAATTACATCTTTCCCCTGCTGATGATCTCCCTTCTGCTGCTCTGCCTGGACGCGGCGCCCCGGACCCCAGCCGGAACGGCAGTCGTACTGTTCACCGCCCTGCTGGCCGGGGCCACCACCGAGCAGGGGGGCAGCATGGCCTTTGGGCTGGTTGGGCTCACCGTGCTGCGGCATTGGTTCGCGGACAGACGGCTGGACCGGCGAGCGCTGTGGGCGCTGTGCACCGTCCTGCTGGGTCTGGCCACCATCTTCCTGTCTCCGGCCACCCGCCAGCGGGCGGCGGCGGAATTTTCCCTCCCCCTGCTGATGAACAGCTTTGTCCAGTACGCCAATTCACTGGCCGCCCCCGGTCTGTCTCTGCGGGCCATGGTGCTGCTGTGCTTTGTCATGGGCCTGCTGCCTCTGACGGGGCGCGCCCCCAAACCGCTCTTCGCCGGGCTCCCGGTGGGGGCGCTGCTGGCGGCGGGCTGGCTCCGGCCTCTCAGCGTGGAGTGGAATACCGGTGTCTGCGCGGTGTTTTTCTGCTATCTGCTCGCTTCGGCGGCAGCGCTGATTTTCCGCTCCGCCTATGCCCGCAGCGGCTTTCTGCTCCTGGCCGGACTGGCCTCTGCCGGAATGGTCATGCTCAGCCGGAGCTGCTCCATTCGGGTCTCCACTCCCCTGCTCCTGCTCATGCTCCTGTGCGCGGTATATTTCGCCGTCCAGCTGTACACATCCCTGGCCGGAGAGGGACGGACCGCTCCGGCGGCCCTGGTCCTGACGGCGCTTCTGGCCGCCGCAATGTTCCTCCAGCTTCCCGTCTTTCAGGGGGTATTGGGAAATTACGCCGTACTCCGGGCCAACGAGCGGGCCGTGGAGGAGGCCCGTGTCACGGGAGTGCTGGAGTATCAGGATTATAACTCCTGCTACTGCCTTCAGGACCTCTTTTCCAACGAGATCATCTCCTCTATGTTTCTGGGCTTCTACCGGCTTCCCCCGGAGACCCAGGTGGTCTCCACCTATATCCCCATTGATACCATCCCCCTGCTGGGAAAGGAAGAGCCGGTGATCCTCCACAGCGGTATGGCCTGCATCCCGCTGGAGATGCTGGTCTGCCACAACGGCGGCAGCTTTGAAGTGATCACCGACAACTTCCTGCGCATCCGGACCGGCGGGCGGACCATCCTGTACCGCGCCCCGGCCTTTTACTCCCAAGATGGCGTAGTCAAGGCGGAGGGCCGGATGTTTCTCTACCGGGACTACTACTATATCGACGCCGCCCTGGCCCGGGAACTGGGCCTGATGGGATGCCCCCTCCCCTGCCTCCCCGGAGGCAGGGATATTTTAACTTTTCAAAAAATAAAATTAAACCTTGACTTTAATAATATTAAAGTGTATACTGGAAACCACAGAGAGGAGGACCGTCTATGGCAATAGAACTGCTGCCCGAGTGGATGGCCGGGCTGGAGGAGGAGGACGTGGCCTTCATTAAAAAATTCATCCTGGCTTCCGGGTCGCTGAAGGAGATGGCGGGCCAGTACGGCGTCACCTACCCCACGGTGCGCCTGCGGCTGGACCGGCTCATCCAAAAAATCAGGCTGACCGAGAACACCGCCGCCGACCCCTATATCGCCACCATCAAGCGGCTGGCTATGAATGAGAAACTGGACCTGGACACCGCCAAGGTCCTGATCGCGGAGTATAAAAAGACCCGCAAGGAAAAGGAGGAATTATAATGGCAATAGCATCTATCGGGGGGATCATTGGACTGATTTGTTTTCTGTTTTTCATTATGGTGCCGATTGGACTGCTGGTTGCGGTCCAGGTCTGGCTGTGCCGCAAGAGCACGAAGCTGGGGCTCATCCTGCCGGGCATCTCCCTGGCGCTGTCGCTGCTGTTGACTTTCAGCATGGCGGCGTTCGGCGCCGTCCGCGGCGGCATCGTCACTGGAGGCGCGAACTATGTGGGGCCCAACGGGCAGGAGGCCCCCGCCCAAACAGGGATTGAGGAACGGGTAGAGGTGGAGTTTGACCCCGGAACGCTGATCGCCGCTGGGGTAATCTTCCTGGTGACTAACATCCCCACCGTGGTCTTCGGCGGCATCTGGCTGCACTACAAGGGCCGCAGGGACACTCTGGAGGACCTGAAAAAAATGCGGATCGAAGATCTGGGCTGAACCGTCACGCCTCCCCGGCCGGGGAGGCGTGATTGCTTATGACGATTGAATTTGATTCCGGCAAGAAGCCTATAATTGCTGGACAAATCCTCCGGGATTTGATAAAATAAAAAGCACTTGATATTTACGCTGGTCATAGTCCCGGCGCTATTCTGACAGGAGGCCGTTATGAGAGACATCACCGCTATTGGAGAAATTCTGATTGATCTGACCCAAACCGGGATCAATGAACATGGCGTTCCCCTTTTCGCCGCCAACCCCGGGGGCGCGCCCGCCAATGTGGCGGTGGCCGCCTCCCGCCTGGGGGCCTCCGCCGCCTTTGTGGGCAAGGTGGGGGACGACGGCTTCGGCGCCTATCTGCGCGGCGTGCTGGAAAAGGACGGCGTGGACTGTGACCGCCTGTACACCGGCTCCGCCCCCACCACCATGGCGGTGGTCGCCGTGGACGAGCGGGGGGAGCGCAGCTTCCGCTTTGTCCGGGGGGCGGACCGTGACCTGTCCCCCGAGGAGACCGGGCCCGCCGCCGGTACGAAATTTCTCCACTTCGGGTCAGTGAGCCTCACCGAGGACCCCGCCCGCTCCGCCACCCTGGCCGCCGTCCGGGCCGCCCGGGAGGTCGGCGTGCTGGTGAGCTACGACCCCAACTACCGCGCCGCCCTCTGGCCCAGTCAGGAGGAGGCGGTGGAGTGGATGCGCCGCCCCCTGTCCATGGCCGACGTGCTCAAGATCTCTGACGAGGAGCTCCCCCTGCTCACCGGCACCGGCCGGCTGGAGGAGGGGACCCGCGCCCTGGAGGAACTGGGAATCAGGCTGATCCTGGTCACCCTGGGCGGTGAAGGCGTGTTCTGCCGCTGGCAGGGGGAGGGCTGGAAGCAGCCCGGCGTCCCCGTCAAGGTGGCCGACACCAACGGCGCGGGGGACACCTTCCTGGGCGCCGTGCTCAGCCGGCTGTGCCGCCGGGAGGGAAAAGCGCCTCTGGAGGACCTGACCCAGGCTGAGCTGGAGGACATCCTCAGCTTTGCCAACCGGGCGGCCGCCCTCACCTGTTCCCGCAGCGGAGCCATCCCCGCCATGCCCGCCCTGGCCGAGCTGGAGGGCTGAGTTTCTCCTGTCATACTTTGTTGGACCTTCTTCCCGTCCCGCGGGGAGACAGCAATAAACGCAATCAGAAAGGAAGTTTTACCATGAAGCAGTTCACTTACACCATCACCGATCCCGTGGGCATCCACGCCCGTCCCGCCGGACTGCTGGCCAAGGCCGCCAAGGCGCTGGACAGCACCGTCACCATCGCCAAGGCCGACGGAAGCAAGTCCGCCGCCGCCACCAAGCTGATGGCCCTGATGGGCATGGGCATCAAGACCGGCGAGACCATTACCGTCACCGTGGAGGGCGGCAATGAGGAGGCCAACGCCGCCGCCATGGAGCAGTTCTTCAAGGAGAATCTGTAAATTGCTGTCCGCCCCCCTCCCGGGGGCGGACAAACATAAATCAGTAAGGAGGCAGTTCTATGCAGGTCGCAACCGGAAAATCCATCCTAAACGGCATTGCCATCGGCCCCCTGCGCATCTATAAGAAGGCGGAGGTCCAGACCAGCCAGACCTCCGGCCTTACCCCTGAGGAGGAGTGGAAGCGCTTCGAGACCGCCAAGGAAACCGCCCAGGCGCAGCTGGCCGCCCTTTACGACAAGGCGCTGGACGAGGTGGGTGAGGACAACGCCGCCATCTTCGAGATCCACCAGATGATGCTGGACGACGACGACTATCTGGAGGCCGTCCAGGGCATCATCGAGACCCAGGGGGCCACCGCCGAGTACGCCACCGAGACCACCGGCGAGAATTTCTCCGCCGCCTTCGCCGCCATGGACGACGAGTACATGCGGGCCCGGGCCACCGACGTGAAGGACATCTCCCGCCGGGTGGTGAACATCCTCACCGGCGCGGGGGACGCCGCCATGCAGGACGACCAGCCCGCCATTCTGGTGGCCGACGACCTCACCCCCAGCGAGACGGTGCAGCTGGACAAGAGCAAGCTGCTGGGCTTTATCACCCGGCACGGCTCCTCCAACAGCCACACCGCCATCCTGGCCCGGACCATGAACATCCCCGCCCTCATCGGGGTGGACTTTGACGACAGCTGGGACGGCCGGACCGCCGTGCTGGACGGCTACAACCACTGCGTGTACATCGACCCCGCCGCCGAGCTGCTGGCCTCTATGGAGGCTAAGCGCAAGGAGGACCTGAAGCAGGCCGCCCTGCTCCAGAGCCTGAAAAAGAAGCCCAACGTCACCCTGGACGGCCGGGAGATCAAGGTGTACGCCAACATCGGCAACGCCGGCGACGTGGGCCTTGTCCTCCAGAACGACGCCCAGGGCATCGGCCTGTTCCGCAGCGAGTTCATCTACCTGGAGTCGGAGGACTTCCCCACTGAGGACGCCCAGTTCGCCATCTACAAGCGGGTCGTGGAGACCATGGCGGGCAAAAAGGTCATCATCCGCACCCTGGACATCGGCGCCGACAAGCAGGCCGCCTATTTCGACCTCCCCAAGGAGGAAAACCCCGCCCTGGGCTACCGGGCCATCCGCATCTGCCTGACCCGGAAGGACATCTTCAAGACCCAGCTGCGGGCCATCCTGCGGGCCAGCGCCTACGGCACGGTGTCCATCATGTTCCCCATGGTCATCTCCGTGCGGGAGGTGCGGGACGCCAAGGAGCTGCTGGAGGAGTGCAAGGCCGAGCTGAAGGAGCGGGGCGTGAGCTTCGGCGAGGTGGAGGTCGGCATTATGGTCGAGACCCCCGCCGCCGTGATGCTGGCCGACGAGCTGGCCGAGGAGGTGGAGTTCTTCTCGCTGGGCACCAACGACCTGAGCCAGTACACCCTGGCCATCGACCGGCAGAACCCCAAGCTGGACAGCTTCTACGACCCCCACCACCCCGCCATCCTGCGGATGATCAAGCACACCGTGCAGGCCGGACACCGCCACGGCTGCTGGGTGGGCATCTGCGGCGAGCTGGGCGCGGACCAGAAGCTCACCAAGACCTTCCTCAAGATGGGCCTGGATGAGCTGTCCGTCTCCCCCTCCGCCATCCTGCCCCTGCGCAAGCTGATCCGCGGCCTGGATTTGAGCCAGGAAGAGGAATAACCGCCAAAAGCCTCCCTTGCCAAAGGGAGGGGGACCGCCGCCGCAGGCGGTGGTGGAGGGATTCCGGTAAATAGAATCCCCCCGCCCCTTCGAGGCACCCCCCTTTCACAAGGGGGGCAGTGAGACCAACCGCCCGCCAAAACGGGCGGTTTTTATTTCCCCGCAAAATTTTCCGAAAATTTTTCCGGAGGGTCTAAACTTTTCAAAAAACCGGCCGATACAATAGGTGTCAGGGGGACTGATCCCCCGCCGGACACGGTTTCAAACGGCTGACGAGCCGGTTGAAATAAAGTACGGCGTCAAACGTTTTGGGAAGCTGTGGCCACGGCCTTCCAGAGCGGGCGGCGCAAAACAGACCTGTGCTTCGCTGAAAGGATTCAATGGGGCACATTAATAGACTGAAAGGAGTCCAAAACTATGCGTATTCAGCACAATATTATGGCGATGAATGCCTACCGCAACTACACCAACAACACCTCCGCCGTTGCCAAGAACCTTGAGAAGCTGTCCTCCGGCTATCGGATCAACCGCGCCGGCGACGACGCCGCCGGTCTGGCCATTTCTGAGAAGATGCGGGCCCAGATCACTGGCCTGTCCGCCGCTCAGAAGAACGTCAAGGACGGCATCTCCCTGGTGAAGACCGCTGAGGGCGCCACCCAGGAGATCCACGACATGCTCAACCGTATGGTCTATCTGGCTGAGCAGTCCGCCAACGGCACCTATCAGGACAAGGTCGACCGTGAGGCCATCACCAACGAGTTCGAGCAGCTCAAGTCCGAGATCAACCGTATCGCTGACTCTGCCAACTTCAACGGCATCAAGCTGCTGGACGGCTCCCTGGCCGGCAAGGCCGAGGTCGGCCAGATCGAGGGCGGCACGGTGATCGACATCGATGGTACCAAGGCCAACTATGAGATGAAAGCCGCTATTGCCGATACTGCTGTAAAGGGGAAGGATACCAATCGTTTGGATGTTACTGTCAGCCTGACCGATGCAGACGGTAATGCCATCAAGGAGATTACTGTCTCCCTGACCGGAACCACAACCGCCGGCGAGTACCTCGACGCTAACGGCAAGAAGGTCACCGGCCTTGCCGATGCTACAAAGATCGGCGATTATGTCAAGGCTGAACTGATGAAGGACAAGGACGTTTCCAAGAACTTCACCATCACCAACACCACAGGCAAGCTTTCTTTCGAGGCCAAGGAAGTTGGCTCCGACACCATGAAGATTAGTGCCATCAATGTTACGGACGTCGTGTTGGCTACTGGTGTGGGTACTGCCCAGAACAATGGTGTTAACGAAACTGTTGCGGGCAAGGACGCTTTCCAGGTGAGAGATTTCAGCAGCCTGAAGATCTACACCGGCGCGAACAATAATGTTCTGAACGACGGCACCAACAAGATCGACGAGGCCACCTTCACCATCGACGGCAAGAAGTTTGCCTTTGTCTCTAAGGCCGCCGACAACTACGAACAGGTCAAGGCCGAGATGAAGGAGGCTGGTGTGGAGCACTTCCTGGAGGTTGAAGATGATCAGTGGGCCAACGCCACTGCCGCCCAGTTCACCGAGGCCGCTGAGAAGATCGCCTTCGAGACCGGACTGGAGGTGGAGGCTGGCGACGCCACCACTAACGCCGGGGTATGGGATCCTACCGCGACTGCAGGCAAGCCGCACTTCAAGTTCACTGCTGGCGACAGTGAGGATGGTGGTCTGATGCTCCAGATCGGCGACGACTCCGAGAGCTACAACCAGCTGAAGGTCTCCATCAAGGACATGCACACCAAGGCCCTGGGCATCGACAACATCTACCTGGGCAGCCAGGGCGGCGCGCAGGCCGCCGTGTCCAAGATCAAGGACGCCATCAACTACGTGTCCGACGTCCGCGGCACCCTGGGCGCCACCCAGAACCGTCTGGAGCACACCCAGAACAACCTGTCCGTGATGAAGGAGAACATCCAGGACGCCGAGAGCTCCATCCGCGACACCGATATCGCCGAGGAGATGATGGCCTACACCAAGAACAACATCCTGGTGCAGTCCGCTCAGGCCATGCTGGCTCAGGCCAACCAGGTGCCTCAGGGCGTTCTCCAGCTGCTGGGCTAATCCGCCGCAAGGCAATTTGCACAGGCGTTACAGGCATAAGAAAGAGGACCGGGCTTCTGCCCGGTCCTTTTGGGTTTACTTTTCCCGCTTGACAAATCTGCGGGACACGGCTATAATGAACATAGAAAGGGCGCCGCCGGCAGACGGTTGGCCCCTCAATTGGATTACTTAAAGGAAGTAACCGCTAAGTTTGGGGCTTGGGCGGTTACTTTCTTTTATTGGCTGCAATGAAGAGGCCGATAATGCCGATGATGACCAGCGAATACTGAAACAGTTCCGCGTATGTAACCATTGGGCAGCCCCCCTTTCCGAAGATCGGAGGGCAAGAAGCTGCCCCCCGTCGGGAGGGGCCAACCGCCTACCGTTACTGGCAGCGCTGAAAGATCGCTCTTTCCTGCCGGTAGTGTACCATAAAAACCGACAGAACGCAACAAAAACGTCCCCGCCCAAGGCGGGGACGCAGTTCATATGCTCTCCAAAAACCGCATAAAGGCGGCCTTGCCCTCGGGGGTGCGCTTGTACACCCCGGCGTGCTCCAGCACCTGGGCGAACACCAACCCGGTCTCCTTCTGGACGATATCCAGAGCGTTGTCCGGGGTAATGGTATAGTTTTTGGCAAAGCCCTCCGCCCAATCGGCGTGTTTGGCGGTGAGCTCGCTGGCCCGCAGGTCAGAGCCAAAGGCCAGCGCCTCGGCCACCGCGGCCAGTTCCTCCTTGAGCCGGGCGGGCAGGACCGCCAGACCCATCACCTCGATCAGTCCGATGTTCTCTTTTTTGATGTGGTGCAGCTCGGCGTGGGGGTGGTAGAGGCCCAGGGGGTGCTCCTCGGTGGTCAGGTTGTTTCGCAGGACCAGATCCAGCTCAAACCTCTCCCCTCTCCGGCGGGCGATGGGGGTGATGGTGTTGTGGGGCTCACCGTCGGTCTCGGCGAAGATGACGGCCTCCTCGTCGGTATAGCCCCGCCACGTGGTGAGGATTTTGTCCGCCAGCTCAATGAGCCGCTCCGGGTCCCCGGAGGTGATCCGGACAACCGACATGGGCCATTTCACGATGCCGGCCTCCACGTCCTCGAATCCGGGGAAGGTGACAGGCGTTTCCACCGGGGCCTTCTCCATGGCGAAGGTGTAGTGTCC
>ERZ779627.137-NODE-137-length-19695-cov-8.572454_pt1 | contig 19695 bp, 15 predicted proteins | sample MGYA00514191_ERZ779627 | MGnify/ENA primary metagenome ERZ779627 (study PRJEB29562, sample SAMEA4376705) | mouse gut metagenome | isolation source: Cecum | study: EMG produced TPA metagenomics assembly of the A DSS colitis mouse model was used to assess the... | reverse complement strand
GGGACTACAACATGGTCACCGTGGCCGAGGTGGAGAAGCTGGCCGGCGGCGACGGGTCCGGCAGAATCCAGCGGTAATATTTTTTAGGGCCGCCCGTTTGGGCGGCCCTGCGAAAGTATCAAGGAGGTTTCAACATGAGAGAATTTATGGACAAGGACTTTTTGCTGGAGACCGCCACGGCCCGGCATCTCTATCACGACTACGCCGCTCCCATGCCCCTGGTGGACTACCACTGCCACATCTCCCCCCGGGAGATTTTTGAGGACCGCCGGTTCGACAACCTGGTGGAGGTCTGGCTGGGGGGCGAGAACCCCGACGGCACCTACTTCGGCGACCACTACAAATGGCGTCTCATGCGCTCCAACGGCGTCCCCGAGGACTATGTCACCGGCTCCAAGCCCGCCTTTGAGCGCTTTATGAAGTTCGCCGAGACCCTGGAGATGGCCATGGGCAACCCCATGTACCACTGGTGCAATCTGGAGCTGCGTCAGTTCTTCGGCTACGACAAGCCCCTCACCCCCGAGACCGCTCAGGAGTGCTGGGACTTCTGCAATGAGAAACTGCGCCACGACCCCGATCTCACCGTCCGGGGCATCATCAAAAAGGCCAACGTGGCCATGATCGGCACCACTGACGACCCCATCGACTCGCTGGAGTGGCACGAGAAGATCGCCGCCGACCCCACCATCACCGTGAAGGTGTGTCCCTCCTTCCGCCCCGACAAGGCCATCAACATCTCCAAGCCCGGCTTCGCCGAGTACATCGGCAAGCTGGCCGCCAGCGTGGGCAAGGACAGCCTGGACAGTGTGGAGGACGTGTGCGCCGCCCTCACCCAGCGGCTGGAGTTCTTCGCCAAACTGGGCTGCCGGGCCAGCGACCACGGTTTGGACTACATCCCCTTCCGGCCCGCCTCCATGGAGAAGGTCAACGAGGCGTTCAAGGACGCCATGAAGGGCAGGGAGATCAGCACCGAGGAGGCGGAGCGCTATCAGACCGCCATCCTGCTCCATCTGGGCCGGGAGTACCACCGGCTGGGCATCGCCATGCAGCTGCACTACTCCTGTATGCGCAACATGAACGCCCGGATGTACGCCAAGATGGGCCCGGACACCGGCTTCGACGCCATCTCCCAGAACACCTGCGGCGAGGACATCGCCCGCCTGCTGTCCGCCCTGGACGAGGAGGGCAGGTGCCCCAAGACCATCCTCTACTCTCTGGATCCCGCCGACAACGCCCAGCTGGGCACCATCCTGGGCTGCTTCCAGTCCGACGAGATCCCCGGCAAGATCCAGCACGGCTCCGCCTGGTGGTTCAACGACACCAAGTCCGGCATGGAGGAGCAGATGAAGTCCCTGGCCAACTTAGGGCTGCTGGGCAACTTCGTGGGGATGCTCACCGACTCCCGCTCCTTCCTCAGCTACGCCCGGCACGACTACTTCCGCCGCATCCTGTGCAGCCTGATGGGCAACTGGGTGGAGAACGGGGAGTACCCCAACCACGAGGCCTCCTTGAAGAAGATCGTGGAGGGCATCTCCTACCACAACGCCGCCCGGTACTTTGGGGTGTGATCTATGACAAAGGAACTGTCTCCGGCGGAGCACCAGCAAAACCGCCTGCTGCGCAACGTGCTCTTCGCCTTTTTTGTCAGCGGCGCGGCCTCTCAGCCCCTGGGCTCCTTCATCCCCTTCCTCCGGGAACAGTACGGCTTCAGCTACGACCTGTCCGGCGTGCTGCTGTCCTGCCAGTCCACGGGCAACCTGATCTCCGTGCTGCTGGCCGGCTTCCTGCCTATCTATCTGGGCCGCCGGCGGGCCATCCTCACCACCTCGGTGTGGATGGCGGTGGCCTACCTCATCTTCGCCAGCGGCTTCGGCTCCCCCGCCCTCTTCGTGGCCGCCTTCACCATGACGGGCATCGCCCGGGGAGGCAACTCCAACTTCTCCAACACCATGATCTCCACCCTGCCCGGCGACAAGGCCACCCGGGGCTATAACCTGCTCCACGGCTGCTTTGCCGTGGGGGCGCTGCTCTCCCCCCTGGTGCTGGTGTTCTGCACCAACCGGTGGCCCGGCATGGGCTGGCGGCTGGTGGCCGTTCTGCTGGCTCTGCTGTGCCTGAGTCAGATCGCCGTCTACGCCAAAATGCCTCTGCCCCAGGAACCCGGCGGCAAGAGCGTCAAAACGGTGGACCGCAGCTTCTTAAAGGTGAAGCAGTTCTGGCTGGGCAGCGCCATGCTGTTCTTCTACATCTCGGTGGAGTACGCCATCGTGGGCTGGCTGGTGTCCTACTTCCAGGATACCGGCATCCTCAGCGCTGACTACGCCCAGATGATGAACAGCCTGCTGTGGCTGGTCATCTTCTGCGGCCGGATGATCGGCGCGGCCATCACGGGTAAGGTCAGCCGGAACAGGCTGCTGCTCATGGACGGCGTGGGCTTTTTCGCCTTCTTCCTGCTGATGTTTTTCAGCCGGGACCCGGTCCTCATCGTGCTGGGGCTGATGGGGGTGGGGCTGTTCATGGCCACCATCTACCCCACCGCCTTCGCCTTCGGCAGCGACTGCATCCGTGGCAACGACCTGGGATGCAGCATCATGATCTTCACCGGCAGCGCCGGCGGCATCATCACCCCCGCCCTGGTGGGGCTGGTGGCCGAGCGGGCCGGCATCCGGGCCGGCATGGGGCTGGTGGCGGTGTTCACCGCTCTGCTTCTGCTGAGCATCGTGCTCAGCGTCGTCAGCGTAAAAACCACAAAAAAAGGAGCATAGACCTATGGAAAAGCTCAGTTATTCCCTTCTGGAGCGCCGGGGTTATGACGGTTATCTGCTGAAGGACGCCCCGGAGCGGGTCCTCCAGTTTGGTGAGGGCGCTTTCCTGCGGGCCTTCGCGGAGGACTTTATCGACCAGATGAACGAGAAGGCCGGCTTCCACGCCAAGGTGGTCCTGGTCCAGCCCCGGGGGGGCCACCCGGACACCTGCGCCCGGTTCGCGGAGCAGGACGGCCTGTATACCCTCCTTCTCCGGGGCCGGGAGAAGGGGGAGGCGGTGTCCCGGAAGCGGATCGTCTCCTGCGTCTCCCGCTGCCTGGACCCCAGGGAGGACTGGCAGTCCGTGCTGGACTGCGCCCAGAACCCCGACCTGCGCTTTATCATCTCCAACACCACCGAGGCTGGCATCGTCTTCGATCCGGCCTGTAAAGCAGACGACGCCCCGCCGGCCAGCTTCCCCGGCAAGCTGACCCTCCTCCTCCACCGGCGCTGGAAGCTGGGTCTGCCTGGCTTCATCATCCTGGCCTGCGAGCTCAGCGAGCACAACGGCGAGGAGCTGCGGCGCTGCGTGGGCGAATACGCCGGTCTGTGGGGATTGGAGCCCGGGTTCAAGACCTGGGTGGAACAGGATAACCTGTTCTGCTCCACCGTGGTGGACCGGATCGTCACCGGCCATCCCAAGGCTGACGCAGAGGCCCTCTGTCAGGAGCTGGGCTATCAGGACGGCCTGCTGGACACCGGCGAGGTCTTTGCCTCCTGGATCATCGAGGGGCCCCAGTCCATCAAGGACGAGCTCCCCTTCGAGAAAGCCGGCCTGCCCATCCAGGTGGTGGACGACCACGTACCCTACAAGCAGCGCAAGGTGCGCATACTCAACGGGGCCCACACCGGCTTCGTGCTGGCCGCCCACCTGGCCGGCTTCAAGATCGTCCGGGACTGCATGGAGGACGAGGTCGTCCGGGGCTTTATGAACAAGCTGCTCTACGACGAGGTCATCCCAACCCTGCCCCTGGAGCGGAAGGACCTGGAGGACTTCGCCGCCGCGGTGGCCGACCGGTTCAACAACCCCTATATCGACCACGCCCTGCTCTCCATCGCCCTGAACTCCACCGCAAAGTGGAAGGCCCGGGTCATGCCCAGCCTGCTGGACAGCGTCCGGAATACGGGCAGGCTGCCCCGCTGCATCACCTTCTCCTTCGCGGCCTATCTGGCCTTTTATCAGACCCAGCAGCCCCAGGACGACCCCTGGGTGCTGGAGTTCTATCAGGAGCACAAAGGGGACTCCTCCGCCGAACTGGTCCGCGCCGCCATCCGCAACGAGCGGATGTGGGGCGGCGAGCTGGCCACCCTGGAGGGCTTTGAGGAGGCGGTGACCGCCGCGCTGGAGCGCATCCGGACCGCAGGCGCCTACGAGGCCATGAAGGAGTGTCTGGCATGAAGCTGATCCGAATCCATCCCGCCGACAACGTGGCCGTGGCCCTGGAGGACCTGGCCCCGGGTGAGGTGCTGACCGTTGACGGCCAGGCCGTCACCGCCGCCCAGGCCATCCAGCGGGGCCACAAGATCGCCCTGACTCTCATCCCCGCCGGGGCGCCCATTGTCAAATACGGCTGCGCCATCGGCCTGGCCGAAGAAAACATCGCCCCGGGGCAGTGGGTCCACGTCCACAACGTGCGCACCGGCCTGTCCGAGGGCGGGGCGTATACCTACTGCCACAAGACCTGTGACCTGCCCCAGGTGCCTTACCGGGATTTTCGGGGCTTTCTCCGCCCTGACGGCAGGGTGGGCATCCGCAACGAGATTTGGATCATCCCTACAGTAGGGTGCGTCAACAACATTGCCCAGCAGCTGGTCCGGGAGAATCAGCACCTTGTAACAGGCAGCATTGAGGGGCTGTACACCTTCCCCCACCCCTTCGGCTGCTCCCAGATGGGGGACGACCACGCCCAGACCAGGAAACTGCTCTCCGCCCTGGTCCGCCACCCCAACGCCGGGGGTGTGCTGGTGCTGGGCCTGGGCTGCGAGAACCTGACCATGGACCAGTTCAAACAGGAACTGGGGGACTGGGACGAGCACCGGGTGAAATTCCTGGTCTGCCAGGAAGCTGAGGATGAGATCGCCGCCGGCTCCGCCCTGCTCCGCCAGCTGGCCGAGTACGCCGGCAGCTTCTTCCGCACCCTCACCCCCGCCTCCAAGCTGGTGGTGGGTATGAAATGCGGCGGCAGCGACGGCCTGTCGGGCATCACCGCCAACCCCGCCGTGGGCCGCTTCTCCGACCGGCTCATCGCCCTGGGAGGCTCCACCGTCCTCACCGAGGTGCCCGAGATGTTCGGGGCCGAGAGCATCCTCTTCCAGCGCTGCGAGAGCGAAGAGGTCTTTCACAAGGCGGTGAAGATGATCGAGAACTTCAAGGACTATTTCACCTCCCACGGCCAGGTGGTCTATGAGAATCCCAGCCCCGGCAACAAGGCGGGAGGCATCACCACTCTGGAGGACAAGTCCTGCGGCTGCGTCCAGAAGGGGGGCTCCGCCCAGATCGTGGACGTGCTGGGCTACGGCGAGGCCGTCACAAAGAGGGGGCTGAACCTGCTGTCCGGCCCGGGCAACGACCTGGTGTCCACCTCTGCCCTCACCGCCGCCGGAGCCCACCTGATCCTGTTCACCACCGGCCGGGGCACCCCCTTTGGCGCCCCCGCCCCCACCGTGAAAATTTCCACCAACACCGCCCTCTTCGAGAAGAAGAGAAACTGGATCGACTTCAACGCCGGCTCTGTGGCCCAGGGCGAGAGCCTGGACACGGCGGGAGACCGGCTGCTGGACTATGTGCTGTCGGTGGCCTCCGGCGAGCGGACCAGCGCCGAGCGCCGGGGCGCCCGGGAGATCTCCATTTTCAAAGACGGCGTTGTGCTGTAATAAGGAGTGCGTCAATATGAAAGACCAGAACTGCGCCTACTGTATGCGGGAGGACAACCCCGCCCTGCTGGACGCCTTCGGCATCTTCATCTGCCGGCTGAGCGTCAGCGACCTGATCCTCTTTAAGGAACAGAGCCACCCCGGCCGGTGCATCGTGGCCTACAGGGACCACGTCAGCGAGCTGACGGAGCTGTCCGATGAAGAGCGGAATGCTTTCTTCGCCGACGTGGCCAGGGCCGCCAGGGCCATCCACGCCGCCTTCCACCCCGACAAGGTGAATTACGGCGCCTACGGCGACACGGGGCGGCACCTCCATTTCCACCTGGTCCCCAAGTACAAAGACCAGTTTGAGTGGGGCGGTGTGTTCCAGATGGACCCCAGGCAGACCGCCCTGTCCCAGGAGGAGTATCAGGCGATGGTCGAAAAGATCAGGGCCGTCCTGTAGGCCTGGCCCGCCGCCCGGAGGGGAAACCGGACAAAATGGAAAAACTCTGGCCCGGAGCGGGGAGAACCCGCTCCGGGCCAGAGTTTTTATTCCTCCATCCCCCACTTGCGGGGCCGGGGAAATTGTATTAAAATAGGGAGGCGGGAGATGAATACCATGGAATTGCTGCAAACACAGTCTCAACAGCTTAATTATCAGCAGATGCAGGGGCTAAAGCTGCTGCAGATGAGCTCTCCGGAGCTGGAGCAGTACCTGCGGGAGCTGGCCCAGGAGAACCCCCTAGTGGATCTGGAGCCGGACCCCGCCCCCCGTGAGGAGGACGACAGCCTGCTCAGCTATCTGCGGTGGCTGGAGGACAACGACCATCAGAACCTCTACTACTCGCAGATGAGCGAGGAGGAGCTGGACCCACTGTCCCGGGTCGGGACGGAGGGCGGCCTGGAAGAGACGCTGTTCCGTTTTCTCTCCCGCCAGCTCTACGCCATGGACCTGGAGGAGGATCTGGCCGACGCGGTGCGGTATCTGGCCTCCAGCCTGGACGGGCGGGGCTACCTTACCGCTCCCCTGGCCGAGCTGGCCCGGGCCGGCCGCTTCCCTCTCCCCCGCCTGGAGCGGGCACTGGAGGTCCTCCGCGGGCTGGAGCCCGCCGGGGTAGGCGCGGCGGATCTCTCCCAGTGCCTGGAGCTGCAGCTGCTCCGCATCCGGGAGGAGGGCCCCGCCCTGACCATCGTGCGCAGCCACCTGTCCCTGCTGGCCAAGCGGCATTACTCCTCCATCGCCGGAAAAATGAATATTTCCGTGGAACAGGTGAAGGCGGCCGAGGCCATCATCCGGGAACTGGACCCCCGGCCCGGCGCCGTCTTTGAGCGGCCGGAGCAGACCACCTATATTCTGCCGGATATCTTCGTGGATGAGGAGGACGGGCGGTACACCGCCCGGGCCAGAAGGCCGGGCCGCCCGCCCTTCCAGATCAACAGCTACTACCGCAGGCTGCTGCTTCAGTCCCAGGACCCGCAGGTCAGGGACTATTTGAAGGAGAAGCTCCAGCAGGCCGAGGGGGTCCTGCGGGCGGTGGACCAGCGGGAGAGCACCCTGCTGCGGTGCGCCCAGGCTATTGTGGACGCCCAGGCTGAGTTTTTCCGCCGGGGGCCCCAGGCCCTGCTGCCCATGCGCCTGGCCGATGTAGCCGAAACGCTGGGTCTCCACGAGTCCACCATCAGCCGGGCGGTGCGGGAAAAGTACATCCAGTGTCCCCAAGGCATATACCCCATGGGCTACTTCTTCTCCCGCAGCGCGGCTGCCGGGAAGCCGGGGGTGGGCGGCGTGGCGGCCAGACTGCTGCTGAAACAGCTCATCGACCAGGAGGACAAGACCAGGCCCCTGTCCGACCAGAAGCTGGCCGGCCTTCTGGCCCAGGCCGGCTGCCCCGTATCCCGCCGCACAGTGGCAAAGTACCGCGGGGAGATGAATATCCCCGATCTGTCCGGCCGGACCTGCCCCCTTTGAGCCCCATGTCTTGCCTCCGGCGGAAAAACCGTGTATAATAGGGCTATTACCCATACTCAGGAGGGGATCTTGCTTGCATGTAGATCTGACGGCGCGTTCCGCCGCGGAATATGACCTGCTCCGATCCGGGCAGATGACTCCGGCCATGGCGGCGGAGTATCTTCGGGAGGGGCGCGTTGTCCCTCGGGGTTTCGCCGAGGTTCTGCGGGAGCTGTATCCCCTGCCCGACCTTCAGATCAGGCTTCAGGAGGCCTTTCTGGCCGGCTGCCCCGAGGCCAACCCGGAGTCCACCGCCCGAAAGCTGCGCAACTGGCTGTCCGGCCAGAGCACGCCGGCCAGCCGGGAAGATATCTTCCAGATCGCCTTCGCCCTGGGGCTGTCCGAGGCGGGGGCCGGCACCCTGCTGGGCCTGTGCACCGGCTACGGCATCCACTACCGGGACGGCCGGGAGGTGGTCTACGCCTGGTTCCTGCGCAATGGCCGGGGCTATCTGGAGGCCCGGAACTTTTTCCGGACCCTGCCCCCCGTCCCCCGCCCGGAGGACATCCCGCTCAGCCTCCGCACCCACGTCACCCAGGAACTGCGGGCCGACTTCCAGCGGGTCCAGTCCCTCCAGGACCTGCGGGCCTGCTACCTGGCCAACTTAGAGCAGCTGGGCGCCCTCCATGTACGGGCCTACTCCTACTTTGAAAAATACCTGGCCCTGCTAGTCCGCCCTGCCTCCACCTGGGGGGAGGAGCGGGAACCCGACTACTCTATCGAGGCCGTGATGGACCAGTACCTGTCTCTGCGGATGCCCTCGGGCCGCAGCCGCCGGAACTACTCCGTGGTGCAGAAGCTCATCAAGCACAACTGGCCCAACGCCACTCTGCTGAAAAATATCCGCCTGCACCGGGAGGACGTGCCCCGGAAGCTGCTCCTGCTGCTCTATGTCATCACCGAGAACGGTCTGGACGATACTTACAGTGAGCTGGACGAGGAGTACCTCACCCCCCAGGACCGGCTGGAGGACCACTGGTGGAGCCTGAACGCCATCCTGTCCGACTGCGGGATGCCCCCGCTGGACCCCCGGAACGCCGCCGACTGGCTGGTGCTCTACGCCGTCACCGCCGTGGATGAGCCCATGAGCCAGCGGATGGAGAAGGTCATCGAGCTGATGTTCGCCGATGTGACGGAAAAGGACCCCGCGCCCTGAGGGCGCGGGGTCCTTCGGTCATTTCGCGAGCAGATCCTCCGGCACGCCGGGGGCGGAGCCACCCTCCAGAAGCTCAATTCCCATGTCCCACCTCTGGTCCGTGGCGATTACGCCCCGGTTGTCCAGGGTGCCGCTGATCTGGATCGGGATGGACCCGCTGTCCTGGAGGAAGAGATACTCATAGTTGGTCAGCTTCCCGCTGATGGCGGCGTGCCCGGGCAGACGGAGCTCCCCGCGGTTCACCACCGTCCCGGCCAGCTCCACCGGCTGCCACTCCCAGCCGAAGAGCTCTACCTCCCCCTGGTTTTCCAGAGTGGTATCGCCATCCAGCAGGACGGAGCAGCTCCGGGCAAACAGCCTGCTTTCAGGGCCGATCTCCACCTGGCAGCCGCGCAGGGACAGGCCGCCGCTGAACCGGGCCGCGCTGCCGTCAATGATCCGGATGGACGAACCATTGAACTCCACCTCTCGGGTGGACAGCAGGGTACCGCCGTCCACCTCCACCGGGGCGCCGGCGCTGAGCGGGCTGTCGAAGGCCAGCAGGCTCCGCCCTCCAGACAGATGGAGGCCGCCGCAGTCCGTCAGGTCCCGCACAAAGGCCGTGCCGCCCTCCTCCACCCGCAGGGCGCCGCCCCGCAGGTCCGCATTGCCCAGCAGGAAGCCGTCCGGCCCGGAGATGGTCAGGTCGCCGCTGGAGAGGATCAGTCTGCCGTTCTCCTCCAGCGCCAGCGTCTTGGTGACGGTGAGCTCCGACTCCAGGACGATCTCCGCACCCCGCTCCACCAGGACAACGCCGCAGGACTCGTCCGCCATGGCCTCCCGGAGCTGAGGACCGTTGGACACCGTTCTGATGTTTTCCATAGCGTCCCAGGTGAAGGGGATAAACCGGCCGCCGCTCTCCTGCACCATCCGCTCCGGCAGGGCGTCGATGTCCGCCTGTCCGGCCAGGATCAGGCCGTTGTTCCAGCTCTCGCCGCCCTGGGGCACCGTCAGGGAGCCGGGAGTCCCCGGGAACTCCATGGTGCCGGCGTTGTCCAGGTGTCCGGTGTCGTCCGTCACCCGGAGGATGCCGCCGTTGTTCTCCAGATGGGTGTCGTTTTGCAGCCAGCCGTTGGCCCTCACCAGGATCTCCCCGGTATTATAGGCCCGCAGGTCGTTGGCCAGCCACAGGCGGCCCGCTTCCTTCTCGCCGGGGCCGTCCCCCTCCGCCAGGAGGGTGCCGTAGTTGAACAGACTCTCGCAGGCGATGTCCAGGAAAAAGTCATTGTCCGGATCGAGGCCGCGCTGGGCCGGACTGTTGTTTACGCCGCAGCTGGCCAGGGTGCCCAGGTTGCAGATGTTGATTCCGTCCTTGATCTGGCACTGGTGCAGCCGGATCTCCCCCAGGTTGACCAGGCCGCCGTTTTCAGCCATATGTCCGCCTGCGTCGATGAGGCCATAGTTGACGATCCAGGAGGTATTACTGATCCCCCACTGGCCCATCTGGACGTTGCCGCCCTGGATGGTCCCCCGGTTCACCAGCTTGGAGCCGTTGACGCACCAGGAGGTCCCCTCGGTCAGGGTGACGGTGACCCCCTCGGGGACCAGAACGGAGCACTCCTGGGCAAAGCCGTCCCCGGTCTCGACGGTGATGTCGCTGTCGATGACCACAGGCCGGCTGTTCTCGTTCAGCGCGGCCAGAAACTGCTTGGCCGAGTTCACGTGGACAGCGGGACTGGAGAACACCGACTCCTCCGGCAGGATCAGACGGTGTCTGCCATCCAGAGGCTCGCCGCTGTGGAGCAGGACGGTCTCCCCCTCCTCCAGGGAGAGGTCGGACTCCCACTCCAGCCACAGGATGTTGACCCCCTCCAGGGACCCCTGGGGGGCCACCGAGACGGTCCCGCCCCCCTCGGTCCGCAGCAGGCCGTTGACATTCGCCTCTCCCTCCACCCGGAGGGAGCCCCCCGCCCCAACGGTGACATACTGAACCGTATCCAGCCTGGAGCCGGCCTCCACCCGCAGGGGCTTGGTGATCTCCAGGGGCTCGGTCACGATGATGTCGCAGCCCGACAGGGTAATTGCGGTCACGCCGCCGTCGGCCAGCAGGGCCCGCAGCCCGGCCTCGTCCCCGCCGGTGAGGGCCGCCGCATCCTGGAAGTCAGACGCCGGCGTCTGGACCCCGGGCCCCTGCGACATGTCGCCCGGGGCCTTCGGGCCCAGCCAGGGCCGCCAGATCAGCAGTCCCAGCACAAGGAGGAAGGCCGCCGCGCAGCCGGCGAAGATCCCGATCTGTTTCTGGCTCCATCCGCTCCAGAAGGCGGGGGCCGCCTCCGGGGCGGGCTCCCCCTCCGGCTCCCGCTCCGGCTCGGGGGGCGGGACGGGCTCCGCCTCGGGCTCAGGGAAGCTCGCCACCCCCTCGTAGAGGGCGGTGTGCAGCTCCTGGACCGACTGGAAGCGCCTGCGGGGGGTGGGGGCCATCCCCCGCAGGAGGGCCTGTTCCTGCTTTTCGGTCAGCTCCGCCCCCAGCTTCCGGGGCGGGATCAGCTCGTCCTCCACCAGCCGGTCCATGGCCTGGGGCGGCTTGCGGCCGGTGAGGCAGTAGTAGATGGTGCAGGACAGGGCGTACACGTCGGTCCAGGGGCCCTGGCCCTTGCTCTGGTACTGCTCCACCGGGGCGTAGCCGTGCTTCAGGGCGATGGTCAGGGTGGCCTCGCCGCCGGCGGTCTCCCGGGCGCAGCCGAAGTCCAGCAGGCGGACCTCCCCCTTTTCCAGCATCAGGTTCTCCGGGCTGATGTCCCGATGGATGAGCCCCAGCTCGTGCATGGAGCCCAGGGCGGAGAAGAGGGGCTCGATGGTGTGGAGCAGCTCCCCGGCGGAGATGCGGCCGCCCCGCTGCTCCACCAGCTCCTTGAAGGTGGTGCCGTCCACGTACTCCATGACGATGTAGGCGGTGTTGTTCACCTCGAAGAAGTCCCGGACGCTGACGATGGTGGACAGCTTCTCCATCCGGGCCATGGTGCGGGCCTCCTGGAGGAAGCGCTCCTTGCCGTTTTCGTAGCGGCTGCCCGCCGCCCCGGCGTAGCTGGACACGTCCAGCGACACCGAGCTCATCCGGCTGGCCCGGTCGGTGGGGAAATACTCCTTGATGGCCACCTTCAGCTCCAGCCGCAGGTCGCAGCCGATGTAGGTGATTCCGAAGCCGCCCTCCCCCAGGGCCCGGCCCACCAGGTAGCGGTCCCGGAGGATGGTGCCCGGGGGCAGATGGTGGTGGGAGGGGGTGTAGCTGCCTTCCGTGAGGCCGCAGACGGGGCAGGGCGCGTCCGGCTCCACCGGAGACATGCAATAGGGGCAGAAATGCCGGTCCACGTACCTCACCTCCTCCGGCCGGGCCTGTGCTGATACAGGCAATTATACATAACGATCACCGTTTTCACAACATGGTTTTATGATAGGAACGGATACTTTATTTGTGTTTTCCCCGCCTGAGGCGGGGAAAACACTATCTCTTTCCGCCGAACAGCAGGGTCTTCAGTCTCTGCCACAGGCCGGGACGGGCATATGCCTCCGGGAAGAGGGCGCGGCAGAAGGCCCCCATGTCGGCGGGGCGCTCCCTGGGCCGCACCGTCAGCGCCCACAGCAGCGCCCCCTCCTGGGCGGAGGTCAGCTCCGCCCCCAGAGAGGCGGGCAGCTGGAGGCCGTCGTCCAGCAGGCGCTCGGTGGAGGTGGGCGGGACCACGCCGGTGAGGCTGTGGTACACCGTGGCCGCCAGGGCGTACACGTCGGTCCAGGGGCCCTGGCCGTGGGTCTGGTACTGTTCCACCGGGGCGAAGCCGTGCTTGAGGAGCACCGTCATGGACTTGCCGTCCTCCATAGACCGGGCGCAGCCGAAGTCCAGCAGCTTCAGCGCGCCGGTCTTCATCCACATCACGTTGTCCGGGCTGATGTCCCGGTGGATGATGCCGGCGGCGTGGAGCTTGCCGATGTCCTCCATCAGGGGCCGCAGGCGGGGCAGCAGCTCGGCGGCGGGGATGCGGCCCTTCTCGTTGACAATGCGGTACAGCGGGGTGCCGTCCAGATACTCCATCACCAGATAGGCGGTGTTGTTGGTCTCAATGTAGTCGATGCCCTGGACCACCGCCGGCATCCCCTCCAGCGAGGCCAGCATCCGGGCCTCCTCCACAAAGTGGTAGCGCCCGCCCTCGTAGACCGCCTCCTGGCCGGCCAGGGCCTCCACCTGGCCCCCCGGCCCCCGGCGGGAACAGCGGGTGGGAAAGTACTCCTTCACCGCCGTGCGGCGGCCGGTCTCCTCCTCCAGGGCGATGTAGGTGACCCCGAAGCCCCCCTGGCCCAGGTGGACCCCCAGGCGGTAGTGGTTCTGGTTCCCCTTGAGCACTGTCCCCACCGGGAGGAGGTGCTCCGGGTTGCCGTCATGGAGGCTCTTGCCGCAGTGGGGGCAGAAGTTCCCCTCCTCCGCGGGCCTCATGCAGTGGGGACAGTATCCCATCCTACACCCCTCCCTTGACCGCGATCTGGAACATCTCCGTCTCCGAGCCCAGACAGAAGCGGTCGCCGGGGCTGAGGCGGACGGGCTGATTGGCGGTCAGCCGGTTCCCGCCCGGCAGGAAGGTGCCGTGGCTGGACCCCAGGTCCTTCAGCCAGAGCTGGCCGTTCTCCACCGTCAGCACACAGTGGGCCCCGCTGACTCCCGGGGTATTGGCGGGGTAGACCAGGTCATTTCGGGCCGGGTCCCGGCCGATGCGCACCTGCCCGCTGATGGGGAAGCGCCGGCCGGCAAAGGCGCCGGACACCCCCTGGAGACGCAGCTCTCCCGAAACTGCCGAGGCGGGAACTGCCGTCTCAGCAGCCTTTTTCCCTCCCGTTTTCTTCCGCAGGAGCAGGATCACAGCGGCGGCTCCGGCCACCCCCACAGCGATCCCGATGATAAGCGCAGGGCTGGGGCCGCCCCTGTAGGTGTCGTACTGGATATCCAGGCTGTCCAGCACCTTCATCACGTGCTCGCTGACCACCGAGCCGGAGTGGTTGGTGGTGGCGGCGTTGTCCATGCCGGTGAGGTTGAAGCCGATGGTATTCACCCCCACCACCGCCCCTTTATCGTTGATGAGAGGGCCGCCCGAGTTGCCGCCGTTGATGGCGGCGTCGTGCTGGATGATGCGGGCGTTCTCGGTGGCGTAGTCCACAAAGCGGGACACCACGCCGGTGGTGATGGTGACGCTCTCCACGCTGCCGGCGTAGTCGGTGTTGTGGTTCTCGTCGGTGGTGGCGGCATCGGCGCTGAGGGGGTAGCCCAGGGCGTACACCGTGTCTCCCACCGACACACCGCCCCCCTCCGCCGGAGCCAGGGACAGGGCCTTCCGCCCCTCCAGCGGCTCTGCCGCCCGCAGGACGGCCAGGTCAGGCTCGTCCTCCCTCGCCTGGTAGAGCACGCTGCACGGCACCACCCGGCTGGTGTCCAGGCCGGTGGCGCTGGAAAAGGCGTAGTCGTCCTTGAGCAGGTAGGCCCGGACCAGCTTGAAGTCTATCTGGGTCGTCATATCGTGGATCTGGGGGGTCTCCTGGGCCATGGCGTCGGCCTGGGCCTTTCCCAGGGCGAACTGATAGGCCTGGTACATGGTCCAGATCTCGGTGCTGTCGCCTACCACATGGCGGTTGGTCACAAAGAGGTCGGTCTCCTGGCCGGCCCTGCCTACGCCGAAGGCCGACCCCACCGCAGAGGTCTCCCCCAGCTTCAGGTCCAGGTCCACCAGATATACCTCATAGAGGGACAGCACCCGGACCACGCCGCTCCGGCTGTCCGCCGCGGCGTTTTTCGCGGCCAGCGCCGCCGGCATGGAAGCCAGCAGGACCAGAACGGCCAATATTGCTCCGATTTTTCTTTTCAACCCGATCTCCTCCTATTCCTCCTCCACCCACACGGCGGCGGCGGTATTGTTGTCGTTGTCCTCCGGGGCCCGGGCATCCAGCCGGGCCCGCATTTTGTCCAGCCACTCCTCCGGGCTGGCGGCGGCGGCCAGGTCGTCCGCCATCTCCTGCTCCAGCACATACTCCCAGAAGCCGTCGCTGCACAGCAGGAAGGCGTGCCTGCCCGACGGGAGCGCCTCCTCTCGGACGTCCACCTTCAGCTCCCCGTCCTGGCCCAGAGCCCGGAGCACCCGGCTGCGGTCCTCATGGAAGCGGATCTGGTCGGGGGTGATCTCTCCCAGCATCACGCCGATCTGGGCGGCGCTGTGGTCCCGGGTCTGAAAGGCCAGCCCGCCGTCCCGGAAATAGTAGATGCGGCTGTCTCCCACGTGGGCCATCACCGCCCGGCCCGGTTCCAGGGCCAGCGCCGTCACAGTGGTTTTCATGGCACACTGGCGGGTCTGGAGGGAGAGCACCCGGCGGTTCCCCTCCTGGATCAGGCGCTCCAGCTCCTCCGGGTCCGCGTTTCCCCCCCAGCCCTCACAGATCACCTCCGCGGCGGCGGCCGAGGCCTTCTCTCCGCCGCCGTGTCCTCCCAGCCCGTCAGCCACTACCAGGCACAGGCGGTCCTCCCCCCGGAGGGCCCGGCGGACGGTATCCTCATTGTGGGGCCGGCCTCCCATCTCTGAATAGCTCGCGATCTGGAACATGCTTTCGCCTCCCGGTCATTGTGCCGTTCCCCGCTCAGCAGCGCAGGATCACGGCGGTGTAGTTGTCCTGATTGGAGTAGTCTTTTCCCTGGATAGCCGCCCGGATGGCCTCCGCAGCCCCCGGCCCTCCGGCCAGGATGCCGGTCAGCTCCTCCTCGGTGAGGGCGTTGTACACCCCGTCGCTCATGAGAATAAACACGTCGCCGGGGCGGATCTCGACGGACTGGGCGGGCAAGTCGGCGTATTTCAGCTGTCCCATACCCAGAAAACTGGTCAGCCCGGAGCCCTGAGGGTGGCTCAGCGCCTCCGCGATGGAGCTCTCGCCGTTGACAGCCCGGAGGTACAGCTCCTCCCGGAAGACATGCTCCCGGTTGAGCTGGAACAGCGCGCCGTCCCGGCACAGGCAGATACGGCTGTCCCCCACCGACAGGCAGTGGAACCGCCCCTCCCGGAGCAGGGCCATCACCAGGGTGGAGCCGCCGCTGTACAGGCCGTCGGGGCCCAGCATGTCGTTCACCGCCATGTTGGCCCGGGTCAGCATGGTGAGCAGCACTTCCTCCGGCGGCCCCTGGAGCATCCCGAAGCTGTTGGCGATGGCGGTCACCGCCGCCTGGCTCACCTGATCGCCGTTGCTCAGGCCGCCCATGCCGTCCCCCACCACGGCCAGCAAGCCGGGGCCCTGCTCGATCAGCTCCCGGGGAGGAGCGTCCTCCCCGGCGGAGACAAAAAAGCTGTCCTGCTGGCTCTTCCGGCGGCCCTGCTCGTGGAGCTTCTCAATGGTAACGCACCGGCCGGCGGAGACCCCGGCGTCTTTTTTCCTCCGGAGCACTTTGGCGATGCCCATCCCGGCCAGCGCCAGCAGAAGCCCGGCGGTCAGTCCCAGCCCCGCCCAGGCGGCGGGCGGAAGCGTCCCCGGCAGCTGTTGTCCCGGGTCTTCGACGGCGGTGGAGGTGCTTCCCATCTGCCCGGAGGAGACCCCCGTCTGTGAGGAAGAGACTCCCGTCTGCCCGGCCGGCGGTGCGGCGGGAGGCGGAGAGGAGGCGGCCGCCTCTGGGGCCATCACGCTCTGATTTCCCGCGTCAGCCATTGCCGCTCTCCTGGTTCCAGCTGAACTGCTCGCCGCACAGGGCCACAAAGATCAGCTTGGTCGTGCCGATGGAGATGACGTCGTAGCTGCTGATCTCCACCGCGTTGAGGACGGTCTTGCCGTTGACCTTAATCAGGTTGCGGCCGGCGGCGGGGCCTACGAAATAGGTCAGCTCGCTGCTGTCGAAGGCGATCATGGCGTGGTTCTGGCGGGAGATCTGCTGATCTCCCCGGATCTGGATATCTCCCGACTCCCTGCCGATGTAGTTGTAGCCGGCGTGGACGCGGTAATCCATCCCCCGCACCGGGCCCTCCACACACACCAGCCAGCCCACCACGGGCTCGGCCTGGCCGGGATTCCCCTGGTCGCCGCCAATCATGGTCTCCACGCTGAAAGGGTTGGTCCCCCCGGCGGGGGGCGCGGTGGCCCCAAAGCTGGCGGAATATCCGCCACCGCTCAGCGGCTCAGTGGCGCTGAAGCCGCCCCCCAGGTTCTCCGTGCCGGGCACGGCGCCGCAGAATGGACAGCTGGCGTGCTTGGCCCCGTCGTAGTGGTGGCCGTTGGGACAGGTCGCCATGGTCGTCTTGATCTCCATACAAATTCCCTCCTGAATCATCATTTATCAAAATAGGGCTGCCTTGATTGTGTCGTATTTTAGCACCCGGGCAGGCCGCGCTGTCCAAGAGGATTCCGGCGGGGCGGAAGCGTTCCTGCGGGGCCGCTTCGCCCCGCGATTATCAAAAAAACGTTGCCATCTCAGGAAAAATAATGTATACTCTGTCTGTAGTTGAGCCGGAATCTGCCTATTGGGGGTGTCGCTTTTGGATGATACCAAAACAAGGATTCTCTCCGCGACGATGAAGGCGGTGCGGAAGTACGGCCTGGAGGGAACCCGCATCCAGAATATCAGCGAACTGGCGGGCCTCTCCGCCGGGGCTCTGTACCGCTACTTTGACGGCAAGGACGACCTCATGATCGCATGCTTCACCTATGTGGACCGGCAGGTCGCGGAGCTCTTTGAGCACCTGGAACTTGATCCGCAGGCCATGCTCACAGATCCGGTCGGCACGGTAAAGAGCCTCTGGCTGCCCTACTTCCGCTTCTGGGCGGCCCACCCGGACGAGACCATCTTCTACCACCGCTTCCGGGACAGCGCCTCCTTCCCCAGGTACGACAAGGTCCGGGACGCCAGCTACTTCTCCGCCTTCTCCGACATGGTGCGGATGTTTATGTCCTCCTTCCCCCCGCTCAGCCAGATCAATCAGGACCTGCTGTGGCTCCATGTGCTCACCAGCACCGTGATGTACGCCAAGTACGTGGTGGAGGGGCTCCTCCCCAACAACCAGGAGACGGAAGATACTGTATTCCAGCTTTTGTCCATTGGCCTGAGCGGCTACCTCAGGCCCGAACCCTCTGATACATAAAAAACGTACCGCCTTCCGGCGGTACGTTTTTTATGATATGGAGCTCCGCGCCCTCTCCGCCCGGCGGACAGAGCGCGGCCGGATCGGGCTAGATATGCTCCAGAAAATCCACGATAAAATGGAGGGCCACACCCAGGGGGACGGTGTGCCGCCGCAGGGTGCTGAGCTGGAGATAGGCGGCGTCAGGCACGATATAATTGATTCCCGCCGCGTACTCCCGCAGGCGGGGCAGGTAGGGGGCCAGATACTCGCTCAGGATACCGCCCAGCACCACGTCGCAGTCCATCGCCATGTGGATGTTGTTGATCCCGATGGCCAGATGCCGCAGCATGTTGTCCCACAGGGCCTCATACTCCTCATACCGCGGGCCCCGGCGCTCCAGAACGGAGAAAAACTCCTCCAGAGACACGCCGAAAGCGCTGAGGATACGGCGGGGGGAGCAGTAGGCCTCCAGACAGCCCTGAGCCCCGCAGGTGCAGGGCAGGCCCCCCGGCTCCACACACATATGGCCGAACTCGCCGCTGCGCCGGTTGTCCCCCAGATAGGGAGCTCCGCCGAAGAGGATGGCCCCGCCTACGCCGTTCTCCAGGGAGAGGTAGGCCATATTCCGGCCGCTCCTCCGGACAAAGAGCTCCGCATGGCCGCCGCTGGTCGCGTCGTTCTCCACATAGGTGGGGTACGGGATCGACTCGGTAAGCCCTTCCAGAGAGGTGTCCCTCAGCCGGAGCGTGGGGGCGGCGGTGATGTTCCGGCTGTCCGGCGACATGACGGCGGGCAGGGCGACGCCCACCCCCAGCAGCTTCTCCCTGTCTATGGAAAAGCGGTCTAAAAACTGCTCCAGCGACTGGGCCAGCAGCTCTCCCATGTCGGCAAAGCTGACGATCGGGGTGTTATCCACCTCCTGATAGGCCAGCTCGTTGAGCAGCAGGTCGGCCGCCGCCAGACGCAGGCGGTGCTCCGTCACCGAAATGCCCACCGCCACCCGGGCGTCGGGCACAATGGACAGGCCGCTGGCCTTCCGCCCGCCGGTGGACTGCTGCTCGCCGGAGTCCCGGATCAGTCCCGCCTCCATCAGCCGGGACAGGTTCTGATACACTGTGGGCAGACTGAGATTCAGCTCCCGGGCCAGGCTCTGCCGGGAGCAGAAGTCTTTGGACTGATACAGGTAGCGGTATAGCCGATGGCCGTTCGCCCCAATGTCAGATTTCATATTCATTCCCCGTCTCTCTCTGCACTTTTATGCCAATAACACTATAATAGCAAAAGACGCTTTACAAAACAAGGGGGAGCCTTTTGCTGTTTTCAACAAACCAGACAAGCAGAATCCGTGCAATATGGCGAATTTTTCTTTTTAGCGCAAAATAATATTGACATCAGTAAAGCAACTTTATAGAATTAAGCTCACAGAAGCAGTTGCTTCTGTCCTTCCCCCGGAGCCGGGGGAAAATAAATAGCAGGAGGAAATGAATATGAAAAAGACACTTGCACTGATCCTTGCGGCCTGCATGTCCCTCTCCCTCGTCGCCTGCGGCGGCGGCGGTGACAAGAGCAATACGCCTCCCGCCGGCGGCAGCAACGCCGGCACCAGCCAGGCTGGCAGCCAGCAGCCCTCCAGCGGCGGCGAGACCAAGACCGTGGGCATCGCCATGCCCACCCAGTCCCTGGAGCGGTGGAACCGTGACGGCGCCTATCTGGACGAGCAGTTCAAGGCCGCCGGCTACAACACCATCGTCACCTACTCCGACAACA
>ERZ779627.135-NODE-135-length-19807-cov-5.865735_pt1 | contig 19807 bp, 16 predicted proteins | sample MGYA00514191_ERZ779627 | MGnify/ENA primary metagenome ERZ779627 (study PRJEB29562, sample SAMEA4376705) | mouse gut metagenome | isolation source: Cecum | study: EMG produced TPA metagenomics assembly of the A DSS colitis mouse model was used to assess the... | reverse complement strand
GCCGCAGCCATCCAAACCAAAGCGAAGGCTTCTGCCGCAGCCGAACGTGAGCTTGCGCGACAAAGAGCTGCCCGTGCCGCCAAAGCGGAACTGGATTTGGCTAATGCCCGTGAGAGATCAGCCAATGCAGCAAGACGGCACATGACAGCCACTCTCAATATGAATAGAGCAATGAACAGTCAGTTGAGTATTGTCGGACAGCTTAGAAATGAATTTTTAGGGTTATACTCCATTTATGCGGTACAAAATTTCTTGCGTGCGGTGGTTGATATTGGTGGTGAGTTGGAAAATCAGAAAATAGCAATGGCCTCTATCCTGCAAGATGAAGGCAAAGCTACAACCATATTCAATCAGATTAAGAAACTGGCTGTTGCTTCTCCGTTCGGGGTTATGGATTTGAATCAGTATGCCAAGCAACTTTCCGCATATTCTATACCATACAATGAATTGTATGATACCATGAAAAGACTGGCTGATATATCAGCCGGTGTAGGTGTTGATATGGGGCGTATCATATTGGCTTACGGTCAGATAAAAGCTGCTAAATTTTTGAAGGGTACGGAATTAAAACAATTAACGGAAGCGAACATTCCTATGGTGGATAAACTGGCTGAACGATTCAGTAAGTTGGAAGGCCGTATTGTCAGTGCCAGTGAAGTGCTTGATATGATCTCGAAAAAGAAGGTTACGTTTGAGGACGTAAAAGATGTTCTTTGGGAACTTACGGATGATGGTGGCATGTTTAATAACATGCAAGAAGTTCTTTCTGAATCAGTCAAATCCAAATGGAAGAACTTGGCTGATGCGATTGACATTATGCTTGGTGATATTGCGGAGTCAATGGGTAGTACATTGAAATGGACTGCCGAAAGTCTTACTACCCTTGCACAAAATTGGGAAGAAGTTGTACCGGCTATCGGAGCTGCCGTTGGAGCCTTTGGAATATATAAGGTAGCTACATTTGGCGCAAACCGCTTGATTGGGAATGAAAGTGCGGCTCTTATAAAAAGTACGCTTGCTGCCAAGCAAAAGGCAGCAGCCAATCTTGTTGTCGCATCCAGTTATCGTACACTTACTAATGCGGAAAAAGGACTTATAGCTTCAAGTAATACTATGACAACCGCAGATTGGAAAGCGTTGGCAAGTAGTGGAGCTTTAACTAAGGAGTATGCCTTGCGGTTAATGGCACTTGGAAAATTGAAATCAGGACAAGCCGGTCATATTGTGCAGCTACTTGGTATATCTCGTGCTGAAATGTCGGCTGCACTTTCAACAAGTAAATGGCGTGTAGCCATGATCTCATTGGGTTATGGTATAAAACAAGTAGGAGTTGCATTAAAAGGTTTGCTTTTTAATCCATACATGCTTTTGTTTACTGGGCTTACTGCTATTGCTGAATTATGGTATAAGTCCGGGCAAAAGGCTGACGAGATGAACGAGCGTATTTCCGAGTTGACAACAAGAGCACAAGACGGTTTCAAGAACCTAACGAAAGAAGCTCAAAAATTTGCTGATGTTGATCCTTTTAAGGCGAATGATGCCTCACTGATTTCTTCCATTGAAGAAATGAAAACAGCATTAAAGGATTATTCCCCGGTTTGGGCAGACACTTTTAATGAAACGTTTAAGACTGATGATGAAGGAAATACAGTTAAAAGTCTTGCAGAACAATATATATTGCTTCGGAATGCTTTGAATGATACAAATGAGGCTTATGGACTGTTGAACGACATAAGAGGTACTTCTGAATATGCTAATGATGCTACTAATGGTTATTTTGATGAAAGTTTTAGTAAAAATGTTAAAGACTACATCAAGGCAGAGAAGCGGATAGACAAAATTATAGGCCGTATGACTGGTAACTATATAGAATATTATACTGCCATGCAGAAAGTTGTAGCCAAGTATGATGATTTTGCTAAAGTCGCTTCGGGCAAATCATTGAAAGAGCAGTTGGATATAATCAAAGAATATCCCAAGGCATTAGCCAGTTTGAATAATGAGTTACCCCTCATGGGAGGATATAGGGATGATGTTTTTCAGCTACGGAAGGCATGGAAAAACTCTAAACGTGTTTTTGAGGAAGAAGTATCACCGGATATGCAAAGTTTCATATCTGGATATAAGTCACGATTACAAGCTGCCGGTTGGAATTTAGACAATTTGAGTGCCGCTCAAAGAATAGCTATCGGTTTGGATATAAGTTCTTTCTTGGATCAATTTAAAGAAATGCCGGTAGATATACGGAAATTTCTTAATGGTGAGATTCTTGAAAAGCAATTCAATATCAAGATTAATGCTGAATATACGGAAACTATTCAGAGCTTGTCAGACTTGCAGAAAAAGTTCAATGAAGCCACAGATGGGCAATTTGAAGCCCAAATAAAGGTTTCTACGGATTCAGAGAAAATTATTGAAGGAATACAAAAAGCGTATAAGGAAGCTAAAGAGACAACAAATCAATTGAAGCCGGTATTGATTAAAGCCGGAATAGATTTGTCAGGTATTGGAGCTATTGACTTGTCAAAACTTCCTGACTGGCAGAAGCAAATTGTATCAGATTATAAAAAGGCTTTCGACACAATGCAATCCGGTGAGAAGGGAGCTAAAGAAATCGGTTTTTCTCTCGCTGATCCAAGTAAGGATAAGAGCAAAAAGGATGTCTTTGCCGAGAGGTTGAAAGAACGGGTAAACTTGCTAAAGGACGCATATTCTGAATATAAGAAGTGGACTGATATTGTTGGAAAAGAAGAAGCTGCCAAAAAGGTTATAGAATCGGGCATTTTTGACTCCTTGTTTAGAGGGAAGGAACCGGTGGATATTGAGAATTATCGGGATGAATTGAATAAGATTCTTAACCAGCTTGACGATAAGACCGAAGTTCGTAGGGACTTGAAAGTTTCCATACGGAAAGTCATTGCGGATATTGATGCCAATGCTATGAAAGAAGCTTCGGATAAGGCTACAAAAGAACTTGAAAGGTACGTATCTGATGTTTCAAAGAAATGGGATATATACAAACAACTTATCAATGCCGGGGCAAGTAAGAAGGATGCTTCAACTTATGCTTTTGGTTTTTTGACTGATTATGAGAATGAAGCGCAATATTTAATAGATACAGTACAAAAGAAACTCAAAGAAAAAGGTGTTGATCTTCCATTCACTTTGAGTGACGATGAAGCAAAAAGTATATTAGGAGGTAAAGACAGCCCATTATATAAGCAATTTTTTAAGGTGTGGAAGGATGCTAAAGAGGCATTTGAGAAAGATAAGGTAAGTATTGCACTTGATGATACAAAGGTTATTGCCAATGCAAGATCAACGATAGAAAAGATACGAATATTAAGTGAACAGTACGCATCAAAGACTGGATTAAATGTTGGAAAAAATGGGGAGTTGGTTGGTGATAAGTCAGGTCTAAACAATGTTCAGAAGGCTTACCTTGATGAATATAATAAGAAGCTGATTGAATTAAAATCGACCTTATTACAATTGTTACCTGAATGGGAGAAAATATTTGGAGATAAAGAGCAACGTTCATTCTCTGATTTGAAAGAGGCTGAACGTATCGCAATGGAAATCAATAATAATGCAAAGGTTTCCTATGATAGCGATGGAAGGCCTAATGGATTTACTTCTTTTTTCACGAAAGATGATGGTAGTATTGAAAATGTTAAGGGGGCTTATTCTTTGTTGGATAAATTGATAAAAGCTATCCCCCAGTTGCAAGATGCACAGTTGGCTGTAAATCCATTCAAAACCTTAGCGAAGAATGTAAAAGAACTTTTTACTTCTGAAAAAGGTAGCGACAAACTGGAAAAGAAAATCAGACGGTTGGGAGAAAGTGCCGCTGAAAGTGCTGATCTTGTCGGCAATTTTGCAGGGCAAATGTCCTCCATGTTCGATGCTTTGGGCAATGAGGGCATGGCCGACACGATGGGCAATGTGCAGGATGTCATGTCTTCTATAAGCAATATCGGGCAGGGATTTGCCAAAGGTGGAATAGTTGGTGGTATTGCTGCCGCTGCCGGTGAAGCTGTAAACTGGATTGGGAAGATAGCACAAGCGCATGATAAGAAACTCGATAAGACTATTGAAAAGAGTAAACTTCGTGCTCAACAGTTGCAATATATATACGAACAAATTGACGGTACTCTTGAACATTTCTTGGGCAGTGGCACGGAACTAAAACTTGTAAATGCAGAAAATGACCGTACCCAGTTGAATCAATTAAATAATCAGATTGAGGCAATACGCAATAAGAGAAAGATCAACATCTTCGATTTGAGGTCTTTGAAGAAATATAAGCAGGAGGCGGGAAAACTTCAAAAACGTGTTTCGGCATACGATGAAGGTGGTGCATACGGGTATCAACGTGCCTTGATGCAAGAACAACTTTCAGAGTTGGGGAAACAACGGCAAGCTGAAATTGATAAAAAGAAGACGGATGATAGCAAGGTAGCTGATTATGAGAATCAGATTGCGGAGATGAAACAGCAAATAAAGGATTTTGCCGAGGAAACGGCTGAATCTCTCTATGGTATTAATTTGAAAGACTGGGCTTCGCAGTTGGGAGATGCCTTGTATGAGGCATGGCAGAAAGGCGAGGATGGTGCCGAAGCTTTCAAAAATAAGGTTGCCGACATTATGGGTGATGTTATGAACTCCATTCTCAAAATAAGTATTTTGCAACCGGCCATGCAAGAGCTTCAGAAGAAGCTTTTCGGTGAGGATGGAGAGAGTGGTTATTTCGGCAAGGATTTTTCCCTTGACGAAAGGGAGTTGGAAAGTATTGCGGACTATCTAATGGGGGTGAGTAAGAAAACCGATGATTACTATTCCATGCTTGACAAGCTGAACAACTATATGGAAAAGAAATATGGTATCAGCATGAAAGAAGAAAATGGAAGTGGTTTATCTAAAGGCATACAGAATGTTACTGAAAATACCGCTAACCTTTTGGCTTCTTATATAAATGCAATCCGGGCTGACGTGAGTGTCAAACGGGAGTATGTACGCAGATTGGTTGAAGAATTGTTCCCGGCCTATAATGTAATAGCACAAGCACAATTGCAACAACTGACAATGATACAGATAAATACAGCAAAGAATGTGGAATTTGTGGAAGAGATCAGAGATATACTGCATAGGAATATAAACGGTGTAAACAAGTTTAATGTATGATTATGAACAGATTGAATAGTGAATTGAGAGGTCATGCCGTATCGTATGGCCTCTGCACACAATGGCAAGGTGACTGGCAAAACAATAAAAGCCAGCAAGAACTAATTGAAATGTATATACGAGGCATTGATTTTTGTATTGAGCACGATTATCCGACAGTGGAATATATAAAAGGTAATTTTGACCGGAGTCTGCTCCATCAAAACCATATTTTTGTTGATGAACCAGTGACCGGAGGTGACAACGGTGTATATGTGCTGAACGGTAAATGTTCAGGCAAATTTTCTTTCAGCAAATTTGCAGCCGCTACTCTCCATTTGCGGCATGATAGTGAATTGACTCTTGAAGTGGAGGATTGTGCCAAAGTTTTTGTGAGTGTATATGATCGGGCTATACTACATGTAAGGCAAAGCGATATGGCTAAAGTTTATGTATATGTTCATGGCAAAAACTGTAAAGTTGAAGCCGATGGCAATGTCATGGTAAGATATAAAATGAATGTGGACTAACGCATGTTCTGCAATATCTTTATTTACAGCCTTTTATATTTGAAAATTATTTGAACAGTATCATAAATGACAACCAACATCTCGTCACAATACGGTAGATACGCGCATTATTTATATTGTGTCTAAATTTTAGAGTAAATGTAACTGTTTTTATTTACCGATTCTTACCGTTTGTTACTGATGTTTACCGAATTTATTTTCTTGATTTTTAGTCTGTTGTATGGTGAAAATATCGTTTTTATATTTGTGTCGGAAACAATGCTGTTAGGTTCATTTCGTGGTTGTCATGAACTGGAGTAAAATATTATAGGGCATTCTCTTTGAGGCAGGCAACCACATTAGGCTTCATCGAGATTTGCCCTTTCTCTTTATTATTATGTCAAGCGTGACTATTATATTAAGGAGGGTCCAGTAGGTACGAGTAATGGCGTATTGGGGGTTCGATTCCCTGCCTACTACAAGATCGGACAAAATAATTCCCCAAAAGCGGAGATGTCCGAGCCGCTGATGGGGAAAACATTAACTTTATAGTGCAAAGATATGGAAAATTTTAATCAGTTAATACCTATTGATGAGGGAAAAGGTAAAAAAAGAACAATGACCTCCTTGCAGATTGCAGAAATTACGGGCAAAACTCATTCAAATGTAATGCGAGATATTCGCAATATCCTTGAACAACTGGAAGATAGACGACAATTCAGTTTTGAATTATCATCAAGACCTCAACCTATGCCAAACGGCGGAAGCAAAGAAGTGTCTTGTTACATTCTCACCAAAAAGGATTGCCTTCTTCTCGCAAGTGGTTATGATGCAAATTTACGAGCCAAAATTATTAATCGTTGGGAAGAACTTGAAGAAAACAAGCGTGAACTTTCCCGTAAAAGGAAGAAATTTTTGTTAAGTAAAATGTAAATTTATAATATGAAAACAAATCAAATTTTTCAATATAATGGAAGCCCTATCACTTTTCAAAAAGGTGATAATGTAATGGTAAATGCAACACAGATGGCTAAATCTTTCGGCAAAGAGCCTAAATTTTGGCTAATGAACCAATCTACAACAGATTATCTAAATGAACTATCCAAAGTAAGAAATCTAACTTTGACTGATTTAGTGCAAGTTACGAAAGGAGGTAATAATCCCGGTACTTGGATGCACGAAGATGTAGCCTTAGAGTTTGCTCGTTGGCTAAGCCCGGCTTTTGCCATTTGGTGTAATGACCGTATCAAAGAGTTACTTCAATATGGTATGACCGCCATGCAGCCAACTTTGGAGCAAATGATAAACAATCCCGACCTTGTTATCAGTCTTGCAACACAATTAAAGAACGAGCGAGAAGAGAAGCAACGTCTTGAACAACAGAACGCATTGCAAGAAGAACAGTTGCTTCAAGCCTCTCCGAAGGTCAGCTATTACGATAACCACTTGCAGAGTGTAAACACCCAGACGAGCACACAAGTCGCCAAGCAGATAGGAATGGATGCCGAAAAGCTGCATAAGAAGCTGAAAGAAATCGGAGTCATCTACCGACAAAGCGGACAATGGTTATTGCATACTCCTTATTCTACTTGGGGACTACACTCTACACGTACACAGACGTACACACGTTCGGATGGCTCGATAGGGACAAATGTTTATACTGTATGGACTACGAAAGGTGTACGTTTTATCATCGCATTATGCGAAAGCGGTTGGGACGTAAAGAAAGCCATAAAGCTGATTAAAGGTGAATTAATACCAGTAGCATAGCGTTCACTATTTATTTCTCTGAAAATTTAGAAAAATCGAGTTTTTGACAATATACACATAGTATAAAGAGAAATAAATAAAAATCTTCTGAACCTGCTTATATGTATGTTTGGGAGAAAAGGGTAAGAAATAGTATGCAAGTAAAATATAAAAAAACATTGTATGAAAACAAATCAAGAAATGACGCGATACATTGATAGTTTTTCAGTGGTTCAGCGCACAAGTGATGGGTATTTTGACGGAAGTGAATTGCTTCGGCAGTGGAATAATGTAGAAGGGAATCCGAGAACATATAATAACCTCTTTTATAATTAAATACAAAAGTATTAATAATTAAAATTATGACAGATGATATTTTTTATGTTTTTCAACATACATGTGGAACTAAAGCGAAGTTTGAGTATGATAATCTACTAAAAAATATTTTTATGGTATTATTTTCTATGATAATATAGAAAATATAACTATATTTGCGTTGAAATAAGATCAAAGTATAAGGCCATAGAGCTTGTTGTGGAGACTAAATATCTCTGCGGCAAGCTCTTTTTTTATATGTGTATATGAACGAACCATATTCTATTTTGATGCAGAAAACTACCGAGAATGCTCCGGTCAAAGACAGCTTGGCGCATTTTGGGATTGTATGCACTGAATTTCCGTTCAAACCGGGTGGGGAAACGAAAGACTTACCAAAACGGGATTGGCCGGAAGAAGACGGTGAAGATACTTACATACCCGATAAGCTACCATTAAAAGCATACGACTTGGAGGCCGAAATGTGCTATAAAGGGGATTTAGGTACTGCATACGATAAAATCATGGCCTTTCAAAACTATCTAACGGGGGAGAATGGTGACGGTGCCACCTTGAAAATATATAACTCGCACACAGGTATCGGGCGGCAAGGACTTTACTTGCTGGAGGTTGGAGATTTTGAATTTAACAAGTCCAATATGGATGAAGTCTTGACCTTCCCGGTAAAGTTCAGAGTGACTGATCCTCGAACTCAAATAATCCCCTCGTATAGTGTTGCAGAACCGACAAAGATAGTTTCATTGGTTGAAAAAGTATAGCTGTATGGCATGGAAAGTTTATGATAAAACTGGCAATACGGTACGTTGTACGCTGAAAAGTTTGGAGTATAATGGTACATGGATGGGTGCATGTTTTGTGACAAGCACTCTGAAAAGTGCCGTACCCATTCTTTTTGAGATAGGTGATTATGTCATGTACCGTGGCGAGAAGTTTGAAATAAACTATGATCCTACGGCATTAAAAAAGGCGGCAAGAAAAACTTCGGGAGAAGCGTTTGTCTATGATAACGTAAAGTTCAACTGGCCGGGAGATGAATTGACGCGATGTGATTTTCTTGATTATGTGAAAAGTGATAATCAGATACACTTCACTTCTTTACCTAAGTTCAGTTTCTTTGCTTCGTCTATACAAGATTTGGCAGACCGTGTTCAAGTAAATCTTGACCGTATATATACCGGAGCACAAAAATGGACGGTTGTCGTACACCCTGAATATGTGAGCACTACCAATGTAAACATTGATGTGAACAATATAAAGGTATGGGGTGCGTTGGAATTGTTCAATTCAAAATTTGGTGCGAACTTCGTTATTCGTGGACGGACAATAACAATCGGTACTGCCGGTATTGCTGTGGGCAATATTTTCAAGTATGGGCGTGGAAATGGTCTGTACGAAATTCAACGTACAGCCGATGCAGATCAACAGATTATTACCCGATTACGTGCATACGGTAGTACAAAAAATATGCCTAACCGGTATTATAATAAGCTCTCAAACAGTTCCCTTACCAATTATTTGCCGAATAACATGGCCGTGAAAGATCTGATGTTTCCTGATTTTTCACGGCCATGTTATTTGCCGAATAACATGGCCGTGGAAAATCTGATGTTACCTGATTTTCCTAAGACAACGCTTGATCCATATATTGACAGCAAGAATATTGCTGTGCTTGGCATTCGGGAAGGGAGTGTTTATTTTGACGGTACCGGTGATTTGGAGGAAATATGTCCTTCAATGGAAGGTATGACCGCCGAACAGTTGAAAGATGCAGGTATTTATGTATCGTTGGATGCCGGGGATAATGGTAATCTTGACGAAGTGGCTGATGCTGAACAACTGACAGATGATGGTACAATGGATAGCCTGAAAGAAGGTGAAGATGTCCCACCTTTTACAATAACGCTAAAAGATGTTGGTTTCAATATAAACGATTATCTGACTTCTGAAACAGCCACCATTAGCATGAAAAATGGCATGTGTGGTGGCCGGGATTTTGAAATAACCAAATGTGAGAAGAAGGGCAATAAATATGTGCTGACTTGTAACCGTGTATATGATGAAAGTCTGAAATTATATTTCCCATACAAGAATTACAATATAAAGTCCGGTGACAAGTTTGTCCTGCTTTATATTGGTATGCCGGACGTTTATATTCAGGCAGCTTCACAACGGTTACTTGTTACCGCGAAAAAATATCTTGAAAAGAATGACTATGTGCGCTATTCGTATGAACCGAAGGTGGATGATATATTCATGGCACGCCAACATGATGAAGCTGTTGCAAGGGGGGAAGCAAGCATACATGATACTTTGAAAGAAGGGGACTTAATGCTATTCACTGATAGTGATCTTGGTATTGAAGGTAGCATCATTATTGATACCCTTATTATTAAAGAGGGAGAAGATATGATACCGAAGTACACTATGACACTTCGGGAGGAAAAAGCTGTTGGATCGCTTGAAAAAATCCAAAATCAGATAGATTCTATTGCAGGTGGTGGGCAGGGAACCGGTGGCTTGAATACCCAACAGATACAGTCTATCATCCGTTCACTGGGCAATCAGCTTTTTCTTTCGCGCACCCATAATGATACGGCAGCCGGACTTATCAGCTTCTTAGCCGGTGCCATCTTTGGTGCAAGTGGTTTTGCAGAGGGGTTAACCGGCTTTGGGGCGAAAATAGACAGTATGGGACGTGGGTACATGGAAAGCCTCACATTACGCAGGTTTTTAGAGGTGCCGGAATTGCGTTTCAACCGTGCTGAAATTGTACTAGGTGACAAATGGCGTTCTCCCGGTGCTGGAATTATAGAGAGTGTTGAGCCTGATTATGATGCTGACGGTAACTTGCTACGTTCCGGGACGATAAGTTTGAAATTACAAGACGGTGAAATAGGTGCTGTGGCTGTGGATGATATTTGCATGGGGTATTTCCATGACTATGAAACGCCGGGGAATAATGCGGTATCTGATATAGATGATAGCCGTGGCAACCGTATGTTTGCCGGTTTCTGTACAATCTATTTTCGTATTACAGAAATATTGGATGCCGGGACAAACAAACGGTTCCGCTATGTGCTTCGTGGTGTTTCTGACCGTTGGCAATATTCTTTCCATCCGTGTGAGGCTTTGCATTTTGTCGCTTATGGCAATTTTACAAACAAAGAACGCCAGACTTCCGCTTATGAGACAAGGACATACCGCCGTTTCTTGGTGGGTGTAAATGACTGGGAGTTTACAAAGAGCATGATCGCAATGCAGGATGGAGATTTGAGCAATCTCAACATCTTTGGATTGAATATGACCGGTTATTCCGCTTATCTGAACAACATTTATATGACTGGTACAATCGAACAGTTACAGATAGATGCACCGGTACGCATTGAGATTGATACACAGGGTGATAATTTTCTTGCTTATGGTGAATCAATGGAAATTACCTGCAAGGTCTTCAAAGGTTGGGAGGATATTACTGACACAGTTAGACAATGGACTATCCGAAGGGATAGTGGAGATACTGCCGATGATGAGGCTTGGAATATCAAGCATAAAGATTTCAACGGTTCAATAACGATATATAACACAAAGGAAATTAGTGATTTAGGAAATAATTCAGTAACGATAGCAAGTACCTTGTTTACCATAACGGCAACGAACGATGTTGCATCAGTAGAAGCAATTGTGACAATATGATAGAGAGTGAAAAGAAAAGAATCAGGAAAGAGTTTCAACCGCTTACCATTGCAGTAAGCTTGAAAATAATGACACCGAACAGTCCGGCTAATCAGGTCTATAATCCGGTGGCAAATGAATATGATCCTGACCGTGGAGTTACTCCGCTGGTGATTTTACCGGAAGTCATAGCGAATGCCGCTGACGGTAGTTGGGATATGCCTTATGTCAATTCCTTATTGGCAGAAATGAACTGGTTTGTTAATGGAAAAAATCTTTCTGCAATCAGTTCTTGGAATGGGAAATACAGTATAGATACGGTTGGAGATACACGCGGCGCCATTACCATAAGTAGAAATGTGGCTCCGGGTGAAAGTTTTGAGTTACATTTTGAAGGTGTAATAGCTGATACCCGGCTGGGGGTGAATATTCCCGTAAAAACTGACTCCATAATGTTGACAACGGTAGATAAGAGTGAAGACACATACGGTTTGTCTATCGGGGACAGTCAGATAATCCAGTACAATCCATTTCTTGACAAACTCTTGTTGTATGATTACAAGGTAGCCAACAAATTGATTTCCGCATCTACGGCCAATAAGAATGCGGCTTTGGATGAAAATTCATACGAGCGCACCATTCCACTTATGGTAACAAAGGGAGTGAATAAAATAACTACCGGATATACGATTGAACTTTATCAGGTAAACAGCATATCCAGTCAAACGAGGCTGACTACTGCAAATCACGAAATTGTGGCTTTGTCTTTAACCGGACTGACAATGGATTTGCGTTTGATTGAGAAAGGTGATTACTTGCTGTTGGCGAAAGTCGGTGGAAAAGAGGTTGCAAGACAGCAATTTTCCATCAATCGTGTTTATCCCAAATTTACGTGCATACCGGCAAGTCAGGCTTCCATCAATCCTGACGAAATTTTGCATAGAAATGTAGCGATGGTACAGTGGAATGGCGAAATTGTACCGATACCGGCACCGATTATCCGCATGGTATGGTTTACGGATAGTGCAAACAAGACTGGGGTACAGTGGCAGGAAGGGGAAAAAACAGTGATAATGTTGGATGGAACCGGTATTGGCGAAACCTATCTTGATGATTGGTTGGATGTGTACATTAAGGCCGAGCAAAAAAAGGCTTTCTCTGTATTGACAGATGGGACAAATGAATATACGGACAGTAACGGGAACATATATATAAATAATTGATATGAGGTATGTTGTAGCAAATAAGGAAAAGGCTTTGGATGCCGGGGTGCTGTTATTGGGGCACTTGGTAAAAGAAGAGTCCATAATCTTGAATGAGAAGGAAGTAATGTGTTTATCCTCTCTTGATGGAGGGTTGGAAGATAGAATACTGTTGTTGGACGGTATTGTTTACACTAATACAAGCATAAATCAAATTATATCGGAAGGAGGTTGGGAATATGGCAGAAAATTATAGTGCCCAAAATAGCATTACGATCAAACGCCTTCGCTCCAATGACAGCCTTATGCTGACTTTTGAAAACAATGGCATTCCATTGTTTCAGGCCGTAGATGAAGAAAGTGGGGCTGTCTCTCCTGATTGGAGTGTGGCCGCAAATCAGCCGATACGGACACCTAAAGTAACTTCGGCGCGTGGGTTAGCAGTCAGTTTGTCAGGCCATAGTTGGACTTACAACGGGGTGGCTTTAAATTTTAATGGTGCTGAAAGTGGAGGTTGGAAAAAAGACAGTACGGGTAAATTTTCTTTGAATACTGGTACCGGCGCCATTAAAATTATCGGAAACTTGGCGAGTAAAACGAATGTTGCAGGAGATACATTGACTTATTCGTGTGTCGCTTCTACGGCAGGTGTTGGATATAATTTGACTGGTGAGCTACCTATTGCCATTCAGATCATGGGAGCCAGTTCTTATTATCTTGCTATTCTTGCAAGTACCGAGCAGCTAACAAGTAAAGTAACAAGTTGTACTCTGACTACCAAGCTATATGCCGGTGCCAATGCCATTACCGATTACTATATAAAATGGTATAAGGACACGACGGCTTGGGCTGATAAGAACGGGCAAAAGAGTATAACTGTTACCCGTGGTGATGTGGATGGTACCCAGTTGTTCATAGCGGAAGTTTATCAGTCTTCAGGTGCTTCACAACCGATAGCACGTGCCGGGGTACGCATTGTTGACACGGCAGATGAATTTCAGATTGTGTGTTATATAACTTCTTCCAACAAAGAGGTTGATACCGGCCAGCCCGTTACAGTAAGTGCCAAGATTGTAAATATGACAACTGGATTAACTTATACTCCCACTTCCGCATCATGGACTATGGATGTGATGGATAAGGAAAACTGGAAGAGTTTGAAACATTCTACGACAAATTCCATATCTGTAACAACAACGGAAACCGACAGAAACGGGACTCAATATGATGTTGATGTTTTGGCAGAGTGTCATTTTAATTAACATAAAAAACAAAATAATATTATGGCAACTAAAGGATTGGGAAATGAAACATTGGTAACTTCCATTCTACGCTCCAATACAGTGCTGGTGGAAGTTGGTGGTAGTGTTAGACGCATTACCATAGAAAAATTCATGAATGCTATCAATAATGGTGACGAACAAATGTTGAGGCAAGTGGCTTGGGGGATTCCAATCAAACAATCAATCCAAAGTAGCACAAACTATGGTGTGATAGGTAATACAGCCGCATGGACAGAATACAAGTTGTATTGTGGCCGTTATCTTGTAACGAATGATGGAAGGGCGGCAAAATTATCCCCTACCAATAGTGCGGTGTTTGCCGATGGTACTACGGTAGATGAAACCAAAGGGCATGTGATGTGGATAGGGCCGCGTTTGTATTATCGTGTACAGACTGACAGTGTAAGTGGTGTACCGATCTTATGGCTCTCCATGCTACCTATTGGCGGTGAGTTTATCGGTGGGGCAAACGGTGGAATGTATAATTGTATCGGGGCATATAAAGGCTCCATATCAGGTAGTGCACTTGTCTCACGTTCAGGAGTTGCACCGACAGGCAGCAAGACGATCAACGCATTTTGGACTGCTGCACAAGTAAATGGTAAGGAATGGGGGCTGACTGATTACGATCAGCGAAAACTTATTATGATGTTGGGACTGTCCCAATATGGAGATACCAATATTCAAGCCAAACTCGGTTATGGTGTAGGTGGTAGCTCCAGTAAAGATTTGTGGGCTGCTGCGGCAGCTTTGAAAACTGGTGCAACAAAAAGTCTCGGTGACAACTGGGGTAAAATTGCTATTTCTGTGGTGAATGGAAGTAATACTGGGGTGGATTGCTCACGGGTGAACATGATGGGTATAGAAGATCCTTATGGGTGGCAATGGGAATTTCTGCAAGGAGTATTTTGTGGTAGATCCAACAATAGTGCTCAAAGTGGAACTGAGATTTTCATTTATAAGGGAAACCGTTTACCAACTACTGCTGAATTAGCTGCGCATCCAAATGGTGAATACAGACAAGCTACCCGGCAGACAGTTTCCGGTCAAGTGCAGGAAATAATTCTTGGGGAGCATTTTGATATTTTCCCGAAAAAGATTGGTGGAAATAGCACTTCTTATTGGGCTGATTATTCATGGGCAAACACTACTGGGCAGCTGGTTCTTTGGGGCGGTAATGCGTATAGCGGTGCGTATTGCGGCCTCGCTTCTGCGGACTCGGGTCGCGCTTGGTCGAGCTCGTCTGCGGGTTTCGGCTCTCGCCTTGCGTATTTTGGAGATTTAACATTTGTTAGCGGTGCATCTTTGATGGCTGCATGATAGATTTTGAAATATTAGTTCTTTGAATTTCAATTAATTAAAACCCGTCCACCTTCTCGTTTTACGGCTACGGATAACGGGACGAAAGCCGAAAGGCGTGGACGGTTGGTAGAGGGGAACAAGAGCTGGTTCTTTGGGAATGTGAAGACAAAGCAAGGTGAAGGAAGATATTGTGTTCTTTTTGAACAGAACGGACAACGTAGCAAATTCATAACGAACTGTTACAACCTGAAAGATGTGTTGGATCAGGCTCGCGAAGCGGAGAATAACGGTCAAAAGATTTTTCCAGTGGAAAATGTGATTGTCAAGCGGCGTTCGTTAGGTGACGGGAAGAGTGCTTATTATTTTGAAGAATAATTATAAAAATGGAGGTAATTTATGAAAAGTTATGGAACTCTTGTAGGAGAACTGCCGACTGGTATTGAATTTGTACTTGAAGGTGCGTTGCTACGCATTTACTTTGACTTTGAGAGAAGAGAAGCTGTTCAAAAGGCCGGTTCGGAAGATGTGGTGGTTGAAGACCAGTATGTCTGTGAAAATGTGGATGTTGAAGGGGAACATGATTATGACAGCATTGTAAGCGCCATTATCATGGAACGTTATGATGCAAACAAACGTGATGCCATTTTTGCCAATTTGGAAATGGCACGTGATACAACTTCGGAACTTGACGAAGATAAGCGTGCCGAGTATCTGAAAGAATATACTGATTATCAGAACTATCGTATCAAGGCTAAAGAGATCGCAAAAGAAGTATTGGCAAAATTGAAGTAATCCGGTATGGAGGCACAAGGGCATATATTAATACGAAGAAAGGCCAAAAATGGAATTGACGGTACTAATGGGGAACCGGGGAAAAACGGGCTTCAGGGCTGTATTCTCCGGCAATCCGAATGGGCTAAAGGCATAGAGTATCGCAATGACGAGGCTTTGACTTCCGGTACCCGGTACTTGGATATTGCTATTGTGACTACCGGTGCCAATACGTTTAACGCGTATAAATGTCTGAAAACTCATACGTCCAGTGATTCCATTCCAGTAACAAATACAACTTATTGGCAGAAGTTTAATTCTTTGGTACCGGTGTACACTCCGCTTATCATGGCTCAAAACGCTATTCTTCGATTTATGCAGGGTAATCAGCTTTTGATTATGAAATCTGACAACACAACGGTTGCGGCAGGGCTTGTTGGTGGCGACTATCCGCTATGGATTGGAGCTACAACACCGACTGATGCACCATATAAAGTAAGTATAACAGGGAAACTTTATGCTACTGGTGCGGTCATTTCAGGTGACAGCACTTTTGAAGGTACATTGAAAGGTGTGTCAGGCTCTTTTAGAAGACTGAATTGCGTAAATGATGCTGGTAATGCGGTTGGGGGAATCAGTTTTGGAAGTGATGGAAAGATGTGGTTTGATGGTGATATGTATCATCAAGGAACTAAAGAAGGCCGATCATTACGCTTCTACACTTCTGACTTATGGTGTAGAGGTGTGTTTGGCGCAAGAGAAAGAAGCATTATGGTAGTATATGGCTCCTATGCCTATGTGTACACAAAAGGGGCTTATAAAGCCGGTACTTATATTTCTTTGACTTCCGGGACTTCTTCAAATGAAACTTATTATATAGTTCCTTGCTATTCGCCAAGAAACGATTATAACGGCGAGACATCGGGCTTTCCAGTCGATACGGTCATATTCAGCATAACGTCAAGCACGACCTACCGTTATCTTTTGAGTCTTGCCGTTACCCAAAGGATATTCTTGGTTAATGCAAATGACAATAATAATAATGTTCAGGTATATGCGAATGGAAGAAAGCGAACGTTTGCTGGCGGTTCTATGCACCATTGTATGCAATTGGCAGATTTTATGTCTCCGTCACCGAACTCTAACTGGTTGGGAAGAGGTCTGATGTTTGGTGCTTCAAATGACAATGATTGGAGGTGATTATGAAAAGGATAAATTTTGAAAGAATTGAGGTTTTTGTTGATATTGATAAGACAAGATGCTCCGTTGAGAACTACAAAAAGGATTTTGCAAATATCATTTATCAACTTGGTAGAGGAATAGAGGCTCATGCTCTTGCATTTAAAATATTCAACTCTAATGGAGAGATTGAGTATAACGATGAAGAGTGTAATATGATTAGGGAATACGCGAGTTTGTGTTCCCCATCCTTTATTGATGCTATCAATAAATTACTATTGGAATAATATACAAACGCAAACACAAAAGAATATGAACGACATTATCGAAGCATTCATTCACGACCATTTGTTTTTACATTTGGTTTTGATAGCGGTGAGTATGACAGCTATCATTGTTGCAATGGGGATAGATTTTATTTCGGGGATTCAGAAGGCAAAGCAGCGCGGCGAACTTTGTACCTCGAAAAAGTATAAAATGACAGCGACAAAAGCAAAGAAGTATTTTAATCCGTTTCTTACACTGGTTATGATTGATCTTATTTGTTGTATTGTCATTCCATTTCCGGTATTTGCTATGTTATGGGCTGCTTATTGTGTCTTCTGCGAGTTTAAATCAGTACGTGAGAAATCATGGGAAAAGGCCGAGCTTCGGAAAGCGGAAAAGACTATGAGTATAATCATTGAAAATAAGGATGATATAGCACGACTGGCCGCACAAATATTGTTTGAAACACAAAAAGAAAAGGAGGATAAAAATGACACGGGGACTACGGAATAATAATCCATTAAATATACGAAGAAATAATACGAAATGGCAGGGATTGTCTGTAACACAGACAGATAAAAGCTTCTTTCAGTTTAAAACTATGGCATACGGTTATCGTGCTGCTTTTAAAACCCTTCAAACTTATATTCTTAATAAGTATGATACTGACAAAGATGGTACGGCCAATGAACTTGAAGATGTTATTATGCGATGGGCACCGCCATGTGAAAACAATACTGACGTGTATATTGCCACAGTCGAAAAACGTTCGGGCATATCTCGTCATACAGTTCTGAACAGAAACAACCGGGAACAACTTATTGCGGTGGTAGCTGCAATGAGTTATGTTGAGAATGGCGTTCCTGCAAATATGGATGAGGTAAGGAAAGGCTGGGAGTTGATATAGGAAACAAACATATAAACGACATATAGAAGATATGGCAAAATTGAATTTTACCCTTAAAGAAGAGGGTTGGTACGAAAGCCAACCGGTACAGTTATCTACTGGGAAATTTGCAATCAGCATCAATTTTGGAGATGCAGCAAACAATAGAGTTGTTGTGTATAAAAGTTCTAATGGAAAGGATTATGTACCTTACAAAACAGCACTTAGTGTCGGAGAGTTCTGTGATATAAATGTTGACGGGTTGATAGCCAGACAGTATGTTATGGTAGGATGTAATGAACTTCCTATTTCATCTTCATTTTTGGAGAGTTCTTTGGAGAGTTCTGATAGTGGCGACTGTGCGAATAAATCGGATATTTTGGCAGAAAGCGAACGTGCTCAATTGGCAGAATCCCAACTGGAACAGTCCATAAATGCAGTGAAAACAGCATTGGATGAACTGGTTGGCACTGTTGATGCGACTACGGCCATTGATACCTTCAATGAAATTGAGACCTTCCTTGCAGGAGTAACCAATGAAAAAACTCTGACCGGAATGTTGGCTGTTACGGATGGAAAGGCTGTGACCGCACAAACAACGGCTGATGCAGCAAAAAGTACAGCTCAAAGTGCTCTTAGCAAAGCCACTGCCAATGAGACAAAGCTTAACACAATACCTGAAATGCCGGCGAATGACGGTAAGGTATATGGGTTCTGTAATGGTGCATGGGTGGTTATTGCAGAAGTTGGTAAAAATGTATATACAGATTGATTATGAGGTGGAAGATAGGTATAGGAGTAATTTGGGTGTTACTCCTTGCGGCAACCTTTTCGATGTACCGGTTGTGGCAGGAGGAGAAAATGGAAAGTGCCCGACTTTCAGATAATATGAAAAGTCTCTGTACTGGACTTGAAGAATATAAGATTAGGGATAGTCTAAATGTGGTTGAAAACCATGTTTTGCGGCTTAACATTGAAGAATTGAAAGAGCTGCGGAGTGCGGATGCAAAACTGATAAAAGATTTGAATCTGCGTCCTAAAGAAGTCGAATATATCACAACCACAAAAGTTGTCACTAAAGACAGTATTGTATTTGTTCTGAAAGACAGCAGTTTCAATTATTCAGATAAATGGGTGGATTTTTATGCAAATATTCCTGATAGCACATTTACCTATGAAGTGAGAGACAGTCTTTCAAGCGCGATAAGCCGGATATATAAACACAAGTTCCTATGGTGGAGATGGGGTACAAAGGGATATAAACAAACAATAGTCAATTATAACCCACGAAGCAGAATAGTTTATAATGAAATCGTAAAAGTGGAACATTAATAAAAAGAAGGGGGCATTTCGGCTCCCTTCTCCTTTTTTAGAAAGGCAAATCGTCTTTTTGTTCCCCGAAATCCACTGGTGGTTGAGGCATGTTTTGTGAGGGTGGATATGGCGGCAAAGGAGGAGATCGGTAAGGTGGGGACTACGTTCACAGAT
>ERZ779627.131-NODE-131-length-20114-cov-5.958473_pt1 | contig 20114 bp, 21 predicted proteins | sample MGYA00514191_ERZ779627 | MGnify/ENA primary metagenome ERZ779627 (study PRJEB29562, sample SAMEA4376705) | mouse gut metagenome | isolation source: Cecum | study: EMG produced TPA metagenomics assembly of the A DSS colitis mouse model was used to assess the... | reverse complement strand
TGGTCAGCTCAAAGGCCAGAATCTCCTTGGCGGTGTTCAGCTGGCTGCCCTCCCAGTGATCCATCTCGTCGATCTGCTCCAGGGGCAGGAAGGTGAGCATCCGCAGACATTTCAGCACGTCGCCGTCCCCTACATTACGCCAGTACTGATAGAACTCATAGGGGCTGGTCTTGTTGGGGTCCAGCCACACCGCGCCCTTGGCGGTCTTGCCCATCTTTTTCCCCTCGGAGTTGAGCAAGAGGGTAATAGTCATGGCGTGGGCATCCTTGCCCAGCTTGCGGCGGATCAGCTCAGTGCCCCCCAGCATATTGGACCACTGGTCGTCGCCGCCGAACTGCATGTTGCAGCCGTAGTGCTGGAACAGGTAGTAGAAGTCGTAGGACTGCATGATCATATAGTTGAACTCCAGGAAGCTGAGGCCTTTCTCCATGCGCTGCTTGTAGCACTCGGCCCGGAGCATGTTGTTCACCGAGAAGCAGGCCCCCACGTCCCGCAGGACTTCGATATAGTTCAGCTTCATCAGCCAGTCGGCGTTGTTGATCATCATGGCCTTGCCGTCGCCGAACTCGATGAACCGCTCCATCTGCTTTTTGAAGCAGTCGCAGTTGTGGCAGATGGTTTCCTCGGTCATCATGGAACGCATGTCGGTGCGACCGGAGGGGTCGCCAATCATGCCGGTGCCTCCGCCGATGAGGGCGATGGGCCGGTTGCCCGCCATTTGCAGCCGCTTCATCAGGCACAGGGCCATGAAGTGGCCTACATGGAGGGAGTCGGCGGTGGGATCGAAGCCGATGTAAAACACCGCCTTCCCCTCGTTGATCATCTTGGAAATCTCCTCTTCGTTGGTTACCTGGGCGATCAGCCCACGGGCTTTCAATTCTTCGTAACAGGTCATTTTGTTGTCTCTCCTTTATTATGATTGATATTCTATTGACGATTTTCTGGCCAGAATCACATTGTACAGCACCACACTGCCCACCACGATCATCGCCCCCACCAGGGCGACGGGCCCAATCATCTCGTGGTAGAACACCGCCACCAGAATGGGATTGAGCACCGGCTCGATGCCGGACACCAGGCTGGCAGTGACAGGCGGGGTGGTTTTCAGCCCTTCTACCATCAGGATATAGGCCAGGGCCACCTGGAACACCCCCAGCACCACCAGGGCGGTCAGGGTATTTCCCGAGAAATCCGTCTCGTATCCCAAGAAAGGCAGGCCCACCACCGCGCTGATGACGTCGCCCCAGAAGACAGAGGAGATAGGGTCGCTGTCGGGCATGTCGTTGAGCAGAAATACTCCGGCGTAAGATATGCCGGATACCAGAGCCAGAATATTGCCCAGCATCCCCCCCGCCGACAGGCTGTCGATGAAAAACAGCAGTACCCCGCCCAGCACCAGTCCGCAGGCCAGCATATCCAGTTTCTGAGGCTTTTTGCCGAAGAACACAACAGAGAACAGGATGACAAAGATGGGGGCGGTAAACTGGAGGACAATGGCGTTGCCGGCGGTGGTGAGCTTGTTGGCGATGGAGAACAGGATGTTGGTGCCGCAGACCGCCAGCGCCCCCACCAGCACCCACAGATTCATCCGGGGCCTGTGGCGAGTGACCGCCAGGTAAGCTCCGATCACCACCAAAGCGATGGCGGTGCGACCGCCGTTGATGGCCATGCCGCTCCAGGGGATGAGCTTGATGCACAGCCCCCCGATGCTGTACAGTACAGCGGCCAGGAACACACACAGCGTTCCCTTTTGACGCGCTGACAAAACGATCACTTCCTTACAAAAAGCCCTCCGCCCGGCAAACCGGACAGAGGGCGTAGTTACGCGGTACCACCTCTGGTTCGTCCGGCCCTCGCGGGGCGGACCTTGTGGAGCACGGGGCTCCGGCGCGGTAACGGGCGCGGCCCGGCCTGTCCCCTACTGCGCCTGCGCGGTTCGGGCGGCTGCTCCAAGGGGTATTCACAGGGCGCTCCCCTCCCCTGTTCCACCAACCCAGGGGCTCTCTGTGGGGGAAATCGCCGCGCTACTTGTCCTTTTCTTCGCAGTGGTCACACTCTACCACAGTTTTGTGCCTTTGTCAACCGGGAAATCACATGCTTTTATTGCAGCCAGTCCAAAGCCCCATTCTCCCGAAATGGCCGCTTCCAATGGACCTCATTTTTCTGTGCCTGTAAGAGCAGATCTTTTTTCCGCCGCAACAGATCCCTGTCCATTCTGGCAATGTATATTGCGGCGCCGATCTGGCAATCCGAGCCGTCATAGTCGTCATTCAGCAAAAAATCAAACAGCAGATCAGCTAAGCTCTCATCATTTTGATATTTTGCCATAAATTCGTCAATATATTGCTGAAACCCTTCCACACAGCAGTATATCATATACCCCTGTAAGATGTCTTTGTTCCAGACTCCGTTTTTGATTGGGCAACATGCTTTCAGAGCCTCTAAATCTTTAAAATATGTGTACATGAATTGTTACCTCTTCAAGTCGTTTCGGCTGTAGACCAGCTCCGCAAACTGCCCGTACTGCTTTACCTCATCCAAACGGAACCGTATTAGCCTTTCCTTCTGGGTAAACAGGGGGATACCCGCTCCCAGCAGAACCGGAGCGACCTGGATAATGAGGTAATCCACCATATCCCGGTCCAGCAGCGGGGCCAGGATGGTGTTTCCGCCGACAACCCAGACGTTCTTGTCCGGACCCAGCCCCGCCACAAACTCCGCCACATCCCCGCTCACCGGGATAAATCCCTTTTGCGGCAGACTGTCGGCGTGGGTAAAGACATAGTTCTCCGTGGTGGGATAGAAACTGGCGGCATTCTCCAGCCGGGCGACCTCCTCAAAGGTCCGCTTGCCCATAATGGCAGCGTCCATCTTCCGATAAAAGTCCTCGTAACCGGTCTCCTCCGCACTGCCCGTCTCGTGGAGCCAGGCCAGACCGTGGTCTCTGTCGGCCAGATAGCCGTCCAGGGTAACGCAGCCGTAGAAAAATACGCTCATAGCCTCTCCTTTCAGGCCTGCTACACAACACTCTCACCCAATATAATTTTGGGCATTGTGGTCAAACAGCGATTCCATCTTTTATAGAACCGCTCCAACCCCAACTTTGAAACGCGGGCATGGGCCTCTTCATCTTCAAGGGTCCAGTGCAGAATATATGTGACCTTGCCCACCCATTTTGTCAGGCGAACAGGCGGTTTTCCCTCCTTGACTGCGTTGAAATCCTCCTGCCGGTGAGTGCGTTTGATGTATTCCACATCAATAACCCCAGGCTGAGAAAGATAAAATTGGGCAACCTCTTTCATCAAGGCTTCAATTTCATCCTGCTTGTTAATTTTTGCTTCATAAATGCAGATTTCATGAAACAATTGGCGCTCCCCTTTCGTGGTTGTTTCCCTCACGGTCAGATCCGCGCCACGCCGGATTTTCGAGCGGCCTCGGCCACCGCCTTGGCCACAGCGGGGCCCACCCGGGGGTCGAAGGCCTGGGGGATGATATAGTCGTCCCCCAGCTCCTCGGGAGCGATCAAGTCGGCCAAGGCGCGGGCGGCGGCCAGCTTCATCTCCTCATTGATATCGCTGGCCCGAACGTCCAGCGCCCCCCGGAACAGCCCCGGAAAAGCCAGCACATTGTTGATCTGGTTAGGGTAGTCGCTACGGCCGGTGGCCACCACCCGGGCCCCGCCCGCCCTGGCGTCGTCGGGGAAGATCTCCGGGGTGGGGTTGGCGCAGGCAAAGACGATGGCGTCCCTGCTCATGGTGGACACCATCTCCGGGGTCACCAGATTAGGGGCGGAGACGCCGATAAACACGTCGGCCCCCGCCAGCATATCGGCCAGTGAACCCTGTCGCCTGTCCCGGTTGGTCACCTTGGCGATCTCCTGCTGGGCCCAGTTGAGCTGTGGGCAGCCCTCGTACACCGCGCCAAACTTGTCCACCAGGGTAATATCCTGATAGCCGGCCAGCAGGAGGAGCCGTGTAATGGAGATGGCGGCAGAGCCGGCCCCGGAGAAGACCACCCGGACCTCCTCTTTTTTCTTTCCCACCACCCGCAGGGCGTTGGTCAGCCCGGCCAGGGCGATAATGGCGGTGCCGTGCTGGTCGTCGTGAAAGACGGGGATGTCGCACTTCTCCTTCAGCTTCCGCTCGATCTCGAAGCACCGGGGGGCGGCGATATCCTCCAGGTTGATGCCGCCGAAGGAGCCGGAGATGTTGTACACCGTCTGGACAAACTCATCCACATCCTTGGTTTTCACGCACAGAGGGAAGGCGTCCACCCCGCCGAAGGTTTTGAACAGGACGCACTTGCCCTCCATCACCGGCATACCGGCCTCGGGGCCGATGTCCCCCAGGCCCAGGACGGCGGAGCCGTCAGTGATGACGGCCACCAGGTTGTGCCGCCGGGTGAGCTCGTAGCTCTTGACCGGGTCCTCCTGAATCGCCAGGCAGGGCTGTGCCACCCCGGGGGTGTAGGCCAGCGACAGGGACTCCCGGTCGTTGGCGGGCACGGTGGCGACCACCTCAATTTTTCCCTTCCACTCGCCATGCAGGCGCAGGCTTTCTTTTGCGTAATCCATACAAATTTCTCCCCTTCTCCGGAAAAAAGCATAGTTTTTACAAATCCTATTATACTAATCTCTGGAAAAAATGCAATGCCAACCCCTCTCTCCACCATATAAATGGCGTTTTCCTGACAATTCCCCGCTTTTTTATGCTGTTTTTATCATTTTCACCGTTGACTGGGCCGGATATTTCTGGTAAAATGTCGTTTAACTGACATTTCAGTGTGAATAAATTGTAAACAGGAGGAAATTATGGAACAACATCACAGAGGACAATGGGGCAGCAATTTAGGCTTTTTGCTGGCTGCCGTGGGTTCAGCCGTGGGTCTGGGCAACATCTGGGGATTCCCCTACAAGATGGGAGTCAGCGGCGGCTTTGCTTTTCTGATCATCTACCTGATTCTGGCCGTCCTGGTGGGCTTTCCCATCATGCTGTGCGAGCTGGCCATCGGCCGCAGGGCGGGCCGCAGCGTGCTGGTGAGCTATCAGCAGGTGGACAAGGGGATGGGTACCTTCCTGGGCTTCCTGGCCATGCTCTCCCCCTTCCTGATCCTCAGCTTCTACACCGTGCTGGGCGCCTACTGCATCGAGTACATGTCCCTGAATCTGGCGGACATGGCCTTCGGCGTGGCGGCCATGGCGGGCATGTCCGGCGGCGACACCTTCGGCGCCATGCTCACCAACCAGTTTGGCTCCATCGCCTTCACCTTTGTCTTCATCTTTGTCTGCTTCCTCATCATTCGGGGCGGCATCAAGGACGGCATCGAGAAATTCAACAAGATCGGTATGCCCGCCCTGTTCATCATGCTGGTCATTGTCATTGTCCGCGCCGTCACTCTGCCCGGAGCCGGCGAGGGTCTGGCCTTCATGTTCGCCCCCAACTTTGAGCCCTTTACCAACTTCAAGAGCTTCCTGAGCGTGCTCTCCCTCGCTGGCGGCCAGATGTTCTTCTCCCTGTCCCTGGCCATGGGCATCACCGTCACTTACGGCTCCTACCTGAGCAAGAAGGAGAGCCTGGTGAAGAACTCCCTGATTATCATCATCTCCGACACCCTGGTGGCTATTATGGCCGGCATGGCCGTCCTGCCCGCCGCCTTCGCCCTGGGCGGCGCCGATTCCGCCAAGGCTGGTCCTAAGCTGCTGTTCATCACCCTCCAGGACGTGTTTAACGCCATGGGTCCCGCCGGCCCCATGTTCGGCGTGATCTTCTACCTGCTGGTGCTCCTGGCTGCTATCACCTCCGCCATTGCCCTGCTGGAGGTGCTGGTCACCTTCCTGTCCGACCGGGTCGCCCTGAAAGGCCGCACCCCCAACCGGAGGAAGCTGGTCACCATTGTCTGTCTGGTGGTCTTTGCCGAGGCCGCCCTGGTGGCCGCCGACGGTCTGGGTTCCAACGGCCTGTGGATTCCCTTCAACTCTACGGGTCGGCCTCTGGGCAGCACCTGGCTGGACTTTATGGACTTTATCTCCGAGGGCGTGGCCATGCCTCTGGGCGCGCTGCTCATGTCCTTCTGGATCGGCTGGCTTGTCGGTCCCAAGCTGGTCCGGGACGAGGTGGAGCTGGAGAACCACAGGATGAGCTCCGGCCTGTACGGATTCTTCAACTTCTGTATCAAAGTCATCGTTCCCCTCGCTATGGCATTCATCCTCTACGGCATGGTGCATGACTTTGTGACAATTCCCCCCCAGTAATCCAGTCAATATTTTGGGCGCGCAGCTTAGCTGCGCGCCCTGTTTTGTCATTGCCGGGCCCGAACCAGTTCAATGGCTTCCTTGCCCGTCACACGTTCAACGGTCATCTCCAGCATACACAGCGGCGTCCAATCCCGCTGGATGGCCGCTTCCCTGCCCTCCTCCGTGCCGTCTGGAGTGTACTTGACGGCCAGCTTTTCAATGGCCGCCCGTTTCCCGGCGTCATCCTCCAAAATGTGAATTCGGCCAAAGACTATGACGCTGCGGAAGTAAGTAGTATACTCCTCAGGGACGATCTGGTCCTGGTCAATGACACAGAAGGAGGCCTTGTCACTGCGCCGGATGGCGTCCAGCTTGTGGCCGCTTTTGGCGCAGTGGAAGTAGATTTTCTCTCCGTCATACACATAACTGATGGGGACGGCATAGGGGTAGCCGCCATCCCCGGACAGAGCCAGAACCCCCGACGTCCCCCGCCTCAGTACCGCTGCCGTTTCCTCCGGAGACAGCAGCTGCTTTTTTCTGCGCATGTCACGAAACATCATCATCCCTCCGTTATTTCTTTTTGTGATAGGCTTCCGCCTGAGCTAACAGCTCCGCCGCGCTCTTGCGCAGAACATCGGTGACGGCGGCTCCGCCGATGAGGCGGGCCAACTCCTCCACCCGGCCCCCTTGGTCCAACCGCTCCACATTGGTGAAGGTGCGGCCCTTCCGCTCCCCTTTCTCCACTGAGAAGTGGGTGTCCGCCATAGCGGCGATCTGGGGCAGATGGGTGACGCACAGCACCTGCTTACGGCGGGCCACGTCGGCCATCTTTTCGGCCACCTTCTGGGCCGCCCGGCCGGACACGCCGGTGTCCACCTCGTCAAAGACCAGGCTGCCGATGCCGTCGTCCTCCGCCAGCACGTTTTTCAGGGCCAGCATGATCCGGGCCAACTCACCGCCGGAGGCCACCTTCTGGATGGGCTTCAACGCCTCCCCCAGGTTGGCAGACATAAGGAACTGGAGCTGATCCATGCCGGTGTCGTCCATGCCGTCCTGGCCGGAGCTGGGTGAGAATTCAGTGACAAACTGGACCTTGGGCATGTCCAGCTGGCGCAGTTCCTCCTGCACCCGCTTCTGGAGGCTGTCCGCCGCCTTCTTCCGGGCCTTGGACAGGGCCTCTCCCCGTTTGACAGCCTCTTTTTTTGCCTTCTCCAGCTCCTTTTCCAACCGCTGGATGGTGTCGTCCGCATCCTGGATCTGCTCCAGATCCTCTCTGCTCCGTTCCAGATAGTCCAGCATGTCGGCCACGGTGGGGCCGTATTTCTTTTTCAACCGGTAGATGATGTCCAGCCGGCTCTCCAGCTGATCCAGCTCCTCCGGGGAGAAGTCAAACTCGTCGGCGAAGTCCCGCAGCACCTCCGCCGCGTCGTCGGCGGCGCAGCGCAGCTCGGTGAGCTTCTCCCCCAGCCCCTCCAGCTGGGGTCCCAGCCTGGAAACAGAGCGGATCGCCCCCTCCGCCTCGCCAATCAGGTCACAGGCTCCCCGGCTGTCCTCCCCGCCGGACAGGGCGAACATGGCCTCCTGAATCGCCTCCATCAGCTTTCCGGAGCTGCGCAAAAGGGTCTTGCGGGCATCCAGCTCCTCGTCCTCGCCGGGCTTGAGCTCGGCCCGCTCCAGTTCCCTAATCTGGTACTCCAGGGTGTCCACCCGGCGGGAACGCTCCGCCTCGTCCATCTCCAGAGCAGCGATCTGCTTCCGCAGCTCGGACATGGAGCGGTATGCAGTCTGGTAATCCTCCAGCAGAGGAGCCGTTTTGCCGAAGCTGTCCAGATAGCCCAGGTGGCAGTCCGGGTCCAGCAACTGCTGGCCGTCGTGCTGACCATGGATGTTGAGTAACTGCCGCCCCAGCTCCCGGAGTTGGGCCACCGTCAGCGGGCGGCCGTTTACCCGGCACAGGTTGCGCCCGTCCCCCTGAATCTCCCGCTGGAGCATCAGCTCCTCTCCATCCAGGGGGAATCCGTTGTCCTCCAGCCATTTCAGGGGCAGCGAGCCGGTAAATACCGCGTTCACCAGAGCCGACTTCGCCCCGGTCCGGATCAGCTCCCGGCTGGTCCGTTCCCCCAGCACGGCGCTGATGGCGTCGATGACAATGGATTTACCCGCTCCCGTCTCGCCGGTGAGGACATTAAAACCGCTGTCGAAGCTGATATCCGCTGACTCGATGATGGCGATATTCTCAATGTGAAGCAGGGAGAGCATCATCCTCCCCTCCTGTTCTCTCTATTTTAACAGCTTGTGGACCTCGCCGTTGAACTGCTGCGCCAGGGCGTTGTCCCGCATGATGAGAATCCCGGTGTCGTCGCCGGCCAGACTGCCCACCATGCCGTCGATGTCCATGCCGTCCAGCGCGGAGCAGGCGGCGCCGGCCAGACCGGGCATGGTGCGCACCACCACGATATTCTGGGCCACATCCACCGAGACTACCCCCTCCTTAAAGATGCTGCGAAGGCGGGCGTCAAAGGCGGAGGGGACCTTCCGCTCTGACAGCGCGTACCGGTAGCCGCCCGAACTGGTGAGCTCCTTTACCAGGCGAAGGTCCTTAATATCCCGGGAAATAGTGGCCTGGGTGGTAGAAAAACCTCTGGCCCGCAGCGCCTCCAGAAGTTGTTCCTGGGTGTCGATATCCTGTTCCTGGATGATATTTAAAATCTCACGCTGACGGATATTTTTCATTGAAGCAGTCCTCCCAGTTTTTGATTGATGACCTGATAAAAGCTGCGGTCGGCCAGCCGGACGAGCTGAGTCGAGCGGGCTCCGCGGCTGATCTCAACCCGGTCGCCGCCGGTCAGGCGGACGGCCTTACCACCGTCAACTGACAAGTATAAATACTTGCGGTTCCCTCTGGGGAGCTGAACGGTGACCACCCGTTCCGGAGCCAGAACCATAGCCCGGGCAGCCAGCTGATGGGCGCAGACCGGGGTTACGATGATGCTTTTAGAGGTGGGTTCCACAATGGGGCCCCCCGCCGACATGGAGTAGGCGGTGGATCCGGTCGGAGTGGCGACAATCACGCCGTCTCCTGTAATGCCAGTTACCTTTACACGATCTGCCAGAACCTCCATCTCGGCCACTCTGGCCATGGAGCCCTTAGAGATGACCGCGTCGTTCAGGGCGGAGTCCTCATAGATGACCTTGCTCCCCCGGAGCACTTGGACATCCAGCATCATCCGCTCTTCTACCGTGTACATACCGTGGGCCAGAGGGGCCAGCAGGGGCAGTTCACCCCGTTCCAGCTCGGCCATAAAGCCTACGCTCCCGGTGTTCACGCCCAGAATGGGCACACCGCACAGAGTGGCGTCCCGGGCGGCGTGGAGAATGGTGCCATCTCCGCCAAAGCAGATGAGCAGGTCGGCGGTGGGGAGCTCCTTTTCCAATAGGGACAGAGGCACCTGGCGGGGCAGCTCCAGCCGGTCCCCCTTCTTGGGCTGGAAAGGCAGGCACAGAACGGTCTGAGCGCCGGCGTGCTCCAGGATCCGCCGGGCCTCCAGCGCCACCCGCATCCCCTTGTCCCGGTAAGGGTTGGAGCTGAGTACAATTTTCATCCCTGCTTCTCCTTCCAAACACTGTGGGACTGCTCCACCAGGGCGCTCAGCGCTCCGTTGTACGCCGGGCCATCCCCCGCCTGAAGGTATCCTAAATACTCGATGTTGCCCTCCGGGCCCTTGATGGGGGAAAAGGTGAGGTCTCTTACTGTGAATCCCGCCTGAGCGGCATGGTCCAGGAAGCGCTCCAGCACCTCCAGATGGATGGCCGGGTCCCGGACCACCCCCTTTTTCCCCACTTTATCCTTTCCCGCCTCAAACTGTGGCTTGATCAGGCAGACCGCCTGACCCTCCTCCCTGATCAGCGGCCGCAGGGCGGGCAAAATCAGGTTCAGGGAGATAAAAGAGACATCCACGGAGAAGAAATCCAGCGGCTCCGGGATCTGCTCTGCCGTGAGGTATCTGGCATTGGTCCGCTCCATACACACCACCTGAGGATGGGTACGCAGCTTCCAGTCCAGCTGGTTGTAGCCCACATCCACGGCGTAGACCAGCTTTGCCCCGTTCTGGAGCATACAGTCGGTAAAGCCGCCGGTGGACGCCCCGATGTCGGCGCAGACCTTATCCCCCAGGCTGATGGGCCACAGGGACATGGCCTTTTCCAGCTTCAGGCCGCCCCTGCTCACGTAGCGCAGGGGATTTTTCGCGCGCACCTCCAGCTGGTCATCCTCGCCCACAGGTGCTCCGGACTTCAGCTGCTTCTGGCCGTTGACATAGACCTCGCCGGCCATAATGAGGGCCTGGGCCTTCTGCCGGCTGTCCGCCAGGCCCCGCGCCGTGATCGCCATATCAAGTCTCTGTCTCGCCACGGCCCAGCACCTCCAGCGCTTTGTTGAAAATCCCTGTTCCGTCCAGGGACAGGTCCCGTTTCAGCAGTCCCACCGCCCCGTGAGGGACAAAGCCCTCGCCGCAGTCGATCAGAGCCACTCTGGCGGGCAGGCCGGCCTTCTCCAACCGGGCAGCCAGCCGCTGGCCCACGCTGCCCCGGGCCCCCTGTTCCTCGGCCACCAGAAGGGTCCCGGTTTTGCGGACCGAGAGCTCCACCAGGTCGGAGACCAGGGGGGTGATCTGGTTCAGCTTGACCACCTCCGCCTGGACTCCCCGCTGCTCCAGCATGGCGGCGGCCTCCAGGACCTGGTTGATCTCCGTGCCGTAGCTGACCAGAGTGATATCGCTGCCCCAGCGCAGGATGGCCGACGGGGTGTCTCCTCCCGTCCCCTTGTAGCTGCCCTCGCCGCCCCGGGGATAGCGCACAGCCACCGGCCCCTCCAGTTGAAACAGAGCACGCTCCAGCATGACCTCCAGCTCAGCGAAGCTGGCAGGGGACAGCACCGTCATGTTGGGTACGCTGTCCAGATAAGCCGCATCAAAAACGCCATGGTGGGTCTCGCCGTCATCCCCCACCAGCCCAGCCCGGTCTACCACTAGCACTACATGGAGGTTGTCGATGGCCATATCGTGGATCAGCATGTCGTAGGCCCGCTGGAGGAAGGTAGAGTACACCGCGAATACAGGGATGACCCCCTGCTTGGCCATGCCGGCGGCCATGGAGGCGGCGCAGCCCTCGGCAATGCCCACATCAAAGAAGCGATCCGGGAATTTTTGGGCAAACTTCTCCAGCCCCGTCCCCCCGGTCATGGCGGCGGTAATAGCGCATACCCGCCGGTCCTGATCGGCCAGCCGAGTCAGGGTCCGTCCAAAGACAGCGGAAAAATTCTCCCCCGGCTCCCGTTTCAGCCTGCCGGTGAGGGGATCAAAGGGGGCCACACCGTGGAAGGCATCAGGGTTCTCCTCCGCGGGCAGAAAGCCCTTCCCCTTTACCGTTTTGATGTGCAGCAGTACCGGCTCGTCGATGTCCCTGGCGTACCGCAGAATCTTGGTCAGAAAGGGCAGATTGTGTCCGTCCACCGGCCCCAGGTAGCGGAACCCCATATCCTCAAACATGCTGCAGGGTAATAAAAACTGTTTCAGCGCCTGCTTGACCCGGTGGGTGACTTTGTACACCGCCCGACCTGGGGCGGTGGCGTTCATGATCCGGCGGTAGTGCTTTTTAAAGGTGAGATACTGAGGCTTCAGCCGCTGCTTTGCCAAGTGATCTGCCACGCCGCCCACATTGGGGGTAATGGACATGCCGTTGTCGTTGAGAATGACCAGCAGCTGCCGGCCGCATTCTCCCGCGTTGGACAGTCCTTCGTAGGCCAGCCCACCGGTGAGGGCGCCGTCGCCAATGAGCGCGATCACCTTGTGATCCTCCCCCAGCATGTCCCTGGCACGGGCCATTCCCAGGGCCACCGCCACCGAATTGGAGGCGTGGCCGGCGATGAAGGCATCGTGGACGCTCTCGCCGGGTTTTGGAAACCCGGCGACGCCGCCGTACTGGCGCAGGGTGGACAGGGGCCGCCCGGTGATGAGCTTGTGTGTGTAGCACTGGTGACCCACGTCAAAGACCAGCCGGTCCACCGAAGTGTCAAATACCCGGTGGAGGGCTACCGTCAGCTCCACCGCCCCCAGGTTGGAGGCCAGGTGGCCGCCGGTTTGGGACACATTCTCCACCAGTTCCTGCCGCAAACGGGCGCACAAGGCCTCTCCCTCCTGGTCGGTCAGGCGGGAGAGGATGGGCTCATATTCCTTTTTTGGAGAAGAGGTAGTCAATTTATGCGCCCTCCTGGGATTGGGGTCATTTTGTCCGCCTGGACAGAGATCTGGCCAGCCAGATGTGGAAATCGGGGACCCCGAAGCCGTCCATGGCCTCAACGGCCTGCCGGGTCAGTTCTTCCACCAGGGCGGCGCAGCCCTCCAGGCCCAGGGCGGTGACAAAGGTACTCTTTTCATTGGTCCGGTCGGAGCCCACCGGCTTGCCCAGCTCCTCCGGGGAGCTGGTAACATCCAGCATGTCGTCCCGGACCTGGAAGGCCCGGCCCACGGCCTGGGCGTAAACCCGAACCTGTGCCCGTTGCTGGACCGTTCCTCCGGCGGCGATACAGCCCAGCTCGGCGGCGGCGGCAATGAGCGCCCCGGTCTTCAGGCTCTGGAGCAGCTCCAGCTCCCTAACGCCCAGGGTACGGCCCTCCCCGGCCATGTCCAAAGCCTGTCCCCCCACCATGCCGGCGGAGCCGGCGGCCCGCGACAGACACTCCACCGCCTCCACGACCCGGTCAGCGGGCAGCCTGGCCTTCGTCAACTGCTCAAAGGCAGCGGTGAGCAGCGCATCCCCCGCCAGAATGGCGGCGGCCTCCCCATAGACGATGTGGTTGGTGGGCCGGCCCCGGCGCAGGCCGTCGTCGTCCATGGCTGGCAGGTCGTCGTGGATCAGGGAGTAGGTGTGGACCATCTCCACGGCGCAGGCGAAGGGCAGGGCCGTCTCCGCCTCTCCGCCGCACAGGCGGCAGGTCTCCAGGGTGAGGATCGGGCGGATGCGTTTGCCCCCGACCAGCAGGGAGTACTCCATGGCCTCCTGCAGATCAGCGTGGCGGGGCTCCACGGCAAAAACCTGAGCCAGATAATTCTCAATCAGAGCCCGGTCCTGGGCCATTCTATCTATAAAGGTGCTCTCCATTTCAGTTGCCGCCCGAGAAGGGCTCCTCCACAATTTCTCCGTCTTTTCCGGCGGTGAGCAGGCTCACCCTCTGCTCCGCCTCATCCAGCTGTCTGGTACATTCCCGCAGCAGCCTGGCCCCTTCCTCAAAAAGGGACATCGCCTGCTCCAGCGGGGCGTCCCCCTTTTCCAGCAGGGAGACGATCTCCTCCAGCCGGGCCATGGAGCCCTCAAAATTCAGCTTTTTCTTTGCGGCCATTGGCGTTCTCCTTCTCTATATTACCCGGCAGTCCACGCTGCCGTCTGACAGAGTTAATTTCAGTTTGTCTCCAGATGTTACGCCGGCGGTGGAGACTACCGCCCTTCCGTCCTCCCGTTGGGCGATAGCATAGCCCCGGCTCAGCACCTTCAGGGGGCTCATGGCATCCAGCGCGGCGGCCAGAGTATTGAGCCGCTCCCGGCGCTGCATCACGGTCCGGGCCGCGCTGTTGGGGAGGGCGGCGGACAGGGCAGACAATCGCTCCCGCTGACTGGCGGCGGATTGCCGCAGACCATGGGTCAGACGGCTGCCCTGAAAGTCCAGCAGCAGCCGTTTCTCCCGGAAATAGGAGGCAGGCTCTGTCATGGGCCGGCTGGCGGTCAGCCGGTCCAGCGTCTGGCGGTATCGGGCCAGCCGGACGGACAGGGCTCTCTCCAACCGCTCCTTATCCCCCAGGAGGGAGGCATAGACCTCATTCTGGTCGGGGACGGCCAGCTCGGCGGCGTTGGAGGGGGTGGATGCCCGCAGGTCGGCCACAAAGTCGGCGATGGTCACGTCGGGCTCATGGCCCACGGCGGAGATGACGGGGATCTCCGAGGAATAGATGGCCCGGGCCACCACCTCCTCGTTGAAGGCCCACAGGTCCTCCATGGAGCCGCCCCCCCGACCGATGATCATCAGGTCAGCCAGCCTGTGCCAGTTGGCCCACTGGATGGCGGCGGCGATCTCCTGGGGAGCCTCCTCCCCCTGGACCCGCACCGGGATCACCCGGACCTCGGTCAAGGGCCATCGAGCCCCTAAAATGCGGATCATATCCCGCACCGCCGCGCCGGCAGGCGAGGTGACCAGGACAATTTTCCTGGGAAATACTGGTATTTCCTTCTTGTGGGCCGGGTCGAACAGCCCCTCCCGGGCCAGTTTCTCCTTCAGCTGCTCAAAGGCCAGGGCCAGGTCTCCCACCCCCTCAGGGGTGAGCCGGGCGCAGTACAGCTGGTACTGGCCGTCCCGGGGAAAGACGGTCACCCGGCCGGCGGCGATCACCTGCATCCCGTTCTCCGGCCGGAACCGGAGGGACTGGGCATCGCTGCGGAACATGACGCACCGCAGGGCTCCCTCCCCGTCTTTCAAGGTAAAGTAGTGGTGGCCGGATGGGTAGATCTTATAGTTGGACAACTCCCCCCGCACCAGCAGCCTGGACAGGAGGTGGTCCCGGTCCATCATAGTTTTCAAGTACTGGCCCACCTGGCTGGGGGTCAGGATGGCGTCCTCACTCATAGCCCCTCCCCCGCTTTCAGCGCCCGCCAGGTGAGGATGGCCGTCCCCATAGCGTTATCAGTGGAATACTCCGGCTGAGCGAAAATGGCTTGGCAGAACTCAGTGAGCATAAAGCGCAGCCGGGTGTTGGAGGCCACCCCGCCGGAGCACAGCACGGGCAGACCGGGGTAACGCTCCTGGGCCTCCTGAGTGGCCCGGAGGACCACGCCGGCCACGGCGTCGATGGCAAAGCGGGCGATGTTGGCCGGACTCTCGCCCTCTGCCGCCAGCGCCTTCACCTGGTTCTCCATCCCGGACAGGGAAAATGTAAGGTTATTCAGCTTTACCCTCGGCTCATAGCAGGCATCCGCCTGACTGTACAGCCCATCCAGGGCCTTCCCCGCCGGAAACTGCAGTCCCAGCAGCACCCCGGTGCGGTCAATGAGCTTTCCAGCAGACAGGTCGCTGGTGCCGCCGATGATCTCGGCGGTCACTGTATCACCATCCGGCTTTACCAACAGCAGCTCGGTGGTCCCTCCGGACAGGTGCCAGGCCAGGAAGGGGGCGTCCAGCAGGTCTAGCCGCCCGGCGGACCAGGCGGCGGCGGCCAGATGTCCCTGCTGGTGGGAATGGGCGAAAAAGGGCACACCCAGCGCCGCGGCAATCCCCAGCCCCTGGCTCTCTCCCGCCAGAAAACAGGGCATGTAGGAGCCCTCCACAGCCCGGGGGCGGGTGGAGGCTCCCACGGCCTGGATTTCAGGCCTCGTCCCCAGCAGCTCCTCCAACAGTTCAGGCAGCCGCTTCACATGCTGGAACAGGGCGTCGCTCTGGCGCAGCCCCAGCTCGCCGGGCCGCACGTCCAGCAGACGGCCCAGATTTTCCCCCGTCTCCCCGTCGAAGAGGGCGGCGGAGGTGGTGTAATTGCTGGTGTCCAGCCCTAAAACCGGCATTATTCCTCCCCCTCCGGGACCTTTTTCTCCGGCTTGGGCGGGGTGTCCTCAAATTCCGCGCGGACAAAGGTGCCCAGGATACCGTTGACGAAGGACACCACCTCCGCCGGCTCATACTTCTTGGCGATCTCCACCGCCTCGTTGATGGCGGCGGCGTTGGGGATGTCGGGCATATAGAGCACCTCGTACATGGCGGTGCGCATCACCGCCGCCGCCATACGGGGGATGCGGGCGAAGGCCCAGCCCACCGAGTACCGGCTGATGCAGTCGTCCAGCTCCGGCCCGTGGGCAAACACCCCCTGGACCAGCTCCCGTATGTACCGCTCCTGCTTCTCGTTTGGGAACTGGGCGTAGAGAGGCAGCTCCTCCGCCAGTTCCTGAAACCGCTCCCGGGTCAGCTCTGCGTCCAGAATCTCCTGGGCGCTGCGGGTGTCAAACCCCAGGGCGAAAATAATATGTATGGCGATCTCGCGCGCGCTGCTTCTTGTCATAGGTACAGCCTCCTAATGTCGGTCCACAAACTTCCTAGGATATTATATACATGAATATACAAAAAGAAAAGCCCTATTTTGAAATTCTTTCACCTCTGTGAAGCGAGGGCGCCGCCCGGCGCCCTCACTACCCCCGAAACCGTCTGGAAAAGCCGCAACGGCAGCAGAGGTCTTCCGCGGCTCTGCCTTGGGAAAAGCCGTCATAAATGGCCCGGGCCCGGGGACTGTCCAAAATCTCCGCCAGCTCCTGCCGGTAGAGGTTCCCCAGCGGGACGTCCCCCTCGTGATCCAGACAGCAGGGCACCACCGTGCCGTCCCACAGCACCCCCACCTGGTCCCGCAGACCATAGCAGAAGGCAGGCCTGTCCTCCTCCGGGGCAGACAGGTCGGGCCAGTCAAATTTTTCTCCCCATTCCAGAAAGACGCCGGGCGCTAAGGTGGTGCCCCGGCGTCCCTCCCGCCAGGGCCCGGGAAAGGCCTCTTCCAGCCGCGCAAGAATGGCCCCATTGAGGCGGTTGGCCCCCCGGGTATCCGCCCCGTCCAGATTCCAAAGCCGCAGGGCGCACCGCTTTCCGGCGGCGGACAGCCTCCGGGCACAGGAGATACACAAATCCAGATAGCCCTCCAAGCCCCCGCCCTCGTTGCCCTCGAAGGAGTGGAGGGAGACGCTCACCTTCTCCACCGCCGGGCTGGCGCAGAGCAGCGCCCCCTTTTCCCCCAGCAGGGTGCCGTTGGTGGTGATCATCACCCTGAAACCCAGCTCCCCCGCCCGGTCCAGGATGGTCTCCAGCCGGGGGTGGAGCAGGGGCTCGCCCATGAGGTGGAGATAGAGATACTCCGTATAGGGCCGCAGCCTGACGGCCAGGATCTGGAAGCCTTCCGGGGAGAGAAAACCCGGCTCCCTCCGGGTGCCGGGGCAGAAATTGCACCGCAGATTGCACACATTTGTAATCTCCAGATAGGCCTTTTTCAGTTTTCGCATGTCCCCGCCCCCCTTTGGGACCATCCTACCACAGCGGGGACCAGCCGTCAACGGTTTACCCCCAGGATATGGATAAACCGGGCCTCCTGGATGGGGTAGGTGGACAGAGGCCGGTAGTCGGCGTCCTCGCTGTGGGCGGCCACCAGGACGCTGTCCAAAGTGGGCGGACTGCCCGTTGCCACGATCACCGGGTTGTGAGCGAAGGGGCCGGCGGTAAACCGCAGCTGGACAAAGTCGCCGGGGAGCGCGTCCCCCATCTCCACACACTCCCCCACCGGGCCGGGGCTCTCCTTCCTCCGGGTGAGGAAGTTGTAAAAGAAGGGCACTCCCGTCCAGGCGGGGGCCCGGCTGTACTGGCTGTTGTAGTACCAGCCGAAGGTAGGGGTGTAGTTCATTACTCCTGCGCCGGCATAGAGACACTGGGAGGCGAAGTTGGTACAGTCGCCTCCCAGTTCATCAAAATTGTAAAAGTCCGGATTACGGAGATAGGCCCAGCGATGGGCGTAGTCCACCGCCGCCTGACGGTTATAGGGCCGCAAAGTCATAGGGAAAACCTCCTTTTCCCTATGCTATGCCGGTGGACAAGGAGAAGTACCTGTCAGCCTAACGCCCACTGAATGACTCCCTTGACCCAGCCCCACATGCGGGGAAACTCTGACTTTACCGCATACCACACATCTTCTACATGGTATCCATATTTCTGAAGATAAGAAAATGCGCCTTGGGCTTCATTGGTCCCCACCGCCACATGTCCATAGGCCGAGCCGCCAATTGCCAGTCCCCTGGACCAGGCTCCTCCGCCAATGGCCAGATAATTGGAGAAAGCCCCGCCACCGGCAGCAAGCCACTGTCCCACGGCGCAGCCGCCCAAAGCAAAGCCGCCGACAGCCAGTCCGCCCAGGGCGAACAGTCCCAGACTGACCCCACCCAGGGCCAGGAGCAGTCCCAACGTGACGCCGCCCAGGGAGATTACCCCCAGGGAACAGCTCCCGATGGCTACCACCCCCACAGCCAGGTTTCCAACAGCAACAATTCCCTTTGCAACCTGAGGACCGTATCCCAAGCGGATATGGACCAACGGCAGGCTAAACACCTTTACAGGGCTGACATACTCGTAAAAAACACCGCAGGACCGCACCCCGGAGACCTTCTTCGGTTCCTCCCAGGGGTCGCGTCTCTCCCCGGCCTCTTCCAGCCCCACCAGCCGATCGATGGACATTCCGAAGAGTTGGGACAGCTCCACCAGCTTCTCCAGCTCGGGGGTGCTCTGCCCCATCTCCCACTTGGAGACCGTCTGCCGGGTGACACCGATCTGACTGCCCAGCTCCTCCTGAGACCACCCCCGCTGCTTCCGCAGGGTCATCAAACGCTCCGCAAAATTCATAGGGAAAACCTCCTTTTCTGATTCCACCATAGCAGATTTCCCCCCGCAGCGTCAACCAAAAGCCCTTGGAAATCTGTCAACCAAACTTAACATGGCGCAAAACAGCCCCGAGGAGAACCCTCCCCGGAGCTGTTCGGTCAACAAAACTTAGTTTTTATTTACCAGATGTCCTCTGAATAGGCAGCCAGACCTGAAACCGCTGCTCCTCCGCTCCCGGCTCATTCAGATAGACCTCCACATCCGGAGCCGGGGCCCACTCATAGCCCGAATCGGGCAGCCATTCGGTGACGACCCGCTTTTGCAGCTCCTGGATGGCCGTGGGCTGCTGTCCCGTTCCGGAGAAGACCGCCCAGGTGGCAGCGGGGACAGTCCACTCCTCCAATCCTTCCGGGGCGGGCGCGCTGGAGGCCACAGCGATATAGTAAAAGCTCTCCTCCAGGTGACAGGCGCTCACACCCAGCACCCCGGGGGTGGTTGGGTCCATCAGCGGGATCAGCTCTCCCAGCCGGGGCCCCACCTCCCCCCAAAACCTGGGAACCATCTGAAAGCTCTCCTCCTGGTCCTTCGGGACAGGCGTCCGGAAGCCCACGATACGAAATGCGTCCTTCTGCACAATCTGATACTCCATCTCAGTGTCTCCTTTGAGCACAAATTTGAAGCGGATACGTGGAAAGGCCTTCAGCTTTACACCATCTTGTTTCGCAAGGGACGGGGCCGCGCCGTGGACCGCCTGGAAGGCCCGGTTAAAAGCGGTGGGCGAGTCGTAGCCGTAGCGCAGGGCCACATCCAGAACCTTCTCCCCCGCTCTCAGGTCGGCCGCCGCCCGGGTCATACGCCGGCGGCGGATATACTCCTTCAGGGGCACCCCGGCCAGGTAGGAGAACATCCGCTGAAAGTGGTAGGTTGAGCAGCCGGCCAGCCGACCCAGCTCCTCCAGCCTGATTTCCCCGTCCAGATGTGCCTCCAGATAGTCCAACGCCTCGTTCCAGTTTTTCAGCCAATCCATACAATCCACTCCTTGTCCCAAAGTATAGCCCCTCTCCCCCACCCTGTCCTCGCTTTTCCGGTGCGGAAAAAGGGAGCGCCGAAGCGCTCCCTTTTAAAAAGCGGGTGATTAGGCCTTGCCGGCGCAACCCAGCACGTCCACCAGCTTGTGACGGACGGTCTCCTTGATATTGGCACGGGCGGGCTTGAGGTACTCGCGGGGGTCGAACTTGTCGGGGTGCTCGTCGAAGAACTGACGGATGGTCCCGGTCATAGTCAGGCGCAGGTCGGAGTCGATGTTGATCTTGCAGACGGCGCTCTTGGCGGCCTCGCGCAGCTGCTCCTCGGGGATGCCCACGGCGTCGGGCATCTTGCCGCCATGGGTATTGACCATCTTCACATACTCCTGGGGCACGCTGGAGGAGCCGTGGAGCACGATGG
>ERZ779627.130-NODE-130-length-20187-cov-5.809607_pt1 | contig 20187 bp, 20 predicted proteins | sample MGYA00514191_ERZ779627 | MGnify/ENA primary metagenome ERZ779627 (study PRJEB29562, sample SAMEA4376705) | mouse gut metagenome | isolation source: Cecum | study: EMG produced TPA metagenomics assembly of the A DSS colitis mouse model was used to assess the... | reverse complement strand
ATATCCGATCCATGAAACGTGAACACAGCCGTAAGCCGGACGAGATTATACCGATTATTGAGGCCTGCAGTCAGGGTCCCAGAATTGAACTTTTTGCCAGGGGCGTCAGAGAAGGCTGGGATATGTGGGGAAATCAGGCGACGGAAGACTATGAGCCGACGTGGGATACCTACGCGAATCATACAATTGCGCATGCGGAACAAATATTATGAATTATAAAGCAGTCATCCAGTACGAAGGCACCCGTTACCGGGGCTGGCAGGTACAGGGAAATACAGAGAATACGATTCAGGGAAAACTGGAGGCTCTTTTGTCCCGGATGGAGGGCGCTTCGGTGGAGGTTCACGGTTCCGGAAGAACGGACGCCGGCGTCCATGCGGCGGGGCAGGTCATCAGCTTCCGGTGCGCCGGCGGCAAAAGCCCGGAAGAGATCCGGGATTATATGAACCGGTATCTTCCGGAGGATATGGCGGTGCTGTCCGTAGAGGAAGCGGCGCCCCGGTTTCATGCGCGTCTGCACGCGGTGAGGAAGACCTATGTGTACCGGATCTGGAACGATCCGGTGAGAAAGGTATTCGGAAGGCGGTATGTGACGCAGGTGGAGGAGCCGCTGGATGTGGAATGTATGCGGACGGCAGCGGCGGTTTTGTGCGGAACCCATGACTATCGGGCCTTCTGCTCGCTGAAGCGTTTTAAGAAGTCTACGGTGCGGACCATCGAGAAGATCGCTGTCCGTCAGGAAGGCCCTCTGATCGAGATTGCCTACACAGGCGACGGTTTTCTGTACCATATGGTTCGGATTCTGACCGGCACGCTGGTGGAAGCGGGCCTGGGATTTCGCAGTGCGGAATCCATGAAGGAGATTCTGGAGAGCAGGGACCGGGCATGCGCCGGGCGTCTGATGCCTCCGGAAGGGCTGATGCTGATGAGCGTGGAGTATTTAAAATAAAAATGGATTTCCAGGTGAAAAAACGTTCAAAATGTTTTCCGTGAGAAAACAGAAACTATAAAATGGGAGGGACAGTATGCCGCGAATTATGATCATCGAAGACGATTCTGCCATCCGGGAGGAACTGGCGCTGCTCCTTCAAAACGAGGGATATACGCCGTTTGTCGTCACGGATTTTACGGCTGTTGCGGAGCAGGCGGCGCAGGAGCGGCCCGACCTGATCCTTCTGGATATCAACCTTCCGGGAAAAGACGGTTTTTCCTTATGCGCCGCTCTGCGAAAATCCGTTTTGGCGCCGGTGATTTTTGTCACCAGCCGGGACGCCGGCGCGGACGAAGTGCGGGCGCTGAGCCTGGGCGGAGACGACTATATCACGAAGCCGTACTGCGTTCCCGTTCTGCTGGCCCGAATTAAGGCTGTTCTGCGCCGAAGCGGCGGCGGGCCGGAACCGGCGGATGTACTGGAGGCCGGCGGGCTTCGGCTGAGTCTGACAAAAGGGACGGTGTCGGCCGGCGGAAAGTCTGCGGAACTGACCCGCAATGAGCTGCAGATTTTAGCATGCCTGATGGCTCGCAGAGGGGAGATCGTCTCCCGGGCCGATCTGATTGATACGCTGTGGGACAACCAGGTTTACATTGACGACAACACCCTCAGCGTGAATGTGACCCGGCTGCGGGGGAAACTGGCAAAGATCGGCCTGCCCGACGCCGTCAGAACACGCCGGGGAATGGGGTATCAGCTATGACTCTGCAGGAATTTTTAGCGGACCGGCTGGGCCGGATTGCCCTGCAGTTGATTTGTGCCGGGCTGGCGGCGCTGTTTCTTTTCGCCACCGGGACGCAGCCCGGCGTTCTGGCGCTTCTGCTGCCGGCCTTTCTGTTGGTCTTTGTGACGGTTCAGGCGTCCGATTTCCTCCGCCGGCGCACCAGGCTTTTGGAGCTGGAGGCCGTTCTGGACGGGCTGGACCAGAAGTATCTCTTTGCCGAGTGCATCCCCAGGCCCGGAGATCTCTATGAACGGCGGCTCTTTGACCTGATCCGCCGGGCGGGGCGGGCCATGACCGGTGCGGTGTCCGACGCCCGGGCGTCTCAGAGGGAATACCGGGAGTACGTGGAGCAGTGGATTCACGAGGTGAAAACGCCGATTACCGCCGTCCGTCTGATCTGCCGGGAGCTGGACGGGGAAACCCGCCGGAAGCTTACGGCGGAGACGGCGAAGATCGAAGCCCATATCGAGCGGGCGCTGTTCTACGCCCGTGCGGAGAACCCGGAGCAGGACTGCCTGTTCCGGCAGGTAAATCTGGGAGAAATTGCTGCCGGGGCCATCGAGAACCACCGTTCCCTGCTGATTCAAAGCGGCGTCCGGGTGGAAACGGAAGGCTTGGACCGCATCGTTTACACCGATGAAAAATGGGCGGTTTTTATTCTGGGCCAGTTGCTTCAAAACGCCGCCCGCTACCGGGGAACGGAGCCGGTGATCACTCTTTCGGCAAAATCCCAGGGGAAACAGATTCAGCTTTTTGTCCGGGATAACGGCATCGGTATCCCGGCTCATGAACTGCCCCGCGTGTTCGACCGCGGGTTTACCGGCAGCAACGGACGGAGCCGGGGCGGTTCGACCGGAATGGGCCTGTATCTGTGTCAAAAACTGTCGTCTTTTCTCGATCTGGGGCTGCGCATTGTCTCGCGGGAGGGGAAGGGGACGACGGTAACGCTGACCTTTCCCTTACAAAACTGTAAGGAAAATCAATAAGACTTCGATACCACAGCCTTTGTTTCTGGTGTACCATGGGACCATAAGCAAAGGAGGCAACCGATATGCTGCAAGTACAAAACATTGAAAAATATTACGGGAGCAGAAACAACGTCACCAAGGCGCTGGACCGGGTGAGCTTTGACGTGGAGGCCGGGGAGTTTCTGGCGATCATGGGCGCCTCGGGTTCGGGCAAGACCACCCTGATCAACTGCATCTCCACGATCGACGCCGTCAGTGCGGGAAAGATCCTTCTGGACGGGGTGAGTGTGACCGATCTGTCCGAGAGCGAGCTGGCCAGGTTCCGCCGGGAGCGGCTGGGCTTTGTGTTCCAGGATTATAATCTGCTCGACACCCTGACCATTGAGGAGAACATCGGCCTGGCGCTTGCCCTGAACCACGAGGATCCCGGGACGGTGCAGAGCCGGGTGCGGGAGACGGCCGGGAAGCTCGGCATCACCGACGTTCTGGAAAAATTTCCCTGTCAGGTGTCCGGAGGCCAGAAGCAGCGGGCGGCCTGCGCCCGGGCGATCGTGGCGGGGCAGTCCCTCCTTCTGGCCGACGAACCCACCGGGGCGCTGGACTCCAGAGCGTCCAAAAATCTGCTGGAAATCATGACGGCCATGAACCGGGACATGGGAGCAACCATCCTCATGGTCACCCACGACGCCTACAGCGCCAGCTACGCCGAACGGGTGCTGTTTCTGAAAGACGGCCGCGTGTTCAACGAGTTGCTGAGGGGAGACCGGGGCCGGCCGGTGTTCTACCACGAGATTCTGGATGTGCTGGCGGCGATGGGAGGTGATATCAGTGACGTTATCTGAACTTTCCCTGCGCAATGCCAGACGGCAGGCCAGAGACTATCTGGTCTATTTCGTCACGGTAGTAATGGCCGCCGCCCTGCTTTACTCTTTTAACGCTTTGGTGTTCTCTCAGGAGATTAGCACCCTGTCCGAGGGAATGAACATGCTTCCCTTCATGATCACGCTGGCCAGTGTCGTAGTGGTGTGTGTCTTCGGCTGGCTGGTGGCCTACGCCACCCGGTTCATGCTTCTGCGCCGGGGACGGGAGCTGGGCACTTATCTTTTGATCGGTCTGGAGAACCGGCAGGTGGCCCGTCTGTTCTTTCAGGAAAACCTGGCCGTGGGGGGTTGCGCTCTGGCGTTGGGGACCGTTTTTGGCGGACTGCTTTACCAGGCGTTCCGGGCAATCGTTCTGGCTTTGTTTCGGCTGCCCTACCGTTTCCATTTCGGTTTCTCTTTCCCTGCGCTGGGGCTGACGGCGGTCTGTTTTATATTAATCTACCTTTTTGCCCTGCGACGCAGCCGCAGGTATATCCGCAGGGCGAAGATCTGCGACCTGATCGATTCCGACCGCGCCAACGAAGGCCTTGTCATCCGGACAGGCAGAAAGCGCCGTCTGGTTTTCGCCGTCTCCATCGTCCTGGGCGTTGCCGGGACCTGTCTGATGACGGCGGGAGGTTCCTTCTTTGGCGCAGCCGGGGCGGGCTGCCTGATCCTGTTCCTGTTCGGCTTTTTCCTCAGTTTTGTCTCCGGAGTCCCCGGTTTCTTCGACAGGCGGCCCGCCCGGAAATACAGGGGGCAGAACCTGCTGGTGTTTCGCACTCTCACCGCCAGGCTGGCCACTATGGGGGTGCTGATGGCCGTCATCTCCATGATCTTTACCGCCACGTTTATTGCCGAGGGCACGGGGCTTATGTTCCGGGGGCTGTTCACCGGCCGTGCGGCGGATACCGCCTGCTTCGACCTGTTCATCAGCATCAGCGATCCGGACCGTGACCACACCGCCTATCTGGACTATATCGGGAAAAATATCCCTGTGGAGCAGTCGGTACAGTACGAGGTCTGTCTCAGCGGCAGTTCCGAAGTGCGGGACTACCTCACTGCCGGTATTTCCTACTATTACTTCAACTTTGATCAGGATCCCGTTCTTCGCTTCAGCGACTACGCCGCCCTGCGGTCTGTCGCCGGCTATCCGCCGGTGGAATTAGAGGAGGGGCAGTACCTGTTCCACTGTATGACGTATCTGGAGGGACCTCTGCGGGAGTACGCCCGTCCCCTGACCCTGGGGGACGTTACCCTTGAGCCGGGCGGCGTTCATACCGAACATCTGTCCCAGAGCGGCGGGCTCACCAATGGACGGGGCTACATTCTGGTAGTTCCAGACGAGGCGGCGGAGGGTCTGACCGTCGTCCACAGGACCTATGCCGCCAGGACAGTCCGGCCGGTAAGCGAGGCGCAGTATGACGCCCTGCACGGCCTGTACAATGACCGGCTGGACTGGAGCAGGCCGGTCAGGCATGTGGACGGCATTACCACCCGGGCTCATGAGGAGACGGAGGTGGCCGCTCAGACCGCTCTGTGTATCTTTCCTCTGTACTATCTGGCGCTGGCCCTCACCATGACCGCCGCCACCATTTTGACCATCCAGCAGCTCAGCGAGTCGAAGCGGTACAGTCGGCAGTTCGCCCTGCTGCAGAAGCTGGGCATGGACAGGCAGGAGATGGCAAAGGCGCTGCGCACTCAGCTTGCCATTTACTTTATCCTGCCCGCCGTGCCGCCGGTGCTCATCGGCGCGCCTTTTATACTGCACCTGGCCTGCCTGCCGGAGCCGGGAGTAATGGTGGGCGCTTCCAGCCCTGCCGTCATTCTGCTGACCGCCCTTGCCGTCTTTTTCGCGGTCTACGCCGTCTATATCGTGCTGGCCTATACCAGTCTGAAACGGAACGTGCTGCCGGCATAATCAGAATCCGGGACACCGAAGCGGTTGAAGAATCGGTCCGACCCGTGTATAATAGTTATAAATCTTTCAGAACGGCAGCGCAGCGGACCCCGGCGGCGCGGGGCTGTCCGGCCGGCGGCTTTCAAGTCCGGGATAGACAGGAGTGACAGAGTATGATGAGAAAAGTAGCAATTGGGATTCAATCCTTCAATAAAATTCGAGAGAGACATTGTTTTTATATAGACAAAACGGTTTTTATCAAAGAGTGGTGGGATAACAAGGATGATGTCACCCTGATTACCCGCCCCAGACGCTTTGGAAAGACGCTGAATATGAGCATGCTGGAACAATTCCTGTCGGTGCAGTACAGAGACAGGGGCGACCTTTTTGAAGGACTTTCCATATGGGAGGAGGAAGAGTACCGGAAGCTGCAGGGGACGTTTCCGGTAATTGCCCTGAGCTTTGCGGATGTGAAGGAAAGCCGCTTTGCGGACGCGAGGAAGAAAATCTGCCAGATCATCAAGGAGTTGTACAATCAGCATGATTATCTGCTGGACAGTGAACATTTGAATCCGGACGAGAAAGAACAGTTCCGGAACATATCGGCGGAAATGGAGAATTATCTGGCGTCAGGTTCTCTGAGAGCGCTGTCGAAATATCTGACTGCCCATTATGGCAGAAAGGTGATTATACTTCTGGACGAATACGATACGCCCATGCAGGAGGCGTATGTGCACGGCTATTGGCAGGAAATCACGGATTTTATCCGGGGAATGTTCAATTCCACCTTCAAGACGAACCCGTATCTGGACCGGGCCGTCATGACCGGGATTACGAGAGTCAGCAAAGAATCCATTTTCTCGGATCTGAACAATCTCACGGTTGTGACCGCGACGTCGGATCTGTACGCGGACAGTTTTGGATTTACGGAAGCAGAGGTATACGCCGCGCTGGAGGAGTACGGCCGCGGCGAACAGATGCCGCTGGTCAAAAAGTGGTATGACGGCTTTGTATTCGGGCATCAGCGGGAAATCTACAATCCGTGGTCGATTCTGAATTATCTGAAAACCGGGAAAATATCCGCCTACTGGGCCAACACCAGCAGCAACAGCCTGGTCGGAAAGCTGGTCCGGGAGGGAAGCAAAGATATGAAACAGATCATGGAAGGGCTGATCAAAGGAGAGAGCTTCCATGCGCAGATCGACGAACAGATTGTATACGACCAGCTCGATACGGATGAAACAGCCATCTGGAGCCTCTTTCTGGCCAGCGGTTATCTGAAGGTTCTGAATTATGAGCAGAATCTGGAGGAGGCCGAAGGATGGACGGAGAATTATGAACTGACGTTGACAAATCTGGAGGTGAACGTCACGTTCCGGAAGCTGATCCGTTCCTGGTTCGGCTCTGCCAGATCGGATTATAATGATTTTACAAAGGCGCTGCTCCGGGGAGACCTGGAAGAGATGAATGCCTATATGAACCGAATCTCGGAGGCGGTGTTCAGTTCCTTTGATACCGGGAAACGTCCTTCTGAGAGGACGGAGCCGGAACGGTTTTATCATGGCTTTGTGCTGGGACTTCTGGTGGAACTGGGCGATCAGTATGTCCTCACCTCCAACCGTGAGAGCGGTTTCGGGCGGTACGACGTGCAGTTGGAGCCGAGAAAAGAGACGGATGACGCCGTACTTCTGGAATTTAAGGTGAGGGATCCGGGGAAAGAGAAAAGTCTGGAGGAGACGGTGCAGAATGCGCTTGCGCAGATCGAAAGCAGAGATTACGCGTCGGGGCTGCGGGAAAAGGGCATACCGGACGGGCGGATTCGGAAGTATGGATTCGCGTTTGAGGGAAAGACCGTGCGGATCGGGCAGGCGTAGTTTCCGCCTGCCCGTTTCTGTCTCTTATTCTGTTGACTGCCGGTCATTCAGCCACAGGTGCGGTTCCTCTTTATCGTAAGTGGCGTTGGAAAAGGAAGTGCCGTCGGGGAGTATGACCGTTTCCGCCCAGCCGATGTGCTCAATCGAGCCGCCGACCAGGACGATGTGACGGGTGCCGTCCGGATCGGTGCTTTCATACCGGTAGCAGGTGCTTTCCGAACATTGGTCGGTGATGTCCGTATAAGAACCGTCCAGAGTGAAATAAACGCGGCCGTCCGTGATGACAACCGGGTCGACCTCGAATCCGGTGTCCACAGAGACGACGTCTTCTCCGTATTCATTGATATACTGCATGATCCTGCCGCCGCCCAGCATCGGGAAGATTTTTTCGCCGTAGGCAAAGCCCGCCAGCGCTGCGGCTGCCGCGACGACGGCGGCGATCAGAGGAAGCCGCAGCCGTGCGCTTTTCTTTTTCACCGGGGCCGGTTCCTTTTCGGCATTTCTCATATGGGCGGTCAGTGCGGATAAAATCCGCTGCCGGCTTTCGTCCGGCAGTTCCAGACAGTCAAACGTTCGTTTCCAGTGTCTTTTCATAATCCTTCCCTCCTTAATTGTTTTTGCAGGATCGTTCTGGCCCGGTGCATCCGCATGGAGACGCCGGAAGGGCTGATGTTCAGGAATCGGGCGATCTCCGGAAAAGTATATCCCTCATAGTAGTGCAGATAGATGACGATGCGGTATTTTTCGGGGAGTTCCATGACGGCATGGAACAGCTCCCGGTCTTCGGAATGCCGAAACGGGATCGTGTCGTCCATGGGAACGGTTCGGCTGCGCCAGGCCGAACGAAGCTGATCTTTGCAGCAGTTGATCGTGATTCGGGTCAGAAACGCCCGTTCGCTGCCGGGTTTTGGCAGCGCTTTTCCGTCGATCAGTTTTAGAAATACCGTCTGCACCAGGTCTTCGGCATCCTGCGGCGACCGGAGATAGCTGTATGCCAGCCGGTAGACCATATTGGAATATTCGTGAAACAGAGAAAGGATCTGTTGTTCGTCCATGGGCGGTATCCTCCTTTTTCGTGTGTTTTTTGAGATCTCATATAAAAAACGAATGAGAAGGTGAAATCAGCACATTTTTTTACGACGGAATCGGCGCATCCATAGTATCATAAAAACAGGGACAATCTGCAAAAAATATTAAAATGTTTGTAACGAATCCCCAGTTTTTCGGATATATAGAGGAAGACGCAGGAGGAACAGCGAAAACTGCCGCAAAGGGAGGTGGGTGTCCTGAAAGAGATCGAGAGAGCTTATACGCAGCATGCGAAGGAGATATACCGGTATCTGCTGAGTCTGTCTCATGATGCGGATCTGGCGGAAGAACTGACGCAGGAGACCTTCCTTCGCGCCATGGGGAGCATCGGCAGTTATGACGGAAGCTGCAAACTGTCGGTGTGGCTCTGCCAGATCGCCAAGCATCTCTGGTACCAGTGGGTGGACCGGCGCGCCCACTGGAGGCAGGTGGAGCTGACGGAGGAGGTGCCGGGCCGGGATTCGCCGGAGAAGTCCACGCTTCTCTATATGGAGAAGACCGAGCTCTACCGGGCGGTTCACGCGCTGCCCGAACCGATGCGGGAGCTGGTCCATCTGCGCCTGACCGGGGAATTTACTTTTGCGGAGATCGGCAGGATCCTGGGAAAGAGCGAAACCTGGGCACGCACCACTTTTTACCGGGCAAAACAGAAAATCATGGAAGAAATGGAGGGATCAAAATGAAATGCTGCATTGTAAAGGATCTGCTGCCGGGTTATGTCGACGGCGTAAACAGTGAAGAAACCGACGCCGAAGTGAAGAAGCATCTCAATCACTGCACGGCATGCAGGAAAATTTATGAGCAGATGTCGGCGGAGCTGCCGAAGAAAGAACTGCCGGAAAAAAGAGAAGTGGATTTCCTGAAAAATCTGAAAATCATGATCCGGCAAAGGTATGCGTTCGGAGCGTTTCTGATTTGTGCGTTTTCGATCATTGTGAGCGGTTTTCTGAAATCCTGGGCGCTTCCGGTTCCCTATGATCCGGAGCGGATGACGGTGGAAGTGTTTCAGACGAGCGAGTACCGGCCGGGGCGGCAGTCCGGCACAGAACCGGCGCAGTCCGGGACCGCGGAAGCGGTTGCGGGAGAAGACGACAGCGTGGACGAGATCCAGCTGGTTCTGAAGGAATGCGTCAGGAGCGATGATTTTACTTCCGTAGGCCGGACGATCGAGCGGGACGGCGAGAAGGTGAGGGTGGTTTATTACTGTTATACCAGAAGCCTGTGGAACAGTCTGCTTTATCCGGGGGGCGACCGATTTGTGGATTCTTCGGTCAGCACGGGCGCCGTTTATGAGGCGAATCCCTTCCGGGAAGCGTATCAGCCCCGGCTGCGGGAGATCTATTATCTGCCCATGGGAAACATGGACTGGCTTCGCTGGATTTCCGACGAAGAATATGAAGCCCGGAAAGCGGATGCGGTACTGGTCTGGAGCGGAGTGATCTGATTTGATTTAAGCCGTACCGCATATAAAAAGAGAGGAGAGGTGGAAATTATGTTGTATATTGTTTATCTGGTAAGTATGGTGATTTATCTGCTTTATGGGATCCGCTGGGATCGGCTGCTTAATTTTTACGATCCGGTCACGCTGGAATTTCTTGTTTTTCCCTGCGTACTGATCCTGTTTGTCACCGGATCGTTCGCGGCTTTTGCCAGAGCGTTTTTGTTTGCTTTCGGAAAGAGGGAATACGGGCTTTTGCAGTGCCAGGAGAGCTTCCAGTCCGTCCGGATGGTGATGTATACGGCGTTTGTGTCCGGGGGCGTCTGTTTTCTGATCGGTATCACCAACGCCATCCGGACTGCGGATCTGTCGGAGAACATCAGTTGGCTTCTGCTGGATCTGAGCGTGGCTTCGCTGTCTCTGTTCTATGCACTTCTCGTCTTCCTGATTCTGCTGCCGGTTTGTTTCCTGTTGAAGAAGCATCTGATTCGCGGCGCGGCGGATGCAGGTGGAATCGAACTTATGGACGGGGAGATTGACGACTGCGCGGTTCAGGTGTATGATGATACTGTTTCGTCCGCGCCGGACGGGGGCGTTTTCTGATGCATACGGGCGCCTGAGGAAGATTGTCAGCAGAGCTGACAGGCGCCCGATGCGCGAGTAGGGAAGAAACCTCCCCTACTCGATTTCCGGTTTCAGGGCGGCTGATCAACGGGGGGTGACGGATGTGAAAGCAGTGGAAAGAGAACTGAAGAACATTGAGAAGGCGGAGCGGCGTATGTATCTGCGGGCGGAGAAATACGCGGAGCCGGTCTGGAGACGGAATCTGGAGGAGAAGATTCCGGAAAAGGTGCTGACCGGACTGCAGAAGGCCTTTTCCAAAGTGTTTATTCTGCTGTTTGAAAACGGCGCCGCCGTGATCGAGAAGACCTTTGACAGGGAATGCCTTGAAAAAGAATTTCAGATCAAGGATTATGCGCTTGACCTCAAGGGCGGGAGAAAAGAAGTACGGCGTCTGAAAAGGGATGCCGCGGGCAGCAGCGCGGCGGCCGCGCTGTTCACCGCGGTCGAGGGCGTCGGGCTGGGAGTGCTTGGCATCGGCCTGCTGGATATCCTGATCTTGGTGGGAATCCTTCTGCGGGGAGTTTACGAGACGGCGTTGAAATATGGCTTTGATTACGAATCTCCCGCAGAAAAGCGCTTCATCCTGAAGATGATGGAGGCGTCCATGGCTGCCGGCGGCCGGTGGATTACGGTGAATGCGGAAGTGGACCGCTATCTCCGGCAGGGAAGTCATGCGCCCGTATCGGAGGCGCAGTTGAAAGAGCAGATCGAAAAGACCGCGGACGCTTTCGCGGCCGATCTGCTGGTGCTGAAATTTATTCAGGGGATTCCTGTGGTGGGAATGATCGGAGGGGCGGCAAATCCGCTGTATTATCAGAGAGTCATGAAATATGTGCAGTTAAAATACAGGAAAAGATATCTGCTGTCAAAAGTGGTTGGTCATCTGTTCTAAAATCCTTGCTATTTTCTCTATATTTTAGTATAATTCTGACATAGGAGTAAAAACGCCGGTTTTTCCCCTTTGTGAACGTGCTGCGGCCTGCGGCCGCAGGATGACAAAATGTATTGGAGGAGATTGCTAATGAACGTTTACACAACAGACAGTATCCGCAATGTGGTCTTTTTGGGACACGGCGGGAGCGGTAAGACCAGCCTGGTTGAGGCGATGGCATATGTATCCGGACTGACCAGCCGTATCGGAAAGGTCACGGACGGAACGACCATCAGTGATTATGATAAGGAAGAGATCAAGCGCAAGTTCTCTATCAATACTTCTGTCGTACCGATCATCTGGAAAGATACAAAGATCAATATTTTAGATACGCCGGGCTTCTTCGATTTCGTGGGCGAAGTAGAAGAGGCGGTAGCGGCGGCTGACGCGGCGGTTATCGTGGTATCCGGCAAGGCAGGCGTGGAAGTCGGGACCGAGAAGGCGTGGGAGCTCTGTGAGAAATACAAGCTGCCGCGGATGTTCTTCGTGTCCGATATGGATGTGGACAATGCGTCCTTCCGTGAAGTGGTGGAGACGCTGACGGAGATGTACGGCAAGAAGATCGCGCCGTTCTATCAGCCGATCCGCGAGAACGAGAAGTTTGTCGGTTACATCAACGTCATGAAGATGGCCGGCCGCCGTTTTACCGGTATCGGTACCAGGGAGGACTGTGAGATTCCGGATTACTGCAAACCGAACCTGGATATTTACCGGGAGGCCATGATGGACGCGGTGGCGGAGACCAGCGAAGAATTTATGGAGCGTTATTTCGCGGGCGACGAGTTTTCCGTCGGCGAGATCCGCGCGGCCATGAAGATGAACGTGGATGACGGCAGCATCGTACCGGTGTCCATGGGCTCGAGCATTGAACTCAGAAACATTCACAATATGCTGAATGACATCGTGGAGCTGCTTCCGTCTCCGGACAAGAAGGAGTGCGCCGGCATCAACAGCAAGACCAATGAGATCTTCCAGGCGGATTATAATTTCTCCAAAGCGAAATCCGCGTATGTGTTTAAAACGATCGCGGATCCGTTTATCGGAAAATATTCCCTGATCAAGGTCTGCTCCGGCGTCATCAAATCCGACGACGTGCTGTATAATTCCACGACGGAGACCGAAGAGAAACTGAACAAGCTCTATGTGATGAGAGGCAACAAACCGATCGAAGTGACGGAGCTCCACGCGGGAGATATCGGAGCCATCGGCAAGGCGGGCTGCAGGACCGGCGATACGCTGTCGACGAAAGCCGTTCCGGTTGTGTACGGCAGGACCGAGATCTCCAAACCGTTTACCTACATGGCGTACAGGGCGAAGAAAAAGGGGGACGAGGATAAGATCTCCCAGGCGCTGGCTAAAATGATGGATGAGGATCTGACGATCAAGGCCGTCAACGATGCCGAGAACCGCCAGACGCTGCTCTACGGTATGGGTGATCAGCATCTGTCCGTGATTGTCAGTACGCTGGCAGAGAAGTATAAGGTAGAAGTCGAGCTGGATAAGCCGAAGGTGGCGTTCCGCGAGACGCTCAGGAAAAAATCCGACGTGGAATACAAATATAAGAAACAGTCCGGCGGACACGGACAGTACGGCCATGTAAAGATGACGTTTGAACCGTCCGGAGATCTGGAAAATCCGTACGTGTTTGATCAGATGGTGGTTGGCGGAGCCGTGCCGAAGAACTATTTCCCGGCGGTGGAAAAAGGAATCCAGGATTCCGTCACCAAGGGACCATTGGCCGGATATCCGGTGGTCGGCGTGAAAGCCGTGCTCTATGACGGTTCCTATCATCCGGTAGATTCTTCCGAGATGGCGTTCAAGACTGCCGCGATTCAGGCGTTCAAGAAAGGCTTCATGGAAGCGTCCCCGGTTCTCCTCGAGCCGATTGTGACGATGACCGTGCTGGTTCCGGACAAATACACCGGCGACGTGATGGGCGATCTGAACAAGAGGAGAGGCCGCGTGCTCGGGATGAACCCGGCGGGCGCGGGCAAGACGGAAGTGGTTGCGGATGTGCCGATGATGGAGATCTTCGGCTACAATACCGATCTTCGTTCCATGACCGGCGGAAGCGGCGTGTACTCCTACGAGTTTGCGCGTTATGAGCAGGCGCCGTCCGATGTACAGGAAAAGGAAGTGGCGGCGAGAGCTGCGGAGGCATAAAGAGACAGAGAGTAGGAGCGGCGGAACAGATAACGGTCGCGAGACGGGTCAAAAGGGGAGCGCCACATTTTGCGGCGCTCTCTTTCATGCATACGGGTGCCAAAAGGAAATTTGCCGCTTTACAGCACGAATCCCGCGCGGTGAGCAGGGGTTCGTCCGGGCTGTGTGTTAAGGAATTGCTAAGATGTCGGTGGAAAGGCAGAAAGGGAAGTGCAGGGTTATGTGGGAGAGAGTTCATATAAAAAAATACGCGGAATTATGCGCGGGAAGGGTCTGGCTGCTGTTTCGATGGCTGATTCTGGCGGGAGCGACGGGAGTGATTGTGGGGCTGTTCGGAGGGCTGTTCGGCAGAAGCATCACGATGGTTACCGATTTCCGGACCGGCCATCCGTGGATGCTGTATCTGCTCCCTCTGGCCGGACTGGCGATTGTGGGGATGTACCGGCTGGATCCGTATAAGACAGGGACGAACCGGGTGCTGGAAGGGATCCAGTCCGGAGCCTATATTCCGCTGCGGATGGCGCCGCTGATTGCGGCGTCCACGATTGTCACGCACGCGTTCGGCGGTTCCGCCGGCCGGGAGGGAGCGGCGCTGCAGCTTGGAGGAAGCATCTCCGGTACCATCGGCAAGTGGCTGAAACTCGGCGAGTATGACCACCGGATCATGATTATGGCCGGAATGAGCGCGGGTTTTTCGGCCCTGTTCGGGACGCCTCTGACGGCGACGGTGTTCGCCATGGAGGTCACGAATGTGGGAATCATGCAGTATGCGGCGCTCGTGCCCTGCTGCGTGGCGTCGCTGGCGGCCAAGGAAATGGCGGAACTGGTGGGCGCCCACGGGGAGCATTTTACCCTCCCGTCCGTGGCGGTGTTCAACTGGAGAAACGTGCTCCTGGTCATCCTTCTGGCGCTGCTCTGTGCGGGGGTCAGCATCCTGTTCTGTACGGTGCTGCATCACATGGAGCACCTCTATCAGAAATGGATTCCCAATGAATGGCTGCGGGTGGCGGCAGGAGGATGTCTGGTTATCCTCATGACAAAGCTTCTGGGGACAGCCGATTATCTGGGAGCGGGAATGCCGGTGATTGAGCTTGCGATGGAAGGGCAGGTAGTTGCTGCGGCGTTTCTTCTGAAAATTGTATTTACAGGCGTCTCTCTTGGCAGCGGCTTCCGCGGCGGCGAGATTGTCCCCTCCCTCTTTGTCGGCGCAACGTTCGGCTGCCTGTTCGGGCAGGTGACCGGGATGCCCCCGTCGCTGGCGGCCGCCTGCGGCATGGCGTCCGTGTTCTGCGGGGTGACGAACTGTCCGATCTCGTCGCTTCTTCTGAGCTTTGAACTGTTCGGTTTCGGCGACATGTCCTTTTTCCTGCTGGCGGTGTGCATCAGCTATCTGGAATCCGGTTATTACGGCCTGTACCACAGCCAGAAAATCTTCTATTCCAAGACCGATATGCATGTGATGGATGTACATACGAAGGAGTGAGGGCGGAAAACCGTGCGCAAAGAACCTTTGCGTGACTTTTTCCGGGAAAAAGGTTACGATATGCCTGAGGTGATTCTATGGCAAACGTGGGAAAAAATATCCGTCTTCTGCGGAAACAAAAGGGTATGACCCAGGACGGTCTGGCAGAACTTCTGTATGTGAGCCGCCAGACAGTCTCCAATTATGAAAACGGAAAATCCAATCCGGACATTGACATGCTGGTCAGAATTGCGGAGGTGCTGGAAGCGGATGTGGATGCCCTGATCTTCGGCGTTCCGGTACCGCCGTCTGTGAGAAGAGAATGGTTCCGGCTGCTGTGCGGCGCTGCGTTGTTTCTGCTGCTGGGGATTCTCGATCTGCGTCTTGGCGCCTGGGCGGAAGAATGGCGGCAAACGATGTTTGATCTCGGCCCCTCTTTTGCGCTGCTTCTGCTCCTGCGGCCGCTTTTCTGCCTCGTTCTGGGCTGGACGCTTATGCAGACGGTCTCTCTTTTGTGGGGAACGAAGAGGCAGAGCGGGAAGCTTATCACAAGAATCTACTGGATTGTGCTGCTCCTGCTGGGACTTTATGCGTTTCTGATGGTTCCGTTCTGCGCGGAGAGGCTTTTTGCCAGCCGGCTGCTGCTTACGGCCCGGGATCACTCCGGGATTCCGACCTGGCTTCCGGCGTTCTGGGGCAATCTGGTGTTTTTTCTCTGGATCCCGCTGCAGAAATGCCGCTTTCTCTTCATTCCGGCCGGGGTTGTCCTGTGGAACGGCAGAGGAAAGAGGCTCTGAGCGAAAACGGCGGAATGGGGGACGCCGACAGGCGGCGGTTTCCGTCACCGCCTGTCAGCATCCGTTTTTTGAGAACGCATCATTTTCTGCGCCTTTTTCAGCGTTTCGTCCATCTTCTTTTTCTCCGCTTCGCTCTTTCCTTCCTTCATAATCTCAAAGATCAATTGAAATTCTTCCTGCGTAAACTGCAGGTTCTGCCGGCTGGCCGACGCGACGGCGCCGAACAGAATCGGCATGGCCTGCTTCTGATTTTTTCCGTCGATCTGTTCCGCCAGCTTGAGAAGAAAGGTCAGCTTGGCGGGAGAGATGTCCTTGATGCGCGGGTCCTGAAACCATTCCGGTATGTTCATGTATGATCCTCCTGTTGAAATTCCGTCGGCGCTCCCTGATACGGAGCCGGGCTGATTTGCCGTTCGATGCTGTTTCAGACGATTCAGTCGGATGACGCGCCGGGAGCGAAGGCGGAGCTGAAGCCTTCAAACATCTCCCGGTAGGTATCCATATTTTCAAAAATATCTGCAAACTGCTCCATCTGGGCCTGTTCCTCCGGAGGGAGGAGCCCTTTCATGCATTTCATCAGATTTCCCATGTCCGGAGACTGCTGGACGGGGGTGTTCCGATGGAAATATTCTATGGTCTTCTGCAGTTCCGTCCATTTGATGTAGATTGCCAGCATTTTCTGCATGCCGACAGGAAGAAAGGGCAGGAAGGCTTTCAGCATCTGCAGCTCTTTTGGAAGAATTGCTTCATCAAATGTCATGGCAGACCGCTCCCTGCGTCTTTCTTCAATATATGAACGGCCGCCGGAAATCATGCGGTTTCCGGGACCGGAATCTCAGGGAAACGCTGATGAAAGCGTTTCCCGAACCGGATTTGCGCTGCGAAGCAGCATTTCCCCGGCAAATCCGTGTGCATCCGCCAAAGGCTTTGAGGAAACGGTGGTTGAATCAGCATTTCCTCAAAGGGACAGCGGGCGAAAAGAGAGGGGCGCCGCAGTATGGAGACGCCCCGTGACCGTTAGCAGCATCCGCAGTTGTTGTTGCCGCACCCGCAGTTGTTGCCGCACCCGCAGTTGCTGCCGCATCCGCAGTTATTTCCGCCGCAGCTTCCGCCGAAACCGCCGCAGAAGAGAAGAAGCAGAATGATCCACCAGCAGCTGTCTCCGCCGAAACCGCTGTCGCATCCGCACCCGCCGTTGCCGCCGCCGAAGCCGTTGCCGCAGCACGAGCACAGCAGCAGGAGCAGAATCAGGCATCCGCATCCGCTGCCGCCGAAGACTGAGCTGTTGCCGCCGCCGCAGCATCCGCAGTTGTTGTCGCAGCCGCAGCCGCAACCGTTCCTTGAACTTAAATCACCCATGAAGATAACCTCCAAAAACTATTTACACTTCATCATATGCAGAAGCGGTCAATTGTGCTATACTGAAAGCAAAAAGAAAAGGAGCTGCCGGAGAAAGGTTTTTATGCTTCCCGTTCGGGGAGGGCGCTTCGGCTGCTGCAGCGAAATTACAGCAGGAGGAGATGGATATGCCAGCAACCTATGCACATTACGTGTTTGGGAAAAAGGTTTTTCAAAAGCTGCCAGAAAACATAAGACAGGAGGTCCGTCAGGGGAAGGATGCGTTTCTTCTCGGTCTGCACGGGCCGGATTTGTTATTCTATTATTATCCGGTGAGGAAGAACCGGATCAATCAGCAGGGCGTCGCCATGCACAAAAAACCGGCGGCAGATTTTTTTGACAGAGGAAGGATGTGCTGGAGGAAAGGAGAGGATCCGGCGCTGAGGGCCTATTTGTATGGGTTTTTGTGTCATTTTATCCTTGATCACGAGTGTCATCCGTTTGTAAATCAGTATGCGCAGGACAAGGGTCTGGGCCATCTGACCGTCGAAACGGAATTTGACCGCTATCTGATGGCGCTTGACCGGCGGCAGCCGCTGAATGAGGTTCCGGTGCATCATCTGATCAGCAGAGCGCATACGAGAAGACAGATTTCGCGGATGTTCGACGATGTGTCGCCGGAACAGATTGATACCTGCATCCGGCAGTTTCGTCTCGTCATTTCATTCTTTGTGTGCAGAAATCCCGTAAAACGGATTATGCTGAGAATGATTTCCAGAGTGATGGGACAGGATCACGGGCTCGGCGGCCTGATCATGGACGGCAGCGTCCATCCGTTCTGCGAGGAAAGCGACCGCTTTTTGAAGGAGCGTATGGAACATGCGGTGCTGACCGCGGTGGACGAGATACGGAAATACGCGAGGGTTCTAAGAACCGGCGGTCTTCTGTCCGACCGGCTGTATCAGAATTATGAGGAAGTGATATAAAAATAAGAGCGCAGAGCGTTAAGAAGGACAGGGAAAGGTGGTCAATATGGGAGTGAAAGCGGCATATATGGTTCCGCATCCGCCGCTGATTGTGCCGGAGGTGGGAAGAGGAGAAGAAAAGAGAATCCGCAGCACGACAGAGGCCTTTGAAGAAGTGGGAAGAAGGATCTGCAGGCAGAATCCGGATACGGTGATCCTGGTCTCGCCTCATCAGATTCTGTACGGAGATTATTTCCACATCTCTCCGGGAATGGGCGCATTCGGAGATTTTGGCCGGTTCGGAGCAGGGCAGGTGAAGGTAGAAGCGGTCTACGACACGGAATTTACAGAAATGCTCTGTCAGTTTGCCGCCGGCGAGGGACTGCCCGCGGGGACGCTTGGCGAGCGGGAGAAAGCGCTGGATCACGGGACCATGGTTCCGCTGTATTTTATCAACCGGTACTGCAGGGATTACCGCCTGGTCCGGATCGGACTGTCTGGACTGTCCTTTGCGGAACATTACAGGCTGGGGCAGCTTGTCAGGAGAACGGCGGAGGTGCTGGAGCGGAATGCGGTTCTGATCGGCAGCGGCGATCTGTCTCACCGGCTGAAAAAGGACGGTCCGTACGGATACCGAAAAGAGGGGCCGCAGTACGACAAAGCGATTATGGAGATTATGGAAAAGGGAGCGTTCGGAGAACTGCTGGAGATGCCGGAGGATTTCTGCGAGAAGGCAGGGGAGTGCGGGCACCGGTCGTTTGTGATTCTGGCGGGGGCGATGGACGGGCAGAGCGTCCGAAGCGAGCGCCTTTCCTACGAAGGGCCGTTCGGAGTAGGGTACGGCGTCTGCGCGTATGAGGCGGAAGGACCGGATTTTTCCCGTTGCTTTCTGGAGGCGTATGAAGAGAAGAAACGTCTGGAACGGCTCCGGCGCAGAGAACAGGAAGACGCTTACGTGCGTCTGGCAAGGGAGACGATCGAGCATTATGTGCGGACCGGACAGATCATCGGGACGCCGGAAGAGCTTCCTGAGGAGATGTGCGGACGCCGGGCAGGGGTTTTCGTGTCTCTGAAGAAGGACGGCAGGCTCAGAGGCTGTATCGGGACGATACAGGCGGTACAGTCCCACATTGCGGAAGAGATCATCTGCAACGCGGTCAGCGCGTGTTCCCGGGATCCCAGGTTCTCACCGGTGGGGCAGGAGGAGCTGGAACAGCTCACGGTCAGCGTGGATGTCCTGGGGGATACGGAGAAGATTGCTTCTCCCGGGGAACTGGACGTAAAGCGTTACGGAGTGGTGGTGACAAAAGGATACCGGCGCGGTCTTCTGCTCCCGAATCTGGAAGGGGTCGACACGGTAGAGGAGCAGATCGCCATCGCAAAGCGGAAGGCCGGCATAGGCGAACATGAAGAGGCGGAACTGGAACGGTTTGAAGTGGTCAGACATGTATAAAAGGACAAAACGGAGGAGAGAGAATGGACGCAGTCTGTCAGGTATGTATGCATCATTGCCATCTGAAACCAGGGCAGAGAGGACGGTGCCGCGCGAGGAAGAATGAGGGCGGGGAGATTGTGTGCGCCAATTACGGACAGGTGACTTCCCTGAATCTGGATCCCGTGGAGAAAAAGCCGCTCCGGCTGTTCTGTCCGGGAGGTCTGATCCTGTCCGTGGGCAGCTACGGGTGTAATCTGAGCTGTCCCTTCTGCCAGAACCATGAGATTTCCATGGCGGACGAAGAGACGGCAATGTTCCGGTATGCCTCTCCCGCGGAGCTGGTACAGAGGGCGGAAAAATACCGTCTCGTGGGAAATATCGGAATTGCGTTTACGTACAATGAGCCGCTGGTCGGCTGGGAGTACGTGCGGGATACCGCGAAGCTGATTCATGAACGGGGGATGAAGAACGTGCTGGTTACAAACGGGAGCGCGTCGCTTTCCGTGCTGGAGGCGCTTCTTCCTTATGTGGACGCGATGAATATTGATCTGAAAGGATTCCGGGAGGAATATTATCGGAAGCTTGGCGGGGATTTGGATACCGTGAAAGCGTTTATTGCCCGGGCGGA
>ERZ779627.125-NODE-125-length-20504-cov-6.754267_pt1 | contig 20504 bp, 26 predicted proteins | sample MGYA00514191_ERZ779627 | MGnify/ENA primary metagenome ERZ779627 (study PRJEB29562, sample SAMEA4376705) | mouse gut metagenome | isolation source: Cecum | study: EMG produced TPA metagenomics assembly of the A DSS colitis mouse model was used to assess the... | reverse complement strand
CCACAAAGGCGTGTACCCCCGCCTCACGGACGATGTGGTTCCAGTCGTTGCCGTTTTTGTTGACGCCCAGCAGCTCCAGCAGTTCCGCCCGGTCTGGTGCGTTGTCGTCGGGCTGGACGTAGCGGCTGATATAGGGGTTATTCGCCCCGGTGGAGTGCCACAGCACGCCCCGGATGGCGGTTTTCCCGGCGCTCCTGTACCAGGTACTCTGCCGCATAAAGCATTGCAGCGGCAGGTTGTCGATGGTGTACTTCATCGTATGTTCTCCACGGCGTCCTGCTTGTCCACTACGTCCTGTACCTTCTGGCTCTGGGTGCCGAAGTAGAAAGCGATGATCACGGCGTAGATGGTCATGAAATCCTGGCTGATCTGTCCAGTGCAGGCCATATAGGCAAACACGCCGGTGAGCACCAGAGTCACCAGCGACTTGACGCTCATCAGCGCCCCCAGGCGCTTGAGAATGATATTATTCATGGTCGGTCTCCTTTCCTTTCTTCTCGTTCAAAACGGTCTTCAGGCACATCATCAGCAGCTCCCCGCCGAAGAAGGCCAGAATCACGCCCAGCAGGGCGGCGGGGTCGTGGCCGGTGCGGGAGAGAATGCGCAGGGCGTAGTAGGAGAACACCGTCCCGCAGGTCACGCACCACAGCACCATCAACTTGGCGAACAGGTGGGGGATTGGTCTGCGCCTTTTCACGATCTCGCCGCCTCCTCCAGCGTCCTTATCCTGGATGCCACGGGGCAGTTGTTTAAGTATTTATCTGGCATAAATCGTCTCTCCATCATTATGCCATTTCGAAAAAGACAGGAGTTTGAAATTCAATCCAAAAAGTATAGTTGGGTATAATTGGCTGTGCAGGGGTTATAGTGACTTTAATATCCGTACCTATATCCTCTTGATCGACCCTTATATCGCAATACACCCCTTGCAACGAATCCGTAGATGCAAAACTGCCTTGAAAAGTCAATATGCGTAATGTTGATGATTTCAGCAGAACTACCCGCAGATTTTCAAATTCAGGCTGAATATTTATGTGTACAGGTATCCCCTGTCGGATTGCGGTCCCTCTTATATTTGCAGAAACGTGGAGTATACCATAAGCAGCATTGGGAAGGTGATATCTAGAACCTAATATTCCCGGAAATGTAAAGCCTGTAAGCTCACATTTTGCGTATATCAACATATCTTGAGCAAAAGAACCATCAATGTCACATGCAAACCCACCTTCTTCCTGGCCCTTCATCTGTTCTTTTACAAGATAAATCTGTTTGATAGCCTGAGGCACAGCGACTCCGTCAAGACCAAATCCAACAACTTGACCTGGTTCACCGGCGAGAATGTCTTGCTTGCCGGAAAGGGCCGTTTTAATCTTGCTCCACAGGTGCGCCAGCCCCTTGTTGTCTAAATAGCCCATAAAAACCTCCTATTTTGCGGCCCCCGCCCCGTGGGGCGGGGGCCTTTTTGCGTATCAGGCGGACAGAATAGTGTCGATCTCAGTGTTGGTAATGCTGTCGATGGAGAAGATCTGGCCCAGGGGGTCCCAGGTCTCGCCCGTCCAGCCGTAGTTCATGTCGGTGGCCTCCACGTTCCACACGTCGCCCACGGTGTTTCCGGCGGCGGGCAGCTCCGCCACAGTGGCCACGCTGCCCTTGTACTTGTATACGCTGGTCAAATCGCTCTTCCTGGCGAAGGTGTCCGCGTCAGCGGCGGGGATGGCTCCCACCTCGGCGGCGGTGTAGGTGGGCTTGTCAGACTCCTTGACCCACTCAGGGATCACGGGCAGTTCGCTCTTTTTTGCGAAGGTCTCCGCCTCGGCGGCAGAGATGGCCCCTACCTCCTCCGCTGTGTAAGCGGGTTTGGCGGACTCCTTGGCCCAGTCGGGCACGTCGGCGCCGGTGATAAAGCCGGTGTCGTTCTGCAGCTCGCTCAGATTCTTGGGCAGGGCGCTCAGGTCAGCCTTTTTAGCCAGCCGCTCCTTCTGCTTGCTGTCGTAATAGGCCAGGCCCGCTTCGTTCAGATACTTTGACATTTGTTCATTCCTCCATAATTTTAATAATATCGACAACGCTCATGGCGTTATCTTCGGTCAGTTGTCCGGAAAGTCCCTTTTTCAGCTCCCCCTTGGTCGCGTAGTCCTCCTTGACCTGCCGGGCCAGCTCTTTCAGGTGCTTTACCTTCGTCAGTTTTTCCTCGTCATATCCCATTTTTCAGCACCCCTCTCCTCCGCTGGCTTTTCTCTCCAGTTCCCTCAGCATCTGGTACTCCTCCTCCCCGACGATGGGTACGGCCCACGCCCGGGGCATGTGCATCTGCTTGGGCGCGTGATCCGGGTCCTGGAGGTGGAGCATGTTGTGGTGGTAGCACTGGGCCAGCACCCGGGCCTTGTGCATCTCGCAGATGTAGGTCAGCCGCTTGTCCGGTGTGCCGGTGATCTCGTAGTTGTAGGCGGTACACCAGGCGCACCCGCTGGCGATGGGGCACTCCAGGCACTGCTGCTCGCTCTGGGACTGCCGGGTGATGGCCCGCAGCGCCTCCAGCCGCGCCCGGTCGTCCTCCCGGACGGCGATCCCGGAATCCACGTCCCCGATCCGGTACACCGGCCGCCCGACGGTGGAGACGGGGGAGAAACGCATACAGGGCAGCACCAACCCGCTGCCGCTACGCCGCAGGCACTCCGCCTTCACTCTGGCCTTCAGCGCCGCGAAGCGCTCGGCCTTGACAATTGCCAACGTCCCTCACCTCCTATGTGTAGCTCACGGGCACCGGGACCCAGGCCGACCCGTTAAAATATTTTAGCCCCCGGTGTTCGCCGTGGTGTCGATCCACAGCTTCAATGTATCCGCCGGCGCGCTCCTCCCCGCCGCAAAGGGGCACAGGGAGGGCAGCTGGCCCGCCGGCACCTTCCCGCTCCCGTCCAGCGTGGCCGCGCCGTCCGCCGTCCGCTTGACGCTGGCGATGTTCTCGATCAGCCGGGCAATCAGCGGGTTAAAAATCTGGGAGGCGCTGGCCGGGTCGTTGTCCTGGAGCCTGCGGATATTTTCGCTGTACACGGGATTGGTGGGAATGGCGTATTTTTCCTCTGCCATGGTTCAGCCTCCTTAGAATTCATCGTCGAAGGTGAAGGTAAACGCCACGTCCTCGTCCTTCCCCTTGGGCAGCATATTCCGGATGGCGCACAGCCCGCCCGCGCTGTCAATCAGGGCGGCCTCGCTGATCTCCACCCCCGCTAGGTCGGCCTTGGGGATGGTGGCGGTATACCGGGCCGTGGTGGGAACGGGGTAGACGGGGGCAGTGTCCAGGGGATAGCGGCCCACCTCGTGATTGAGGGCGGTCTGAGTTCCCGCCGGGTCCAGGGGCTGGCCGTCCGTCCCCAGGCCGCCATCGCCGAAGGCGATGTGCGTCACCGCGGGCAGCGTACTGACAGCCCCGCTGGTAATTTTGCAGAACAGCTCTCTGCGGTAGTCGGTAATGGTGGTGTGCTTGGACTGTGCCATGTCAAATTTCCTCCTTTGTAATAGCGGCGTTGAGTTTTTTCCGCCCGTTCAGCCGGAACTCCCCGTTCAGCCGCCACATGGTGTCCCGGGTGAGGGTCCTGGGCAGCTTGTATACGGCCTGGGCGGCCGTCCCGAAACATCCGGCCCGGGGGCTGCGGAACATTTCCGGCCCCTCCTCCGCCCGGTACCCGGCCCGGAGGGCCGCCAATTCCGCCCGGTTTTTGGTCCGCGCGGCCCCGGAGCTGGAAAAAACCGCCCAGAAATTTTCGGCCCTCTCCCGGATCGGGACAAAAAACCGCACCGTATCCCATTTCATGCCGGGGAAGCGCTGGTCCAGCGTCCAGCTCCCGTCCAGGTTTTTCTCCCCGTTGAGCCGGATCACGTCCCAGCCGTAGCTTCTCGCCCGCAGGAAAAATCCCAGCCGCCGGAAGCGGAAGCTGCCCGGGGTATTGGCCAGCGTAACGGGCGGGAAGGCCCCGATGAGCCAGAAATCCAGGTGGGCGGGCTTGAGCAGGGCGATCCGGTCCCGCAGGTCCCGAAGGCTCACCGCCCGGTCCAGGGGAAGGTCTGTCACGGTGAGGGTGAAATAATACTCCGCGTAAAATTCCTCCACCCGGCTGTCCAGCCCGGTCATGGTCCGGGCGATGTCCTTCAATACCTCCACGGTGGTGGTGCGCCGGGCCCGGACGGCGGCCAGGATGACGGCCCGCCGCTGCGCCTCGGTCTGGCCCGGTTCCCGTCTGAGGCCGTAGGCCTCCTCCCACAGCGCCAGCCCCCAGCCCGAGGCGGTGGAGGGGAACAGCTGCGCCAGGGCAAACTCCTTGTCCGCCTCCGCCCGGGCCGCCATATTTTCCAGCACCCGCTGAAGCTCCGCGTCCTGGGGGCTGCGGCCGTAGTGCCGGGGCAGCTCGTCGATAAAGTGCCTCATGTGACGCTCACCGCCTCCAGCACCGGGATTCCGTCCGCCGGGATGACAATATCCTCCTGGCCGCCGTTCACCGTCAGCAGCGTAAAGGTATCCACCCCGTCGATGGACAGCAGCAGGGTGAGCACCCGGTTATACAGCAGTGTATAGGGCCTGTCCGCCTCGGGCTTATAACAGATAGTCTGGCACTTGGTCCGGATTATCCGCCTGAACTGCTCCTCCAGCCGTTTTTCCAGCTCCTCCTGCACCGCCCCGGCGGCGGTCCCCAGGGTAATAATCTGGGCCTCCACCACAATCGGGACCTCCCGGGCGGGGCGCACCGTCACCGAGGCTCCCACCGGGCTGCGCTCCTGTATGTAGGCCTCCACGGCCCTGACGATCTCCGCCCCAGGGGCGCGAAACCGGCTGTCGGTCAGGGTGAGGCCCACCGTCCCGGGGCCGTCGTGCAGCTCCACCACCTTCACCTCGCCCACGCCCTCCACCGCCAGGGCCCACCGCCGGTAGTCCCAGCCGTTGCCGCTGGTGGCCGGGCGCTGCCGGGCCTCCGCCACCCGGAGATAGAGCGCCTCGTCGCTCTCCCGGTCGGTGCCGCCCTCTCCCTGGGCGTTGGTGAAGCCCTCCAGGCCGGGCAGGTTGACCAGCATCCGGTCGACAGCCCCCGGAGGGACGTTGTACTCCGCCCCCTGGGCGGCGGCCTCCAGCGTCCCAGACGCCCTCCCGTTTTCCGGGATGGCCACCGGCTCCAGCAGGATAAACCGCAGCCCGGCGGCGGTGAGGAACACCGTCCCGGCGGGGATCACCGTCCCGGCCCTTCCGGTAAACGTGACGGCGCACCGGGCCTTCGTCCCCTCCCGGCGCTCCAGACTGTGGTAGTCCCGGGCCACCAGGTCGATGAAGGGCCCGCTGCCCGGGTCGATGAACAGCATAGACACCACGGCGGGCAGGGCCTTGTACAGCGTGCTCACCGCCTGGGCCAGGGGCCCCACCACGGCGTCGGCGTAGCTGCCCGCCATGGTGGAGATGCCCAGCGCCGGAGAAATTTCGGCCAGGGCCTCCTTCTTCAAATTTTCGGTGGTGCGATCCTCAAACATTGATACTCCCCCTCCCGTACACGGTCTCCATGTCGGCGGCGATGTGCAGGGTGCTGCCCTCAAACTCCACCCCAGTCACCCGCACCTCCCGGATGTAGGGGGAGACCAGCAGCGCCTCCCGCACATACCGCTCGGCCTCGCTGCGCTTGGTGTTCTCCTGGTAGGGCTGGCCCACCAGCTCCTCCAGCTCGCAGCCGTAGGACCAGTCGAACACGCTGAAGCGGTACCGGGCGGTATCCACGGCCCGCCAGGCCCAGCCCCGCACCGCCTCCAGGCCGGTGACGAACACCGGCCCGCCCCCCGCCCACACGGGCCGGCCCCGCTCATAGTCCATTTTCACGTCCCGATACAGGGGCAAGCCGCCGGGGCGGTCCCGGGGGAGGGGGAACATGGGAAACGCAGCACCCCCTCGCCGGCGGCAAGCACCTTGCCCACCACAAACTGCATGGGCCTGCGCTGCCGCCGCCCGGCCTCGGCCATAGCCTCCACGATGCGCCCCGCGCTTTCTTCCAATGTGTCCATATTTTTCCCTCCCTACCACTCCTGCCCGGAATTTCCGGTATTCATCAGGTTTCTGAAATTGAGCTTAAAGGTCCCGGTGTGGATTTTGTCCTTCCAGGTGTGGGTGTCGCCGTCCACCCAGAACAGCCCGCTCACTCCGCTGCCGGTGTCCCGCAGGCTCACAGCCTCCCCGGTGATGAGGGAGAGGGGCGGGGAGAGCACCTCCACGGTGAGATTCTGCTGCAGGCCGTGATCGGCCAGCCAGGCCTGGGCCTCGGCCCCGGCGTCCTCCCGGTCCCGCTGGATAATCGCGTGCTCCAGCCGGCCGTTGCGGGCCTGTGAGCCGCCGTCCGACACCCTGCGCACCAGCGCGCCCTCCCTGGTGTAGATGGCCGCGCTGTTGCACAGCCTGGCCACGCTCCAGCTGTTGGTCACCCCCATGGTCTGGGCGATCTCCAGCCCGGCGGCTTCGGCCTTTTCGATTACCTCCAGCGCCCCCGCCCCGGAGAAGCGGAGCAGGTAGCGTTTCCCCGTCCGCTCCCCGGCCAGGGTGTACATGGTGGAAATAATTTTGTCCAGGCTCACCCCCGGAAATTTTCGCCGCAGGGGGACCCCTGTTCCGACCAGCCGGCCTGTCGGGATGCCGAAATCGGCGGCCACCGCCCCGGCGGCTCCCTCCGCCGTCACGCCGTCGAAGCGGTACCAGCCCTCGTTCCCCGCCAGAAACCGCCCCCCGTCCAGGGCGCTCAGGTCGGCGGTCTGGGACCGGGTGCCGGCGGAGGCGGTCATCACCTGCCCGGTGAACAGCGGCCCGCCCTCCCCCTGGAGGACCAGGGCCGCCCCCTCGGCCAGGTCCGGGGGCTCCACGCTCCCGTCCCGGGGGACCGCCAGGCGGGCAGTGAGCTGCCGGGCGGTCTGCCGCAGGCTGCCGCTCCAGGCCACCGACTGCGCCAGCTGGGTCACGTCCCGCACGGCACCGCCCCCCGGCGCCGCCAGCCGCAATTGATAGGGATATTCCATCACGAAAACCTCCACCCCTCCCCGTCCCAGGCGCTTTTGATCCCGTCGGCGGTCTGCACGCTGGGGCAGTCCGCCCCCGCTGACGGTAAATTGTCCGCCGCCGGGACAGCGAGCACCTGGCCGGGGTAGATGAGGCTGGGGTTTTTGATAAAGGGGTTGGCGGCGGCCAGTTTTTTATACTCCACCCCGGAGCCGTAGAATTTCTTAGCGATGTTCCACAGGCAGTCCCCCTTCTCCACCGTGTAGGTCCTGGGGTTGGCGGCCCCCGTGCCCGCCTCCCGGGCGGTCTCTGCCCCGCCGCCGGACAGGGCCAGCACCGGGGCCTCCGGCCTGCGCCACTGCCGCAGGGCGATGGTGAGATACACGTCGTTGCTCCCGTCCCGCTCCTCCTGGGTGATCTCCTCGATCAGCACCGACACGTTGATCCCCGTGCCGGAGACGATCCAGCGCAGCTTGGCTCCCCTGTCGCTCCAGGTCTCCAGCTGGTGCAGGCAGCCCTGGGGGTCCGCCCGGGCCCCGGGCACACAGAAGGGGTAGAGCCGGGCGGGGAGGAGCACCTCCTCCAGGGTGCACTGGCCCATCCGGGCCCCGCCAGGCAGGTTGATCTCCCCCAGCTGGTCCAGCCGCACCGTCTCGATCCGGTTGGAGTGGTGCCAGGTGTACCTGGCCGGGGTCACCGGCAGCACCAGCTCCTTCCCCGCCGTCTCGTCGAGGAATGACATGATCCGCAATATATTCACAAGCTCACCTCCCGCCCCCGGCGGCCAGCTGGAGGGCGATCTGGTCCGCTAGGGCCTGGGCCACCGCCGCCTCGTCCAGCCCGGCGCCGAAGGTGTTTCCGGTCACAGTGATGGAGATATTGCCGCTCCCCCGGTCCTGCTCCCGGGCTTCCCGGGCGGTGAGCACCCGCTCCCCCTCATGGAGCAGGGCGGGGTAATCGTCGTAGGGAACCCGGTCCATGCCGAAGGCTTTGGGAGATCTGGGGCCCGTGTATTTGTGGGTTTTGGTATCATAGAGGTGCTCCAGCCTTTCGGGGGAAACCTCAAAATCGCCGATCCCCCCCAGCCCCGCCGCCCGGCCCTTGGAGAACTCCTGGCCCAGCACATACCCGGCGCTCCAGTAGTCGATGTTCAGCCCGGAGTCCTCCCGCACGCTCTGGATCAGGGCTTTCTCCGACTCCAGGGCCAGCTGGGCCCCCTGGCTGGCGTTGTATTCGTTGGCGGCGATGATTTTAGCCTCGGCCAACAGGGCCCCCATTTTCGCGCCTGCCTCCTGGCTGTCCACCTCCTGCCCGGTCAGCAGGGTCTGATACTCTCCGGCCAGCTCTTTCAGCCGCCCGCCCTGGGCGCTGTTCTGGTAGTCCTCAGACAGCGCCCCTGTCATCACCGCCTCCAGCGCTTCCCGCTCCAGCCGCTCCTTCGTGGTCTCCAGCTCCGCCTGCCACGCGCCGATGGCCTTGTATGCCTCCTCCATCTGGCCGCTCTCCAGCCATTTGGTCTGCTTCTGGATGCCCTCCTTCCGGGCGTTGTTGTAGGCCTCGCCCATCACGGCGTTCAGGTTGGCCTCCGCGTCCCCCAGGTTGTCCACCTTGGCGTTGTAGGTCCCGGCCAGCTTTTCAGACAGCCCGCCGTACTCCTCCCGGATATAGTCCAGGATATACTTTGCCGCGTCCGCGCCGCTGACCTGCCCTTTGGAGACCATCCCGGCGACATCGCTCTCGTTCACCCCGGCGCCCCGGGCCAGCGCGTCGTAGACGTGCAGCCCCCGCTCGGAGAAGTAGTTCAGATACTCCTGGGTCACCTTGCCCGTGGTCCGCATCCGGCTCAGGCCGTTGATGAACATAGACACGCCGCCGCTGTCCAGGTTCAGCCCCACCGTGGCGTCGGACAGGTCTGTCAGCACCTCCAGGGTCTCGTCGGCGCTGTATGTATTCAGCAGGGATTTGGAGTAGCCGGTGATTTCGTCGTAGCTGTAGTTGGTCCTGACGGCCATGGCCTTTACCTCGGCCAGGTAGTCCCGGGCGGCCTCCTCGCTGCCGAAGCGCCGGGCAAAGGCGATTTGGTCCTGTTCCCGCTGCCCGGCGATGGTGGAGCCGGAGGCCCGGATGCTGTCCATCTCCGACAGACGGCCCTCCACGCTATCCTGAACGTAGGATTTGAAGGAATCGTCTTTGGCCTGTTCATTTTGCAGGCCGCCGCTGAGCCCGCCAGCCAAACCGCCCAACGCCGCACCTGCCGCTGTACCCAGCCCTGGCCCAAAGAGCATGGTGCCCAACATTGCGCCGCTCCCAACTCCACTCAAAGCGCCAGAAAACAGGTTGCCGGCATCGCTCCCAAATGCGGAACCCACAAGAGCGATAGATACAGATTTTCCCAAATCAGCCAGCATGTCTTTAACGCCGCTGGTAGAAATTGCCTTTGCCACTCCGGCGGCGTCCAGCTTCATGCGCTCGCCGGATTTTTGAGAGCTCTTTCCCAGATTGTTGAACTGCTTCTCCGTCTCTCTGGCCGTTTTATTCACCAGAGCCAGGTTCCGCCTGATGGTATCCACCTTTACCTGGGCCATTTCCATGGTCATCCGCGACACTGCGTCCCCCGAGGCGTTGAACTGCTCCGTTGTGGCATTCAGCTCCTTCTGCGCCGCTTTCAGGGCCGCGTTCAAAGGGGCCTTCTGTTTGCTCAGACTGACCAGAGCGGCCTCCAGCGCGTCCACGTCCTTGTCGAACGCTTTCGTCACTGTCGATAGCTTTTTTATCGTCTCATAGTAGTTGCCTTCCGCGTTTATTTTGATTACAATGGATTCTCCCGGCACAGACTTCACCTCCTTGACGTTTTGATTATCTCCTTATATAATGAAATAAAAAGGGGTGTGATTATGAAAGGATTATTACTATATGGTATCATTGTCTTTGTACTTCTTTACCTTTACCTTCACTCCGAGAGGGGCAAACAGTGGTGGAATGAACTGGATACACAGACACAACAGATTTTTATAATAATGTTTGGGGGCGGAGTGGTTGCCTATGTTCTCGGATTATTTACTTTTATCGCTTTTCCCATGTAGCCAAGATAATATTAAGTATTATTTGAGTGGACAGATGACCAATGATTCTGTACTATCTTAAATAAACAATTAAAACTGAAGGACGTGATTTCTATGTTTTGCAACAACTGCGGCGCACAAAACCCGGATGGGAGTAATTTCTGCTCTACATGCGGGAAAAAGCTTTCTACTTCAGGTATTAGCAAAAATGACACAGCGGGGGTTCAATACACCATCGAAATTTTCAGAGAAAGCCAGATATTTGCAATTAATCCTCCCATCAATCTTTTGATAAAAGGACCTGCCGGGGATAAAAAGCTTTCCATTGCGAACGGAGAAACTGTTTCTGTTCAATTGGATGCTGGTGAGTATGAATTAACATTCTCTCAATCTATAAGGAAACGAATAGTGAATGTTAATCTAGACCATGATATCCATATTGATATAAAATGGGACCGTCTCACTGGTTCGATTAAAGCAAATATCGCATAACCACCCCGCCCTCCGCCCGGAGGGCGGTTATTTTTCTGCGCTCAGCTCGCACTCATGGAGGGCCAGCGCGTAAGTCAGGTCCCGGCCGCCCTGTTCCATCCCGTAGTACATCTCGGGGGTCCAGTGGTGGCGGTGGAACAGGTAGAATACCAGGGCCAGCTCCGGGTCGCTGTCCTCCTCTAGGCGTTTTTTATCTCTTCAATGGTCAGCCGCCGGTAGCCGCACAGCCGCTCCACCGCCCGGCTCAGGTCGGCGATCTCCCCGGGCAGCAGCATGGCCTTCACCATCTCCTTGGGGGTGGCTCCGCCGAAGCGGTCCCGCAGCTCCAGGGCTTTCAGGTCGGGCTCGGCGCATCCGGCCAGCAGAATGTCGATCTCCACGTCGTCGCTCCCGCTGCTCCGCAGCTTTTCCACCCTGCCGTAGGGCAGGCCCCGCAGGGTGAACACCACCTCCTGACCCAGCAGCTCGCTCAGCCGGGCCACCTTATACCGGGCCGTGGGCAGCTCCTTCTGAACATTGGGCAGCTCCGGCCGCAGCAGCAGCGCCAACAGGTCGCTCTGTTTCTTCTCTTCCATATTTTGTTCCTTTCCCGGGGCGCAAAAAATCCCCGTCTCGTCTGCTTGACAAAACGGGGGCGCGTGCTATAATAAATACAGAAAGGGCGCTGCGACAAGCGGTTAGTCCAGATTGCTGATCAAAGAAATGACCGCTACCGGGCTAGGGGGGCGGTCATTTCCTTTTGAAGATCTGATAACACAGACCAACAATGCCAAGAATTACAAGCGAGTAAGCGAAAAGCTCCTCATATGTAACCATAGCAGTCCCCCCTTTCCGGGGGACAAGGCCCCCCTGATGGGGGACTAACCGCCTGCCTCTTGTGCAGCGCACCTTCCGTCCCGCCTGACCGGCGGGCGTTTTTATTATAGCCCTATGCGCCGCGTTTTGTCAAATGGTGCCCAGGCTTCCCCGCCTCCGGCGGGGGGAAACACAGGCTTTAATTCACCCCGATTTCATCCAGCAGCTCGAACCGGGTAAAGGTAAAGGGGGCCGTGATCTCCCCGACGGCGGCCCGCTGCCAGTCGGCCAGAGTCAGGTCGTCAAAGCTGACGTTGTAAAAGGCAATCCGCTCGGCCCCGTAGCTGTCCGGGTCCTTCAGGGCGGACACGATGGTAAACCGCCGGTCCACCCCGTCCTGAATGTCCATCTGCTTGCGGATCATGCCGCTGTCGGCCTTGTACAGGGTGAGCGATCCGGTGCCTTCCAGGCTCATCACCTTGTGGTCTGCGAACAGCATCCCGCACAGGTGGACCTTCTCCTTGTTCTTGCTCACCTTGCCCTGGCAGGCCTTGCACTCGGACACCTTCTCACCGTCCAGCCACACCTCGCCAAAGGTCCCGCTGACCACCCGCTTGGCCGCGTCAATTGTTCTTGCCATTCTCTGCTCCTCCCTTACAGGTTATTGAACAGGACTTCAAAGTCCTCCATGGCGTTGGCCAGCCTTCCGCCGCAGCGCAGGAACACCCAGGAGTCGGTCTGATACTCCAGCACCTGCCGCTCGGTCAGATCCGCCGTCTCCACGCCCTGACTCTTCAAGTAGCGAAGCTGGGCCTCGTAGTCGATCCGGCAGAAGCTCTGCCCGGGATTGAGCACCCCGGCCCGCTCCAGATACTGCAAATACTCCAGCACCTCCGCCACTAGCAGCTGCTTGTTGTCGTAGGTGTTGGCGTACCGGCCCACGTAGCTGTCCTCGATGGTGGTGCGCAGGTAGTAGGTGATGAGGTCCATCCCCTCCACGATCTTGATGAACCGCCAGTCGCTCTTGCCCTTGGGTGGAATGGTGACCAGGGAGTTGACCGCCCGGGCGATTTTGGCCTTCTGGCCGTCGTGGATCAGGATCAGCCTGCCGGCGTTGATGGCGGACGCCTGCTCCGCCTCACTGCGCTCTGTCACCGCCGTCACCTCAGGCAGCGCCACATAGGTGGCGCTCATGGACATGGGGATGCCCGCCAGGATACCGGCCATCCGGGCACAGTACCCGGCCGGGGCCACCGCCTTGCCCAGCGCCTCCAGTCCGGGCTCGTCCCAGTCGATGATCCCCATGTCGTCGCTGCCCTGCTCCCCGGCGGGGGCGGGCCGCACCAGCTTCACCGGCCGGTAGGCGGCTCTCTGGGCCTTTACCCAGGTCTCCAGCGCCGCCAGCTCCTCCTCCGTCACGTCGGGGGGCGGGGCCAGATAGTCCAGGCTCACCGCCGAGAGCAGCTTCAGCCCGCCCTCCAGGGCGGCGGTCTTTGACGGTACAGAGGTCTCCGGGCCCTCCTGGGTCTCCGGGCCTCCGCCGCCGGAGGCGGTGCGCTGAAACACCTCGTCCAGCATCTCCCGCACCTCGCCGTCCCCGGCGATCTCGTGGCCGCAGTCAGGCGTACCGGCGCCCTGTTCCCCGTCCGGGGGGACCACCGCCAGGTAGACCAGGCTGGGCCTGCCCCGGTCGCTGCCCTCAAAGGCGGTTTTGATGTGGGCCTTGTTGGCCTCTCCCAGCTCCATCGGGATCATGGCGTCGCTGCTCAGCTTGTGCAGGCCCTGGGCCTTCTCGTCCCGAACGATCAGGCCCACATAGCCCCGCTTGGACCGGTTGGCCGCCGCCTGGGCCGCCGCCTCAAAGGCGATCTTCAGCTTGGGCAGCCCGATTGTTTCCGTCATAATATCGACTCCTTCCTAAATTTATCGCGAAATCCTCCATCCTGGGGATATCCGCCCCCAGGGGCGCGTCGGGGTTGTCCGGGTCATAGGGGGCCTCCGGGTCCGCCGCTCCGGGCCGCCCGTCCACCCAGGAGAACAGGGCAGTCACCCTGGCCGCGGCCGGGTCCTGTTCCCCCTTCTCTCCGGCCGCTTTCACCGCCCGGCCCTTCACCCGGAGAAAGCCTTGAGCGAACAGGTCCATTACCGCACTCTGACGCCGGGTCAGCTCTTCCTGGCTGCTGTCGCCGCAGGCGTCCGTTTTGACCATACAGGTCACCAGGATATCTGCCTCCCGCTGGACCAGCGCCGCATTCAAGTCGGTTCCAGCGGCCCGAGGGCACTCCAGAACAAAGCTGGGCCGCTCGAAATCCTTGGGCAGATCATTCCGGTACACCGGTTCCCCCGGATAGAGCCGGTTCAGGGCGGCCTCCACCGCCTCCATCAGATCCGCGCTGCCTAATGACGCCATCCCTTTTCACCTCCATTCGCTGTTTATGCGGCCGGGGAAACTTCACTTAACTGCTGATTACGATTTCAGTATAAGTATTTAAATGAAGTTTGTCAAGTGTTTTTCTAAAAATTTTTCATTTTATTGAAGTTCTTTTCTTGACTGTTTTTACACGACTGTTATAATAAGGGAAAGGAGGGATTTAGATGGGTTTTGAAATCATCAACGCAATCAAAAAAGAAAAAGGTCTAACCAACGCTCAAATTGCGCAGCTATCCGGAATAACTCTAAGTACCCTCGATAAAATTACCTCTGGCGTGAACACAAATCCTAAATTAGATACACTGCAAGCTATATGCGGCGTTTTGGGCTGTACGCTGAATGATTTTGTTGATTATCCAACAGCAAAAACCGCCCCGCTCTATACGAGCGAGGCGATGAAGCTGGCCGACGACTTCGACCACCGGATGGATGCCTGGGGTCAGAAAGCCGTGCGGGGGGTTGCGGATACGGAGATTGCCCGGTACAAGGAGGAGCAGGCTGCGCGAGAGACCGCAGAACAGCCGGAGCCGCCGAAGAAAGTGAAAATGCCGAAAGTGAAGAAGCGGGGGAGCATGGTGGAGATCAGGGTCTACGACCAGCCCGCCGCAGCCGGCCTGGGCAATTACCTGGACGACCCGGATTACCATATGGAATATTACCCGGAGGATGTGATTCATCCCTATGCTGACTTCGGCGTCCTGATAGACGGCGACAGCATGGAGCCGAAAGTCCATGACGGCGGCACAGTGTTTGTTGAGGCTATGCAGAGCATAGAACCAGGGCAGATTGGAATATTCGTCCTCAACGGGAAATCCTATTGCAAGAAACTGGCTGTGGACCACGGAAAGAGGCAGATACGGCTTGTCTCCCTCAATAAGAAATATGAAGATATCATCGTGGGGGAGTTTGACTCTTTCCGCACACTGGGTCGGGTACGGGGCCAGTATACCAAAGGACAATCCAATGATATGTTCGGTTGGTGACTGCCTGCCAGGGGCGGAGGAAGCGGATATGAAAGGCGATCATGACATGAAAACCGCTCTTTTCTCTCGAAAAGAGCGGTTTTCATGTCATGTGTCGCAAAAAAGTTGAAGATCCACCACTATGATGAAAGATTTCCGGGGCTGCTTCCATCATCCGTACCGGGGCGGCCGATCGTTTCGCACCCCTTGACAAGGGCTGCCATTCCCAGACCGCCTGCACTGTAAATTGTCAAAACCCCAAGTTGGCCTGCATGGAGCGAAGCGGCCAGGCGCTGGAGCATGGCAATCCCCTCGGCGCCGTCGTTTTTGCCATAGGCCAGAGCGCCGCCCAAAGGATTGACCGCGGGGGAACCGCCGATGGCCTCCAGCGTATCGAAAACATCCTCTGCGCTGTTTTCGATAATTTCCGCGCAGGCAATGTCGTTCATGCTGACTCCTTTGGCCTTCAGGAGCTTAAGCGTCGCGGCGGCACCGGCGTTGTGGGGCAGCTCAGGGGAGCAGCCGGCCACAGCAAAGCCCAGCAACTCGGCACAGGGCGTCAAGCCCCATTTGACGGCGGCCTCTTCGCTCATCACAAGGGCAGCAGCCACGCCGTCGGCGTAAGGGGCCAGGACATCGGCGACATTAGATTTGAGCCACTCGTCATCGGAGATGACGATCTCACCCTTCCTGCGGTCCGTGTAGGACACGGATACTATCTGGCCGCCGCAGCGCTCAGCGAAGGCGAGAGCTTTCCGCTTGCTCTCGGCGGCAAAGGCTTTTGCCGCATCGCTCAACTCGGTGCCGTGGGCCGCCTTGTACTGCTCCAACCGGGTGGCGGAGACGGGCTGGGTGCAGCACTCCGCCTCTTCGATGGTGTCGATGACCCTGCGGTCCTTGGCGTAGAAGTGGTTGCGCACATCACGCATGACGAAGGGGGCAGCGGAATAGCTGTCCGCACCGCCGGCGATGCAGATCTCCTCGTTGCCGCTGGCAATGAGGTAATAAGCGCTGCGCAGGGCCTGCAGGGCAGAAGCGCTGTTGCTCTGCACCGTGTAGCCGGGGACCTCTACGGGGAGCTCAGCCTTGAGCCAGGCGTAGTGGCCGATGTTGTTGGGCATGGTGGAGGGGTGCGCCTGACCGAAAATTACTTGATCCACTGCCTCCGGCTCCAGATTGGAACGCTGAAGCAATTTCTTCAGGGCTGCGGCGCCCAGATCGGAAGACATGAAGCGTTCAAGACTGCCATTCGGCTTTCCCCAGGGGGTACGAACGATGTCTGCAACAACTACTTTTTTCATCTTCATCTCTGCTGCCTCCTGCACTGCTCAAAGATGGAGGCAAAGCCCATGCCACCGCCAATGCACATGGTTACCATGGCGTAGCGGGCATCAGGGCGGTTCCTCATCTCATAGAAGAGTTTGGTTGTCAGAATGCCGCCGGTGGCGGCCAGGGGATGCCCCAGAGAAATACCGCTGCCGTTGACATTGGTGCGTGCCCAAATGGTGTCAAAGGTCTCCTCCTTGCTCCAGGACGCCCACTCCCGCATAACAGCCACAGACTGGGCCGCGAAGGCCTCGTTCAGCTCAATCAGGCCGATGTCTTTGATGGTCAGACCAGCTTTGGCCAGGGCCTGACAGCTTGCCTCGATGGGGCCAATGCCCATGATGCTGGGGTGGACACCCACGACGGCGGAGGAGACGTGACGCAGATAGTAGTCATAGCCCAGGGCATCGGCCTTCTCACGGCTCATGACCAGCACGGCGCTGGCGCCGTCGTTGCGGCCGGAGGAGTTGCCCGCAGTCACACAGCCGTCTTTTTTAAAGACGGATTTCAGCTTCGCCAGTTTTTCCAGAGTGGTTTCACGGGGAAATTCGTCGGTGTCGAAATTGCCCACCGGGACGATTTGCTCCTTGAATTTGCCCTCGGCGATGGCGGTACGGGCCCGGAGCTGGCTGTTGTAGGCAAAGAGGTCCTGAATCTCCCGCTCGATGCCATATTGGTCGGCCACATTTTCGGCGGTCAGGCCCATGGGAAGGTCGCCAAACAGCTCCTCAGGGGAGTTGCCGGCGCTCCCTTCCATGATGTTGTCCTTGAAGATCATGTCCTTGGTACCCACGCCGTGGCGGGCGCTGCGCAGATAGTAGCAGGATTTGGTCATGTTTTCGGCGCCGCCGGCAAGAATAATGTCGGCGTCACCACAGCCAATGATCTGCGTGGCGTCATAAATGGCCTGGGAGCCGGAGGAGCATGCCCTGTGAAGGGTAAAGCCGGGGGAAGAATCGGGGAGCCCCGCCTCCAGCCAGCCGTAGCGGGCCAGATTCATGGGGTAGGTGTTCATTTTCACGTGTCCGAAAATCACTTCGTCCACATCTTTTGCAATGATTTTGGAGCGCCGAATGACCTCCTTCATGACAATGGCCGCAAGGATCTGTTCGTCATACTCGCTCAGCGCGCCATTCATTTTCCCGATTGCAGTTCGCACGCAATCGGTGATTACTGCATCTCTCATAGTAATCTCCTTTTAAATCAACACGCCGTTTTCGGCCAGCCTGCTCACAGCCTCATCATCATAGCCAAGGGAATTGAGGACCTCGCGGTTGTCGGCGCCGCAGAGGATGGGTTTGCCGATCTTCAGCGCCCCCTGAGAACCCAGACGAACGGGATTGGTCATCAGGATGCGCTCAGCGCCGCTGGTGCAATTGTACTTCTGGATGTACTCGTTGGCCCAGGCCTGTTCGTCCGTAAGAACGTCAGCAAAGTGAGTCAGCCTGCCATTGACGATGTCCAGCTCCTCAAAGATAGCTGTCCACTCATCGGAGGTCCTGGTGCGGAAGATTTCCTCAAACATGGGCACCACGATCTCGGCTTTTTCGGTGATGGAGATGGTGTCGTGGATGCCCAACTCATCCATCTTTTCGGTCACACCCAGGGCTGCGAAGAATTTGTCGGCGTAGCGGGCGTACTCCAGAATGGTACAGCGGATCCACTCGCCGTCGGAGCACTCGTAAACCAGATTGATAGCGTTGCCGGAAAGCCTCTTTTCGGGGAAGGGATGGCAGTAGGGCTCCTCCGCCATGATGATGCTGCCGGCCATGATCCACACACCGGCGTTGTACAGGGACATTGTGACAAAGTCGCCCTGACCGGTACGCTCTCTGTTGTACAAGGCAGTCATGACGCCGCCGAAGAGCAGGCTGCCGGTGGCGGTGTCGCCCATAGCGTAGCGGGAGTTGACGGGATAGGCGCCGGGGGCGTCGATGCGCATATCGGACATAAAGCCGGAGCGGGACCAAAAAGCGACCATATCAAAGCCGGGGGCATTACAGTCGGGGCCCTCGTAACCGTAGCCGGTAATGGTGGCATAAATCAGGCGGGGGAACCGCTCCTTTACCGATTCATAATCCAGCCCCTGCTTTACCAGCGACTGCTGGCGGGTGTTAGTGATGAGAATATCGGCGTCTTCCAAAAGTTTGAAGAAGATTTCTCTGCCTTCCGGAGCCTTCAGGTTCAGAGCAAGAGACTTCTTGCCCACATTGCAGAAGTCGAACAGGGGATTTTCGTCCACGCCGGTTCGGGTGTGCTCGGCACAGGTCAGTCTCCAGACGTCGCCGCCCCGGCCCTCGATCTTAATGACGTCTGCGCCCAGGTCGGCGCACATTCTGCCGACGATGGGGGCGGCGACGTAGTTTGCAAGTTCGATCACTTTCAATCCGCTCAGGGGTTTTCTTTCAGTTCCCATTTCAAGCTCTCCTTAATCAAAAATTAGGATAAAGGTACAATGCAGATCTTTTTAACGGAACAGCAGCAGCGTTCCGTTTTCATCGAAGGGAATGGGGGCGAATTCGCCGACGATCTCTACTTTGTCCCGAAATTGTTCCGGAACCAGGTTGAGGGCGGCCTGTGACATGTACAGCTCACCCATTTCATGGGTGGAAACGCCGATGATCATACTGGCGGTGGTTTGGTCCGGCTTGTTGCTGAACTTCACCGCAGCCTGAAGGACTTGTTTGTCAGTATCCAGGATCATAGGCAGCTTTGCGGTGTACAGGGCGGTGGATGTCAGTGCGTTGATGTATGCCTTTTCCGGAATGATCTTGTCATAGAATCTTCGCGGTGCAAAGTCAGCCTGCCCCATGCCGTTGGCGTTGCCCTCCGACTCATCGGACAGGTCCATGACGCAGAGGGTGCGGAATTTGGGCCCGCCGCTGATGTTGGGGACGTTGTACCGGCCAGTCAAGTTACTGTCCAGGCCGGAACCGGAGATCTCTTTGCCCATTTTCATCATCACCAGAACGTCGCTCTCATCCACATAGAACCGGGGCATCAGTGCGTTGGCGCGTTTTAGGATGTCGGGCTCCTTCACTGGGATCTCATCAGAGTGGAGCACATGAAGCTCTGCCAGGTGGCCGAAAGCGTCTTCCACTGTTGCAATGCCGCAGACGATGTTCAGCTTGTCCAGCATAACCTGCCCAATGGAAAAGATATTTTCGCTCATCTTCTCAAAACTCAGCAGGTGGGTCATCTCGGCGCCCTTCTGCTTGGCAAGCCCGATGGCCAGCATCTTCATCAGCCCACTCTCCACCGGACCGTGGAAAGCGGTGTGGCACTTCACCCGGTTGAGCAGGATGATGCCGTCGCACTCACAGGCGTTTTTGTCCACGTAGACCGGGAGTCCATTTTTGCTGGTCCCGATCTCCACTACCTCCATGGAGGAGAGAATGGGCGCACCCATGACTTCCTCGGTGATGCCGAAGTGCCGCACCAGTGCGGCCTGCCCCTCGGGAGTGGCGCCTCCGTGGCTGCCCATGGAGGGAATCAGGATGGGAAAGGCACCTCTGGATTTGACATGGTCCACAGTGCTTTTCACCAGGGTGACATACTGGTCGATTCCACGGCTGCCGCAGGTGATGGCAATACGTTGTCCAGGCAGAATGTTGAGGCGTTTTTCACTCAAAAGCGTCGTAAGATTGCCGCCCGGGTCCTTCAGAGCAAGATCATCGAAGTTCTGATGAACGCGTACGACCTCCGGCAGGGGGATCCGCGATAAAATTTTTTCGATTTCACTCATTCTGTACGCCAGTCCAATCTTTTCTTCCGGAAGTTGTTTATTTCTTGCGGGCCAGCTGGATCTCGCGGATAATAGTGGCGGCCAGCAGACCGAGGGCGACCAGCAGGATGGCAGCGGTGATGGGGCGGGTGACCATGGCCACAAAGCTGCCGCGGCTGGCGATCAGGCCTCTGCGCATACTGGCTTCCATGGTGGGACCGAGGATCAGGGCCAGCAGAGTGGGGGCAGTGGGGATCTTTGACTTGACCATCAGGTAGGCGATGACGGAGATGGCCAGCATAACGAGCAGCTCATACTGGCGGGTGGAGGAGGCGTAGGTGCCCACACAGCACAGGGCGAGGATTATGGGCTGGAGAATGGATTTGGGAATTTCGGTAACCTTGTAGAAGAACCGAATACCCACCGCGCCCATGAACAGCATGATAATGTTTGCAATCAAAAGGATAGCGTAAATGCCGAAAACAGTGCGGCCTTCCTCCTCAAAGAGCATGGGGCCGGGGGTAAGACCCTGAACCATGAGAGCGCCCAGCAGAACAGCGGTGACGGAGTCGCCGGGGATCCCCAAGGTCAGCAGAGGGATCAGGGTGGAGCGGGTAACGCCGTTGTTGCCGGACTGAGAGGCGGGAATGCGTTCCAGGGTACCCTTTCCAAACAGGTTGGGCTCGCGGGCGGTGCGTTT
>ERZ779627.124-NODE-124-length-20665-cov-5.677681_pt1 | contig 20665 bp, 20 predicted proteins | sample MGYA00514191_ERZ779627 | MGnify/ENA primary metagenome ERZ779627 (study PRJEB29562, sample SAMEA4376705) | mouse gut metagenome | isolation source: Cecum | study: EMG produced TPA metagenomics assembly of the A DSS colitis mouse model was used to assess the... | reverse complement strand
GATGACGGCTTTATGTCTTCTTAGAAAGCTGGAGCGCCTGATGGATATGGTGTAGTTTCTGGGCGTAATGACAACGGAAGTAGGAAATTCATAGTCCAGATCCATCGTGCGTCCAAAATAAAAATCACCGGTTTTCATAGCAATGCTGGTACACATAATCATTCTCCTTTTGTCTGATTTCGCGAAAGAGGTCTTCCCTGTTCAGTATATTCCGGCGGACGCAAAATTATATACGCCGATATCATATTTTATATTTTTGTTATAAAATATTAGCACTCAACCCTTGACAGTGCTAACAACCGGTGTTATAGTAAGCATAGAACAAATGAGTTCCATATGCAGCAGTTGAGAGGAGGATGGCATATGAATTTTCAGAAATTTACGCAGAAATCCGTTCAGGCGGTGAATGATCTGGAGAAGACGGCTCTGGAATACGGGAATCAGGAGATCGAGCAGGAGCATCTGCTGTACAGTCTTCTGAATCAGGAGGAGAGCCTGATCGCCAGACTGATCGCGAAGATGGAGATAGATCTTACTTTATTTAAAGAAAGAGTCGAGGAGGCGCTGAACAAAAGGGTGAAGGTCTCCGGCGGACAGCCCTATATCGGACAGTATCTGAACCGGGCGCTGGTCAGCGCGGAGGAGGAAGCGAAGCGGATGGGGGACGAGTACGTCTCGGTGGAGCATCTGTTCCTGTCCCTGCTGGATCATCCCAGCTCGTCCGTCAAAGCGCTTTTCAGGGAAAACGGAATTACCAGAGACCGGTTTTTACAGGCGCTGTCTACCGTCCGCGGCAACCAGCGGGTGACGAGCGACAATCCGGAAGCGACGTATGATACGCTGAACAAGTACGGCTATGATCTGGTGGAACGCGCGCGGGAGCAGAAACTGGATCCGGTGATCGGAAGGGATGCGGAGATCCGCAATGTGATCCGCATTCTGTCCCGCAAGACCAAGAACAACCCGGTGCTGATCGGGGAGCCGGGCGTGGGCAAGACGGCGGTGGTGGAAGGTCTGGCGCAGAGGATTGTCTGCGGAGACGTACCGGAGGGCCTCAAGGAGAAGAAAATCTTCGCCCTGGATATGGGGGCGCTGGTGGCGGGCGCCAAATACCGCGGCGAATTTGAGGAGCGGTTAAAAGCGGTGCTGGAGGAGGTGCGCAAAAGCGAGGGACGCATCATTCTGTTTATTGACGAGCTGCATCTGATCGTGGGGGCCGGCAAGACCGACGGCGCCATGGATGCGGGCAACATGCTCAAGCCGCTGCTGGCAAGAGGAGAGCTGCACTGTATCGGCGCCACGACGCTGGATGAATACCGGCAGTATATTGAGAAGGACGCGGCGCTGGAGCGGCGTTTCCAGCAGGTGCTGGTGGATGAACCGACGGTGGAAGACACCGTGTCCATACTGCGCGGCCTGAAAGAGCGCTATGAGGTGTTCCACGGGGTGAAGATTACGGACTCCGCGCTGGTATCGGCGGCGGCGCTGTCCCACCGTTATATTTCCGAGCGTTTTCTGCCGGATAAAGCCATTGATCTGGTGGACGAGGCGTGCGCTCTGATCAAGACCGAACTGGACTCTATGCCTACCGAACTGGACGAGCTGCGCCGGAAGGTACTGCAGTTGGAGATCGAGGAGGCGGCGCTGAAAAAGGAGACGGACCGTCTGAGCCAGGACCGTCTGGAGTCGCTTCAGAAGGAGCTGGCGGAGCTTCGGGATGAATTGAATAACAGGAAGGCTCAGTGGGATGAAGAGAAGCGGTCGGTCGAACGTCTGAGCAGGCTCAGGGAGGAGATCGAAACCGTGAACAAGCAGATTCAGGCCGCACAGCAGAGCTATGATCTGGAAAAGGCCGCACAGCTCCAGTACGGACAGCTTCCGCAGCTCCAGAAGCAGCTTGCCGAAGAGGAAGAGAAGGTGAAGCAGCAGGATCTGTCGCTGGTGCACGAGAGTGTGACAGACGAGGAGATTGCGCGCATTATCTCCCGCTGGACGGGGATTCCGGTGGCGAAGCTGACCGAGAGCGAGCGGAACAAGACGCTGCATCTGGACGAAGAGCTGCACAAACGGGTCGTCGGTCAGGACGAGGGAGTGCGGAAGGTGGCGGACGCCATTATCCGCTCCAAGGCGGGCATCAAGGATCCCGGCAAGCCGATCGGTTCCTTCCTGTTCCTTGGACCCACCGGCGTGGGCAAGACGGAGCTGGCGAAGACGCTGGCCGCCAGTCTGTTCGACGACGAACAGAATATGGTCCGCATCGACATGAGCGAGTATATGGAGAAATATTCGGTCTCCCGTCTCATCGGAGCGCCTCCCGGATACGTAGGCTACGAGGAAGGCGGCCAGCTCACGGAAGCGGTCCGCAGACATCCGTATTCAGTTGTACTTTTCGACGAAGTGGAAAAAGCGCATCCGGATGTATTTAACGTACTTCTGCAGGTGCTCGATGACGGGCGGATTACGGATTCGCAGGGGAGAACGGTGGATTTTAAGAACACGATTCTGATCATGACTTCCAATATCGGCTCCTCATGGCTTCTGGAAGGGATTGATGAAAAAGGCGGGATCCGTCCGGAGTGCGAGGCGCAGGTGATGAGTGATCTGCGGAACCATTTCCGTCCGGAGTTCCTGAACCGGCTGGATGAGACGATTCTGTTCAAGCCGCTGACCAGAGAGAACATCGGGCACATTGTGGAACTGCTGCTGCGGGATCTGAACCGGAGACTGGCGGATAAGGAACTGACGCTGGAGCTGACCGAAGAGGCGAAGGCCTACATTGTGGAGAACGGTTACGACCCGGTATACGGCGCGCGTCCGCTCAAGCGTTATCTGCAGAAGTATGTGGAGACGATGGCCGCCCGCTATATTCTGTCGGGACAGGTCCGCGCGGGCAGCGTGATGACGGTGGACCGTGACGGGGACGGGCTTGTCATCCGGGAACGGTAGATTCCGGCGGAGGCGGAAGAAAATCAGAACAGGAGAGACAGGAGGACAGATATGATACCGAAGGATCCCATGATGCTGCTGAGTTATGTCAACACGCAGTTGAGAGACTTTTACTCCGACTTTGCAGGATTCTGCGCGGATAAAGGAATTGACGCGGAGGAAGTGAAGGAGAAGCTTGCCGGTATTGATTATCAGTACGATGAGAAACTGAACCGCTTTGTATAAGGCCTGCACCCGGACGCCCGCATCGGGCTGAAACCGGCGTAGGCATGAACAGTAACCCCGGGCCGCTCCTGCAATCGTTTGCCCATAATTGGACTTGGCAGGGAGAACGGTTTGATGGTATACTGGTTCCAGCTAGGAAGAACAGGAGAACAGCGGTTTATATGGAGAAGAAGATCTTATATCTGGAATGCGAAAGCGGGATCAGCGGAGATATGACGGTGGCGGCGCTTCTGGATCTGGGCGCGGATCCGGAGGCGCTTGAGCGGGCGCTCAGTAGCCTTCCGGTGAGCGGATTTCAGACAGCGATAAGCAGGGTCAAAAAAGCCGGGCTTGACGTGTGCGATTTTCAGGTGCTGCTGGATGCGGCGCACGAGAATCACGATCACGATATGGAGTATCTGTACGGGCACGAGGCGGAGCACAGCCATGGTCACGCGGACGGGCCGGCGCGGGAAAACGCGCATCCGCAGCATGGCCGCACGCACGGCGGGTACGCGCATGAACACAGGGGGCTGCCGGAGATTCTGCGCATCATCGAACAGGCGGATCTGACCGCGCGCGCGAAAGAGACGGCGGTCCGTATCTTCTGCATTCTGGCGGCGGCGGAAGCGAAGGCCCACGGAGTGCCGGAGGAGCAGGTGCATTTTCACGAGGTCGGAGCGGTGGATTCCATCGTGGATATCGTGGCGGCGGCGGTCTGTCTGGACAATCTGGGCATTACGGATACGGTGATCACGAAGCTGAGCGAAGGGCAGGGAACGATCCGCTGCCGGCACGGCATTCTGCCGGTGCCGGTGCCGGCGGTCATGAATATCGTGCAGGCGCACGGACTTCCGCTTTGCATCACGGAGACGAAAGGGGAGCTGGTGACCCCTACGGGAGCGGCGATCGCGGCCGCGGTCCGGACCATGGACCGGCTTCCGGAGCTCTTTACCGTGAAAAGGACGGGGATGGGCGCCGGAAAACGCAGTTACGACCGCCCCGGCATCCTGCGGGCCATGCTGATCGAAGCCCCGTCGCAGGAGAAAGACCGGATCTGCAAGCTGGAGACGAACATCGACGACTGCACCGGCGAAAGTCTCGGCTATACGATGGAGCGGCTTTTGGAGGCCGGCGCCAGGGACGTGCATTATATACCGGTGTTCATGAAGAAAAACCGTCCGGCCTGGCAGTTGAATGTGATCTGCAGCGAGGAAGAGGCCGCGCGGATGGAGGAGATCATTTTCAGGGAAACTACGACCATCGGCATCCGCAGGATTCCCATGGAACGCACGGTTCTCAGGCGGGAAGTGCGTACGGTGCAGACGCCTCTGGGCGAGGCGAAGGTGAAGGTGTGCGGATACGGCGAAACGCAGCGGTATTTTCCGGAATACGACAGTGTGGCCGCTCTGTGCCGGGAGCACGGAGGAAATTTCCAGGAAGTGTATCAGATGATCCAGGGATGCTGCCGGAGTTGACGGTATGCGCTTCGGCGGCGGTGTTTTCGGGCAGAGCGGCGCAGGCCGGGCCGGGCACCGGCAGACGCGCGAAGACGGGCCGTCTGACAACAGAGAAAAGGAGTCGGTATGAGAAAAAAAGCGGTGATTTTTGACATGGACGGTGTCCTGATTGACAGTGAACCGGTGTATATCGAGATGTTCCGTACGTTCCTGCAGAAACATGGCTGCAGAATAGACGAACGCCTTGTGAATACGCTTGCCGGAGCCAGCGCGGGAGAGACCTGGAGGATCATGGCGCGTCTGTGGTATGAGGAGATTGACCCGGAGGAGCTGCACCGGCAGTTCCGGAGGGAGTATCCGGACTTTCAGATCGATTATCGGGCGGTAGTGAATCCGGGCGTACGGGAGCTTCTGCAGTGGCTGAAGGAGAAAGGCGTGACGGCGGCGCTCGCGTCGTCCTCTTCCGAGCAGTCGATTCAGAGGATGCTTCAGGAGACCGGATTCGGGCCTTATTTTTCATTCTATGTGAGCGGCAAGCAGTTCCGGGAGAGCAAGCCGGATCCGGAGATCTATCTCTATACCCTGTCCAGGCTGGAGCTTCCGGCAGAAGACTGTCTGGTGGTGGAGGATTCCGTCTATGGGATTCAGGCCGCTAAGGCGGCGGGACTGACCGTGGCGGCCGTGAGAGATCAGCGGTTTTCCTTTGACCAGTCCGCGGCTGATTATCTGATCGACCGGACCGCGGATCTTGAAAACATACTGGAGGACATGTAAAAGAGAAGGGCCTTTTTTTGGAGGCCCTTCTCTTTTTGGGAGGGAATGACATTCATATGGAAACCGTTATGCCAGCGTGGTACGGTATTCCTTCACAATATCCATAAATTCTTTCACGCGGTTTTGATCTACCGCATTTTCAAAGATTCCGTCATATTTAAATGTAGTCGCACATACCGCTCCGTCCGAATGCGTGAGCTGTCTGACGATGTTGTCTTTGTTGCAGCCGGTATTGCACAGGATCGGGGTACGTTTCACGGATGCTTTCACGCGCGAAAGGACCTGCGTGTCCGTCTCGCTGCCTGCCGTCAGTCCGGAGACGCAGATGGCGTCCGGACGGTTGTTGAACTCCGTGGAGCGGGCGATCTCCTCGATCGGCCGGTCGGCCAGATATCTGGCTGCCTCCGGTACAATATTGTAGAGAAGCTTGATGTGCATTCCGCCGATGGCCGCCTGATGGCGTACCGTCTCGCCGACGTTGGTATTCCACAGTCCGAAATCAGACGCGTAGACGCCGCTGATAATCTCTCTGATGAATTTTCCGCCCACGGAGACGCAGAGGTCGAGAGAGGCGATGGGATCCCAGAGGCAGTTCACGCCGTAAGGAACGGTAATCTCGGATTTGAGAGAGCCGATGACGTAACCCATAGCGGCGATGGTGATCGGCTCGACCTTTGTCAGATAAGGCAGACTGAACTCATTGGAGAACATGATGCCGTCAACGCCGCCCTCCTGCAGGGCATGCAGATCACGCCGCGCGCATTCGGTCGCGTATTCCATTCCTTTTTCCTGATCATAGTACGGATCTCCGGGCAGCGGCTGGAGATGGCACATGGCAATAATTGGTTTTTTTACTCCGAATAATTCTTCCATCCAGTTCATAAATAATTCCCCTTTCTAAGAAATATGAGCAGTTATGTATCGCCCTCTGGGCTGTGCTAATTGGAGATTATCACAAAGTTTCAAAAAAATCAATAAAAAAATCAAAAAACATCAAAAAATAGCGAAAAAAGTTGCAAATAGTGTCAAAAGATGATATTATAGGCAAAGAAAAGAATATAAATGATTATAAATGAGAGGAGGGAAAGAGGTGGTAAAGATCGTACCTTCGCTGGCGTCAGCGGATATGCTTCGTCTGGGAGCGCAGATCGGGGAACTGGGAAATTATCCCCTGCTGCATCTTGATATAGAGGACGGCAATTTTGTCCCCAATATCACGTTCGGCATGAAAACCGTGCGGTCGGTGGCGGATCTGTGGGGGAAGAGCAGAGAGCGGACGTTGGATGCGCACCTGATGGTGACGAATCCGGAGGCGTATATCGACGGGCTTCTGGAGGCCGGCGTGAGCCGGATTGCGTTCCATTTTGAAAATGTCCCCTATCCGGCGGTTCTGCTGAACCGGATCCGGGAAGGAGGGGCAGCGGCAGGAGCCGCGCTGAACTGCATGGGGCGGCTGGAACAGGTGCTTCCGTACGCGGAAGCGGTTGATTATCTGCTGATTATGACGTCGGAGCCTGACGGAAAGGGGCAGATGTTCAATGCCCGTATGCTGGAGAAGATCAAAACGGCGAGGCGTCTGCTGCCGCCCTCGGTCGGGATTATGGCGGACGGGGGCATCTCGGAGCGGGAACTGCTTCTGACGGCGGACGCGGGCGCGGACGCGGTCGTGATGGGGCGGGCGGTGTGGAACTACCCGGATGTCCGTTCCCGGCTGGAGGAACTGATGCGGATGGCGAACGGAAAGGGGGATGAGGCATGAAGGACGGACTGCCGATTTTCGGGATTTACGAGAAAGCGCTGAAGCCGGGTCCCTTCCGCGAAATGTTTCGGGACGCGGCGCAGGCGGGCTATCAGGCGTTTGAATTGAGCATTGACGCGACGGATGAACGGCTGCGGCGGCTGGAGTGGGGGAAGGAAGAGATCGCGGAGGTCTGGCAGGCAGCGGCCCGCAGCGGGATCCGGCTTTTGACCATGTGTCTGAGCGGGCACAAGCGGTTCCCTCTGGGCAGCACGGATCCGGAGATCCGCGGAACCGGCATGAAGATTCTGGAAAGGGCCGTCGAGCTGAGCAGAAGACTGGGGATCCGGGTCATTCAGATTCCGGGCTTTGATGTATACGACCGCGAGGAGAGGACCGCGGACACCCGGAAGCGATACGTGGAAAGCCTGTATCAGGCGGTGCGGCTGGCGGAGCGGGAGTGCGTGACGCTTGCCATTGAGCCGGTGGAGGGCAATCTTCTGGCGGTCAGGGACACGATGGAGGTCGTAAGGCAGATCGATTCTCTGTTCCTGCAGATCTATCCGGACGTGGCGAATATCAACTCCTTGGGGATTGATCCGATCGAAGATCTGTCTTACGGCAGAGGGCATATCGCGGCGGTGCATATGCGGGATTCACTGCCGGGCATATATGACGCGACGATTCCGTTCGGAACAGGGAAGCTGGACTTTGACGGCGTATTCCGCAGGCTGCGGGAGATCGGGTTCGCCGGGCCGCTGATCGTGGAAATGTGGAATACGGAGCGGCCGGAATACAGAGAATATATTGTTCAGGCGCGGGAATATATGGAGGAGCATATCAGAAAGGCAGGGAAGGAAGATGTTTGAAAAAGAAAAAAAACAGGTGCTGGACGCGGCGCTTGAGATCAAAAGGTGCGGCCTGGTCTCTCTCTCGGGGGGCAACGTCAGCATGCGCGTGGGGGAAGACCGCTACCTGGTGACCCCGTCGGGAATGCGTTATGAACAGATGGTTCCGGAGGACGTCTGTCTGATCGACGGCAGATGCCGGCCGGTGGAGGGGATCCGTAAACCTTCTTCGGATTCCGCGGCGCTCGTCTATCTGTTTGAACACATGCCGAAGATCGGCGCGGTGATCCATACCCATCAGCCGTGGGCGACGGCGGCGGGCTTTGCGGTGGACGAGATTCCGGATTTTCTGGTGACGGTGATGGACGCCTGCCATAATCCGGTGAAGGTCGCTCCCTTTACCCCCTCGTCGTCGGTCGGGATGGGAGTGCTGGCGGCGGAATACGCCAGAGATTCCCTGGCCGTGATTCTGAAGCATCACGGGGTGGTGGCTTACGGGAAGGATCTGGAGGAAGCGCTGTACTCGGCGGTGTATCTGGAGGAAGCGGCGAAGACATTCGTTCTCGCCAGGGCCATGGGGGCAGAGATTCCGGCGCTGGATCCGGAACTGATCGCGCAGGAAAAGGCCGGCTGGGAGACGTACGGACAATAAGACGAAGAACGGGGGTGCGGTCATGGCAGACTATCTGGTTGGTCTGGATAACGGAGGCACGAAGACGAAATGTGCCGTATTTGATCTGGAAGGAAATGAGATTGGGACAGGAAGCGGAGAACTCCCGCTGGAGACTCCCAGAGAGGGCTGGACGGAGAGGGACGCGGAGGCGGTCTGGCGCGTCAATGTTCAGGCGGTCCGGGAAGCGCTGGAGAGGGCAGGGATCGATCCCGGCGCAGTCATCGGAGTGGGGCTGACCGGTTACGGAAACGGGGCCTGCTTTACGGACGGCAGAGGGGAGGCGGTGTATCCGTGCATTGTCTCCACGGATTCGAGAGCAAGCGGTTATCTGGAACAATGGGAAAAGGACGGCACGATGCAGGCGGTCTATGAACGGACCTGGCAGAAGATATGGGACGCGCAGCCGGCGGCTTTGATTCCCTGGTTCCGGGATCACAACCCGGAGGTGCTGGAGAAAGCTTCCTACGTCCTCGATATCAAAGACTACATCCGCTGCCGCCTGACCGGCAGCATCTGCGGGGAGATTACGGCGGCTTCCTCCGGATGCCTGATGAACATCCGGACGCTGCAGTATGACCGGGAGATTTTCCGGCTGCTGGGAATCGAGAAATATTACGGCATTAATCCGCCCTGCGTGGGCAGTACGGACATCTCGGGATACATCACGAAGGAAGCGGCGGAGCTTACGGGGCTTCCGGAAGGGATTCCGGTTTCGGGAGGATATTTTGACATTGACGCGGGAGCGCTGGCCAGCGGCGTGACGGACGAGGAGACGCTGTGCCTGATCGCGGGGACCTGGTCGATCAACGAGTATATCACGAAAGATCTGGAAAGCGGATACGGGAAGTTCTCCAACACGGCCGGTTATCTTCCGGGCTGGTATGTGGTGGAGGATTCCAGTCCCACCTCCGCGGGCAATCTGGAGTGGTTTCTGCAGAACTTTCTGAAAAATGAGAAAATACAGTACGGGGACAGACTGTATGAGATCTGCAACGAGAAAGTGGAATCGGTGGCTCCGGAGGATTCAGAGCTGATCTTTGTGCCGTATGTCTACGCGTCGGCGACGAATCCGAGGGCGAAGGGGATGTTTCTGGGGCTGTCGGCTTATCACGGAACGGAACATCTGCTCAGAGCGGTCTATGAGGGGGTCGCCTTTTCGACGGCCTTCCATGTGGAGCGGCTGATCCGCGGAAGAGGGGTGAATTACAGGACCGCTCGTTTTTCAGGAGGCGCGTCGCGCTCGTCCGTGTGGACGCAGATGGTGTGCGATATCCTGCAGATTCCCGTGGAAGTGCCGAAGGCCAGTGAGCTGAGCGCCATGGGCGCAGCCATGAGCGCGGGAATCGCCTGCGGAGCGTTCCGGGATCCTCAGGAGGCCGTATCGAAAATGGTCAGAATCGACCGTCGTTATGAACCGTGCAGGGAGAAAGCAGAGATATACAGGAGAAAACTGGAGAATTATAAGAGGGCGGTCGGACTTCTCGACCGGTATTATGCGACGTAGCCGTCAGCCTGCTGACATAATTCATCCGAACGCCCGTATGCATAAAAAAAGCTGCCGCAGCGTATGCGGCAGCTTTTTAAAACGCCCGGAGGAGGAAACGTTGTTTTCAGACGCCCACGACGCCGGTCTCCGGTATGAGGGCGCCTCCGTCGATGACGATGACGGAGCCAGTGATGTAGGAGGATTCCCCGGAAGCGAGGAAAGCGACCAGGTCGCCGATTTCATCGGGCGTTCCCATCCGTTTCAGAGGGATATTCTGAGCCAGCGAATCAATGACGCGCTGCGGATTGGCCGGGTCTGTCTGCCGCGCGGTATCGTCCACCATCGGCGTGTGGATGTATCCGGGACAGATGGCGTTGACATTGATGTGCTGCGGGGCAAATTCCACAGCCAGACATTTGGTCAGGCCGATCAGTGCGGACTTGGTCGTTCCGTAGGCGGTATATCCCTCGTCGCTGACGAACTGTCCGGTCACGGAGGAAATGTTGATGATCTTTCCGTAGTTCTGCCGGACCATATGCGGCAGAACCGCCCGGCAGCAGTTCCATACGCCGAAAAGATTCACGTTGAAATGCAGATCCATAATGTCCTGGGTCATATCCAGAAAGCGGGTGAGAATGGAAACGCCGGCATTGTTTACCAGAATGTCGATTCCTCCATAGTGTCCGACTGCTTTTTGGACCGCCTCTTCGATGCCGGCTTTGTCGGTTACGTCCATCAGGACCGGGAGGACGTCGAAGCCCTCGCTCTGCAGCGCGGACGCCGTGTCGAAGACGATTTCATTTTTATCGGCCAAGACGACCCTCGCTCCGTTTCGGGCCATTGCCTTCACTGCGCCCAGTCCGTTGCCCATGGCGGCTCCGGTGACAAATGCGGTGCGGTTGCTTAATCTGCTCATAATCCTTTCTCCTTATGATAAGTGTGGAATCGGATTTCTTATATTGTTATCGGTAAGAAATCGCGTGTATTTTCATTATACTTCTGAATGCAATAAAATGCAAGAAAAAGAATGAAAATGATTATGAAAAATCTGTAAAATAACAAATTAACGAAAAAACAGAGGGATAAACAGAAAAAAATGTCGTATTAGATAAAAATATTGACGAATAATGAGGTGTGTGGTAGTATTAAATGTATCAAAAGAGAATATAAAGAATCAAAATATTTCAAAAAAAGGGAACGGAGGAACCGGAGATGGAGAAATTGATACTGGGAATTGACATTGGAACTACCTCTGTAAAGACGATTCTGATATCGTCCGCGGGGAAGATCGTCGACGAGACAACACAGGATCATGACCTGCTGTCGGCTCATCCGGGATGGGCGGAGGAGGATGCGCTCGTCTGGTGGCAGGACGCGGTCGCCACGGTGAAGAGAATGGCAGAGCGGCATCCGGAGATGATGGCATCCGTCCGGGGAATCGGCGTGAGCGGTATGGTTCCCGCCATTGTGATGCTGGATGAGAAGGGAGAGCCGGTGTGCAACACGATTCAGCAGAACGACGCCAGAGCAGTGGAGCAGATCCGGCGGGTGAAAGAAAGACTGGATCAGGCGGAGCTGTTTGGCCGGATCGGGGGCTATACCAATCAGCAGCACGTCATACCGAGGCTGCTGTGGGTGAAGGAGCAGGAACCTTCCGTATATGAGCGGACCCGCTGGGTGATGGGCTCCTATGACTATATCGTGTATCAATTGACGGGAAAGCGGTCGGTGGAATGGAACTGGGCGGTGGAGAGCGGAATGTTCGACATCCGCAGGAAAGAATGGATCACGGAGTACATGGAGCCGTTCGGCATCCGTCCGTCCCTGTTTCCGGAAGTCCATGCCTCGGACGAGATCGTCGGCACGGTGTCGGAAGCGGCGGCGGCGCTGACCGGACTCCCGGCGGGAATCCCGGTGATCGCCGGAGCCGCGGACCATGTGGCGTCCACGCTGGCGGCGGGCATCATCCATACGGGCGATCTGCTGATTAAATTCGGCGGCGCGGGGGATATTCTGTACTGTGTGGACGAGATCCGGCCCTGCGACCGGCTGTTTTTTGACTATCATATCGTTCCGGGGAAATACCTGCTGAACGGCTGTATGGCGGCCAGCGGCTCTCTCGTAAAATGGTATCTGAAAAATATTCTGGGAGAATACGACGGCGATGTGCTCAAAAGGCTGGATCAGGAGGCGGAGAAGGTGCCGGCGGCCTCGGAAGGGCTGATCATACTCCCGTATTTCGTGGGGGAGAAGACGCCGATCTTCGACCCGGAAGCAAGAGGCGTCCTGTTCGGCCTGACGCTGGCCCATCAGAGAGAGCATATCTTCCGGGCGGTTCTGGAATCCGTGATCTACGGCTTCCGCCATCATGTGGACGTGCTGAAAGAGAGCGGTTACCGGGCGGCGCATATCTATGCCACGAACGGAGGGGCCAAAAGTTCCTTCTGGTGCCAGATTGCGGCGGACGTGCTTGGCAGCACGGTCACCTCTTATCCCACGCATCCGGGTTCCGCGCTCGGCGTGGCGTTTCTGGCGGGGATGAAGACCGGAGTGTTCTCGCAGTGGGAACAGATCCGGGAATTTCTGGGCGGAGGAAAGGTGTATCATCCGAATCCGGAGAATGTAAAGATCTACGACAAATCTTACGAAATCTACCGCGGGCTGTATGAGGCTCTGAAAGGGTCCTGCCAGGCGGTTCAGAAGCTTTATAAAGAATAAAGGAGGAATCATATTATGAGTTTGGTGCTTGGAGGACAGACAGCCATCGTGACGGGAGCCGGTTCCGGTATCGGCAGAGCGATCGCGCAGAGACTGGCGCAGATGGGAGCCGGCGTCGCGGTGACCGATATGAATCTGGCGGCCGCGGAGGAGACAAAGGGACTTCTGGATACGCAGAGCGGACAGGTCCACCGGATTTACGGCCTGAACGTCATTGACAAGGAGCAGATGAAGGAAGTGTTCGCGAAGATTCATCAGGATTACGGAAGGATCGATATCCTGATCAATAACGCCGGAGTATCCTCCATGGGGCGTTATGAGGAACTGACGGAGAAGGAATGGAACGATAACATCGACATCAATCTGAAAGGGCAGTTTTTCGGAATGCAGTTGATTCTTCCGTACATGAAGGAAAAGGGCGGAAAGATCTGCAATACGGCGTCCATGGCGGCGTTAAAATGCGGAACGATGCTGGCGCATTACGCGGCATCCAAATGGGGCGTCGCGGGACTTACGAGAAATGTGGCGGTTGAGTACGCGAAGTATCACATTACCGTGAACTGCGTCTGTCCCGGTTTCGTCAAGACGAGCATGCAGTCCCGGGAGATTGTGTGGGAAGGAGAATTAAGAGGCATGACGCCTCAGGAGGTGCTGGACGATTATGTCCGCTGTACGCCTCTGGGAAGACTGTGCTATCCGGAGGATGTGGCCAAAGGAGTCGGTTTCCTCGTGTCTCCGGACGCGGATTTTATCACGGGAATTATGCTTGATATCTCCGGCGGAGCAGCGATTGTATGAGGAAAATAGCGGTAAACGGCCGGGTATTCGAGATTGCGGTGGCGGTCTTCGACAAGGACGGTCTGCTGTTTGACAGCAGGGCGTTCTGGTGCGGACTGGCACAGGCGCGTCTGGACGCCGCCCTGCGGTATCTGACGGAAGAGACCGTGCTGGAATGGCTGGCCGTCATGGACGTGCGTGCCGGAAAGGATGCGGACGGAAAGCTGCGGGTAGAAGAGGTGAAGCCGGACGGAGTGACTGCGGTCGCCTCTCCCGATGAGGAAGTGATGATCACGGCGGCGTTTCTGCTGCAGAGGCTGTACCATGACTGGCCGAAATCGAGAGAAACGGCCAGAGAGATCTTTGCGGAGGGTGACCGGCGGCTGGATCTGGAAAAGGCAATCGCCCCCAGAGCAGGATTTCCCGGTATATTCAGAAGGCTTCGGGAAGCCGGTATCCCTTACGGCATTGCCACGTCGGACGATCTTCAGCGGGCCGAAAAATCGGTCGGCATGTACGATGATTTTGGGAAACTGGATTTCGTGATTACGCCCAGGGATGTAAAAAGAAATAAGCCGGCGCCGGATATGCTGGAGCTGGTCGCGAAGCGGTACGCAGTGGAAGGAAGGCAGATTCTGATGGTGGGAGATTCCTACGTGGATATGATGATGGCCGACGCCGCGGGAGCGGTCGGAATCGGCATACCGGAATTTACGCATATGGAACGCAGGATGCGTCCGTACGCGGCCGCGCTGGCAAAGACGCTGGATGATATCGTCATTTTGAAGGAGTGAGGTGAGCGTATTGAAACCAAAACAAAAGAAAATGATAAAAACGACTCTGATCTACGCGGCGCTGGTGCTGGTGACACTGTTTTTTCTGCTGCCGCTGATCTGGATACTGCGAACTTCACTGGTGACGAAAGCCCAGGCGTACCAGATTCCGCCGGATTTTTCGGCGAAATTTACGCTGGATAATTACCGGGCGATCTTTCAGCACAGTGACTTCGGAAAATATTTCATGAACAGCGCCATCGTGTCTTTGACATCCACAGTGCTGTCCGTCTTCTTCGGCTCCATGTCTTCCTACTGGCTTTCCAGAAAACACGGGGACTCGACGAAGGAGAAACTGACGATACTGGCTACGCAGATGATTCCGCCGATCGTACTGGTGATCCCGATTTCCACGATCATAAAGACGGCCGGGCTGAACGATACGCTGATCGCGCTGGTGGTTGCGTATCTGACCTTCAATCTGCCTTACGTGATCTGGATGCTTCTGGGATTCTTTGAGGGGATACCCAAGGAGCTGGACGAGGCGGCGGAGATTGACGGCTGCAATAAGTTCCAGACCTATTTTCATGTGGTGTTTCCGCTCGTCGCTCCGGGACTGATGGCGACTGCGGTGTACAGCTTTCTGGTGGGCTGGAACGAGTTCATGTTCGCGCTGGTGCTGACGGGAAACAAGACGAGGACCATGCCGGTGGCGATCGCGAGTCTGGAGACGCAGCAGGGCATCCAGATCGCGGAACTCTGTGCGGCGACGATTGTGGCCATCCTTCCGGTGGTGCTGCTCTCGTCATTTATCAAAAAGTATTTGATTAACGGGCTGACATTCGGCTCTGTCAAATAAACATCCGGCTGTCCTGCAAATACCTGCGGGGGGAGCCGTACACTGAAAAAAGGAGGATAAAAAGGTATGAAGAACATCAAACGAGTAACGGCATTGACACTGGCAATGGTGATGGCCGGTTCTCTGCTGGCAGGCTGCGGCGGGAAAGAGGCGGAACAGCCGGCGCAGACGGCGGACGGAACAGAGGCGTCAGGCGGGGGGAAGAAGGAACTGAATATTCTGATGGAGGACGTGCCGGATACGGATTATGTCATCGATCTGCTGGACGATTTTGAGGCGGCTACCGGAATCAAAGTGAACATTGAATCGGTTACCTATTCCATTATGCACGAAAAGCTTCTGACGCAGTTGACGGCGAAGGAAAGCAATTACGACGTCCTTGTGGTGGACAACTACTGGGTCGGCGAGTTTGTGGAAGCGGGCTGGATGGAGGATCTGGGACCCTACGTCGAGAAGAGCGGCTTTGACACCTCCAATTACGTGGATACGATGTGGAACATGGTCGGCGAAGTCGACGGAACGGCTTACATGATCCCCTTCTATAACTACATGTTTTCTCTGATCTATCGGACGGACGTTTTTGAGGATCCGGAGCTTCAGGCTGCTTACAAGGCGGAATACGGAAGAGACCTGGTGATGCCCTGCGACAGTATGGAAGAGTATGTGAATATTACGAAATTCGTAACGGCGCAGTCCGGACCGAAGCTGTGCGGAACGGTCAATCAGGCGATGCGTGCGGACCCGATTGCCATGGAATTCTGCAGTTACCTGTATAGCTGCGGCGGATATTTCTACGACGATCAGGGCAATGTGACGATCAATGACGAGCATGCGCTGAAGGCGCTGGAGCTGTACTGCGATTCCGTCCAGAACGCGTCCACGGAAGGAGCGGCAGGTTTTGCGCTGGACGAGGCGTTCAACGTCTATTCTCAGGGCGGAGCGGCATCCTACATCACTCATAACTGGATGCTTCCCAAGCTGGAAGACCCGGCGCAGTCTCAGGTTGCGGGACTGTCGGGAATCGCGAATATTCCCGGCGGACACGCGCAGAACGGCGGCTGGGGCTGGGCGATTCCGAGCAACGCGACGGATAAAGACGCTTCCTGGTCCTTTATTGAATTTATCGAGTCCTTTGAGAGCTGCAAGACGCGCGCGCTGGCAGGCGGCTCTCCCACCAGAACGGACGTGTTCAACGATGAAGAAGTGATGGCAAAATATCCCACCAACGAGGTGGTGCTGGAGATCATGAACAACGCCATGATGATTCCGATTCTCGCGGACGCTCCGCAGCTTGTGGAGGTTATGGGCAGAGAACTGTCGGAGGCGGTCAACGGAGACAAGACTCCGCAGGAAGCGCTGGACATCATTGCCCAGGAGCTGGAGAAGATGAATTAAAAGAACTGACGATCAGCGGCGTGCCGCCGCTCTTGAAAAATGGAGACAGACAAGAAAAATGCTGAGCGAAAAAAGAAAAAATTTTATGATCTTTATGTTTCCATCCATACTGATATTGATGGTTACAATTGCGGGGCCGCTGCTGTATTCTTTTGTTACCAGTTTCTTTTCGACCGATCTGAAATATTCGGGACTTGGAGAGTTTGTGGGCTTTCAAAATTATATGACCGCCCTGCAGGATCGATATTTTATTGATTCCATTCTGACGACATTTCATTTCTCGATCTTCGTTGTGGCGATGGAGTTCATCATCGGGTTCGGGATCGCGCTTCTTCTGAACACGAACGTGAAAGGGAAGAATATTTTCTTTTCCATCATTATCGTCCCGATGATGATCACGCCGATTGCGGTCGGTCTGTGCTGGAGGCTTCTTCTCCACAATACGCTGGGAGTCGTGAACTGGCTCCTCGGACTGATCGGAATTACCGGGCATGCCTGGCTCGGCGACAGCGCCACGGCGCTGGGAACGGTGATGTTCATTGATATCTGGCAGCAGGTGTCCTATATGGTGCTGGTGCTGATGGCGGGGCTGGTATCGCTTCCGGCGGAACCGTACGAGGCGGCCAGAATCGACGGGGCTTCTTCCTTCCAGTGTTTCCGCTATCTTACGCTACCGATGATGGTTCCCACCTTCCTGGTGGCCATTCTTCTGAGGCTGATTACGGCCTTCAAGACGTATGACCTGATCTACGTGCTGACGAAGGGCGGTCCGGGAACCTCGACGGAAGTCATCAGTTACCACATTTACAGACAGGCGTTTACCTATCTGAAGACGGGACAGGCGTCGGCGATGTCGTTCCTCCTGGTGCTGGTGCTGCTGCCGGTCGCTTATCTGGCGATCCGGATTCTGCGCCGCAAGAGCGACTGAACGGTGATGAGGTTTCAGGGCTGTCTGAACTCTTACGACGAGAAATGTAAACTATTGTAAGATTTTGGAAATTGCACTTGAAAATAGAACCGCGATTATATATAATTGAGAAAGAAGAGATGCCTTGCTGTTTGTTGCTGTAAGGCATCTTTGCATGAACAGGGGGAAAAGATGTTAAAGATTGAACGGCTGGAACGGATTGAACAATATGTGGAAAAAAATAAATACGCGACGGTGAAAGAACTGACCGAAATTCTGAATACATCTTCCGCAACGATCCGGAGGGACATCGAGACGCTGGCGGGTCAGAAACGCATCCTGGTCACACACGGAGGCGTGGCCGCCAACGACCGGAAAGTATCCGCGGAGGCTCCCTATCTCGAAAAATCACAGAATAACGCGGAAGAGAAAATGCGGATTGCCAGGGAAGCCAGCAGATTCATCACGCCGGGAAGTACGGTGCTGATTGATTCTGGCACGACGACTCTGAATATGGTGCCGTATCTGCGGGATATCCCGGATCTGAATCTTGTCACCAACGATGTTTTTATGGCGGCGGAGCTGTCCAATGTCAGCAGCAGCAATGTGACGGTGCTGGGCGGCAGCCTGCGCCACGGATATTATTCGGTCATCGGCTATTATGCGGAAAATATGGTGTCCAATATGCGGGTCGACCTGTGCGTGATCGGTATCGACGCGGTCAGCCTCAGGAACGGACTGATGATCTCCAACCTGAACGAGGTGGGACTCAAGCGCGGCCTGATCGAAGCCTCCAATAAAGTGATTGTTGTCTGCGACCACACAAAATTTGTTACGGAATCCTTTGTGTCGGTCTGCGGGCTGGATAAGGTGGACGTGTTCATCACGGGAGAAGAGATTGATCCGGAGATCCTGAAAGAGCTGGAGAAGATGGGCAAAAATGTCCGGCTGGCGTATAAAGAGAACCGGTAGCCTTCCGGTAACATAAATAACGGCGGAAACGGCAGAGCAGGCGGGAACCATCTGGTTCCCGCCTGCCCGATTATGCGCGGAAATCTTCCCCGCCCGATTCTTTACTCGGCCGCAACGGCAAATTCCCGCCGTATCTCTTCCATAACTGCGTTCAGCGCCTTCTGTTCATCCGTCCCGTCGGCGAGAACGTCGACGGCGGATCCCTGCGGGTGGCTCAGGCGCATGAGGGAGAGCGGATCTTTGGCGTCCGCGATCTCGGTGCCCAGCATGACCATGATGACACTCTCGTACGTTTTGGCCGTTCCCGCGATTTTCGCGGCCGGTCTTGCATGGAAGAAATCTTTTGCATCCAAAGTGACGGATCCGGTGATCATAACAACTCTCCTTTTTGTTCCGCGGCAGAATGCGTTTTCATTCCCGCCGGCAATCGGCCGGCGGATGCAAAAGCGGAGTATTATTTAAAAAGCTCCGGCACCTGCTCGTAGGCTTTCGTGACCTGCTCAAGCAGCGCGCTGTCCGTGACGCCGGAAATCTCGGAGAATGCTCCGGCAGCGCCTTTGGCCGCGATCTTTTCCTGAAGCTCCGCGCTCTGCGCGTCTTCCGGGTTGTTGTAGCGGAGCGCCGCGCCGATGCCGAGAACCAGTTTGTCAACCGGCAGTCCATAGGACATGGCGGTCGTCAGCGGGCTGACCAGACGGTCGTCCGCGGAGAGTTTGCGCAGAGGCTCCCGGCCCACGCGGGTCACGTCGTCCTTCAGATAGGGGTTTTTGAACCGGTTGATGATTTTGTCGATGTATTTGTAGTGCGCTTCCTTGTCAAATCCGAATCTCTGAATCAGGCCGTCTCCGGACTGGGTCATGGCCGCTTTTACCAGATCGTAGATCTTCGGATCCGAGATCGCCTGGTCGATGGTCTTGTGTCCTGCGAGGATACCGGTGTAGGCGGTGATGCAGTGGCCGGTATTCAGGGTAAAGAGCTTTCTCTGGATGTATGCCATCAGATTGTCCGCCAGGTTCATGCCCGGGATCTCGGGGATCTCGCCTTTGAGCGATGCTTTTTCCACGTTCCATTCGCAGTATTTCTCCACGACGACGTCCACCGGATTCTCACTGCGCACCGGAGGCACGATACGGTCCACGGAGCAGTCCGCGAAGCCCACGTACTGTTCGCAGTAGGCTTTCTCGTCTTCGGAAAGGATGCCGTATACGTGTTCCTTCAACTGAGAAGTCGCGCGGATGGCGTTCTCGCAGGCGATGATGTTCATCGGCTCTTTGCTTCCGTCCGCGATGCGCTTCTGGATGCCCTTTGCGATGGTGGGGGCGATGAAGCCGAGGACTCTCAATCCTACGGCGGTGGTGAGAATGTCCGCCTTCGCGATCTCGTCGATGATCTCTTCGCCGTTGGACATGATGCCGGTGATGTTGGTGATCTCCACATCCTCAACTTCCGTGTCCATCACATGAACCGTGTATTTCTGGTCGGCCGCCAGACGGTCGATGATTACTTCGCTGACGTCCGCGAAGACCACGCGGTAACCTGCCTGTGCCAGCAGCATGCCGATGAAGCCGCGTCCGATATTTCCTGCACCGAATTGAATTGCTGTTTTCATAATAAACGCCTCTTTCCTGAATCGTGTTTCCCGGTTGCTCAGGCGCCCGGGCGGAACGGTTCCGCGCACCGCTGGCCGGTCACCGGGAAAAGGGCGGCCGGACGGAAGACCTCTGCCGTCCGGCCGCAAAACAAGTTACAAAATGTCTGAGAATGTCCTGTCTGGTCAGCGGAGGGATCAGGTGAGCCGCTTTAAGATCCACTCCACATCGTTGGTCGTCTTCATCTCTTCGAGAACGTTCTCGTCCTCGAGAACCTCGCAGATTTTCGCCAGCAGGTCCAGATGCTCGTCGCCGATGCCGGCGATACCGAAGACAAGATTGGCTTTCTCATCGCCAAACGGTACGCCTTCCGGATACTGGAAGAGGACGATACCGGTCTTCTTGACCGTTCCTTTGGCCTGGGTGGTGCCGTGAGGGATGGCAATGCCCATGCCCATGTAGGTGGTTACCAGCTTCTCGCGCTCCTGCATGGCGTCGACGTAGGAAGCGTCAACGTATCCGAGCTTGCACATCAGTTCGCAGTCT
>ERZ779627.122-NODE-122-length-21417-cov-5.355070_pt1 | contig 21417 bp, 17 predicted proteins | sample MGYA00514191_ERZ779627 | MGnify/ENA primary metagenome ERZ779627 (study PRJEB29562, sample SAMEA4376705) | mouse gut metagenome | isolation source: Cecum | study: EMG produced TPA metagenomics assembly of the A DSS colitis mouse model was used to assess the... | reverse complement strand
AAGGATGATCTGCCCGCGTCGGGCGTCCGGATAACGTGAACGTGAAAAATAACGAACATCCTTCCCTGTCACAGGCAGCAGCCATCTTTTACAGGCTCCTGGCCTTCCGGATCCGGTGCTCCAGCTTCTGTATGATCTGATACAGCCCGAACGCAATCGCGCAGAGGATAATCAGAGCCGTGATCAGATAGTTCAGTTTGAAGATCTGGCTGGCGTAGATGATCAGATATCCGAGCCCTTCCCTGGCCGCCAGAAATTCTCCGATGATCACGCCTACCAGACAGAGGCCGATATTGACTTTGAGAATGCTGATGATCGAGGGAGTGCTGGACGGAATCACCACGCACCGGAGCACCTGCAGCCGGTTCCCGCCCAGTGTGCAGATCAGCTTGATCTTCTCCTCGTCCGTCTCCCGGAAGGCCGTATACATGCTGATGATGCTGCCGAAGACCGCCACGGACATGCCGGCGACAATAATCGTCCCGGTATTGGCTCCCAGCCAGACGATCAGAAGCGGCGCCAGAGCGGATTTAGGCAGGCTGTTTAAAATCACCAGCCAGGGCTCGAGAATCTCGGAGATCGTGCCGGAAAACCACAGAACCGTAGCGGCCGCAAAACTGACCAGAATCACGAGTGCAAAGCTCAGAAGCGTCTCATACAGCGTGATGCCCGTATGACGGAAAATCGTGCAGTCCCTGCTCATATCCGCGATAGTCATGACGATGCGGCTGGGGCTGCTGAAGATAAAGGCGTCGATCCAGTGCAGATCCGCACTGATCTCCCACAGCGCCGCAAAAAGAAAGAAAAGCAGAAATCTCAGAAAAGCTACCAGCCGGTGATGCCGCCTGTGTTCCCTGATGTATTCCTCCTGCCTAAGAGAGAGCGTTTCATTGTTCATCCGTGTTCAGCTCCTTCCAGATCTCATTAAAATAATCCTTAAATTCCGGAGCCTGCCTGCGCTGCATGGGCGTCAGGCTCCGGTCCGCAAAATGAACCGGCAGAATCCGGCGGATTCTGGCGGGGCGTTTTGACAGAACAAGGATGCGGTCCGCCATGCTGACGGCCTCCGACAAATCATGCGTGATCAGAACCGCCGTCTTCTTCTCCTTTTTGATGATCTCATAGACATCGTCGCAGACCTTCAGCCTCGTCTGATAATCCAGCGCCGAGAAAGGTTCATCCAGCAGCAGAAGGCTCGGATCCAGCGCCAGCGTACGGATCAGCGCAGCTCTCTGTCTCATCCCTCCGGACAGCTCCGAAGGTCTGGCGTCTTTGAAGGCGGCCAGCCCGTAGTCCGCGAGCATCTGTTCTACGTGCGCCAGATTTTCAGGCGTCTCCTTTTTCTGTATCTCCAGTCCCAGAATGACATTGCGGTATACCGTCCGCCATTCAAACAGATGATCTTTCTGGAGCATATATCCGATCTTTGTCTGGTGTCCGGCAAGCGGTGACCGGCGGAAGCGGATGGTCCCTTTCTCCGCGGGAATCAGTCCGGAGAGAAGGGACAGCAGCGTACTCTTGCCGCAGCCGCTGGGTCCGACGACGACGAAAAATTCGCCTTCGTCCACAGAGAACGTAAGGTCAGACAGCGCCTGCGTCTCGCCTGCAAGCGTGTGGTAGGCGTAGCAGACATGGCTGACTTCCAGCAGTGGGGTCATAGACATACCTCCTTATGATACGCAAAAGGACTCCCGCCTGTCAAAAGCAGAAGTCCCGGTTTCTGATATTAAGATATGGATTTGCCGCAAATGTGTGTCCTGCGGCTACCGCACCGCCTTTTGAATCGCCTGCGCCATCACTTCCGCCGCCAGCGTTCCCGCCACATTCAGATCCGCTTCCGCCCCGCCGAGGGACGCCGCGTAGATCGTATCGCCGTCCGCCATCGTCCCTACCGGACGGATACAGCGGGCATAGGCATTCCTGGTCATGGAAGCGATCTTGTTCATCTCCGCTTTGGAAAAGTTTCCGTTCGTCACCACCGCGCCGATGGTCGTGTTGCCGCCAAACAGATCCGTCCTCTGACTGAGCCGGTACAGCTCCCGGCAGGTATCGGAGAAACCCTGTCCGTCCGCCGAGCGCAGTCCGGCAATCTTCTCTCCGCTGTCCGGATCGTAGATATCGCCCAGCGCGTTGACGACCACCACGGCCGCCATCTGAAGCTTTCCCAGCGATACCGCGTGAATGCCGATTCCGGATTTCGTCGAGCGCTCCATCCCGCAGAGCTTTCCCACCGCAGCGCCGGTCCCGCCGCCCACACTTCCCTGCGCCGGACGGTTCCGCTCGGCGTCGACGCAGGCCGCGTAGCCCATCTCTGCATCCGGACGGATGTCCGCCCGGCCGCATCCAAGATCGTAGATGCAGGACTGACACACAAGCGGCACCTTCGCGTAACCCGTATCATAGCCGATTCCGTGTTCTTCCAGATAACGCATGACGCCGTCTCCCGCCGCCAGCCCGAACGCCGAACCGCCGGACAGTACGACGGCGTTCACCGGATTATCCGCCGTAACCGGGGACGTAAGCGGCGTCTCCCTCGACGCCGGTCCGCCCCCGCTGATATCCGCGCCGACTCTGGCGCCCTTATCAAACAGAAGGACCGTGACTCCGGTCTTCGCCTCCTCATCCTGCGCATTTCCGATCCGCAGTCCCTGAATCTCTGTGATATCAATCTCTCTCACCGCTTCCATCTTCCGCTCCTCTTCTTTCTGTCAGACTGTCTTCCTGTTGCGATTCACGCACGCTTTCCCTGCCCGGCGCGGCCTTCTGCCGCTTTTCACACCCGCACCACCCGGACATCCGGATGCGTGGGCGAAAAACAGCGGTTTATCACGCGGCCTTCAGCGCCGCTCCCAGCGCCCGCGACACCGCGCCCGCGATCACAAAACAGACCGCTGCCTCGATCAGCCCCTGAACGCCCACAAAGGCCACCGCAAAGGTAAAGGGGTTCGACACGCCCAGCGCCTGCACAAATCCCTGAATGTACTCGGTGCGATAGAAAATCAGCACCATCGCGCTCATGAAAAACAGCGTGTTCAGAAGCGGGCACGCAAGACTGGCCGCAAGGTAGGCGCTGTTTTTGGAAATCTTCCGGATTCCCCGAAAGACCAGGCCGCAGAGCAGTCCCTCCAGCACTCTGGGCACGATGCAGGTAAAAGCGGTTCCCAGCGGATTGATGCCGAGCAGCATCGAGCCGAAAGTGCCGCCCATAAAGCACTGAATCAGACTGGTGACGCCGAAGACCAGGCCGCAGACCGCGCCCCCTCCGGGGCCGAGAATGATCGCGCCCACCGCCACCGGTACGGTCAGAAACGTGATCGAAAGTCCGGGGGTGCGGAAATACCCAAGAGGCGTGAAGGCCATGATAAAGATAATGGCGGCCATCAGCGCCAGTTCCACCAGATAACGCGTACGGTTTGTTTTGTTGTTGTTCATCTTTTCTCCTTTTTTGGCTGATAAAACGGCGCGCGAACGCGTCCCCTGTCTTTCAGCACTTCTTATTTTCGGGGAAATTTTTTCAGAAACGGGATTCGTAAGAACAGCAGAGCAAAGCCGCGGACCGGCGGAATCCGGCCCGGAAAGATTTCTTTCAGCAGAAGATTCCGGCGGAATTTCCTGCTGGTGAATGAAGGTTGCCGCCTTTGACGGTCAGCACGTTTCCTGTTTGTTTCATTCATCACACTGCAGCGGCCGGACAAAACCGCGGATTGAAAACCGCTGCCCGGACGCGGGCAGCTTCTCTCTCCGCTTCGCGGCAGACCGGCGGCTGCAGTTGTGTAAAAAATCGGCGATGCGTTTTCTCACGGAATAACGTTCCCATACCAATATACCACAAACACACAAAATGACAAGCAAAAATTCGCTTGACAGCCCGGTCTTCCTGTGCTATCCTTTATTTAGATATTTAGAAAAACATCTAAATAAAAACGGATTTTCACAGAAAAACGGGGGCTTTTCAGCGGAAAGGAGTGATCTCCATGGGTTTTCAGGACAGTTTCAAGGCGTTATCGGACCCTACCAGAAGAGAGATTCTGAATCTTCTGCGGGCCGGTCCTCTGGCGGCGGGCGCCATTCTGGAACATTTTCCCATCACCGGGGCCTCTCTCTCCCATCATCTGTCCATATTAAAGCACGCCGGACTGATCGACGACGAGAAAAAGGGGAAATATATCTATTATACACTGAACACAACGGTACTGGACGACATCCTGAACTGGATGCTGTCCCTGAAAGGAATGGAAAAAGGAGAAACCGATCATGAAAAATCCTAAGATGCGTATCCTCACCTATCTGCTGGCTGCCGCCGGTCTTCTGCTGGCCGCCGTCCTCTACCCCCGGCTCCCGGAGCAGATTCCCACCAACTGGAATCTGGACGGAAGCGTCACCTACGGCGGCCGGTATACGATCTTTCTCACCTCGGGCACGGGGCTTGTGCTGGCCGTCCTCTTCGACGTCCTCCCGAAGATCGACCCGCGCCGGGAAAATTATCAGAAATTCAGCAGCTATTACGACCTCTTCTGCGTCCTGATGGAAGTTTTTCTGCTGGTGATGAACGGAATCATCCTCACGGAGACCTTCCGCCCGGGGACCCTCTCCGTTCCCATGACGGTCATGCTGGGAACCGGATTTTTATTCCTCTTTATTGGAAACGCGATGCCGAAATTCCGCAGCAACTTTTATATGGGCATCAAGACGCCCTGGACGATCTCCAGCGAGGAAGTCTGGCGCAAGGCACACCGCCTGGGAGGCAAATGTTTCTTTGCCGCGGGGCTGGTCTCCATTCTCATCGCCTTCCTTCCTCTGGACAGTACCGTCCTCTTCGGGCTGTACACGGCTTTCCTTCTCATCTCCTGCCTGGCGCCGGCCGTCCTCTCTTATTTCTGGTGGCGGCAGGAGCAGGATCGTTCCTGAGTCTGACGGACGCTCCGCATCCGCCTGCCGACCTGTTTCATCCGGATGCCCGTGTGCATAAGCGGCGTACGTCCTCCCGGCCGTTTGGAAGGCCGAAAGCGCGTACGCCGCTTTTTCTGTCATACATTTTCTATCACTCTTCTTTGCCGGCAAACCGCTCCCTGATCCGCGGAAGCATCTCTCTCGTAATCGGAATTGAGGAACCCATCGGATTGACCATATAGGCCTTCGCATCCTTCACCCAGAATTTCTCCAGTTCCTGAAACGGCACCTGAATCGGGCGCAGTCCCTTCTTGCCCTGCACATATTTCTGAAATTCCCAGATATCCGTAAACACGGGGAAGAAGCGGTCCCCGTTCTGATGTTTCAGATAAGGCAGCCGACACTCTTTCAGATTGATCTTCTGCTCCTTCTCCTGTCCTTCCGGCGGCAGAACCGCCAGCAGCAACTTCGCCTTCACCAGATTGGAGGAAAACTCCTCATCCAGCGCCTGAAGCTGCTTCATATCCACATATTCCTTCTTCCGGCGGGCTTCCTGCATCAGATACAGGCCGGTCAACTGCAGGGTCGGCTGATACATGCCGCTTCCCATCGCCTTTTTCTCAAATTCTTCCGGGAGAAGCGCGGACAGTTCCAGACTCTTCGCCTTCTTTCCCGCCGGTTGATAAAGAACCGCGTTGACTCCGATGAACGGCAGCGTCCCCAGATACTGGCGGACCTGATTGAGATACAGTTTTTTCTTCTCCCCGTCCGGACGGTCCGCCTGCGCGGGAACCGTCACTTCCACGGTGCGAAATTCCCGCGGCTGTACCCGGATCCCCTGTTCTTCCAGTTCATCCGCCGCCTCCTCGGCTTCTTCCTTCTTCGCATAGAGACGGACCTGATCGTTATAATTCTCCTGCTCGCACTCCACATAAGACATATTGGTCAGGGGGGAGTAGAGCGCCCAGGCCTCTTTCAGATTCCTCACTTCGGCCAGCAGCGGTTCTTTTGACAGCTCGTCCCCCTCATCCCTGCTGCTTCCCGGATAAGCGTTCGCTATCTTTGCCTCCATTGATATGTTCCTCCTTAAAATCCTGCACCCGATCGGACGAACGCCGTTTTATTCGTTATAGACCAGCGCCATCAGTACCAGTTCTTCGTCCGAGTCGTTTTCAAAGCCGTGGCTCTGTCCGCACTCGATCAGACAGACGTCGTCCGGCCCCACCGGAATGCGTTTTTTCTCATGATCAATAAAGGTGCCGTGCCCGGAGAGCACGTAATACGGCTCCGTCTCCCCGATATGTTCATGATATCCGATGCTGCTGTGCGGCTCCATCCGCACAAGCGCATACAGCCTCCCGTGCCCGTTCAGTTCCTCCGGCTTCAGGATGTGATGCATCGTCAGTTTTCCGCTGCCTCCCCGAAGCCCCTCTACCACTTTGATTTCTGCTTTTCGTACCATAATTCTCTCCCTTTCCCGGTCCGCTCCGCCTCCCGTAACGACCTTTCTGATGAAAATCATTATACACACGAATCATGGCGACGTCAATCAATAGATCCGGTGCCGGGACGCGGCCGGGAAAACAGAGGAACTGTTTACACCCACGCCACCCGGACGCCTGATACGGGCAGATCATCCTTCAAGACCCCGCTCGCGCTTAATGAAGGGACGCAGCGGTACTAAGGCGCGTGAAAGACCGCGCCTAAGGACCGGCGCCCTTCAATGGGTCTTTCAGGAAGATCTGCCCGCATCAGGCTGAAAACCGATGCAGGCATAAAAAGAAATCATTCCACCATATATACACCTCAAATACTCAATACAAGTGATCGCAACAGATAAGAGCGGCCAGCCCCTCTGCTATCTCGCATGCCGCAGAATCCACTCGCCCCAGTCCGAGTAATATTTTCCGAGTACGTGCGCATTGTCCACCGTATATTCTTCCGACAGGTTTCCATCTTCGTCGTCAAACAGTTCATTCACATCCAGATAGAACCGCGTCCGGTTGTCCGCCATCTGTTCCACCGCCCGGTTAAAGCGGTCGATGTTCTCATTGGTATAGATCGGCGAGGACTCCGATTTCTTCGCTGTGATGTGGAGATTGGCCTGGAGAAACAGCTTTGCCTCCGGCTGCGCTTCCTCGAGCCTGCGCGTCAGTTCTTCATATCTGGCCGCCGTCCGCTCAAAATCATATCCCAGCTCATTGATTCCCAGCATCAGATAAATCTTGCCGAACTGCCGTTCCGACAGGATCGCCTCCAGCGTCTTCTTCTCCCCGGACTCGGTGTCAAACTCTTTCTCAAAGATTTTATAGACGTTCATTCCGGAATCGGCAACGACCTGCGCCTTCCCCAGATCCCCGTATTCAGAAAGCCCTACCGTACGGGAATCGCCGATAAACAGCGCGTCGTCAAAGTAGGAGAGGTCCGCTTCATACATAGGCGGTTCCTCCGCGCTGTCCGCCTCCTCTGCCGGCGGCTGCAGCTCCTCAGGCGCTTCCTCCCGGAACTCTGTTTCGTCCGCCTGCAGACGTTCCCCTTCTTCCTCATCGCCGTCCGAATGATCCGATACCGCATAGACCTCGTCAATCGCACCGGGCAGACAAAACGCGATCCCCTGCTCCCCTTTCTGAATCACACCGGCCCCCCACGCACAGGCAACGATCAAAAAGCTTGCCGCCAACAGCAGCGTATAGGAATATTCTCTTTTCTTCCTGTTTCTCTTCTCCATTCTGTTTCCTCTGAATCTATTTTTCTTATGTAAATGTTTTAAAACTGATAGTACAAAAACGGATCGTCCAGTCCCAGATACATGCAGTAGACGCACGCCCAGAACAGAAAGACCAGCGTCAGCGTTACCGGCAGCGTCGCTTTCCAGGCCCGGTACAGCTTCCCCGGCGCCCCGGTGCAGCAGAGGAAGGCGGTCGCCATCGGCCAGAAATACGCGCCTGCGTATTTTGCGAAATCTCCCCGATAGACCGTCCCGCCGGCCCGGGCAAAGAACGGAAACAGCCGTCCCAGATAGACCGCAAACTGCGAAAGATCCGTCACCGCGAACAAAAGCCAGGACAGGGGAATGACCAGCAGCATGTACAGATGCCCCAGCGCAGGGTACCTCTCCAGCCGTTCTTTCAGCCCCCGCCTTTCCGCGGCCAGAAGCACAAACAGGGACAGCCCCCAGAGCACAAAATTCCAGTTGGCTCCGTGCCAGAGCCCGGTCAGCATCCACACGACGAACAGATTGCGGTACAGATGGCTCCGGTTGCCCCCAGCGGTATGTAGACATATTCGCGGAACCATCCTCCCAGCGTCATATGCCAGCGCCGCCAGAACTCCGTCATGGAACGGGACAGATACGGATTCTGAAAATTATCCGGGAAGTCAAAGCCCATAATCCTGCCCAGTCCCTTCGCCATCAGCGAATAGCCGTAAAAGTCAAAATAGATCTGGAACGTGTAGGCGGCAATCCCCAGCCAGGCGAGCGGGCAGGAGATGCTCTCATAGCCGATGGAATTGACCTGGGTCCACAGATTGCCCACCCGGTTGGCAATCAGCACCTTCAGCGCCAGTCCCACGGTAAACTCCCGCAGTCCGTCCTCCAGATTCCGGAACGAATGCGTGCGGCTCTTCATCCGGCTCTGCACCTGACTGTAGGTCACGATCGGCCCGGCGATCAACTGCGGAAACATGCACAGGTATGTCCCCAGCGTCAGAAGCGACCGTTCCGCCGGCACCTTCCCGCGGTATACGTCAATCAGATAGGAACTGATCTGAAAGGTGTAGAAACTGATACCGATCGGCAATACCAGATGCACGCCGGGCAGTCCGGCTTTGAACCCCGCTGCGTGCAGCAGCAGATTCATATTCCGGATCACGAAATCCAGATATTTGAACACGAACAGGCTGCCTGCGTTCCACAGCATCCCGGCTGCCAGACAGAGGATCCTTCCCCGCTTTCTCCTGCACCCAAGCATACAGAGCGCCGCCGTGTAATTGACCGCCACCGACAAAAGCATCAGGACGACATAAAAAGGATGCTCTCTGACTCCATAATAATAGAAAATCAGGCTGGCGGCAAAAATCACCGCGTTTTTCCAGGATACGGGAACCAGAAAATAGACCAGCAGAAATGCGGGCAGAAAATAAAACAGAAACGTAAAACTGCTGAAAACCATGGAACGATACCCTCTTTGTCACCTTCATCATTGTACTGCAATTATAAAATCCCCCTGCATCCAAAAAGCATCATATCTGTTAATAAAATATGACATTTTATTTCATTTCTATTGTTTTTATTTTACATCTTTTTGTCTTCTTTTGCAGCAGTTTGAACCGGCATTCTGCCCGCGGGCCGAAAAACCGGCCCCCAGGGACCGGTTTTTCTGTCTGTTATCCTTTTCTTTTTCTGCAGGAAGGAGCTTTGTCCGTCCCTTTTTGTCCTCTGCTCTTTCTGCGCTGGTACTCCTGCGCCATCAGGAAGATCACAACGCCCGCCGCAATCCCCGCGGCCGCCAGAGCGGCCAGAAGGATGCGGTCGGCGAGAGCGGAATCTTTCGCCGTCTCCCGGTCCTTCCGTTTCGGATTCAGAGAACTGCCCGTCTCCTGGGGCTCTCCCGGATCCGTTTCCCCGGAGCGCGTACCGTCCTCCGTCTCCGTCTCTTCCGCGTCCTCTCCATACGGCTGATCCGCACTGCCGGAAGGCGCGGCGGCCGCCGCCTGGCCGCTGCCGGCGCGGAGACGAAAGTCGTCTCTTACCCGGGACGGACTCTGCGCAAAAGCGGCTCCGCCGCCGGCATCCGCCGCCCCGCCGGCCGCCGGTTCCTCATCCCTGCGGTCGGAACCGGAGCCGGAACCGGAACTTTGCTCTTCTTTCTTCGTGCCGGCAGCGTTCTCCTTTTTCTCTCCGAGCTCCACTTTCTGAACCGGAGAAGCGTTCACCTCGCCGACCTTATACAGATCATACGCACGGTTGACAAGCTGAAGACTGTCCGTCTTCACGCCCACCGTTACGACTGCCGTCTTACCGCGCGCGTCCAGCGCGACTTTCCCCAGACAGACTTCCCCGCCTTCCAGGAGATTCTGCTTCTGGTTTCCGGAGAGATAGAGCGTCAGCCTGCCGGTCCCCCTGTCGTAGCGGTACTCTTTCACGCTTCCCTCAATCCCGCGGTCAAACGAAAAGGAGACGTCCGTGTCCGCGTTTCCTTTCGTCACCTTGACCTCCAGCGCAAGCTGCAGCGACACGGCTTCCTCCTGCGGAGCGTTCAGCGTCACCTCGACCTGGTTCTCCTCCGTCTTCAGGATGACATCCGGGGCGGAAGCTTCCGCCCGGAGTCCCCGGAACAAAAGACAGAGCATGATCAATCCTGTTTTCCAAATCAGCTTCTTCATCCCGTCTTCTCCCCCAGTCCTTACTCAAAGGTCACCGACGAAAGCCGGTCCGGAACCTTTACAAACACCGTATCGCTGACCAGCCTCTGGCCCTCGTTCGTCAGCGCATTGTCCACCCGGTACAACTCCGCCCGCACCCGCTCGGGAAGCGAAGCTTCCTTCACGGACTCCGCCGGTTCAAACCAGTAGATCCAGATTCCCTCGGAGACATTTCCGAGCATCGCCTCTTCGTCCTTGAGCGGAGGCGCGAGGATGATCTGATGCGCGCTCAGCGTTCCCTCGCTGTCCGTCCCGCCGACAATCCCGCCTTTTTCATCGTAGAGCACGACAACGTTGTAAGCCGGATTTCCCTTATAGGTGCCGGTGAACACAATCGAATCTTTCGGGATCACATGGTTCCCGTCTTCCCCGGCATAGGCATAATCCGCCGACAGTCTCCCGATCCCCTGCGGGGAAAACTCCACGTTGTCGCCGGAGGGACCGTACAGGTCGAGTTCCGTGACCGAGATCTCTTTTCCCTTCTGTCCGACAGCCGTCAGCTTCACATACGCCGCGTCATATGTACAGATTCTGTGATTTTCATCCGTAAAATGGATGCGTGCGCTCTGATCTCCGAGCACAAACGTGCCTTCCTGCACCGCCTCGAACGTCTCCCCGTCTCTGCTGATCTCGATCCGGAAAGCCCCGGCGGGCGTATCCTTGTCGCAGGTATAGTTCAGAGCCGATACTTCCTTCATGCAGTTGAACGCCAGAAGAATATACGGATCCTCTCCCGACGCCGTTCCCGTATAGGTCGTGGAGTAATCTCCGTCGACGGCTCTGCCGATCGCGGACTGCGCCGTCTTCTCGCACGGCAGCTCCTCCGTAGCGTCCGGTATCACATCGTCTTTGGACACCATATTGGTCGTCACGGTCCATCCGTCCTTGTCGATTCTCCCGCTGCCGCGCACCTTCACCGGAACGGCCCGGTACGCTTCCGAACGGTTCATCCACTTGTCAACGGCCCTGATCTCATACGTCACCACATGATTCGCCGCATACGCCGCCTGATCGGTGAAGGAGGTATCCCGCGTAAAGCCGGCGACTTCCCGTCTCTCCTCGCCCCATTCCGTGAAGATGCGCGTGATTTCATAGCCCTGCAGCATCTCCGGGGCCGCCGAAGGCGTTATGGTCAGCGTCACTCTGCCGGTGTTGTCCGCCGACGCTTCCGCGGAAGCCACCGCCGCCTTTCCGGCCACGCCCTGCTGATACCCGTGCGTCATCTCATAGACCCGCGCCGCGTCGTCCACATAGAAGACCGCACGCTCTTCTCTCTCAAACTGTCCCATATAGGAACGGGTCACGCTGTCCGGCACCATTCCCCATCCGGCGAAAAATTCGCTCAGATCGCGCCCGGCCGCCGCGCTGGCCAGCCGCATAAGATTCTGATCCCGGCCGCCCGACAGTTCCAGCTTCACTCCCCCGGGAGCGGGCGCCGAAGACGTGTCGCGGGCATACCGGTCCACCCGGGCGAAGAAAAGGCCGTCCTGAATCTCCTGCCAGGTACCGTAGGTTTTATAGTTATAGCCTCTGTCATAGGCCAGATGGAGCTGCCAGTACATTCCAAGCTGAGTGAATACATTGCCGGCATACCCCGTCGTCCCCGAGGTCACTTTCTTAAATACTTCCGGATACTGGAAACGCACGCTCTCGTTGGTATCCTTTGCCTGCGCCAGCACGGAGAAATAATTGTTGGTCACCTCCGCGTGGGCATAAGCCGACTGGTTGATCTGATGCCCGATCTCGTGAGCGATGCCCCAGCCGAAATATCTGCCGCTCTCGTATCTGCCCTTGTCGTCCGACCGGACCGGAACCCCGCCCGTCAGACCGGGCACGGAGCCCCACTCGATGCCGATGTGGTCCCCCGCCGCGTACATAAACGCGCCGGCAAACATTCTCATATACCGGATGTTCAGATACTGGCACGGAAGATGATTCTTCTCCCGGATTCCGTCCGGCGTATCCGCGGCAAAGGAATCCGTCAGCCCTTTATGCTGATAGAACAGAAGCATCATCTCATCCATCGCCTCGAGCGAATCCGCCAGTTTCCCGGCGCCGCCTTCCCCGAGGCCGGCCAGCACCTGGCTCGCCGGAACGGAGAGCATCATATAATCCGTCACGATATCCGTCGCATTCAGGATACAGGTCCTGTCGCTGTACGCGTATCCTTTGACCTCCTCTTCCTCCCCGGACGCATGATTCCGGCTGTGGCTGTCGGAAAGTCCCTTCACGTAGTCGCCGAGTTCCTGCACATAAGCCCGGATCCGCTCTGTCCGTTCCGACGCGTCCGCACGGTATACGTTCAGAACCGGAAACGCGGTTCCGCCGCTGACCCGGACGGCGTAGCGGTCCTTGGAATCGCCGCCTGTATACTGCACATAGAGCGGACCGCCCTTCTCCACGTCCGTGCTGGAGAGCCTGGGAACCGTGATCTCATTTCTCCCCACCTTCAGAAGCACTTTCTGCGACAGTCCGCCCGACTCCGCGTACTGCTGGGTAAATACCAGCTCGAGCTTCGTCTTCTCGCCGGATTTCATACCCGGATTGCCCACATAGACGACGAGCTGCTCTCCCGCGGCCGCGCTGACGCCCAGCGGCTGGCGGGCCACCAGTCCGCCCACGGCGATTCCTCTGTCCTTCTGGGCGGTAATCTCCGGATTCACCTCGACGACTCCTCCCAGCCCCTCGGTGGCCAGAAGCGCCTTTGCCGCGTCCAGCTCCTCCTGCAGCGCGTTTCGTTCCGGATGATATTCCCCGCTGGCCGGATCGGGACGGTCAAGACGCGCCTGCAGCCCGTCGATCACGGCCTGATCCACCCCGTCTCTCAGCGTCAGGAACAGATCGTCCGCGAACAGATCCAGAATCTCCCGCTCCAGGCTGTCGTATTCGTGAATGCGGATCTCGGAAACCGCCACTTTATAATAGCCATACCTCTGTCCGACTCCGATCTGCAGCCTGGACGTTTTCACCGGCTCTTTCCATTTGATCAGATAGTAATTGCGCCCTCCGCTCCGCTTTCTTGAGATGGAGGCGTCCTTCACGATCTGCCATTTCCCGTTCCCGTCCTGATACCGGATATGGGCATAGGCAAAATCTCCCACGTCCATAGGCTGGGCGAGCGTAATCATGCCGATCTCAAAAGCCTGATCCAGTTCCACGGTCACGCCTTTGCCGTCGCCCGGATACGCCCCGCCGTAATCCCAGTCCTGACGGTCTATGTACGAATTGTAATTATTGTCAAACGCCCCCAGCGCGCTGTTCTCCTCGCGGTCCAGAGGACTGTCCACCATGGCGACATTCCCGCCGCCGATCACCGCGGACGCGATATGGGCGCTCAGCTTTCCCTCGCCTTTGGAGGTATTGATCAGCTTGTATTCCGGCAGCTTCGCGGGAATGAGGCCGCTGATCGTCTTATCCGACGCGGTCAGGGAAGCCGGGCCTTCCCCGAGCTCGTTGGTCCCCGTCACATAGACCTGATAGCGTGTGCTGTCCTTCAGCCCCGTGATCTGGTGATACGTACCCTCGATACCGGCGATTTTCTCGTACTTCTCCGTTCCGTCTTCCTTATAATACAGATTGTAGCTGTCCGTATCTTCCATCTTCTTCCAGCGGACATCCAGACTCCGGTATCCGCCCGTCACTTTCACCGCGTCCGGAGCCGGCGGCTTGCCGTTCGGTTTGGGAACGGCCGGCACCGACTCGGAATACCCGCTCTTCCACTCTCCGTTCAGCGACTGCACGCGGACCTCATACAGGACGTTGTTCCGCAGCTTGTCCCCCAGAAACTGCTGGATGGACATACTGGCGGAACTCGTCCTGCGATAATCGGTTTTGCCCTCGCTGACAATCTGCAGCTCATACGCCGTCACGTTGTTCTGCACATCCCACGATACGGTAAACGCCTTGCTGCTGGCCTTTACGGCCACATTTTTGGGAACATTCATCTCCGCTTCCGGGATCCGGCTCTCCATGTCATTGACAAATTCCACGCTGGAGATCTCCGCCAGATTATCCGCGTTTCCGGTCTTCGTGATGCGGATCGTCACCTTCTTGACCGCAATCTGCCCTTTGAGATCAATGCGCACAGAGCCGTCCTTCCCCGGGACGATATCAAAACGCTCTTCCTTCGCGGCCGCCGGAGACAGGAACGCGCCGCTTCGGATCGAGGCGGCGGCAACGCCTCCGTCCGCCGTCTCAATGACCACAACCCCTTCCGTGACCGCGTATTCTTTCTTCTGCGGAGCGCCGATCCGGATCTCTTCCATCACCGGCGCTTTCTGATATCTGCTGAAATCAAATTCCAGCTCCGCGGCTCCTCCCGACGGCGCGAGAATCAGGCCGCTCTCTCCCCGGAGAAACTGCTCCTGCGTCCCGGAGCGGATGCTGCCCGAAGACACCTGAAAACCGGCGGCTTCCAGAGGTATCCCCAGTTCCGGCGTCGCCCGGACGCTGTTCCCCATCGTTCGGGTCAGATAATTCAGATCTCTCAGATCAAGGACTCCGTCTCCGTACAGATCGCAGTCCTCGCGGTACTGCCCGGCGTCAATGGCGTTCACCAGCAGTTCGGTATCCCCGCCGTCCAGTTTCCCGTCCCCGTTCAGATCGCCTCTGGCCAGCAGTCCCGGACGCGCGGCGTCCGTACCGACCGCCGCCTCTCCGGTATAGAGCTGGATCCGGTATGCCAGACCGTCCACCGCAAGGGACTGGGTGTAGGCGACATATCCGCCGCCGGATACCCGCAGTTCATAAGCGCCGGCTTCCAGCCCCGAAAAACGGGCCGACGCCTGCGGCGCGCGGAGCGTCCCTTCCGCCGCCGGCTCAAGAACCGCCTTCTTATTCTCAGAACCGCTCACAGCGCCTCTAAGCTCCACCTGAAATTCCTGCGGCTTCTCCACGGGCACTCCCGCAGTGATCAGAACCTCAACGGTTCCCGCCATCACGTCCGCACCGCCCGCCGGCTGTTTTGTCTCCGGCCGGGCCGGAGAAACGTCCTGCTCCTGCGCCTCCCCGGATGTTCTCTCCTCCGGGACACGATCCTGCGACACCGCCGGCGCCGACGGTTTCACACGTTCCTGCACTCCCCGGGCATATGCCGTCTCTCCCCCGGAGACAATCAGAACGACCGAAGCAAGAATCCCTGCCAAAAATCTGGTTGTCTGTCTTCTCATATGTCTCTTCTCCTGATGCTGCTTTCTTCCAAAAAATTTTTTGTGAGCGCTTCTATTTTATTATAAACCCGGAAGATATGCAATTACTTTCTTCAGCCCCCGGTGCAGGCGCGCGCCGTCTCTTCGGCAGTCGCGCGTTCGCGGAGCAGCTCCGTCATCTTCCGCAGTCCCGGCACCTTTCCCCGCAGAATCATGCCGCACAGCCGGTTCTCCAGAAAATAAAATTTCCTGCTGCTTCCCTTCTCCTTGTCCTCCAGCTCCATCGTCTGATACGAAAATTCCGGATGCTTCCCGTTGTCCCCGGCCGCGAACAGCGCCGTATCCATGCCGTGGAACGTAAGCGCCGGCTCCGACGGCGTATAGACTTTCCCGTCTCCCGCCGCGTTGGCCCCGGCGGTCTTTCCCTGTTCCATGGCTTCGGACCAGAGCGCGTGATTGACCCCCTCGTATTCCGCGCAGTCTCCGCAGGCGTAGATATCCTGCAGGTTCGTCTCCATCCGTTCGTTCACCACGACCCCGTTCTTCGTCTCCAGCCCGGCCTCGCGGGCAGGACCCGTGACCGCGCGCACCCCCGCGGACACAATCACCAGATCCGCCGGCAGGGATTCCCCTCCTTCCAGCGTCACCCCCGTCACATGCTCCTTCCCGCCGGTCTCGGCCGTAACCCCGTCGATGGAGGCGATGCGAACTCCCGTTCGGATACGGACCCCTTTTTTCTCCGCCGTCTGCTTCAGCCACTCTCCGGCCTCCTCATCCAGTTGACGCCCCATCAGCACCGGCAGCATCTCCAGAACCGTGACCGACAGCCCCGCCTTGCGAAGCTCCCACGCCGCCTCCAGCCCGAGCACGCCGCCTCCGATCACCACCGCGCATCCGGCCCCCTTCATCAGTTCCTCCAGCCGCTCCACATCGGACAGCCTCCGGATGACGGTCACTTCCGGAAAACCGCTGCCCGGAATCGGCGGCACGAAGCATTCGCTTCCCAGCGCATAGATCAGCCGGTCATACGGATACCGGCTTCCGCCGGACAGCTCCACCTCCTTCCTGACCGGGTCGATGCGAAGCACCTCCTTCCCCGTCAGCGTCTGAATACGCTGTTCCTCGTACCAGGACGGATCCTTGATCCGGATCCGCTCCTGCGTCAGCCCGGACGCGATCCCCTTCGTCAGCATCGGACGGTGATAAGGAAGATACGGCTCATTGGAAATCATCCGAATTTCCCCGGTATGATCCCGCGCGCGGATCTCCCGGGCCGCGTAATACCCCGCCGCGCCGTTTCCCAGAATCAGATAACGGTTCCGCGTATCCCTCCTGTATTCGCCCTTCTGCGCCTCTGCCGAAACGTCATGTCCCCTTTTCTGATCGTCCTGTAATTGCACCTCTCTCATGGAAGGCCTCCTTCACTGTCACATTTTTCATCTTATTATGCGCCGAACGGGCCGTCCTCATTCCCGGACGCCGGACTTTTTCCGTCTTCTTCCAAAAATGTCCGCACAGCGTCCCGCTTCCGCGCGCAGACAGAAAGCGGGCAGTCCTGCCGCAGTCCCGGACGGCGCTGCTCTCCTGCTTTCATACATAAACGCACAGAAAACGGGCCCTGCATCCTCCGTCTCCTCGGAACCTTCACGTTCCGCTCAGACAGAGACTGCAGGACCCGCGTCCTTCAGCTTCCGTATTCCTTCACTTTCCGCCCTGCCGCGCCGGAATCAGACGCCCGCCTCCTCCAGAACCGCGGCGATCTTCTTCTCCCCTTCCGCAAACTGCGACAGATACGCTTTCTTTACGCCGTCATTGCGCTTCGCGGCGCCCGATTTCGCCCGGTTTTTGTCCGCGGCAAAGCCGCCTGCAAAGCCAAGGCCGAAGCCCAAGACGCCGGAGAGGACTCCCCCGACGAAGAGGTAGCCGGCCGCGCCGACCACAATTCCGCCGACCAGCGCGCGCGTCGGCGCCTGCCTCTGTCCTCCCGTCTCCACGGGCGTGAGCGAAAGCCCCGCCAGAGCCGCTTCCATCTTCTCCTTGAGCGCCTCGTCGTTAAGACCGTTCAGCCACCGACCTTCCGGCTGCATCTGGCTGGACCAGCGCTGCATCTTGCTTTTATAGACCCGGTTCAGCTCCGTGTAATCCGGTCTGCCGCCGTTTTTCATCTGAAAGTTCAGAAGTTCCACCATCTCTTCCTTCAGTTTGTTCCACTGCGTCGCAAATATCTCCTGATTTGTCATCCGATCTCCTTCCCGGTCTCTCAGCCCTCAATCTCTTTGATGGAATCCGCCGCCGATTTCAGGCCGAACATCACTGCCAGCAGGCCGTCCCCGTAGCGTTTGAACATATTGTAGGGAATATAGATCGTATTCTGGACCACTTTCTCGGACGGCATGCACTCGTCGCAGTCTACGGCGCATTTATACCGGACCTCTCCGTCTCTGTAATCCATCTCAAAATTCCCCAGCTTCAGGCCGTAATTGGCGCGGGTCAGAAACTCCGCCACCGCCGGGCGCTGCTCTTCGTCCGCGTTCAGATTGATGATCGCATACGTATCAAAATCCGACTCATAGACGGTGAAGACATACCGCAGCTTCTGCAGCTTTCCGGAAATGCTGACATTGGTGCGGATGACTCCGGTATCCTTGTCATAATCGTAGTGAAAATCTTCCTTCTCCAGATAAGAGATAATCAGGTTGGCGATCTGTTTTGAATATGCCATAATCGTTACACTCCTTTTTATATAATCTTATGTTTACGTGATCCGTATTTTGCAGAATCATCCGTACATCTGCAGCAGCTTCTGCTTGCGGACGCGCACCTCCCGCTGCACCTCCATGGCGTCGAGCGACTTTTCGGACACTTCCTCCGTCAGTTCCGACAGCGCCTTCATCCGGCCCTCGTAACCGCCCGTCACCTCCGCTCCTTCCGTGCCCTTCTGCAGCTCCTCCGCCTCACGGACGCAGAGCTGCATCTGATTCTTCAGGGTGGCAAGCAGCCGGTTCTGCACCGCGCTTCTGGCCGCCGTCACATAATCGTTGTAGACCCGGTAATACCGGCCCTCCAGATAACGGTCCAGATCCAAAAGTCCCCGTTCCCGCAGTTCGTAAGTGGGTTCCGGCACCGAAAATTCCTTCAGCTCCTTCTGAAAACGCGTGCGCATCGTACGCGAAGGGGTCACTCCCGTGTCCCGGATCCAGTTGTCCATCTTCCGCGCCTCCGAGTCGAGCATGGATCTGAGCCTCTGCTGTACTTCCTCCTTGAAATTCGAGGGCGTATTCCGGTCCGCTCCGGCCACCGCCGCTTCCGCCGCGGCCGCGACCTGATCCTGCCAGGTAATCAGACGGCTCTGCATCTGCTGCTGTTTCCGCATCTGCTGTGTGCGCTCCGTCCGCTTCCCCTCCCGGATGTTTGCTTCATTCTTATTCCGAAGCTCGGCGGCATATTCCATCAGGCTGTGGATATACTCGTTGCTGTGAGCCGTGGCTCTGCGCATCTCGGTCAGCGCCATCGACAGCGGCGTATCCGCCTGAATCGCCGGCGCCTTCCGGTCGAGCAGCTCCGCAAGCCAGGTATCCAGGCCGCTCAGCTCCGCGTCTCTCCGGTCCCGGGAATCCACCAGGAAATAGCGCCCGATCCCGATCCGCTCGTTGCCCAAATCCTTCAGAATATGCTCCGCCCTCTCCTGCAGATCCTCGATCTGTCCCTCCTGCATCAGATAATTCAGGCAGTTCAGAATCGAGATAAAATTACCGTTCGTCAGCTCCTGCAAATCCTGCAGGAATTTCCGCTCGTCTTTTGTGCCGAAGCGGTTGCAGGAGAAATTGACGATGCAGAAATCCGACTCCCGGATCTCCTTCTTCGTCAGCTCATCCAGCCGCGCCTCCTCCTTGTCCTCAAAGCCGGGCGTATCCACCATCAGAATGCCTTTCTGCAGAAACCCGGAGGGCAGTTCCACCAGCAGGCGGTACTCTCTGTATTTCTTATTCTTCTCCTGATCGACCACCAGCGCCCGCGCAGCCTCCTCCGAGATCTCCCATTCCTCCCTGCCGTCCAGGGACTGCATGAGGAACCGTTGTTCCGGCCCGTAGCGCAGCTTTGTCACCGTCTTCGTCACCGGATTGATTCCCGTGGGCAGATCGCAGCCCAGAAGGACGTTGATCAGGGAAGTCTTCCCCGTGGAAAACGCGCCGCACATGACGATCACAAACGGCCGGGACTCCGACGCCGCCCGCAGCTTCTCCCTGCCGTAGGCGATGGCCGTATCCAGTTCTTCCATAATCTCCTGTTCTTTCAGAAGAATCTCTTCTCTGTCTTCGCTCATATTCGCAACACCGAACTCCCTCAGCACCGTCAGAAGCTTCAGGATCGCTCTCCTTTCTTCGTCCCTTTTTACATCAGGAACCGCCTTTGGCGCCGCGAGAAGCCTCAGGGGTTCCGCTTTTTTTCCTTCAACCCGGTAGCGCCTCCTCCTGCCTCCGCCGGCAGGGAGGCTGCGCCCCCGCTACGCCTGCGGCTCCGCCGTATAGCTCTCCGCATGCCGGAGGATCTCCTCCTCCGTGAAGGAACGGTCCGCCACCAGACGGGACAACTCGCTGAAGATCTGCACCATCTCCGCCTTGACCGTCTCCAGGCGCGCCAGCTCCTCCTGCGCGTTGAAGCCCTTCTGGTTCATATCCGCGATCAGCAGATCCAGCTTCTTCTGCGTCTGTTCCAGCTCGGCGGAGAAATTGCGGGTGAAGTTCTTGCAGTTCTTCTGCAGCTTGCCGGCAAATTTCTTCTCCAGAGCCATCGCCACCTCGTCCCGCTGATTGAGCAGCGCCTGAACCGTCGGATCCTTGGAACCCATCAGCATCCGCTTCGCCGTCTCGCTTCCCTTTTTGCTGACCGTGAACGCTCCCCAGACGAAACGCGCCAGATAGTAGATCCAGCCCACGCCGGTGAAGATCTGGATGACCACCGCCAGGACCACATCCTGCATCTCCTTCATGATCGTCTTCTTCAGGTAGTCTCCCCAGGGCTGCTTCCCGCCGACGATATCCCCGATCGCGTCGTCCACATTATAGAACAGAACGGAACTGATCAGCACCTGCGCCAGATTGAAATCGGTCGACACCGCGGACGTATTCAGATTGCTGCCGCCGACCACATGGCTTAAAATCTGGCGGATGTCCAGGCCGTGCATATCCATCTCGCTGATGTCCTCGCAGTACCGCTCGATGTCGGACGCCAGATGCGAGATCGCCTCCTCGCTGTCCGCCTCGATCTGGGACGTCATCTTCTCCGCCTGCGCCTTGATATAGTTCTCAATCTCCCCGCTGATCGGACGCATGATCTCCTGGAAGGATTCCTCACGCATCATCTCGATCTGCTTTCTCTCGTCCTCGTCGTCGCCGCCACCGCCGAAGAGGTCCGCGAACTTGTATTTTGTCTTCAGCCAGGTAATCTTGGCGATCTCCCCGGCTCCGAAGGGAATATTGCAGTCCTCAAAATGCCCCTCCCAGTTGTTGGCCACGCTGGTCGTGAAGGCGGTGTAGGCGCTCTGCGCGTTGACCATAATCTGGCGGACCGCGTTGTCGAAGGAACGGCCGATGTCCGTCACCGTATCCGTCAGTTCGTCAATCACCTTCTGCTGCGCGTCCCGCTCCGCCTGCAGCGCCTCCTGATCCCGGGCGGAATCGGTGCGGAACTTCTCCACGCTCTGGCTGGTCGCCGCGTACATGGACGCCATCCGCGGAAGATAGCCCTTATAACCGGCCTTATCCTTGTCGGAGGACTGCAGGAACCCATAGAGCGCCTCCTCAAATTCCGGAATTCCGGTGTACTCGTCCTCCTCCGGCGCGACCGGTATTTCCGCGAATTTGACGCCCTTGCGGATTTTCTTCGGATTCCCCGTGCGGGCGCACTCGGAAGTAAACGCGTCTACACAGAATACTCTCTGCCGATACAGTTCTTC
>ERZ779627.119-NODE-119-length-21847-cov-5.076450_pt1 | contig 21847 bp, 22 predicted proteins | sample MGYA00514191_ERZ779627 | MGnify/ENA primary metagenome ERZ779627 (study PRJEB29562, sample SAMEA4376705) | mouse gut metagenome | isolation source: Cecum | study: EMG produced TPA metagenomics assembly of the A DSS colitis mouse model was used to assess the... | reverse complement strand
GCAGAGCATCGAGGGGATCAGCCGGATCTCCTGGAAGGATATTCAGAAACCGGATAAGACGCTGTCTCATGGAGACGAGGGTGTAGCTACCGGTATCGCTCAGTGCGCGGGAGAGCTGGTGACGATTCTTGATTTTGAGAAAATTGTGGCCGAGATCGCGCCGGAGACGACGATTCAGATCTCGGAAGTGGAACAGATGGGCGACCGTCCTCTGTGTGACAGTCCGCTTGTGATTGCCGAGGATTCCATCCTGCTGCAGAAGATGATTGATGATTCTCTGGAGCGCGCGGGCTTCATGGATGTGAAGAATTTCAGCAACGGTCAGGAAGCGTGGAATTATCTGAACGCGATCCGGGAGGATGAGGACCTGTATGACACGGTGAATCTGATTATTACTGATATCGAGATGCCGGAGATGGACGGACACCGTCTGACGAAGCTTGTGAAAGATGATCCGCGACTGAAGAAGATACCAGTTGTGATCTTCTCCTCGCTGATCGACGATCAGATGCGGATCAAGGGAGAGGATCTGGGCGCGGACGAGCAGCTCACCAAGCCGGAGATCGGACATCTGGTGCACGTGATTGATCAGCTTCTGGAGCGGTTCCGCAAGGATATAGGCAGAGAAGTATAAGGAAACGGATAAGGAAACAAATAGAAGGTTCCCCGGGAAGCGGCTGCTTTTTCGGGGAACGTTGTCTGTGTGCGCAGGGATGCGCAAGGAAAGATTCGGGCGGCAGGGGGGAACGGATACGTTGGAACAAAAGATCAGGAAAGGGCTGCTGGTCGTCAGCTTCGGAACGAGCGTCAACGAGACGCGCAGGAAGACGATCGACGTCATAGAGGCGGATCTGGGAACTGCTTTTGCGGATTGTGCGCGGTACCGCGCGTGGACCAGCGAGAGGATTATAAAAATACGGAAGGAAAGGGACGGGGTGCAGACCGATACGGTGTCGGAGGCCATGGAGCGGATGCTTGCGGACGGCATTGAGGCGGTGACCGTGCAGCCGACGTATGTGACCGGCGGCATCGAGAATGATCGGATGACTGCGGACGTCCTCGCGTACAGGGGGCGGTTTGCGTCGATCCGTCTGGGGACGCCGCTTCTGACCGACGGGGAGGATTTTGACGAGGCGGCGGAAGCGGTGATGGCGGAGTTCGGAGAGCCTGCACCGGAGGAAGCGCTTGTGCTCATGGGGCACGGTACGGTGCATAAAGCCAATTCCGTCTACGGCAGGCTGGAAGTGCGGTTCCGGGAGAGGGGCTGCGGCAATGTGTTTCTCGGCACCGTGGAGGCCGGCCCCCCGCTGGAGACGCTGATTCGGCGGGTGCAGGCGTCGGGCGCGAAGCGTGTGACGCTGGCGCCTTTGATGGTGGTGGCGGGCGATCATGCCAGAAACGATATGGCCGGCGAGGACGGGGATTCCTGGAAGAGCCGTTTCGAGGCGGCCGGCTGCGAGGTGCGCTGCGTCCTCAAAGGGCTGGGCGAGTACCCGCGGATCCGAAAGCTGTACGTCCGCCACGCCCGGCGGGCGTGACGGCGGCAGGTTTGAACCGCGGCGCGGCCTTTGTTAAAAATTTGCAAAAAATCAGAAAAACAGTTGAGTTCTTTATTAAAAAAGTGTAAACTGAGAAAAGTATACAGACAACAGACAGCAGGGCATCCTTTTCCATACGGGTGCCCTGCCGGACTTTAAGGGGAAGATACGGAGGGAGATCGGATGGCTGCTGCATTTCTGCTGCTCTGGATTATCTTTAACGGCAGGCTCACATGGGAGATTTTGTGGATCGGGGTTCTTTTAAGCGCCGCCTTATTTGCGTTCTGCTGCTGTTTTATGGGCTACAGCCTGAAAAAGGATCTGCGGTTTCTGCGGCTTCTGCCCATGGCGGTGCAGTACGTGGCGATTCTGATCGTGGAGATCCTCAAGGCCAACCGTCAGGTGCTCTTTTTTATCATGACGCCCAGGTATCAGGTGGAACCCCAGCTTGTGCACTTTACATCCGATCTGAAGAGCGGACTGGCGAGAGTGATTCTGGCCAATTCCATCACCCTGACGCCGGGGACGATCACGGTCGGCCTGGAGGGCAGCGATTTCTATGTGCACTGTCTGGACAGAGAGTTTGCAAAAGGAATGGAAAGCTCGGTTTTTGTGGAGCTTCTGAGGAAGATGGAGGCGGTGGAAGAGGATGTATGAGACAGTTTATCATGGTTTTCTGCTGGCCTGCATGATTGTGACCGCGGCGCTGATCCTGCTCTGCCTGATCCGGGCGGTCCTTGGGCCGAGAATTACGGACCGTGTGATCGCCGTCAATATGATCGGCACCATGACGATTGTGGAGATTGCAATGTTTGCTCTGTATTTAAGAGAAAGTTATCTTTTTGACGTCTGCCTGATCTATTCGATGATCAGCTTTCTGGCGGTGGTCGTACTGACGAAGATCTACGGCGGGGCTTATCAGGAGCGGAAGATCAAGGGGACGCCGTTTCTGCAGATTGAAGACGAAGAAGAACAGGAGGAGGAAGAATGACGATGGCGTGGATACAGTTGATTGCAGGCGGAAGCCTGATTGTGATCGGAATCATGACCATGTGCGTGGCGGTCATAGGGGTATACCGGTTCCACTACGTACTGAACCGGATGCACGCGTCGGCGATGGCGGATTCTCTGGGGATTCTGTTCGTGATTCTTGGATTGATGATTCTGAGCGGATTTCGGTTCGGCACGCTCAAACTGGCGCTGGTGATCGCCTTTTTCTGGCTGGCCGGGCCGGTATCCTCCCATATGATCGGCAAGCTGGAGGTACTGATCAACGAAAATCTGAAAGAAGACTGCGAGGTGACGGAAGATGGAGATTTTTAAACTGATTCTGCTTGTCTTTCTGATTCTCTGCGCCGTCTCCGCCAGCCTGATCCGCAATCCTCTGCTGTCGGTGATCGTGTTCATGTCTTACAGCCTGATCATGTCGATCATCTGGTTTCTGCTGGAATCACCGGATCTGGCGATCACGGAGGCGGCGGTGGGAGCGGGTGTCAGCAGCATCCTGTTTTTTGTCACGCTGCGTAAACTGAAGGCATTGTCGGAAGGAGGTCCGTATGAGCAGGATCAGAGATAATTATGAGAACAGTCTGTGGTACCGCCTGACGCGCTGGGTGAACGGCGAGAGCGATCCCCTGAAAGGGAAGATGGAGATGGAGCCGCTGCGGGAGACGGAGATCATCGGCGATTCCGTCTACAATCCGGACCGGCTGGACCGGGAGAAGGTGGCGTGGTATCTGGAGGACATGGGGCGGAACAAGGAGATGCGCGCTTTCCGGGTGCTCTATAATCTGGCGTCCGTGGGGCTGTGCCTTCTTCTGATCGCCGTACTTCTGCTGACCGTATCCTGGCTTCCGGTACTGGGAGATCCGAACGGACCGAACAACAACGAGGTGTCCGCCCGGTACGTGGAGCAGGGAATGGAGGAATGCGGGGCGGTCAATATGGTCACCAACATGATTTTAAGTTACCGGGGTTTCGATACCTTCGGGGAGACGTGCGTGCTGTTTATCGCGGCGACCTGCGTGATCATTCTGCTGCGCAAAGATGAGAGGGAGATCGAGAACGCCAGGGAGACGGACTGGAAATACGAGCCCAAGCCGGACGAGATTCTGCAGAAGATCACGCTGCTTCTGGTCCCGATCATCTTCCTGTACGGTTTTTACATCATCCTGAACGGCCATCTGTCGCCGGGGGGAGGCTTCTCCGGGGGAGCCGTGATCGGAGCCGGACTGATTCTGTATGTCACCACGTTCGGTTTCCATAAGACGCAGCGTTTCTTCGGTGAGAAGACGTATGAGGCGGTGAAGGTGGGGGCGCTGACCCTGTACAGCATCCTCATGATCGGCTATTTTTACACCGGCGCCAATCAGATGCGTAGCCTGATTCCCAAAGGGACGCCGGGAGATATTCTGAGCAGCGGCATGATCCTGCCGATCAATCTCTTTGTAGGGCTGGAGGTGGCGTGCACCATGTATGCGTTCTTTGCCCTGTTCCGAAGAGGAGGTATGTGAGATGGGACCGAATCTGCTGGTGAATGTGGACGAGGTGGCGGCGGTGATTCTGTTCGGCATCGGCTTTACCACGCTGCTGCTGCACCGGAATATGATCAAGAAGATTATCGGGCTGAATATCATGGATACGGCCGTCTATCTCTTTCTGGCGGCCATGGGATATGTGGACGGCCGTCTGGCGCCCATCGTGGAGAATGGGGTGACCGACGCCGGGTTTTATATTAATCCGATCCCCAGCGGACTGGTGCTGACGGGGATCGTGGTATCGGTCAGCGTCACGGCCCTGATGCTGGCGCTGACGATCCGTCTTTACCGAAAATACCGGTCGCTGGATCTGGACGAGATCCTGATCCGGATGCAGAAGGAGGAGCTGACATGAGCGTTGCAGAGAATTTTCCGTGCTTCTCCATCGTGCTGTGCATGGCGGCCGGAATCCTCTCCACACCGATGAAGGGCAGACAGGCGAAGAATCTGACGCTGGCGGCGGTGACGCTGGTGGCGTTTTTGTCGCTGGCGACGCTGGCGCACGTACTATTCCGGGGCAGCAGTTTTGTCTATACGATGGGAAGATTTCCGGCGCCCTGGGGAAACGAGCTGCGGGCGGGCGCTCTGGAGGCGATGCTGGCGGCGGTGTTTTCTCTGGTGATGCTCTTCTCGCTGCTGGGCGGGATGGATCATATTTTCCGGATCATCGACGAGACGAAGATCAACCTGTACTTTATTCTGGTGGATCTGCTTCTGAGCTCGCTTCTGGCCATTATCTATACGAACGATCTCTTTACCGGCTATGTGTTTGTGGAGATCAACACCATCGCCGCCGGGGGCATGATTATGATCCGTGGAAGCGGCCGTTCGCTGATCGCCGCCGCCAGATATATGGTTATGAGTCTCATCGGTTCCGGCCTGTTTCTGATCGGGCTGGCGATGCTCTATGATATTACGGGGCACCTTCTGATGGAAAACGCCCACACCGTCATGGAAGAGCTGGTGCGGGAAGGGGCTTACAGCATTCCGCTGCTGGTCATTATCAGTTTTATCACCGTAGGGCTGGCGATCAAAAGCGGGCTGTATCCGTTTCATTCCTGGATGCCGGACGCCTACGGATATTCCACCATCTCCAGCAGTTCGATTCTGTCGAGCCTGGTGTCCAAAAGCTACATTATCCTTCTGATCAAGATTTTTTACCGGGTGATCGGCTTTGAGAATATCGTCAGCAGCAAGATCGTCAATGTGCTGTTTGTGTTCGGCCTGGTGGGCATGGTCATGGGATCGGTCGGCGCGATCATGGCGAAGGATATCTACCGGATGATCGCCTATTCGTCCATTGCCCAGATCGGATACGTCTATATGGGCATCGGTCTGGGAACGGAAGCGGGGATGACCGCCGCGGTCTTCCATATCCTGACCCACGCAGTCACCAAATCGCTGCTGTTTTTGTCGGCGAAAGGGCTCTGCGACGCTTCCGGCCGGAAACGGGTCTTCCGGGCGCTGCAGGGCGCTGCCTTCCGCAATCCTCTGGCGGGCGCCGCCTTTCTGGTAGGCAGTCTTTCCATGGTCGGCATTCCGATGCTGGCCGGCTTTATCTCAAAGCTTCTGTTCGCCACGGCGGCGCTGGGAGCCGCGCCAGGGAAGGTGCTGGTGACGCTGATCGTGCTGGCGGTCAGCACCATACTGAACGCGGTCTATTTCCTGCATACGGTGGTGCGGGTCTATACGCCGGTGGGAGCGCCGGAGGAGGTCCGGGACGTACGCCTTCACCCGTCCGCGGGGACTGCCTTCGCGCTGCTTTGCCTGATCTTTATGAATTTTGCCATGGGACTGATGTCGCAGCCGGTTACGGACCTGATTCATCTGGGGATCGGGATGTTCGCATAAGGGGGAGAGAAGATGATCGTTACGTATTTACTGGGGGCGGCGATTCTGCTGCCGATTTTATCCGGACTTCTGCTGCTTTGCTGTCAGGACCGGTTTGCGAACCGGAGGGTGAAATGCCTGCTGATCTTTCTGGTGATGGCGGCGGCCTCCGCGCTGGTAGTGAGACTGATGTTTTTTGAGGATTATGAACTGACGCTCTGGAGACTGACGGATACGCTGGAGATCCGCATGCGCATGGATGATCTGACCCGTCTGTTTGCCGGCATGACGGTGGCGGCATGGACGCTCGGAGGCGTATTCGCCTTCGAGTACATGAAGCATGAGGAGAAGGAAGACCGTTATTTCGGCTTCTATCTGATTGTGATGGGAGTGCTGATCGCTCTTGACCATGCGGGGAATCTGATTACGCTGTATCTGTTTTTTGAGATGATGACGCTGACCTCCCTGCCGCTGGTGCTCCATACGCTCAGCCATGAGGCGGTGATGGCGGGTCTGAAATATCTGTTTTACTCGATCGCGGGCGCCTTTATGGCGCTGTTCGGCATCTTTTATCTGTATGCCAACCGGCTCGGGGGAAATTTCTGCGAGGGCGGATATCTGCTGGTAACGGACGCCTACACCGGTTCGGGTACGATGACGCTGTTCGTGCTGCTGCTGGTTCTGGTCGGATTCGGCACCAAGGCGGGCATGTTCCCCATGCACGGCTGGCTGCCGACGGCGCATCCCGTGGCTCCGGCCCCCGCGAGCGCAGTGCTCTCCGGTATCATCACCAAAGCGGGCGTGCTGGCGATTATCCGGGTCCTCTTCTACACCGTGGGTCCGGAGGTGCTCCGCGGAACCTGGGTGCAGTATGTGTGGATGACGCTGACGCTGACGACGGTGTTTATGGGTTCCATGATGGCTTACAAGGAGCCGCTTTTGAAGAAGCGGCTGGCCTACTCGACCGTCAGCCAGGTCTCTTATATTCTGTTCGGCCTGTCCGTTCTCAATGAAAGCGGAATGGCCGGGGCGCTGTCCCATTTTGTATTTCACAGCGCGGTCAAAAACTGCCTGTTCCTCGCGGCGGGCGCCGTGATCTACAAGACCGGCCGGAAAACCGTGTCGGATCTTGCCGGAATCGGAAAGGAGATGCCGGTGACGATGTGGTGTTTTACCCTGGTGTCGATTACTCTGGTGGGGATTCCGCCTACCAGCGGTTTTATCAGCAAATGGTATCTGGCGGAAGGCTCTCTGAGGAGCGGCATTGATTTTTATTCCTGGTTCGGCCCGGCGGTGCTGCTTCTGAGCGCCATGCTGACAGCGGGATATCTGCTGCCGATCTCCATCAGGGCGTTCTTCCCGGGAGACGGTTACGATTATAAAAAGCTTCAGAAAAAGGAACCGAATCTTCTGATGACGGCGCCGATGGTGCTGTTCACGGCGGCGGCCGTTCTTCTGGGCATGTTTCCGGGACCGCTTATGGGATTTGTGCAGAACCTGGCGGCGGGAATCTTTCAGGGGGGCGGCGTATGAGCAGTGTCTACCTGATTTTGCCCGTGCTTCTGCCGATTCTGGGCGGAGCGCTGATGCCGCTTCTGCATCTGCCGGAGAAGAGGAGAAATCTGTTTCTGGAGATTCTTGTGCTTTTGACTTCCGTGATCGCGGTTCTGTGCGTGCTGAGACGGCCGGAAGAGGGATTTATCATGTTCCATCTGACCGGCAATCTGGACTTTGCCCTGCGGCTTGACGGTCTGGGCAGCGTCTTTACCTGCCTGATCGCGGGGCTGTGGCCGCTGGCAACGCTGTACGCGTTTGAATATATGCGCCATGAGGAGCGCACGACCAGCTTTTTTGCCTTCTATACGATGACCTACGGAGTGACGCTGGGGATCGCGATGGCGAAAAATCTTGTGACCATGTATCTGTTCTACGAACTGTTGACACTGATATCCGTCTATCTGGTCATGCATCCGATGACCAGAAAGGCGATTCATGCCAGCCGGACGTATCTGTATTATTCCATCGGCGGGGCGGCCTTTGCCTTCCTCTCCCTGGTCTTCGTCATCATCTTCGGCAGTACGACGGATTTTATCTGGGGCGGGGTGCTGGACCCGGCGAGGGTCGGGGAGAATGCGCGGACGATTCAGATCGTCTATCTGCTTGCGTTCTGGGGCTTCGGCGTGAAAGCGGCGGTCTTTCCCTTTCAGGGATGGCTGCCGAAGGCTTCGGTTGCTCCCACGCCGGTGACGGCGCTTCTGCACGCGGTGGCGGTGGTCAAGTCCGGCGCTTTTGCGGTCATGCGGCTGACCTATTACTGCTTTAACACGGAGCTGCTCCGCGGGACCTGGGTACATCTGGCGGTGATGGTCATCGCCATGCTCAGCATTCTCTACGGTTCCACCATGGCGGTGCGGGAGACGCATTTTAAAAGGCGTCTTGCGTTTTCCACCGTCAGCAATCTGTCCTATATCCTGCTGGGAGCGACGATGATGAGCCCGCTGGGGCTTCTGGCGGGCATGAGCCATCTGGTCTTTCACGCCGTCATGAAGATCGGCGCTTTCTTCTGTGCCGGAGCGGCGCTCCACCAGAGCGGAAAAGAATACATTGACGAACTGAACGGGCTGGCGAAGAAGATGCCGTTTGTGTTCGGGATGTTCGTCGTCTTCGGGCTGTCGCTGATCGGGATCCCGCCGTTTGCGGGCTTTATCAGCAAGTGGAATATCGCGCAGGCGGCGATGGAGACGGGGGGCGTTTATCCGTTTGCCTATACGGCGGTGGCGGTTCTTCTGTATTCGGCGCTGATGACGGCCGTGTATACGATGACCGTAGCGGTGCGGGCATGGTTTCCGGACCGGGGATACGACGCGGAGGCGCATGCGGGCGTGACCGATCCGAACTGGGAGATGAAGCTTCCGCTCTGCATCTTTGCGGTGCTGGTGCTGGGGTTCGGACTCTGCTCCGAGCCGCTGATGGAAATTCTGCGGGCGATTGCGTGGGGGAGGTTCTGACAGATGAGCGGTAATTTTATAATATTTCATGCAGTCTGGTTTCCGTTTGCGGCGGCTTTTCTCTGCTATCTGGCGGGGAGGCGGCATAAGATGGTAAGGGACCGTCTGATGCAGCTTGCGGTCACTGCGGAGATGGGATTGATGATTTCAGCCGTTCTCGCGTATGCGCGGCTGGGAGAACTGACGTTCTGCTGGAGTGGTTTCTGCATGCGGGGCATGGATCTGAAGCTCGACGGGTTCCGTCTGCTTTACGGCGGCATCGCCGCTCTGATGTGGATGATGACCGGTATCTTCTCCAGAGAATATTTCCGGCACTACCGGAACCGGAACCGGTATTATTTCTTTTACCTTGTCACCCTGGGAGCGACGATGGGGGTCTTCCTGTCCGCGGATCTTTATACGACTTTTCTGTTTTTCGAGATCATGTCGCTGACTTCGTATGTTTGGGTCGTACACGACGAGAAGCCGGCGGCGATGAAGGCGGGGGAAATCTATCTGTCCATTGCGGTCATCGGCGGGCTGGTCATGCTCATGGGGCTGTTTCTTCTGTACGACGCGGCGGGGACGCTGCGGATGTCGGAGCTGTACGGGGCAGTTCAGCGGGTTCTCCCGCAGAAACAGGGGCAGATCGGCGCGGCGGGGCTCTGTATGCTGTTCGGTTTCGGAGCCAAAGCGGGCATGTTCCCGCTCCATGTGTGGCTTCCGAAAGCGCATCCGGTGGCGCCGGCTCCGGCCAGCGCGCTGCTGTCCGGGATCCTGACGAAGACCGGCGTCTTCGGCGTGCTGGTCGTATCGTCGGAACTGTTCCGCCGGGATATGCGGTGGGGAAAACTGATTCTCTGTCTGGGCGCGGTCACCATGTTCGGCGGCGCGCTGCTGGCCGTATTTTCCATTGACCTCAAACGGACGCTGGCCTGTTCGTCGATGTCCCAGATCGGCTTCATCCTTGTGGGTGCGGGCATGACGCAGCTTCTGGGCGCAGGGAACGCCCTGGCCGCGCGGGGGACGATTCTGCACATGGTCAATCACTCCCTGATCAAGCTGGTGCTTTTTATGGCGGCGGGCGCGGTCTATATGAATGTGCACAAACTGGATTTGAACGACATCCGCGGCTTTGGCAGGAAAAAACCGTTTCTGAAGGCGGTCTTCTTAACGGGAGCTCTGAGCATCGGCGGCGTACCCGGCTGGAGCGGATATGTGAGCAAGACGCTGCTGCATGAGAGCATCGTGGAGTACGCGCAGGAGCTGGCGGCCGCGGGAGAGCCTTCGCTGTGGGTCCGCGGGATCGAGTGGGTGTTTCTCCTCACGGGCGGCCTGACCATTGCCTATATGACGAAGCTGTTCGCGGCGGTTTTTGTGGAAAAACATCCGCTGCGGCAGCAGGAGTACGACGGGAAGAGAGATTATATGAACCGGGAAAGCACGCTGGCGCTGGCCGTACCGGCCGTGCTGCTGACTGCGGCGGGGTTCTTCCCGTATCTGACCATGGATCGCCTGGCCGATCTGTCCCAGGGCTTTCTGTACGCGGAGGCGCCGGCGCACGCGGTCCGGTACTTCAGTTTCGGCAGTCTGAAGGGAGCGCTGATCTCGCTTGCGATCGGCACGGTGGTATATTTTGGATTCATACGGAAGTTCCTCATGGGGAAAGATGAAAAAGGAGAGGGGATTTACCGGGATGTGTGGCCCCGGTGGCTGGATCTGGAAGACAGCCTGTACCGGCCGGTGTTCCAGAAAGCGCTCGCGGCCGCGGCCGGCGGCGTCTGCAGATACGCGGACCGGCTGTATGTGAGCGGAAAGCTTCTCAGGGGGCTTCTGGAAGTGTCCGCTTTCCTCAGCCGATGCTGCGACTGTCTGACGGACGGTCTGCTGGCACTGCTTCGCAGCACCACGCATAAAAGCCGTACGGAGCGGCATGTCTATCTGATCGGAACGAGATTTTCCCGTACCATGGGCATGCTTCTGGATCAGGTGATCCGGGTGCTCAACCGTACCATACGGAAGAAAAATCCAATCGAACATTCGTTTGTAGTGACGTTTGCGGAGTGGGAGGAGGTGTTCAAGAGGACCAGCCGCCTGATCAGCGTGAGCCTGTCTTTCGGCCTGATGCTGGCGGTGATCGGTCTGGGCCTGACGCTGATTTATCTGCTGTGGTGGTAGGGAGGAGAGAGGTGCCGTATGAAGAAAGGCAGAAGAGAGACGCTTGATATGACGACCGGCAGCCCGGCGAAAGTGCTTTTGCTCTTCGCGGTGCCGATGATTCTCTCCAATCTGTTCCAGCAGTTTTACAATTTGATAGACAGTCTGATCGTAGGCAATTATCTGGGAGCCGATGCGCTGGCGGCAGTCGGCTCCGCAGGTACGGTCACTGCGGTCATCGTTCAGTTGGCTTCCGGTCTTGCACTGGGAGCCTCTGTTGTCATATCCCAGTATTTCGGAGCGGGAAAGAAGGAGAGGATCCGGGTGTGCATGACCACGATCAGTCTTTTCGCCGTGGTCCTGGGAGCGGCAGTGACGGCCGCGGCGCAGATGTCCGCCGGGGGGATTCTGATGCTTATGCGTACGCCGCCGGAACTGATGGAGGACAGCGTCGCTTATCTGACGGTTTACTTCTGGGGGAGCACGGCGATCTTTCTGTACAATGCGGTTACCGCGGTATTTATTGCCATGGGAGATTCGCGCACGCCGCTGTATTTCCTGATATGCGCCTTCTTCCTGAATGTGGCGGGAGATTTGTTTTTCATCATCGGCTGTTCCATGGGCGTGAGAGGAGGGGCGCTGGCGACGACGCTGTCTCAGGCGGCCTGTACGGCGCTGTCGTTTCTGGTGCTGGAGCGGAAGATGCGCCGTCTCGGCATGACAGGAGCGGGACGGATTTTCGACCGCACGGAATTTGTACGGATGATGCGGATCGCCGTGCCGGCGGCTCTGCAGCAGACGGTGGTTTCTCTGGGAAATGCCTGCGTACAGTCGGTGACCAACAGCTTCGGCCCTGCGGTCATGGCGGGCTGCACGGCGGCGAACAAAGCGGTCAATCTGGTGTCTGCCATCCCGCTCAACTGGGGCAATGCGCTCTCGAACTATGTGGGGCAGAATGTGGGCGCCGGGAAGCCGGAGCGGATCGGGCAGGGGGTGAAGGCGTCGCTTCTGGCGACGGGGGCGGTCTCCCTGGCGATGCTTCCTGTGACAGAACTGCTGCCCGGGCGGCTGATCGGGTGGTTTGTGGAGGGTGGAAACGCGCAGGAGGTGATCCGCGTGGGCGCCTCTTATCTGCGCGTAAACGGATGGTTCCTCACGGCCTTTTCCGGATATATGGTCATCAAATCCGTATTCAAGGGCGTGGGAGACATGAACTGGTTTGTGGGCCTGACGCTCTCGAGTCTGGGAATCCGGGTCCTGTGCGCGTTCTTTCTGACGCCGGTGTGCGGGGTGAGTATGCTCTGGTGGAGCGTGGCCATCGGCTGGAGCGTGTCCACGGCGCTGACGGTGCTGTATTATCTGAGCGGCAGATGGAGGAAATACCGGGTGATTGTGTGACGGTTTCCGTGCTGTGTGTTGTATGATTACGAAATCTGTGCTATTATATTTTTATTATAGGAAGAAGCTGTCATAGACGGCGAATTTGAACATTCGCGTGGACGACACGCTGAAACGGAACGATCAAATCACAGAAAAAGGAGGGAATTGCATGAATTATTCAGAGGATCCGGGGAAACAGTACCATATCCAGGTAGGGCAGGGAGACGTGGGCAGATATGTGATACTCCCGGGCGATCCCAAGCGCTGCGCGAAGATCGCGAAGTATTTTGACGATCCGCGGCAGATTGCGGACAACCGGGAGTACGTGACTTATACGGGCTGTCTGGACGGCGTGAAGGTCAGCGTCACCTCCACGGGGATCGGCGGGCCGTCGGCAGCCATTGCCGTGGAAGAGCTGGTAAAGGTCGGAGCCGATACGTTTGTGCGGGTGGGAACCTGCGGCGGAATGCAGCTTCCCGTGAAGGGCGGAGACCTCGTGGTGGCGAACGGCTCGATCCGGATGGAAGGAACGAGCAGGGAGTACGCGCCCATCGAGTTTCCGGCAGTCCCGGATATCGACGTTCTCAATGCGCTCCGCGGCGCGGCCAGAGCGATGGGACAGACCTGTCATGTAGGCGTGGTGCAGAGCAAGGACGCTTTCTACGGCCAGCACGACCCGGAGAGCAAGCCGGTGGGCTATGAGCTTCGCCAGAAATGGGAGGCCTGGAAGAAACTGGGCTGTCTCGCGTCCGAGATGGAATCGGCGGCGCTTTTTATCGCGGCGAGTACATTGAACGTGCGGGCGGGAGCCGTGTTCCTGGTGGTGGCAAATCAGGAGCGGGAGAAAAACGGCATGGAAAATCCGGTGGTCCACGATACGGATCTGGCGATCCGGGTCGGAATCGAGGCGATCCGCCGGCTGATCAGAGAGGACCGGGAGACCGGGAGGCAGGTGTGATGGAGAAAAGACAGATACAGGAGCTGATTGCTGCCGCGGTCGGGCAGCTTGCCTTTGCGTACGTTCCCTATTCCCGCTTCCGGGTCGGAGCCGCGCTGCTGGCGAAGAACGGTCGGATTTACACCGGCTGCAATATCGAGAACGCGGCCTATTCTCCGACCAACTGTGCCGAGCGCACGGCGTTTTTCAAAGCGGTGAGCGAAGGCGTGCGGGAGTTTTCGGCGATCTGCATCGTGGGCGGGGCGGACGGCGTTCTGAGCGGATATACGCCTCCCTGCGGGGTGTGCCGGCAGGTGATGATGGAATTTTGCGATCCGGAGGAATTTCAGATCATTCTGACCGTCGGACCGGAGGACTATCAGGTCTTCCGGCTGAGAGAACTGCTGCCGATGGGCTTCGGACCGGCGAATCTGCAGGAACATTGACAACGGCGGCGAAAGAATTTGAGACAAAGGATGTGCTTGCAAACGGCGCCGGCGAGATTGACATGGTCGTCAACCTTGGCTGGGTCGAGGACGGAAAGTTCGACCGCATTGAGGATGAGATCCGTACGCTCAAAGCGGCCTGCAAGGAGAAGATTCTGAAAGTCATTATCGAGACCTGCCTTCTGACGGAGGCGGAGCATTCATAAGAGGTAATCATGGAAAAATATAAAAGAATATTTGTGATTGTGATCGATTCCCTCGGGGTCGGCCAGATGGCGGATTCCGGGGCGTTCGGGGATGTGGGCGTCAATACGCTCGGGCATATTTCGGATTCTGTGGATACTTTTGAGATTCCGAACCTTCAGAGACTGGGCATAGCCAATCTGTGTCCTTTAAAGCAGGTGGCCGCGGCGGAAGCGCCGCCTGCGTATTTTACGAAGATGAACGAGAGAAGCCGGAGCAAGGATACGATGACCGGACACTGGGAGATGATGGGGCTGGAGGTGAAAAAGCCCTTCCGGACGTTTACGGAGACGGGATTCCCGCCGGAACTGATCCGGGAGCTGGAGGAGCGTACCGGCCATCCGGTCATTGGCAACAAGAGCGCCAGCGGAACCGAGATACTGGAGGAGCTGGCGGAGGAAGAGATCGCCACCGGACATATGATTGTGTATACTTCCGCGGATTCGGTTCTTCAGATCTGCGGAAACGAAGAGACATTTGATCTGAAAGAACTGTACCGGTGCTGCGAGATTGCCCGGGAGATTACCATGAAGGACGAGTGGAAGGTGGGAAGAGTAATCGCCAGACCGTATGTGGGGAAGAAGCGGGGCGAATTTAAACGGACCAGCAACCGCCACGACTATGCGCTGAAGCCGTTCGGCCGGACGGCGCTCGACGTCCTGAAGGAAGCGGGGCTGGACGTGATCTCGGTCGGAAAGATCAAGGACATCTTTGACGGCGAGGGCATCACAAGAGCTTTGAAATCACAGAGCTCGGTGCACGGCATGGAGCAGACGATCGAGGTCGCGCGGGAAGATTTTCACGGGCTGTGCTTTACAAATCTGGTCGATTTTGACGCTCTGTGGGGCCACAGACGGAATCCGCAGGGCTACGCGCAGGAGCTTGAGCGGTTCGACCGCAGTCTGGGCGTGCTTCTGGAGCTTTTAAGAGAAGAGGATCTGCTGATCATTACGGCGGACCACGGCAACGATCCCACTTACACCGGAACCGACCATACGAGAGAGAAAGTGCCGTTCCTTGCGTACTCCCCGTCCATGAAAGGACACGGGGCGCTTCCGGAGACGGATACCTTCGCGGCGGTGGGAGCGACCGTGGCGGATAATTTCGGCCTTGCCATGCCGGAACACACGATCGGAACGTCGCTGCTGGGGAAGCTGTTATGAAAGAGAGAGAACAGCTATGACTTACACGGAACAGAATCTGGCGGCGGTCGCAAAGAGAGAGAACAATCAGAAACGGGGCTATCTGGTCGTCAACCCTCTGCAGGGGAAGCATCTTCCGGTCAGCCCGGGCGAGGCTTTCCGCATGTTTGACGCGCTGGCGGGGCTTCTCATACGGGAATATGAGGGAGAACGGCTTCTTCTGGTCGGATTCGCGGAGACGGCGACCGCTGTCGGCGCCGCCGCTGCCGCGGCGCTCGGCTCCCTCTATATACAGACCACGAGGGAACAGCTTCGGGGCGCGGAATATTTTTACTTCTCGGAGGCGCACAGCCATGCCACGGAACAGAAGCTGGTAAAAGGCGATCTGGACCGGGCGGCAGAACAGGCCGGGCGGATCGTCTTCATCGAGGATGAGATCACCACCGGCAATACGATCCGCAATATCACAGCGCTTCTGGAGCAGGCGTATCCGGGCCGCTTTGTCTTCTCGGCCGCTTCTCTGCTAAACGGTATGGATGCGGACTGCCTGCAGGCGTACGCGGACCGGGGTATCCGTCTCCACTGGCTCCTGAAGACCTGCCATGAAGGGTATGAGCGTCTTGCGGAAGGGTACCGGGGAGATGGGAAATATTACAGATGTAATATAAATATCCCGGCGATATCCGTCCGGGAGGAGCGGATCACTGCAGGCTATCAGGATGCCAGACGGCTCACGGACGGAGGCGCTTATCGGGAAGCGTGCCGGCGGATGGGCAGGACGGCGCTGGAACTTCTGAAACCGGCCGCGGAAGAACGGTTCCTGGTCGTCGGCACGGAGGAATTTATGTATCCGGCGCTGATGCTGGCGCGCCTTCTGGAGGAGGGCGGACATCCGGTCCGCTGTCATTCCACCACCAGAAGTCCGATCGCGGTCAGCAGCGAGGAAGGATATCCGCTCCATGAGCGGTATGAGCTTCGCAGTCTCTACGACCGGGAGCGGACGACGTACGTGTATGAACTGGCAAAATACGACCGGGTCTGTATCGTGACCGACGCGCAGGAGGGGGCAGAGGAAGGGCTGCATTCTCTGATCAACGCGCTTGCGTCGTGCGGAAACGAGCGGATTCATGTGATCAGGTGGTGTCCGTCATGAGAAGCTCCTATAAAAAAGAAGACGTGGTTTTTCTCCTGAAAGACATTACGGGACTTGTCGTCCCCCAGCCGGCCGAGGAGAGAGAGCGCCTGATCCAGTCCGGCCGGCATTACTGCGAGATGCTGCCGCTGGAGTATGTTCCCAGCGAAGCGTATATGGAGACTTATCGGGAAGCATTGAAGCATTTCGCCGTGCCGGTAGCGGCGGCGGTGGGAAGGCTGGCGGAGCGGATTCTGGCACAGAGAGGCGCATCCGTGGTGCTCGTCTCCCTGGCCAGGGCGGGGACGCCGATCGGGATCCTGCTGAAGCATTATCTGCAGAACCGTTGCGGCGTGTTCCCGCCGCACTATTCGATTTCCATCATCCGGGGGAGAGGGATTGACCACAATGCCATGCGCTGTCTGCTGCGGCGCTATCGGGCGGAGCAGCTTCTCTTTGTGGACGGGTGGATCGGAAAGGGAGCGATTCTCGGAGAATTGAAAAAGGAACTGAAAAGATACGAAGGGGTATCGCCGGAACTGGCGGTGGCGGCGGATCCTGCCAATATGACCGGGCTTTGCGGGACGCATGAAGATATTCTGATTCCCAGTTCCTGCCTGAACAGTACGGTCTCGGGGCTGGTCAGCCGGACGTTCCTCCGGGAGGACCTCATCGGTGAGAACGATTTTCACGGAGCGGTCTATTACGGAGAGCTGGCCGGGGAAGATCTGTCCTACGACTTTATCCGCACGATTGAGGCGGAGTTCGGGAAACAAAAGCCCGCGCAGGAGAAGGCGGAGGAAGGCCAGGGAATCGACGAGGTGCGCGAGCTGGCCGCCCGTTTCGGGATCGGCGACATCAACCTGATCAAGCCCGGAATCGGGGAAGCCACCCGGGTACTCCTGCGCAGGGTTCCGTGGAAAGTGCTGGTCCGGGAAGGACTGGAAGGGGATCCGTCCCTGTCCCATCTGTTCCGGCTGGCTCGGGAAAAAGAGGTGCCGGTGGAGACGTATCCGCTCCGGCATTATAAAGCCTGCGGGCTGATCCGAAAGCTGGCGGATACGTAACCACTGAAAATCCGCAGAAATAAAAAACAGCCGTTTCACTTGTCGAATTGACGGGACGGCTGTTTTTCTTATATACTGGTTCAGGTGAAAAATACGCATTTTCCGGCAATCCTGAGATACCGTGTAATTATAGCTGACTGTTTGTCAGCGGCGGTTCCTGGTAAAGTTTACGGTTAATTTCTTTTTTGATGATTTCAATTTCTTCTTTTACTAAATTCATATCGCCTTTTAAAGCCTGTCTTTTGATTCTTTCAACTAAAGTAAGCTGATCGAAAAGATTTGTATTTAACTCTTTTTCATTCGTCGTCATCTTCTCACCACCTTTTTAATGCCTGCTATGGTGTGTTGGTTCGTATCTCTATTATAACGGATAGATTGCAGGGTGTAAAGATTTTATATCCGGAACCGGCAGACCGGCAGGCGGTGAATCAAATAGAAAACAATCAGAATTTTCGGCAACACAAACAGCAGGCTGCTGTGCGTAGCCTGCGTCATAAAAATATGGCTCTGTTTTTCACAGGAAATATTACCGCAGAACCGAATATGCGAAACATGCCTCGGTACGCAGCCGGCTGTTTTCGCGGATTAAGCCATTCTGCGAAAGGAAAAACAGATCTCTTTTCTGTATCATACCATCTATATCGACGCTATTCTATCATATCTTAACAGGGAAATGCAATAATTTTTTATTTGGGAGCGCTTCCTGAAATGAGGATGTCAATTTTTACACCCACGCCGCCCGGGAGCCCGGCGCGGGCAGATCGTTAAGGGTCAGATTCGTGGTCAAAATCTTCGGGAACAACGGTCCCGGTTAAACAAAGGAGGAAGAGACAATGGCAAGGCACGGAGAAAATATCAGGAAGCGGGGCGACGGAAGGTGGGAGGCCCGTTATCTGACCGTTGATGCGGCGAGAGGCCGGAAGATTTACCGTTCCGTATACGGGAGTACTTATGAAGAGGCGAAGAAGAAGCGCGCCGACCTTCAGGCCGGAGAGCGGACGGATGCGGAAACGGAAGCTACCGCGAAGGACGGCGGCAGGCCCTGCGCGCAGATTCTGTTTTCGCAGGCGGCAGCGGAATGGCTGGAGGAAGTGGCGGACAAACACAGACATTCTACTTATATAAAATACGGCAACATTTACAGAACCCATCTGAAAGAAAGTTCGGGTGCCTGCCTGCTTTCCGGTACGCTGAACCAGGAACTGCAGCGGAAGATTTCCGCCTGTTTATCGGCAAAAGGGCTGTCCGACAGTGTCCGCAGGAGTGTCTGCTGCGTGGCCAATCAGATTCTGGCGTTCGCGGCCAGAAGATATTCCGTCTGCATTCCTCTGCTGAAGCTGACCGCCGCGAAAGCCGTGAAAAAGCCGGTGGAAGTCCTGTCCGCGGCCGAACAGTCCCGGCTTTTTGCCTGCGCTTACAACCGGACAGACCGCTTTAAGACGGCCGTGCTGTTCTGTCTGTATACCGGAATGCGTCTGGGAGAACTGTGCGCTTTGAAGTGGACGGATCTGGATCTTCACAACCGGACGGTGACGGTAAACCGGACCGTCCAGCGCATTGCCGCGGAAGGGTACAGGACCAGAACGATCCTTATGGAAACGGATCCCAAAAGCATATGTTCGCAGAGAACGGTTCCGCTCACGGCGGAAATCACGAAGCTTTTGGCGGAGATCAAAGGGGATCTGCCTTATGTATTCGGCGGCGGGCGGCCTCTGGAACCGAGAACAATGCAGTACCGGTTTAAAAGGGCCTTGAAAGAGGCGGGGGTCGGCGACCGGAATTTCCACATCCTTCGTCATACATTTGCCACAAACTGCGTGAAAAGCGGCATGGACGTCAAGACGTTAAGCGTGATTCTCGGACACTCGGATGTGAAGATTACCCTGAACCGCTATGTGCATCCGACGATGGATTCGAGAAGGATGCAGATCGACCGGCTTCCGGAGTTTTATGGTCAGATTCGTGGTCAGGTAGCCTGAAAACTCCTGTATCTGCCGGGTTTTGAGAAGATTTTCGCAGAATGGCTTATTCTACGAAACGGTAAAGCACGGCAGGACGGGACCGGCATGAAAGGACATAAGGATACTATATACAAGACGGTCTATCAATCCAACCAGATTCCGATTGCCGCCGCCGACATGGAACGGCTGCAGGAGATCGCCCGGGACTGCCGGGAGGTCAAGAATTATGTCTATGACCGGTTCGGCGGGATCCGCAGCCTTCCCAAGCTCTATCCGGGGTACACGGTGCAGAATGAGATGACAAGGAACGGCCTGCGGGAAAGACTGGGCCTTCCGGCCGTATATTTTTATTTATCCATATTTGACGCGCTGGGGGATATCAAAAGCCAGTGGGCTCGCGCAAAGAGCCGGATTGAGAAAAATATCCGCAGCAACCCGAACCTCACGCAGGAGGACCGGCATTATCTGCGGTTTGTCATGAAGCAGAGCCGCTGCTTTGAGTCTGTCCTCGCGGGGGGCAAACCGGACCTGTCGGGCAGTTGGAAAGAGGGCTACGAGGCCGTCCGCACGGGCGTGGACACCCGCAGGCTGGATCAGTATCTGCGCAGACAGGTGCGACGTCATCTCGACCGGCCGCACACCGATGCAGCGGACGGTTTTCCGGCCGCTCCCAAAGGGTACCGGTATGCGGACCACGGCATCTATCTGACGATGAAGGAGAGCCGCAGGCGGCTGTTCATCCCGCTGACGGACAACAACCGCTACAAAACGCAGATTTACGTCTGTCTCTATCCCGACGAGGGAAGGATTACGCTCAATATTCCGATTGAAGTCCGACAGCGGCATCCCGCCGGATACGAGGGGGAAATCGGGCTGGCGGTCGGGCTTAAATGCATGTTTGTGACCGATCAGGGGCGAATCTACGGCGGGAGCTATCTGGAGTATCAGTCCGCGCTTACGGATTATATACGGGCAAGCCTGTCCCGCCGCCGGAGAAATGCCAGAAGCAATCCCGGCACGAAGAAATACAGCGCCAAAAAGGCCAGGCTCGAAGCCGCCATGCATGCTTACGTGAACGCGGAGATCAACCGGATGCTGGAAACCGAAAGACCGGGCGTGCTGTATGTCCCGAAACTGCCGGCTGTATCAAAGGCCGGAGTCAACAAGAAGGTCAACGCCACGCTCAGCATGTGGCAGCGGGGATTTGTGAAAAACCGGCTGAATCAGAAATGCCGGGAACGCTCGGTCGAACTGGTGGAGGTGTTCGGCAAGGGAATCAGCACGCAGTGCAGCGTCTGCGGAGCGGAGGGCAGGAAAGAGAAGGAGCGCTTCTTCTGCGCGGCCTGCGGGGCGAACTGCCGGAGCGCCAGAACACCGCGTGCAATGTTCTCAACCGGGGACGCGCTCTGCGGGAGGAGAGAGATTCTGATCGGACAGACGAGGGTCATTAGGAAGGATTTCGCGGATGAACGTACCGTACGGATGCGTTTGACCGGCGGCGAAAAGCCGGAACGCGGGAAAGTTCTTTTGATAGAAAAAACAAAGACGGCATTGGAAGCCGGTTCCGCAAAGGAGCCGGGTATTGGGTATGCCAGGACCTGTGGGAACTCAATACGCGGAACCCTCCGCGTCTGAGAAGTACCGGGAGCGAAGCGGGCGGAAGGCGGCTGCGGGAACATGCACGCGGCGGGCGCTGCCGGCATCACCTGTGAAGGGTGACAAAATATGCCTTATTTAAAAGATGAATGGAAGGAAGGATGACAGGAGTGGAAGAAGCAGGAAAGCCGGAGAAGCAGTCAAAAAAGAAAATTATGATGGCAGCGGTCATTGTGCTGCTGCTGATTGTGATCAGCGTGCTGGGAATCGTTATCTACACGCTGTTACATAAGCCGGAAGAGCCGAAACCGGAGAGAGCGGTCTCGGAGGGACTGGTAGTGAACGGAGAGATTGATGAGAAAGCGTCCAATGCAAGGTTTACGACAGACATGAATATGATTTGGACGTTTCCGTCGGGCAGCGCGGTATCCAACAACGCAGTGATCGGAAATTCCGCCAGCAATGCGTATGAATGCTATTTTGAAGTATATCTGGACGACGAGGAGCAGACGCTGCTGTATAGTTCGCCGGTACTTCCCACAGGAAAGCGTCTGGAAGAACTGAAGCTGGATCAGGTGCTGCCGGACGGCACGTATGATGCGATATGTACCTACCACATCCTGGATGACGAGGATCCGGACAGAGAGCTGGGGACGGTATCTTTTGCGGTGAGCCTGATCTTTATGGAGTAGATTCTGCAAAGGTGCCCGATCTGTCGAAAGGCGTTATATATGTCCGCAGGTTATCATCAATAAGATGGTAGATATTGTTGGTGGTCCATGGACTGTATATAAAACAACAAAAAATACATTTTCTAAGGAGGCATGATTCTTATGAAATCTCGTTTCACAAAAATCGCTGCGGCTGCTCTGGCTATGACCATGTGCTTCCCGA
>ERZ779627.117-NODE-117-length-21975-cov-4.827737_pt1 | contig 21975 bp, 16 predicted proteins | sample MGYA00514191_ERZ779627 | MGnify/ENA primary metagenome ERZ779627 (study PRJEB29562, sample SAMEA4376705) | mouse gut metagenome | isolation source: Cecum | study: EMG produced TPA metagenomics assembly of the A DSS colitis mouse model was used to assess the... | reverse complement strand
CCTTCAATTCCACCAGAACAGACACCTGTTTGCCGTTCTCCGCCGCCTGCGCAAGCGCGGCAATGATCGGCGAATTGCCGCTGACCCGGTACAGCGTCTGTTTGATGGCCAGTACCTGCGGATCTCTCGCCGCCTTTCTCACAAAATCCACGACCGGATCGAACGTTTGATAAGGATGATGAAGCAGGATGTCCCTGCTGCGGATCTCCTCGAAAAGATCGCTTTTCCCTGTCAGCTCCGGCACCGGCTGCGGGACATAACGCGGTTCCTTATACGCTTCAAACCCTTCCAGTCCGTACATTTTCATTAAAAACGTCAGATCCAGAGGCCCGGCAATCCGATAGACCGCGTCCTCCTTGATCTCAAATTCCCTTTTCAGGATTTTCAGCAGACGCTTATCCGTCTTTTCATCCACTTCCAGACGGATCACCTCTCCCCACTGACGCTTTTTCAACTGTTTCTGAATCTCCTTCAGTAAATCGGAGGCGTCATCCTCGTCAATGGACAAATCCGCATTCCTCATAATTCTGTACGGATGGACGCAGAGTACATCGTAGCTCAGGAAAAGCTGAGACATATTGCGGGCAATCATATCTTCCAGGAGAATCACCGACTTCACATCCTCCTCCACCGAAGGAATCACGATGATTCTCGGAAGAACCGCCGGCACCTGCACGGTGGCAAACTCCAGCTCCGCGTCCTCCTCGTTTTTTTTCTTCAGAAGCGCCCCCAGATTCAGCGTTTTGTTCACAATCAACGGAAACGGCCGGGAGGAATCCACGGCCATGGGCGTCAGAACCGGATAGACGTTTTCCACAAAATACTGGTCGACGTATTTTGCCTGTTCCGGATTCAGTTCCTCATGGCTTTCAATGACCTGAAGTCCGCACTGCCGGAGTCCCGGCAGCAGGGAACGCTGCCAGGTGGAATACTGTGTGCCGGTAAAACGGTGCACCCGGTCATGAATCGCGTTCAACTGCTGTTGCGGCGTCATACCGGAAAAATCTTTTTTCGAATACTCCGCATTCACCATATCTTTTAAAGAAGCAACCCGGACCATGAAAAATTCGTCCAGATTGGAAGCCGTAATGCTCAGAAATTTCAGACGTTCAAACAGCGGATTTTTCTTGTCTCTCGCCTCTCCCAGAATCCGCTCGTTAAAGCCCATCCAGCTAAGCTCCCGGTTTTCAAAATATTCCGATTTCATATACTCTTTCTTCACGATGCTCTCTCCTGTCTCATCTGCGCAACCGCAGAGATGCCTTTCTATTTCCGGCCTCAGCCGCTTCTCTTTGCCTTCAGCACCGGCTTCAGGCTGTACACCTCTTCAAACAGTTCGGCCTTCTCCGGAAACATCGCCTGCTCCAGAGTCAGATCCTCCGATGTGTCCACCAGAATCTGCATGATGTGATTGTCTTTTACGTTCACTTTAATGTCCTTGATCTTCTGCTTATGGCTGCGGTCCAGCGCATTGGCCAGACGAAGGATCGCCGTCAGCTTCATGATCGTGATATATTCGCTCCGCTCCAGAAGCGAACTGGCCGCCAGTTCCTCAAAGGGCAGTACGTTCCCGCTGTTGAAGCGGACGATATTCGCCACGATTTCCCGTTCCATATGCGACAGCCCGATCACTTCCGTGGCCATGATGATATCATAGGAACACTGGGACGACTGGGCCATATTGATATATTTTCCGCAATCATGCAGAAGCACGCAGATCTGCAGCAGCAGCCGCTCCCGCCTGTCAAGCCCGTGAAAGGATTTCAGCTTGTCGAACATGCACAAAGCAAGGCGTTCCATAACCTGCGTATGGTTCCGGTTGGTATGATAGCGCTTGGCAATGTTCCTGGCCGCCTCGATAATATCGTTCTCGAAATTATGGCGGGGCTTTAAGATCTTCCTGCGCTCCGCATAGTCAAAGGCAAGCCCGTCTCCCAGGTCCATACCGAGAATAACCACGTTTTCCGCTCCGGTTTCTTCCAGAAGCCGTTTGTAGATAACCAGCGTGGGCAGAAGAAGCGTACCGTTCTCATTGGAAATACCAAGCTTTGACGCCATCGCCTGCTGCCCCTTCTGAATAAATTCATCGTATAAGGTGATAAATTCTTCCCGTGTGATCTGATTCGTCTCCCGGTCTTCATGAATATAGCGGTTAATGTACTGAATGTAATTTCCCACCAACAGAAGACTCCGTATATTCCGGTCTTTCAGATACAGCTTCCGGTAAGTCCGCATCTCATTGTTCAGCAGTTCTTCAATGACGGACGCGTAGCGGACCGTCCGCTCCGCCACGTCCGACAGACGCTCTCTCAGGCGCAGAGTGCCGAGACGGATATTCTGCGTCGTCACCAGATTGTCCTTGTCAAACAGAGAGAGCTGAATGCTTCCTCCGCCCACGTCCACAATCGCGGTCCCTTTTTCAATGATTTCCTGAAACCGGTCCGAATTAAAAGCGATCGCTTTATACCCCAGAAAACGCTGCTCGGAATTGCTCAGCACTTCCAGCCGGATACCGGTTTTCAGGCGGATCCGATCCAGCAGTACAATATGATTGCGCGACTCGCGCACCGCGCTGGTCGCACAGGCGCGGTAATCCTCCACCCCGAACTCTTTCATTATTCTTCGGAAGTCCAGAAAGACCTCGCACAGCTCATCCGTCAGTTCGGTCCCGATTCTCCCGGTCGCATACGTATCTTTCCCCAACTCCATCCGGTGTCTGACATGATTCACCACACGGATTCCTTTTCTGGCGGAAAGCTCGTAGATCTTGAGATTTACCTCATAACTTCCGACATCAATTGCAGCAAACATCGTGCAAGCCATAATTTCTTCTCCTCCACTGCAGTTTTACATCCTCCCGGACTCTGTCCGGCCCTCTTCTATTGCCTTCCGGTGCTTCCGAAACCGCCTCTGTCTTCTCCGGTCAGTGTCCCGGTCTCCTCAAAGCAGATCTTCGGCTGATGTTCCATGATCCGGAACTGGCAGATGCGGTCATTCACATGGATAACCGTATCTCTCATGGCCAGCGCCGGAAAAAACCACTGGTCATGATCCCCGCAGTAGCTCTCGTCGATCAGCCCGCAACTGTTCGTCTGAAGGATTCCGAAATTTTTATAAGTACTGCTTCTCGGTATCACATGCGCCTCATATCCTTCGGGAAGCTCCATCGCAACCCCCAGAGGGATCAGCGCGTATTCCCCCTTCTTCATCCTGACCTCTTTGGCTGCCCGCAGATCGATCCAGTCTGATTTCCCCTCAATATAGGTCAGCTGTTCGATCTCTTCCGAGAAATATTTTATCCTGATTGTCTTCATTCCATGTCTCCCATCTTCACTGTTTTCCGGAGGCGCCGCCCTGCGGCGGCAAAAAGACCGGCCGCGGCCGGCCGCCGGCTTCATATGTACAACACGGTCTTTCCCAGAGACAGCGTTGTCTGCACATCGATCACCCTCTGATTGGAACTGCCTCTCCAGGGAAGATTATTATCTTTGAGTTCCTCCACAAACCGCCCGTCCACGAGCACGTCGAGATACGGAATCAGATCCAGCCGGCGGATTTCTTCCCACAGATATCCGGTGTACAGCCAGATCGTTTTCCCGGGATACCGTTCCTTGATCTCCCGAATCAGCCCCAGAAGCTCCTCCCTCGTATCCATATACAGCGGATCGCCTCCGCTGAACGTCACTCCGCTGATATAGTCTTTCTCCAGCTCTTCAAAAAGCTCCTCCCGGGCCGCCTCGTCAAAGGGAAGGCCGCCCTGCGGATCCCAGGTGATGGGATTCTGACAGTTTCTGCAATAATGAGCGCATCCGGCCAGCCAGAGCACCACGCGAAGCCCGTCCCCGTTGAGCATATCCGCCTTGGTAATATTGTGATATCTCATTTTGCGTACGCCTCCCATTGCTCTGCCGGCTGTCAGAGCTGATAATTCTCAAGGATACATTTTCTGAGCAGAGTCAGCGCATGAACCGTCGCCAGCTCCCGGATCGTTCTCCGGTCGCCGCTGAAATGAAACTCCTGCACTTCGATTCTGCCCTTCACATTGCAGCCGATGTAGACCAGTCCGGCCGGCTGCCCGTCCTCTCCGCTCTCCGGCCCCGCATAGCCGGTGACGCTGATACAGACGTCCGCGTCGGTCAGAACCGCTCCGCCCCGGGCCATCTCCCACGCGGTCTGGGCGCTGACCGCCGTATATTTTTTCAGAGTCATCTTCTTCACGCCGATGAGCTTTCTCTTGGCCTTGTTGGAATAGGTGACAAAGCCCTGCTTAAACACCTCGGAGACGCCCGCCACATCCGTCAGCCTCGCGCTGACCATACCTCCCGTGCAGGATTCCACCGTTGTGATCGTCATCCCCTGCTCTTTCAGAAGCTGAACAATCGTCTCCGCCAGGGTGACTTTGGAATTTGTCGTAAAGATACAGCTTCCCAGCCGGATTTTCAGCTCCCGGACCATTCTCTTCACCCGGCCCTTCGCCTCATCTTCCTGCTCCGCCTGGGCCCGTACACAGATGTCCACCTCTCCGGGGGTGGAAGTGAACATGAAGACCAGCTTCTCTTCCGCCGTCAGAAGATCATGAATCTTCTCCCTCACTTCCTCCTCCTGCATCCCGCATATTTTCACAGTCTTTGAATAAGAACAGCTCTGTACTTCCTTTTCCATCTCTAAATGTTTCCCTCCAGAATCACATGCTTGTTTTTTATCAGATAATCAACCAGCGACACAACCGTCAGAATCAGGGCAGCCCAGGTCAGAATCTGACCGATCAGGCCGAGTGTTCCTTCCGGCTCCAGAAGCAGTACAATAATCATCAGCATCTGGAACGTGGTCTTAAACTTCCCCCAGTAGCTGGCCGCGATCACAACGCCGTTGTCCGAAGCTACCAGGCGGAAGCCGCTGATGATAAATTCTCTGCTGATGATGACAATCGCCATCCATGCGGGAAGAAGCCTCTCCGCCACCAGACAGATCAGCGCCGCGCAGACGAGCAGCTTGTCTGCCAGCGGATCCATAAACTTTCCGAAATTGGTCACCAGGTTATATTTTCTCGCAATCTTCCCGTCCAGAAAATCCGTCAGGCTCGCCGCGATGAAAATCAGGACCGCAAGGTACCGGCTGTACCCGGGAACCAGATCCACCAGCGTGAACCAGACAAAAAAGGGAATCATGAATACGCGCAATACGGTCAGTTTATTCGGTAAATTCATCGGCAATTTCTCCTATCAGATCATATTCATCGGCTCCGGTCACATGTACGTTCACGAAGTCTCCGGACATCAGTTCCGCCGCCGTCTGGATGAAAAGATAACCGTCCACCCCCGGCGCGTCCATGTAGGTCCTGGCTACATACGCCTGCTCGTCCACGACCCTGCCTTCCACCATGCACCAGAGCTCCCAGCCGACCATCGCCTCCGCCTTCTCAAATGAGATCTCCTGCTGAAGCTCCATAAGTTCATTTCTGCGCGCCTCTTTGACTTCATCCGGAATCTGATCCGCCATGGACGCCGCCGGCGTGTCCTCCTCCGGCGAGTAGGCAAACACGCCCAGACGGTCAAATTCCATCTCGTCCACAAACCGCAGCAGCTCCTCGTGATCCTCCTCTGTCTCTCCCGGAAAACCGCTGATCAGCGTCGTGCGCAGACAGATGTCCGGTATCTCCCGGCGAAGCCCTTCGACAATCCGGCGCAGATCCGCCTGATTCGTCCTTCTCCCCATCCGCTTCAAAACGCGGTCCGAGGCGTGCTGGATGGGCAGATCCAGATAATGGCAGATCTTCGGCTCCTCCCGAATCGTCTGCACCAGCTCCTCATAAATCTCCTCCGGATAGCAGTACTGTATCCGAATCCAGCGCAGCCCGCGAATCCGGCACAGCTTTTTCAGCAGTACATGAAGCGATTTCTCTCCGTAGAGATCGGTACCGTACAGAGTCGTCTCCTGAGCCACCAGGATCAGTTCCTTCACTCCCTGTCCGGCAAGCTCCTCCGCCTCTCTCAGAAGGCGTTCCATCGGCACGCTCCGATACGCGCCCCGCAGTCTGGGAATGATGCAGTACGTGCAGTGCCGGTCACACCCTTCCGCAATCTTCAGATGGGCGTAATGCCCTCCGGTCGTGAGAATCCGCTTCGCATCCGTCAGAACCAGCCGGTCGGTCTCTTCGCACAGCAGCTTATGCTCCCCTGCCAGAGCCTGCTCCAGAAGCTCCGCAATCTGGTCGTAACCCGTCGTTCCCACAACCGCGTCGACCTCCGGAATCTCCTCCATAATCTCCCGGCGGTACCTCTGCGCCAGACATCCGGCCGCGATCAGCGCCTTTAATCTGCCCTCTTTTTTGTACTCCGCCATCTGAAGAAGCGTGTTGACGCTCTCCTCCTTGGCGTCGCCGATAAAGCAGCACGTATTCACAATGATAATGTCTGCCTCCGCCTCGTCGTCCGTAAAAGCGTAGCCCTTCTCTGCCAGAATGCCAAGCATGACCTCCGAATCCACCAGATTCTTATCACAGCCAAGGGATACAAACAGTATTTTCATCATAGATGATGCAGTCTCCTTTTCCGGCGCAGAAAGTCTGCGCCTTTAGATATTATAATACTGACAGGGACGAAAAAGCAATGGCTATTTCACGCGCGGCCGCCTTCTTCGGAAGACAAGCCGCCAGACGCACGCCCAGGCAAGCGCCAGTCCTCCCATGAAACCGTAAAACAGCTTTTTATTCATAAAAAACTGTATCAGCACATTGGGCGTGATCAGAAAATTCCGCTTCTTCAGTTCCTGACGGTTGCCCGCCGCGTCGCGGGCCGTCACACCGATGCTCTGCCACTGGTTGCCGCCTCCGACCATCAGCGTAATTCTCCCCTCCTGTTTTTCAAGTTCCGAGGCAAAATAGGTGGAGACCACGCCGTTGACGGACACCTTCACCTCCGCGGTCTTCACATTGTCCTGAACGTCCAGCGTCACCTCCCTGCTGCGTTCTCTGTACCTTCCTCCGTCCTCCAGTCCGGAGAGCAGAATGCTGGGGCCGGTCCGGTCCACCACAAATTCAAGCCGCTTTCCCTTCGTATGGTTGTCGGAAACATTCTCCGCCCGGTCTTCCGAATAGATCGTCAGGGCATAGGCGCCCTCTCTTTCAAAATTGCGCCCGGGAATCCGGTACACGTACTGCTTCCAGCTTTCTTCCGTTCCGCTTGTCTCAACCGTATAATCCGTCCCTTCTTTCAGCACTTTCAGTTTTCCGTTCAGACTGCAGGTGACCTCCCGAAACTCCAGGGTGTCCACATTGGTTTCCGTCACGACCATATCCGGCCCGGTTCTGGTGTAATAGCTTCCTTTCCTGCCGGCCAGAAGTTCGGTCCTGTCTTCCAGCGTGTAGACGGACCCGAAACGGTTGACGGAGAACATCACTTCCTCCCGGCTTTCATTACCCGCCAAGTCGCGCGCAAGAACCGTCAGCCGGTACAGGTCGTCCTCCTCCGGCTCATACGCAAAATCCTCCATCCGGAAAATTTCGCCGTCCTCTGTGCGGATCCTGGTTCCTGCCGGAGCTATGACTCCGTGATGGTGTCCTTCCAGAAACACCGTCAGGGAATCCGGCTGATAGTTCGCGTCACTGCAGCGAATCTCCGGCGTGAGCGCTCCGCTGTTCGCGGACCGGTGGCCGACTCCGGATATTACAAGTTCCGGCGCGGTCTGATCAATGACAAAGCGCTCCGTGCCGTATGCTTCCATCTCGTTTTCGGCCAGGTCCGTGCCTGTAATCTCAAGCGTGTACGCCCCTTCCAACGCGAAGAACACCTCGGCCGTATGATGATCGCCGTTTCGGCTCCAGCCTGACAGAAGCGCATCCTGCATACCGCTCTCCGTCCCCACCGCCACATTGACCAGGGAGGCGTCAAAGTGATGTTCGAGAATGTCAATGACCGCCCTGCGGCTTTGTGCGTAGTAATCCTGAAGGCCGCTTTGCCGATGATCGTAGTTCACGGTCAGTACAGGCGCGGTCCGGTCGATCGTAAAGGCATCCTCCCGCCCGTATTCGGCCCGGTTGCCCGCCAGATCCATGCAGGACACCGCAAACGTATAATCGCTGTCCTCCTCAAAAAGAACGCGGCACGTATGAATCGTATCGTCTCCCGTACCGGAAGTCTCCCATTCCCCGATCAAAGGCATGCATCCTTCCGTGCTGGTGATCCGAAACTCCACATCCCCCGGATTGAGATTGCGCTCCCGTATCGTAACGGCGGCCGTACGGCTCTGGTTGTACAGACCGCCCGCGGACGGACGGTTCTCATCATACGCAACCTCCACGACCGGAGGCGTCGCATCAATGTGATAGAACCGTTCCAGCCGCCCCGAATGCCCGGCGTTATCCAGATATTCCACCGTTACCGGCACCTCATTCACATTGTTGCCGGCAGCTTCCAGTACCAGTTCCTCCGCAAATTCATACTGAGGGCCTTCTCTTCCTCCCGCATGCTCCGCGTAATCTTTGACAAAGTCGATCGTAGAACCGCCCCGGCACGACACCCGGCGGAGTCCGCAGTAAGGTTCCTCTATCAGCAGCCGGAATCTCACATCCGTATTATAATAGTCCACATCCCCGACCGTTCTCCCCGGTTCGGTATCCGTCTCAATCAGCGCCCGGCATACCTCCGCATGCTTCCCGGCGCTCTCCGTAATCTGTTCCCATTCGCGGACGGTATGATTGCCGGACCAGTCGCAGACCTCCACCGACACAGTGCCTTTATAGTCCGCTCCGTCGGACGGAACCGAAAACGTACAGCTCCTGCCTGCGGCCGGCTCATAAGATTCCGTTTTTTCCGCAGTCGAGCCGTCTGCTTCCCTCAGCATCCACCGGACCGTGCGGATACCGGATACGGTATCCGACGCTTCCGCCGTCACGGTCACCCGGCTGTCCGTGAACAGGTATTTGAGATCACGATAGCGAACCGCATCCATAAAGCCGGATTTTTCTACCGTGCAGGACAGCTTCAGCTCCGGCGCCGTCCCGTCCACCGCGATCCGTTCCGTCCCCGCAGACGTCCGGTTTCCCGCCAGATCCCCGCATCCGACCGCAATCTCATAGACGGCCTCCTCCAGCAAAGGCAGGTAAAAGACAAAGGTACCGCTCCCGGTCTTCGCGTCGTCCATCTGCTCAAGATACCGCTGCCAGCCGCCGTCCGCCGCCGGCTTCCCCGTCAGATCGGTGATCCTGGTCTCCGTCAGCGCCTGTTTCAGCTCGTGAAGACGGAAATTCTGCTCCTCCACCTCCAGTTTCAGATAAACCGGTCCGCATTCATACCGGCTGCCGTCCTCCCCGTATACAGAGCCGTCTGTTTTTTCCTGTTTCCGCGTATCGGTATACGATATGCGGATCTGCGGCGCCGTCCGGTCCAGGACGAGCAGTACGCTTTCATACTTTCCCTCTTCGTTGACCGCGGTCTCCCACCTGCTTCCTTCCGCCTGCTCCGCCTTCATGACATTTCCCGCCGGGTCTTCACAGGACACGCAGATACGGTACCGCCCCTCCTCGGAAAGCGTAAAGCTTCCTTCATAGAGCGTTCCTTTCCTGCTCCACTCCACCGCCGGCCGGAACCTTCCCCGGTCCTCCTCAACCGCTTCCACATAAAATCCTTTCGGCTCTGCGCCCCCGTGCACCGGCTCCGTGCCGGTATCCCTCACCGACAGGCGCACCTTGATCTCCTCCCGGTAATACGCCGTGTAACCGGTCGCCGGAGCCTGCGCTGTCCGATCAAGGGAAGGAAGCGGCTGCCCGTCCCGGACCAGCCGGGCGGCTTCCCCGTAGGAAACCGTTACTTCAGGCGCTTCGTGATCCAGCCAGAACTCTCTGCTCTGGTAGAGTCCCTGGGGCAGTTCTTCCTCCAAAGAACCCCCGCCCGCCAGACGGTTGCCCGCGCAGTCCTCATAGGAAAGTCTCGCCTCGTAGCAGTGCGTTCCCCCGCCCGCTTCTCCGTCGAAGGCACAGGACGCGCGGTGGCTGCGCCCGCTGTTCTCCCAGTGCATCTCGCTTCCGCTTACCCGCTCCGTCTCTTTTCCGGTCTTCCGGTCAAAAAACGCCAACTGTACCCTGGCCGGATCCCAGTATTGCGCATGGTCGTTGATGGAGAAAGAGACGGTCACATCCGCGCCCTCCCTGTTCCGAAACAGCGGCGCGCCCTCGAGTTCCCCCGCCGGCGTTCCGTCGACGGAAAATGCCGTCAGCCTCGGGGCTCTGGTATCCACCACGAGAACGTATCCCGTACAGCGGCCATCCGCCGCTTCCAGTCCGCAGGAATCGTCACCGGTCAGCGGATTCCCGGAACCGTCCCGGTACTCCACCGTAAACCGGTACTCCGTCTCTGATTCCTCCCCGGCGGGCAGAGAAAATTCCGTGCATCTGACCGGACCGTCCGCCTGCCATTCTCCCGGAACGACCTCCGTATCCGCCGTTCCCTCCACACGGAGCACCGGCGACACCGGCTCCCCGTTCTCGTCCACATACGCATCGTAATTTTCTTCCGTCAGCATCAGACGGACAGTCCCCGCCTCCCGGTAAAACACGCTCCGCCGTTCCTCATCCACCGTCCCGCTCCCGTAATCCGCGCAAAGCTTCGGACACGTCCGGTCAAAATACAGAACCGTCGTTCCGGTGAAATCCTCCGCCGCCGTCTCCTCTGTCGTATTGCCGGCCAGGTCCTTCAGTCTTCCGATGCACAGACGCTCCCTGGAATCCGGACTTTCGTCTGCGGGCAGAACCATGCTTCCCGCTATCTGCACATACCCTTCTCTCCAGACCCCTTCATGGGAAAAGGACGCCAGTTTCTGCGAAACCACCCGGAGATTGCGGATCGTCGCCTGTCCGTCCGCCGTTTTTATCTGTTTCAACAAATCTTCCTGATCGATCCCGGAAGGTTCGTACCCTTCCCCGGAAGCGCCCGCCTGGTCCCGCACATACAGTTCAAAATCGATCCGGCTCTTTCCAAACAGACGGTCCAGAAATCTCCCCGCCAACTCCACAATTCTGGTATCCGTCAGGCCGTCCGTGCTGCTCCCGTCCGAATGGTACGAGACGAACACTTTCGTGTCCGGAGCGGTCCTGTCGACCGCGAACTCCAGTTCTTCCTCCGCAGTCCCTCCAAGCACGTCCGTCACCCGGAAATTCCATCTGTAACTGCCGTCCCTCATATCGGTCAGAAGCTCCCGAAACGCTTCGGTTTCCCTCAGCACAGTCTCAGCGGAAGCATTTTCCCCGTAGACACAGAAAGACTCTGCTTCAAAATCCTCCAGCGTCCGGCAAATCCCTTCCTCCCCTTCATATTCCATCTTCCTGATTCCCGCAGGTACGTCCGCGCAGAGCACCGCCTGCGGATCTTCCCTGAAATACAGGGTTCCCCCGACAGCCTCAGGCTCGGAAAGATAACGGACGGCCAGCCGCGGAGGCGCGCACACCTTCCTTGCGGCAATCGTCACCGTTTTCCCGTCCACATTTCCGTCCGGCGCTTCCATCGTATAGACGTAGCTTCCGCTCTCATACAGGATATCTTTATAATATCCGTCCTCGCAGAAAAGTACGGCTCCGTCTCTTTTCAGCACCGGCTGCCCGGAGAGCTCCGGTTCTGTTCCGTCTTCCGAAAAGTCCGGCGCTTCCGGTCCTGTTTCACCGCCCGGACCTTCCTCCTGCACCTGGAAACAGACCGTCAGAGATTTCCGGAAACAGTAATTCTGCTCCTCATCAATCACCGTGGTTCCGGCGTCGCTGACTGCCGATTCCAGCGTCCATTCCGGAAAGACCGCTTCCGGCTCCGGCTCTTCCTCCAGCTCCTCCTCCGGACCGAGCTCTTTCTTCTCTTCTTCGCCCTCCTGCGGTTTCGGAACGGTCGCTTCCGGCTGCTCCGCTTCCGCTTCGGCGGACATCTTCTCCGCCGCCTGCAGACTTTCCTCCGGCGCCTTTATCTGCGTCTCCTCCCCGGGCCCGGCGCCGGCATACACCGGCCCGCATTGCGCCGTCCCCTGACCCGCCAAAAGCAATATAATCATCCCTGCTGCCAGATACTTACGTCCGTTTCTTCTTTTTATCATCTTTTCCTCCCTTTTATGACAGATGTTTTCTCTTCCTCTTCGATTCGTTCATCGGTATGGATCAGCATCACTTCCCGCTCCACATGAAACCCGGTCTCCTTCCGGGGCAGAAGGACGGTCCGCCGCGCTTCTTCCGTATCTTTGCCAAATCTGCGTCCGGACGAGAGACGAAGGTGTTTCCGCGGCTCCCTGCGACCGGACGGCGGATGAGGGCGTTTCCGCAGCTCCCTCCGCCCGTCCTTTCTTCCGCACAGCACCCTCCAGGCCGTGCCGACGTCCAGTTTGACATACAGAAAAACGGTCAGCAGAAGCGATGCGCCCATCCCGGCCAGACAGACAAGGTACAATCTGTGAAACAACTCCATTCTCAGTCCCCCTCCCGCTCCGTCCTGCCGCCGGAACGGAGCATCCTTTCCGCTTTTTCCACATACAGACGGAGATTTTCGATTTCTTCCTCCATCTGCCTCTGTCCGCCCCCGGCGGATGACGGGAAATCCCTGTCCAGATGCTCCCGAATCTCCTTCAGCCGCGCCGACATCTCCTCCTCCCCGACTCCGTCTTCTCTGAATACCTCCGCTCTGGAAATGATCTGATTGACCAGCTCCTCGTACATGACGACGGCGGTCCGTTCATTATCCGCTTCCACCAGATTGCCTGCCGTCAGCGCGGTCAGATCGTCCCAGTAATCCCGAAAGCTGACGGAGGCGTCCCCCGCCTCGTCCATCATGCCAACGCGCGAATAGTAACCCGCGATCGCCGCAAGCCTTTCGGCTCTTTCTTTTTTCTTTTCTTCCAGACTGTCGCAGGCCGCGGCAATCTCCAGATAATTTCTGGCGTTTCGCTTATCGCTCTTCTCTTCGTATTTGTAATAATAAGCGATTCCGGCCGCATAGGCGAACTCGCCGTATCCTTCCCTGTTTTGGCGGAGCGCCTGTTCGTTCGTCTGCTTTCCGTCTCCGTAGGCAATCAGTATGGAGCGAAGCTCTCCGCTCTCCTCCGCCGTCAGCACATGATCGTCCAGAAACGTATTCTCGAGAAGCAGCAGGTAGGCCTCCTCCCTCCACGGCGACAGATTCACCGCGCTCCGGTAATTCAGAAGCTCGTCCTCCCTGGTGACAGAATTGCCGGCCGCCAGCAGATACGCGTCGTAGTCATGATTCCGGATATCGGCTTCCTTCCATCCGAACACGCAGGAAGCCGCGCCGAGAACGAGCGTCACGGCCGCCGCCGTCAGGAAAACGCCCAGCTTCCTCTTCTGCCGGCTGCGGTAGGAAGCGTCCCATTCCCAGTAATGTTCCAGCGCGTACAGAAGCTCCCCGCAGGACTGATAGCGGTCCTCCTTTCTGATGCGGGTGCATTTTAGAAGAATGGTTTCCAAACCGGAGGAAAAGGAAGGGTTGACGCTGCACAGCGGCCGGAGGGAATGAGGGCTCTCCCCCGTCAGAAGCTGGAACAGCATCACGCCAAGGCAGTAAATATCCGTCCGCGCGTCGCTCTGCCCTTCCTTTTCGTACTGCTCCGGCGCCGCGTAGCCTCTGGTGCCGAGAGAAACCGTATCGTTTGTATTCGTCGGCTTGTACTCCCGGGCCGCGCCGAAATCAATCAGCATGACATTGCCGTCCGGCTTGAGCATCACATTGGACGGCTTCATATCCCGGAAAATGATCGCCGGTTTTCTGGAATGCAGATAGGAGAGCGTATCGCAGAGCTGACCGGCCCAGCTCAGAACCTGTTCCTGCGGCTGCGCCCCGTATTCATTCAGCAGATCCTGCAGCGAACGCCCCTCGATATAGTCCATTACAATCAGCAGCGTATCCCGGTTCTCGATCACGTCCACAATACCCGGAAGATGGGGATGGCTGAGCCTTTTCAGCATCTCGATCTCCTTTTTGTTGGCATGCAGATGACAGGCGTCCTGCTTGCGGATCTCTTTGACCGCCCACTGCCGGTTCACCCGTTCGTTCATGGCGAGATAGACCCGGCTCATGCCTCCCCGGCCGATTACATTCAGGATCTTGTATTTTCCGTCAATCACCGTCCCTGTTTCCAGCATATCCTTTTCTCACCGCAGGACGCACTGCCAGTACGGAAATATTGTCCTGCTCCCCCCTTTTCTGATTCAGTGCGACCAGCGCGGCCAACTGCCGCTTCATGGCCTTTTCCCCGTTCATAACCCGCGGAGCGAGCGTTTCCAGCATCTCCGGCTCGCGGACATGGTGGCGAAATCCGTCGCAGCAGAGCACATACACCGCATCCTCGCGGACCGTCCCCCGCTCATACGCCGGACAAAGCTCTCCCGAAGCGCCGACGCACTGCAGCAGCACATTCCGCCTGGCATCCCGCTCCGCCTCTTCTCTGGTCAGCCTGCCGTTCTCCACTTCCCTCTGAACCAGCGTCTGGTCTTTCGTAAGCTGCCGGATTTGTCCGCCGATCTCATACGCCCTGCAGTCTCCCACATGTGCGATATAGTACCCGCCCCTCGCAAAGAGCATGGCCGTCGCCGTCGTTCCCATCGGAGAACGCTTTCTGCTTCCACAGGCTTCCAGCCGCTCATTCATATCCGCCAGCAGCCTGTCCCAGGAGCGCAGAAGCGCGTTCTCCATCGACGGCAGGGACAGAATGCCGGGAAGACTCCGTTCAAACCATCCGGAAAAAGCCCGGACCATCGACGCGCTCGCCAGCTCCCCTTTCCACAGTCCGCCCATACCGTCGCAGACCGCCGCCAGCGCCACCCGCTCCCCTTTGCAGGACGCTTCTTTGAACAGCAGGGAGTCCTGGTTCGGCCCCTTCCTCTTCCCCGCATCCGTACAGCATGCAAACAGATAGTGCATCCGCTTCCTCCTCTCGTCTCTCAGAACAGCCCCTGTTTCCCGTACGTCAGAACGACCGCCAGCAGTATAAAAGGCGCCAGCGGAATCCCCCGCTTCCGGCCGCCCCGCCCCGCTGCCAGAAGCGCCAGACAGACCGCACCTGCCGACAGCATGGCGAAAACAAACACGTCCGCAACCGCTCCGGCTCCGAGATAGAGGCCGGTCACCGCCAGCAGCTTCACATCTCCTGCGCCCAGACCGCCGCCGGACAGCACGGCGCACAGCAGGGCGATCCCTCCGCCTGTGAAAAAGCCTGCCGCCGCGCTCCGTACCGCTTCGTATTCTCCGTCCAGGCCGCTCTGAGCCGTACAGAGAACAATGCCGGCCAGCAACAGCAAAGCCAGAATCCGGTTTGGTATTCTCCCTTCTTTCAGATCCGTCCACGCGGCGAAAAACAGGCCTGTCAACAGGAGAATCCGGCGGCACAGACTGCATAATTCTCCAGTCATTCCAGTACCCGCCTTGTTTATTTAATGGGAATCATTCGGGCGAACGCCCTGAGTTTCTTCTGTATGATATGATTATACTATATGTTTAATAAAAATGCAAGAAAAAAGAATCCTGACGCGCAGGATTGACGCGCAGGATTCTTTAAACCTTCTACTCCATGGACAGCAGAATCCGGTCGTTATCGAGATCCTTTCCGGCGCCGGAGCGGAACCGGTCGAGCAGGCCGGAAACCGTCATCTGCTTCCGCTCCTCTCCCTCAATGTCCAAGACGATCCTGCCATTATCCATCATCAGCGTCCGGTTTCCAAGCTCCAGAGCCTGCTGCATATTATGAGTGACCATCAGACAGGTCGTATGGTTTTTCTCGATGATCTGCCGGGTCAGCTTCAGCACCTTATCCGCCGTTCCCGGATCCAGCGCCGCCGTATGCTCATCCAGAAGCAGCAGTTTAGGCGGAACCATCGTCGCCATCAGAAGCGTCAGCGCCTGCCTCTGTCCGCCGGAGAGAAGCCCCACCGGCTGTTTCATCCGGTCCTCCAGCCCCATATCCAGCAGGGAAAGCTGCTCCCGGAAGAACACTTTGTCTTTCCGCGAGATCCGGCTGAACGGAATGCTGCCCTTGGACGCGCGCAGAAACGACAGCGCCAGATTCTCCTCAATCGTCATATGCGGCGCGGTTCCCTTCAAGGGATCCTGAAACAGCCGGCCGATGACCCGGCTTCTCCGGTATTCCTGCGTAAATGTGATATCCCTGCCGTCCAGATAGACGATGCCTTCATCCACGTAGAAATTCCCGGCAACCACGTTCAGCAGAGTGGATTTTCCGGCTCCGTTTGAGCCGATGATCGTGGCAAAATCTCCCGGCTTCAGATGCAGAGACAGATCCTGAACCGCACGCTTCTCATTGACCGTACCCGGATGAAACGTTTTTCCGATATGCTCCAGACGCAGCATGCTAACGCCCCCCTTTCTGCATGGAACCAAGCCTGCGTTTCTCCAAAAGCCCCCATTCCTTCAGCGCCGGAGAGGCAATGGCCAGCGCCACCACCACGGCCGTCACCAGCTTCAGGCATTCAATCGGCACCACCGCGGTTTTCAGAATCACGGCATACAGGAAACGGTATGCAATGCTTCCCGCCACCGCCGCCGCCACGTTGCGCCCGACCGAACTTCTGCCGAATATCGTCTCGCCGATAATCAGGCAGGCCAGACCGATCACGACGATTCCCGTGCCGCTGTTGATATCCGCCGACTTCTGATACTGCCCCACGACGGCGCCGGACAGCGCCGTCAGCGCGTTGGAAACGCACAGGCCGACGGAGATCGTGAAAACCGGATTGATCGAGGAGGCGCGCACCATGTCTCTGTTGTCTCCGGTGGCGCGGATGCTCAGGCCGAGCCGGGTACCCAGAAACCACACCAGAAGAAGCGCCGCCAGCACCGTAATGCCCGCCGCCAGAATCAGCTTATACCAGCTTCCGCCGATGCCCGTGTCCCGCATCATCGTAAACAGCGTCTCCTGTTTTAAAAGACTTACGTTGGAGCTCCAGCCCATCACCATCAGATTCACCGTATAAAGCCCCGTGTTGGTGACGATTCCCGCCAGAATGGACGGAACCCCCAGCCGGGTCTGCAAAAACGCCGTGACGTATCCGGCGCATGCCCCCGCCGCCACCGCCGCCAGAACGGCCAGAAACGGATGGCCGGCCGCCGCTACCGTGACCGACACCGCCGCTCCCAGCACAAAACCGCTGTCCGTGGTCAGGTCCGCGATATCCAGCACCCGATAGCTTAAAAAAAGCGCCATCGCAACCAGTGCATACATAAAGCCAAGTTCCAGTGCAGTCTGAATCACATATAGCATAACTGTCTCTTCCTTTCCCAAGGGCCGCCGCCGAAAACGGCGGCCGCTGATTCATGCATCCGCAGAGAAGCTTCCCCGATCATTCCTCGGTCGTCGTCACTTCCACCACTTCTCCCATATCCGCAAATACGGAGTAATCGGCTCCAAGTGCCTCCGCGGTTTCCGTGTTGACGGTAATGATCCCGCCGTCCATCAGATAATAATCTTCCAGACCGTCCATGCCTTCGGTCAGCGCCCGGTACGCCAGATCCGCCGTCTCGCGGCCAAGCTCCGTATAATTTACCCCGCAGGTCGCAAACGCGCCGTTGCGGACGAAGGAATCCGCCCCCGTATAGTGCGGGATGCCCGCCGACGACAGAGCTTCGTAGATCGCAAGCTCCGCCGACATGATCACATTGTCCGTGGGCGTAAAGACCGCGTCCACCTGCTCTCCGATCAGCGCGCTCGCCGCCGTGATCACCTCGTCGTTCGTATTCGCGGTCTTTTCCACATAGGAAATTCCTTTTTCATCCAGATAGGCCTTTGCCTCCGCAATCGGTTTTGCGGAATTGTCCTCGGACAGAGAATACAGCAGCCCCACCTTCTGCACATCCGGATTCTGCGCCAGCATCATATCCATAATAAACGCCGTATTCAGCGCGTCCGAAGTGCCGGTCACATAGTCGATGCCGGTCATATCCGCACTTTCCGGATCCGAGATCGCCGCGAAAATCACCGGCGTCTTTGTCTCTTCCGCACAGCTTGCCATCACCTGCGCCGCCAGCGTGGCGATCGGAATGACCGCGTCCACTTCCCCGGAGAGCACCTGCGTCCCGATCTGCGTCAGCACTGACTGATCCCCCTGTCCGGAATGGACTACACTGGCGATGGTGATCCCGTTATCGACAGCGATCTGCTCCAGCTCTTTGCAGACCGCGTCGGCGATCTCGTCGAGAGACGCGTGATCCATCTGCTTGACTACCGCTATCTTATAGGACGCGCCGTCCGCCGCCGCGCCGCCTGCACTTTCTTCCTCCCCGGCATCCGCGCCGCCCGCCTTCTCTGCGGGCGTTTCTTTCCCCGCATTGCCGCATCCTGCCGTCATCGCCGCCGCCATTGCCGCTGCCAGTAACACGCTCACTGCTCTTTTTTTCATTTTCTCTTCCTCCGATATCTTAATATTATATTTCAGAAATGAAGAAACCTTTCCGCTGACAATTTTCCTTAGGCGCCCGTATGCATAAGAAAAACCGCCCCAGGTTTTCACCCGAGACGGTCATAATCCATTTATGATCGCGGTACCACTCAAATTGACACAATGTCCACTCTCAATGTACTATCATACATCCCTCATTGATAACGGGTTTGGTTCCCGGCAGTTCCTACTCTGATCTCTCATTTCGGGCTGCCCTCGAAAGTCCATTCAGCCATCCAGTCCATACTGCAATCCCACCGCCTGCAGCTCTCTGTGATTGCCTGCGAAAGCCTACTCCTCTTTCTCATCGGTTTCTCTTATTTCTGTAATGTATTCTATGCGAATTGCACGCAAATGTCAACCCCTTTTTTAGACCAAAATTTTTTACAAAAATTTTTTAGATGTCAGGTTCTGTTTGATACAATACAGGACGGAAAATCCGCCGTACCAATGCCGGGAATAGAAAAGGGACTCATTTATGCCCCGCACAGTCCCTCCATTACCGTCTGCGGCCAGACAATTTCCGGAAAATCGCTGCCGTTCACACTCCCGCCCCGGCAGACCGGAACAGTGGGAACAGCAGCGAACGATCAGACCGCATCAGCCGCCCATATACTCGCCGATCACGGACGAAAGCGCCGGGAGGATCTGCTGTTTCCGGGAAAGCAGATTGTCCTGGAACGTATACTCCTCCTCCTCGCGGTTCGGAAACGCCTCCAACGCCCAGGAAGCCCGGTTTCCTCCCGCATAGACGACGGAACCGTTTTCCAGTATGCTGGTCAACACCAGTACAGCCAGATCAATCTGTTTCTTGCGGGCAAAATGATCCAGCGCCCCCGTGATCTCCCGCGCGTCCGCCCGCATCTCCTTTGCGGACGGGACGATCACCTGCGAGATCGACAGCCGGCAGGAATGAATCTCGTAGATCTTCCGGTCCTGATTGATCATGTCGGAATAGCTGACGTTCTTCTGATTGGAAGTAATCGTAAACAGTTCTTCCGCAAATTCCTCGATATCCAGATCCGCGATTGCAGCCAGAATATTGGCGGTGGACACGTCCCGCTCGGTAGTCGTCGGCGAATGGAAATTCATGGTATCCGACAGAACCGCGCCCAGAAGCAGGCCGGCCAGATTGGCCGGAAGCAGCATCTGATTCTCCCGGAAGATCGTGGCGATAATGGTCGCCGTGGAACCCACGATCTCGTTGCGGAACGACACCGGCTGAGAAGTCGTGAAATCATTGATCCGGTGATGATCGATCACCTCCAGCACTTTGCCCCTGTCCACCGCATTGACCGACTGGGAAAATTCGTTGTGATCGACCAGAATCAGCTTGCGCTTTCTGGCATCCATAATGTGGTATCTGGAAATATAACCTACAAGCCGGTCCTCCTGATCCACCACCGGATAGACCCGGTAACGGCTTTTCAGCATCTTGTTGCCCACATCCTCCGCCAGTTCGTTGGAATGGAAGGAGATCAGCTTCGTCTTCATGATCCGCTCCACGGACGGCGCAAAATACAGATAACGGGACGTATTCATACTGCCGTATCCGGAACGGATGATCGGACAGTGGTATTCTCTGGCCGCACTGAGCACTTTCTCATCAATCTGATCGCTCCATACGACAATCATCATGCCCGCACCCTGACGGATCAGCTTCACCTGCGCCTCTGTATTCGCCCCCACGATGACAATCCGGTCTTTCACGTCAAAATTCTCCAGACGTTCCAGCTCCGTCATGGCAATGATGCTGACTTTTCCGTTGATATACGCCTCGTCATCGTCATAGACGATCGTACCGTTGATCGTTTTGCGGATATTCTCCGCCGGAGTGTGCGCCAGGATGTCGATCGACATGGCGGTGTCCGCAAGGCCGACCACCGCAAGATCGGACTTGGTCACCATCCCCAGAAGATGCCGCCGTTCATCCACAACGCCGCAGTAGGCGTGATTGTCCTTCTGCATGATCCGCAGCGTATCGTAAATCGTCGTATCAGGAGTGATGCAGACCGGTGAATCGAGCGTAATCTCCGAAAGCTTCATTCTGGCGTCCTGCAGCAGCACCGGCTCCTGAAACCCAAAACGGGAAAGAAGATACCGTGTCTCGTCATTGAGCGCGCCGAGACGGCACGGAACGGCGTAGACGCCCATGGAACGTTTGAAAAACGCATAGGCGATCGACGACGCGATGGAATCGGTATCCGGATGACGATGTCCCGTTATGTAAACTGGCTCTTTTTTTCTCATGTTTACCTCCCTTTGTCCCCCTTTAAGACGGAAGGCTTCTCTTTCAGCCTTCTCCCTGTGAATGTTCCGATTCTTCCGGATGATGTTCCCCTTCTACATACCGCTCATAGCAGAATCGGATGATGTCTTTTCTGGTTACAATCCCGATGAAAATCCGGTTGTCGTCAATCACCGGGACAAAATTCTGATTCATGGCCATACGGACCAGGTCCTCCATCGTCGCGTCTATGGACACGGGATGAATATCCACTTTCCGCTCCACGGACAGAATCGATATATTTTCCGCCGAACGCAGGTTCATATCGTACCGCTTTTTCAGAATCCGCAGAATATCCCCCTCCGATATGGTCCCGATATAACGCCCCTGCCGGTCGATCAGCGGGAGCGCCGTATAACCGCTCCGCTCCAGCTTCTCAATCCCCTGGCGAAGCGTCCAGTCGTCATGCAGATGAGCGACCTCACTCTTAGGTGTCAAAAAAAATAATACGTTCATCCTTATCCTCCATGGTCTGTCCTGCCTACATCAAAGGCGCGAGCACTCTCAGAACCGAGGTGATCAGATTGCCGACCATCCCCTGCCTGCAGTCTCCCACGCTCACCTGATGGCATTGGGGGAAGCATTCTTCCATATCTTTCTTCACATCGAGAACCGCTCTGCACCCGTACAGAAACGTACCGCATTCAAAATGCAGATACAGACTGCGGAAATCCATATTAATCGTTCCCACCGTAGCAATCCGGTCGTCGCATACATAAGATTTGGCATGAACAAACCCCGGCGTATATTCGTAGATCTGCACGCCCGCTTTCAGCAGCGGCGGATAATAGGATTTGGCCATGAAAAATACCGTCGGCTTATCCGGAATCCCCGGCATCAGAATCCGCACATCCACTCCCCGCTTCGCCGCCAGGCAGAGCGCGTTCTCCATCTCGTCGCTGATCAGGAGATACGGCGTCGCGATATAGACATATTCTTTCGCCTGGTTCAGAATGTTGATATAAACGTTCTCTCCCAGCGACTCGTTGTCAAGAGGCGTGTCCGCATAGGGCGCCACATAGCCGTCCCCCTCGAACGGCTCTTCATGCCATCTGTGGGGACGGAAAATCTCATAGTCCAGATCCGGCGTCCGGAACGCATTCCAGACTTCCAGAAACATCAGCGCGAAATTAAAAACCGCATCTCCGTGCAGGCGGACCCCCGTGTCCTTCCAGTGCCCGAAGCGCATCTTTTTATTGATGTATTCATCCGCCAGATTAATTCCCCCGTTGTAAGCCGTATGCCCGTCGATGACCATGAT
>ERZ779627.115-NODE-115-length-22100-cov-30.146927_pt1 | contig 22100 bp, 23 predicted proteins | sample MGYA00514191_ERZ779627 | MGnify/ENA primary metagenome ERZ779627 (study PRJEB29562, sample SAMEA4376705) | mouse gut metagenome | isolation source: Cecum | study: EMG produced TPA metagenomics assembly of the A DSS colitis mouse model was used to assess the... | reverse complement strand
CATATCTTGCAGACCTGAACGAACAGGCACAGGAACGGTTAGACACTATCATGGAACAGCTGAAAGCTACCGAGGGCGTGACAGAGGAATTAAAGCGTACCTGTCAAATGGAATGGGTACAACGATGTAATAACATCCATAACCAGGCAGAAGAAATTGTTTTGCATGAGATGATTTATTCATAACGGTGTGGTAGAATGATTATGTAAATAAATTTGATTTGGGGTGATAAATATGAAGGTATTAGTTAGTGCCTGTATTATGTCTAATGTATCAAACTTTCATACAACATAAGCCTTCCGGTTCCGGAGGGCTGTTTTTCTGTAATGCTTGAAAAAGGCTCATTTTGCGGGCTTTCCAGCATTGCTCGTCATTTCTTCCACTACGTTTCCAAGAATAGATTCACACAGATTTTTAGAGGCACCGGGTAATGCGGCTGCCTTGCACGGGAAAATGCACACCCTTTGAAAGATTGGTGAATAAGAAAATATCCGCTAAAAAGTATCTTTTCCATGAAATACGTCAAGTGATACTTTTTAGCGGATAATATTCCCCTTCTGTGCCTATGGGATCATGCTTCGTACATCTGCTTTGTTAGCTGCATATTGGAAAAGGGAGGTTTCTCGATAAATAGTTCTCGGCAGTCGGAGAAACCGAGCTGGTAGGCGAGCATTCCATAGCGTGAGCCGAGGGCGTTCTGTTCGCAGATGTAGCGGTCGATAAGAAGCCGGGTTTCTTTCGGCAGTTGCAGGGCTTCCAGTTGGTCAGAGTATACATCAGATTTATGGCGTATATCCTGATACTCTGTATCATTCTTGGCAACCTCGTTCATAATGCTGTTCATTCTTAGTCCCATTAACTGATCTAATAGCGTATTTTTCATGGCATATCCCTCCTTGTGGCATTGGATGTTATACCTGTATTGTAGCGGTGGCAAGGGGGAAATGTTAATTGTTTAGATAGGAAAAGCGTCAGCCGTAGGATATTGCAAGGGCTGGCACTTTTTCCTATCCGTTATCTTTTGCGTCGCGGTTGGCTTGAAAGTAATAGCCGTGGCCGGTTTTCTCGTTGTCAAAGATAAATTCGCATATCTCGTTATACATGGAGCCGTCCCAATTAAGGATGTATATCTGATAGTCGTATGCAAAGCTCCGGATCGTCTCCGCTTCACAGGGGGTATCGGTTCCGTCCATAGTCCAGTCATAGCGGTGCAGCTCGGTCTCCTCGTATTCTTCGAGTTCGTCGGAGTAGTAATATCTGGTGAAGCCGTCCGGGGTATGGTATTCTGCCAGTTTCCGGCGCAGGTGCTTGCTGGTGATGTACTCGGCGGAATGGCATTTCTTTTCTCCGTTCACTACGGTGTAGCTGTAGCTTTCGGGGCGGTACGGATTTTCAAATTCCTCACGGTCGATATCCATAGAGAAGCCCTTCTTTTCGCATTGCTTCCGGGCATACCGGAGAAACTGTGCAAGGGTAACATTGTTACGCTGTATTTCGATAGAATAGTCTGCCATGGTGTGTGCCTCCTTAAAGATATATTTTGTCTGCTGTGAGTGACAGCTTACGCACCACCGGTCAAAAAGCAAGCTGAAAATGCTTAAAAGATATCTTTATTTTCTGGATATCAGGGCAGGAAAAAGCCCCGCCGGAGCGGGGCCGGTACTGCTTTCTTATGCGGCGGTGAAGCCCTGTGCCGCGAGCGCTTCTACCAATGCCTTGTTCTCTTTCCCGGTAAGGGTTCCGTCCCTGCCGATTGTGTATTCCTCTACTACAAAGGCATAGGTCGGGGCTTTCATGTATTGCGGCTTTGCACCGAGGAAGCTGCCTACTGCCGCCGCCAGCTCCTTCCTGCGCGGGCCGGTCACGTTGTAGAGGATTTCCATGGTGCCGGGTTCACTGGTCTTGGATTCCTCTGCCGTCTGCTTGGTGGGTTCTTCTGCCTCCGGCTCTGCTTCCGGTGCCGTTTCCGCGGTGGCGGGCGGTGCGGTCAGGGTCTTTATATCAGAACCCTTTTCTTCTACAGGTGCCGTTAGTTCCTGCGGGGTTTCCGGCATAGCCGCCGGTGCATTTTCCTCCGGTGTGGGTTCCTGCTCTGCAGCGGTTTTTGCTGCTTCCTTGGCCGCTGCCTTTTCGGCCCTTGTCATTTTCGCCCTTGCCGCCGGGAATACGTCCGGCAGTACGCCCGGTGCATAGTTGATTTCAAAAGTTATCTTGCCGTCTGCGGGTACGTTGAAATGGAAGTCCAGCATTTCCGCCTCTTTGAGCATATCCGGCAGGTCAATGTTCTTGTACCGGATTACCTCTTTACCTTCTACCATAAGGCATACCGGAACCGCGTCCCTCAGTTTTGCTGTGATTTTTCCTGTCTTCATAGATTTTTCCTCCTTTTGGCTTTGTGTTTTTGTACTGGCTGCTTGCCTTGTGAGTGACAGCTTACGCATTTTAGTCGTGAAAGCAAGCCTTATTTCAAAGAAATTTTTTTTATCCGCATGAGTGCAACGAAAAAGGCCAGCCGTGGAATGTGGCTGGCCGCTGATATGTATGGATCATGCTCGCTCGAAAGGCTCTCCGCAGTCCCCGCAGATCACATTTACCTCGCGGGTCGCCCGGATGATGGTGCCGCAGCAGGGGCAGACATATTTGATACTGCGGTTGAAGGATTTCTGGCTCCCACCCTTGGAGCCACCCTCTATCTGCAGGCGGCTGGCCTGTATACCGGCCTCGCCCAAGGTCTCCCTGATCCATGCCTCGGCCTCCGGAGCCAGCGTTGTCACCGTCCAGCCGTATTTCTGGTGCTTTTCAATGTGCAGGCCGTGGGCCTCGGCGGTGGCCTTGAATTTCATGTTGTGGTAATAGCCGTTGTTGCTCACGTCCTGAATGTCATGTTCCAGATCATAGAGGTGGGCCATTTCGTGTAAGAGGGTGGCGGCCAGCTCCGTCATGGAGCGGTCGAGGTACTCGGCGCAGAGGTTGATCTCCCGGTATTTTTCTTCGTTGGCGTTCCAGATTTCATGGATACTGCACCAGCCGTATGCGCCGCGCCCGCCGTCCGGGGATACGGTGATGGCCGGGCGGGTAAGTTCCATATTATAAAAATGCTCGTTGAACAGGTCAAACATTTCCTCGGTTTTCTTTACGATTTCGGATATCTGTAACATAGCTGTGTCCTCCTTAAAATTATCTTTTAATTCTGTGTGACACAGCTTACATATTTTAGGTGGAAAGGCAAGCTGAAAAAAGAAAGATAACCTGTATATAGGGAGCAGATTTCACACCCAAAATGAAGCAACTGGCACCCTGTCGCTAGTTTGTAATACGTCAATGCCGATATAATAAATGATTATGGGTATAAATTTTTCATGCCTCAGTTTTTGAAAGGAAGAAAAGATTGATGAAGATAGCGGTTTGTGATGATGACCGGCCGATTAGGGAAGAACTGATCCGTCTGATACAAAGGCAGGTATCTGATGCGGATATCACAGAGTTTCAGTCAGGGGAAGAATTGCTCTGTGCCGGAGTTGACTTCGACATTTATTTTCTTGATATTGAAATGGATTCCGTGTCCGGCATGGAGCTGGCAAGGCATATCCGGGAACGGGAAGAAACTGGCAGGAGAAGGAGCATTATTATCTTTGTGACAGGGTATCGGGAATACATGGGAGAGGCGTTTGACGTCAATGCTTTCCACTATCTGCTAAAGCCTTTGGATAAGGATAAATTTGCAGAGGTTTTTAGCCGTGCATGGAAAGAGGCATCTGTTTTTTGCGAACAGGAAAAGAAGTACATCATGGTGAAAAGCCTTGGCGCGCAGCAGCGATTACTGCTAAAGAATATTTACTATATCGAGAGCCGCAACAAAAAAGTCATTATCCATACAACGGACAAAACGCTGGAAGTCTACGGGAAAATGGAAGAGTTGGAAAACAGGCTGGGCAGTACCTTTTACCGCTGCCACAGATGCTATCTTGTAAACATGGAGAAGATATCTGCTTACAGTGCGGATAACATACAGGTCATAAATGGGGATAACCTGCTCCTTGCAAGAACGAAATATTCTGATTTCATTAAAAACTATATGCGGTATATCAAAAATGGAGGGATTGTCAATGTTTAATCTGTTGCTTCCGATTTTCATGTACCTGATCGACAGTATATTGAGCGTTGTCTATACACAGGGGTTTCTGAAAGAAAAGTATGAAAAAAGGGGAATGCCGGTGATCTGGTCTGCCGTTTATTTCCTGATCCAGATTCTGGTATTTATCATAGGAGCCGACAGATTTCCGGTGGGTAAAGCTGCCGGGATCATCTTAAATATCTGTATCCTGCTGTTCATGCAGTCGTTTTTCTTCCAAAAAGAGATGCAAAAACAACTATTTATTACCTTTAGTTTCATGGCAGGAACAGAGACGGCGAAATATATGTTCATTACGTTTGACATTGTGGTAAACGGATGGGGTAATAAGATCTTAGGTCATCTGCTTGCAGAGGGGATCTTATATACGGGAGAAAAAGCTGTGGCCGTGATCACAATTTGCAATGCTGTGATGATAGCCTTATGTGTATTATTCCATGCCCTGCTATTAACTGGATATCTGTTTTTTATAAGCAGGAAATATGTAAAAAAGGAGTATCCGTTACAGACACATGAGAACGTTTTTCTACTCTTACCATGTATTGCTGCGCTGTGTATCTCAGTTATCATAAGACTGATCATCAGCACGCTAAGCAATGGGATGGGGGTTGTTATCTATGAGGCAGTTCCGCCGACCCGATTTTGGTTGCTGGTTATCGGTGCCTTGATGTTTTCTGACATCATCGCCAGTGTCGTATTGTTTCAGAAACAGATACAGTACCATGAGGAGACAGGGAAACGTGCCCTGCTGGAAAACCAAGTCCGGCAGATGCAGAAAGAGATTGCAGAGATACAGGATATCTATAGTGACATGAGAGGGCTCCGGCATGATATGAGAAGCCATTTAGCCAATATCTCCCTGCTTGTCAAAGGCGCGGCAGATTCCGTGGAGGAAGAACTGGAAAGCTATATCGGGAAAATGGAGGAAACGGTCAGCAGGTTAGACTTTACCTATCAGACAGGCAATCCGATCACAGACATTATCATCCACCAGAAAGGGCAGGAAGCGGAGAAGAAACAGATACCGTTTGAGGCTGATTTCGCTTATCCATGCAAACTGCCGATAGATGTTTATGACATTGCTGTGATCCTGAATAATGCGCTGGAAAATGCCATAGAAGCGTGCGGCAGGGCAGAGGGCGAAAAACAGATCAGCTTACGTTCCTTTGTAAGAGGCTGTCTGTTCTTTATAGAGGTTGAGAATGATTTTGCAGGGAACATTGTCATGGAAAAAGAAAGCGGGCTGCCGGTCAGCAGCAAGGGAAACAGGAGGCTGCATGGGATCGGCATATCCAACATGCAAAGATGTGCGAGGAAGTATATGGGTGATATTGATATCGCAATCTCCGAGACAGGCGGCAGGAAGAAATTCAGCCTTACCGTCATGATGAATGGAAAAACCGCGTAGGCCGTTTAACGATATAGTTAGAAGTTTCGCGCCCAAAATGGAGCAGTTCGCGCCAGATCTATGAAAAATATTTTGCAGACCGGCGATAAAGAAGGTAAGAACATTTATCACATGGGAGGAGAAGTGAAGATGGATTTAGGCGTAACAGGTAAATGGGGAGAGAATTATCTTTCAGGGCAGTACCGGAAGAACGCGGCGGCAGGCACAAACGGAGGCGTGGGTTTTGCGGAACTTGCGGCGGCAAAGGCTGCAGGTCGGCCGGATGTATCGGGAATAAGTTTTAAGGATATGTGGCAGACGAGATTTCCCGGAGCCTATTATCATGTAATGGATGGATATAAGATATCACAGGGTACATGGGAAAGGCTGGATTTTCCGCATGATGATTTTTTCCGTAATAAAGTTGATGAATCTATTTTAGACTGGAAGCCAACCGGGCCGGAACCTAAAATGACAGACTCATCCGTACAGTCAAGGGCAGTATCCACTCTTGGGAAAAAATCAATCGTTGTACCGCCTGCACTGGAAGAAAAAATGAAGGATGATCCGACTCTTGCAAAACAGGTAATGGAAAGAGTCGAGACATTTATTGCAGAGAAAGAGGCGACAAAGAGACCCAATAGAATACGTTCTTACATACTTGTTCTGGATGAAGAAGGGGAGATCGCTCATACCTGTATAACAAGTGGTGGTGGAGTATCCGGCCCGACGGAAGCAGCACAGCGGCAGTTTGAAGCAGAGCAGGAGGCAAAGAGAAAGCGGAGAGCTGAATATATGGGGATTGTTGAGGAAAGTGCCCTGAAACGTAAGCTGATGGGGCAGGAAGCGAACGAACAATATTATAAGGCCAGTATAACAAAGGAAAAGGTTTCGGCCGTTTATGAGAAAAACAGCATAGAAACTGTGGCGGAGAAATCAGCACAGGATAAAGTGACCGGGTGCGGGAAAAAAGACGAGGAACAGATCCGGGGAGTGTCAGAGACAGATTTTGAGGAACGAGTGTTGCAAAGTGCCGGGCCGAATGCGCCACAATCTGTAAAAGATGCTTGGATGGAGACGGTAAAAGAAGTCGGAGTAAACGGACTGGGTGAAACCAAGAATGGAAGGACACATATAACACAAATGTATATACAGCAGGCTATAGCCAATTATTATGGCTTGCTGCATAGTAATGATATTTTGGGTAATTCCGTAGAGTCAGCAATACGGGCAACCCAGAAGGCGTTATATGATTTTGACCATCCCTTAGAACCCAGCAAAGTCATAAGTATGGAGGAGCAGCAGGCGCGCTTGAAAGAAAGAGAGTTTTATACAGTATTTTTGGAGAAATTGAAAAGGTTATAGGGTGTTTGGCGGCTGTGTGATAAATAATTGAAAACAATGGAGGAATATCAGCAATGGAGATCAGTAACGTAAAGGAACAAGGTTCCACATGGGGAGCGGCTTTCAGTAAAAGACCGATATTCTTTATGTCAAGAAAAGAAATGGACGCTTGTTTCGACGAGAACGGGATATTTCGTAAGAACAGGATTAAGAACGTGGAACTGCGGGAAGATACCTGTACGCTCAGCAGCAACAATACGTTCCGCAGACCGAACACCACCTATGAGGTCTGTGACAAGGATAAGGGCAGCGCGTTTCTTGACCTGAATTTTCTGATCAAGGACGAGACCAGCAACCTGAAAGGAAGCCTCAGCGATAAAAAGGATGTGGATTTCTATAACTTCACCATCCCATTTCCGAATTTCCAGCGCAATTACTTTGGCGTCGAAGCCTACATAGATATGCCGGAGGGTTGTGATTACGACCTGACTCTGTATGACGAGTACGGCAATCAGGTAGGGAAGGCGGAGTGGGACGGCGAAGGGCGGAAAAAGTTGTCCGTTCCGAATTGGGATATGGATACCAACAAATATTGCCTCAAGGTGGAAAACGGAAACGGGGAAGAAGTATCCCCGAATGATTTTTATAGGATCAGTTTCCATGTCTGCGAAAATAAGGAGCATGAAAAGACGGATGCCGTCAGGGAAGCGTATGGAAATCTTTACAGCGCCTATAGCCGGAAAGACGAAAACTGGCGGGACTATCTTGACAAGTATAATGCCGTCTTAAAGGAGACAGAGCAGAATTATAGAAAAGAACTGGAACAGCTTCACCAGAAGCAGTTTGACAGCCTGCCGGAAGAAAAGAAGTACAAAGGCGGGCGCACCGTGGATGAACTGCTGCAGGATCTGGCGGAGGGTAAGGATTTAAGCGAGGCGGAGCGGGAGTATGTGAAGATCTTTGCCAATCTGAAAGACACGGAAAAGGCACAGCAGAAAGCGGAACTGAAAAACGGTTTTGCGGAAGATTTCGTAAAAGAATTGGAAGGCATGGGCATTTCCCGTGAGGACATAGAGGGGATGCAGATACGGATCGGAAGCGATGGAACGGTGACCGTGGACGGGATAGAGGAGGAAACTGTCCGGGAACAGATACAGAAACTGGTGGGAAAAAAGTATAGCGACAAGATGTACCAGTATTACATAGGGATTGCGGACAGCGTGGGGAATCTGCCCTACAACGCATACCGGTATGCCACGGACGTGCAGGAGGTGAAGCGTTACCTGAAAGGCGTTACCGGACAGGATGTCTCCTTGAAGAATCTTTATATGCTGCCTGACGGAAAGATCGGCGGGCTGCCGAAGAAGGCGGATCACCTGATCAACCATACAAAGGATAATGTTAAGGTCGATCAGATGCGGGATGCCCTCAGAAATATCATAGGAAATATCGGGGTGAGCGGCGATGTGGGGATTCCCGATTTCACGTCACAGTTCCAGTTTCAGAATGGGGCGTTTTCTGTTTTGGACAGCGGTTTTGCGGTAAATATGGGTGCGCTGGAGGGGCGGCTGACACCACACTACACCGGCAATATGTATTCCGATATGTATAAGTATCAGTTCAGAAAAGTTTTATAAATAAAACAAAGGCAGTGTCGATCATATGGCTGATTACGGGACAAAACTGCTGATGTAATAGCAAAGGAAGTCTGACAGAGAATGTGGTGGATAAAACGGAGGCTGCGTTATGACAAATATAACAAATTTTGGCTATCATGTTCAAAAGATGGGTGGAGGAACAGGCTCGGCATTACCGGGTATGTTTCAATTTTCGCAATTAAACAGCAGCAGCATACAGGCACGATTAAAAGCTGCGGGTATTGACACAGGCAGCAGGCAGTATAAAGCCGTTATCCGGCAAATGGCAAAGGACGGCTGTACCGGCAGTATGTTTACCTGTGTTCAGGCAATTAAGAATCTGATGAAAAACTATAATGCAAGAGGAGAGTGGGTTGAACCGACTACAGGATTGACAGGCCTGCTTGTAACAGATGAAACGGGAGATAGTTATAAAAGGATGATTGATATTCCTGAAAACAGTAAAGAGAAAATGTTTGAATATGTAAAAAATAACTATATTGAAAAAAATGGAATGGCGGACGGAGCAGGAAAAACGGAAATTTATATGGATATGTATAAACAAATGGACAAGGATGATCGGTTGGCGGCAGGCTGGACATTGGGAGAGTACCGTAAGGCGTATTCGCAAGCGTTTGTATCTGCGATTAAGGAAGTTGATCCGGCATGGACATATGGTAAAGCCATACCTTCGGGTGTCTTGGAGGATATCACAAGGGAGCTTGTGGAAGATAATCTGAAAAAAACGGACAGTTCTCTTGCACGGGCATCACTGAACATACAGATATGAAATGCTCTATGACGTAAACATTTTCTAAAAGAAAAGGGGTAAGGAAAGTAGGAAAATTTATGAATATTTTTCTTGAAAGCCATATTCGGCGGCATCAGACATTGCTTGATATCATGTTTGGGATAAAGCCGCAGAATGTAAATCAGAATAAGACTGTGCAGACACACCGCCGGGATACGTTTACTGTAAGCCGTGAAGCGCAGGAGCTTACTGCCCAGAAAGCCATGTCAGGCAGAACCCGGAATACAGATATAGACAGTGTGATCAATCTACAGGAGTATGTGGATGCAGCGGCAAAGAGCAATCAGGAGGCATTGGAAAACGCAGGAAGTAAGATTGATGTCAATGCGGTTACCTATACCAGTGCATCTGCGGCATTTCGGAGGGCGTTGACAGACAAGTATGTCAGATTGGCGGCAGAGGCAGAGACACATGCTGACCCGGAGGGGTATATCTATGAAAAATATTTTGGGAAAGGCTCGCAGTATTATGAGACAGACCTTACAGATGTGGAGCGCAGCATAGGTTACAACAATGAGATGCGGATGTATAAGGAAGGTAAGATATGCGGGGTAAGCTATCAGGATTCCCTTTTCCGTGGGAAACCGATCTATGGGGATGTGGTAGACAATGACAGGATATTGTTTCAGCGGCAGATTGTTAGCAGGCAGATTTCCAACATCCTCTCAGATGCAGGGATTGACCCCGCCCGGTTGCCGGACACATGTGCTTACACGATTGACCCGTACAGCTACCAGATTTCCGTAGATGGTGTGGATGAATCGTTGAAGTTACCTATAGAACAGGCGCTTAATCAGGGGGATAATGGAAAAAACCTGTATAAACATATTCTCACATGTTCCACACAGGATGGGTGTAACAGTACGCAGATTTCAACGGATTCCAAGCTGAAATTTCAGGCATTCCAAGAGGTATATAGATATACGTCTTTGGATTTGCGGGAATTGGATGAAAGAAACAGTACCTATTATACCAAGGAAGGCAAGGACATTAAGGAACTGATCCAAGCAGCAGTTAGTCAGTCGGATCAAGTTCCGGGTGATTATAAGGCTCAGGTGAAACAGTGGATATGTGACATGATTTCAGATATTTCCGGGAAAGGCTGGAACAATGTTGCGGATATGAAACTCAGCATCCTGTTTCAATCCGGCAGGCTAGTCGATACAAAGCAGGATATTATTTTTGCAAAAGATAGTGCATGGATCAAAAATAAGATTGGTTCAAGTTGGTATAGCGTGTCAAACAAAAGTTAGACGCAAGGGGATTTCTGGTTTAGATATAATGATAGGAAACATCGGAATTTTGGCGGATTGAGGAATCAGGAAACAGGGAGAAAATCAATAAAGCACAGACGATAAGGGGAACCGGCAGGGACAGGCTGGTTCCCTTATTACATATCAGTGCGGGGAGGCGGTGGTTAATGGAAAAGGTGAAATGCCCGAACCCGAAATGTGGGCGGCGCATCTTTGACATTGAGGAGAGGCCGCCGGGGAAAGTGGTGCTTGAAATGAAATGCCGGCACTGCGGGGAGATCATACGGGTGGGCTTTAGTCCAAAGATGGTACATAAGAAGAACAGGCGGCAGGGGTAGCCCTGCCATTTTTTTGTAGATACCGTGATTAGCAATGCGATCCGTGGGCATACTTGCAGTATACATGGTAATTTATGGAAATTATCACTGTAAGGATGCCTGCACAAGGCCGTTCCGCTGATCACGGTTAGAAATCCAGAAGTGGCTGTGGGAGGATATAGGAAATGTGCAAAGTAAGGTGTCCGGCGTGCCGGAAGGGGATCTGCGAGATAATTGCCACCGCAGAAGGAAGGGCAGTCATAGTGCTAAAATGCCCTTACTGCGGGAGGATAGTCAGGCTGGAATGGCTAGTACAGACCTCATTGAAAACCAAATAATGTTTACTCAAAATGAGCGAGCGGCCAAGTGACGAGCTGCGAAGGGCCGGAGTAAAGCTAGAGACCAATACCTTAGCTTACTCCGGCCTTTTTACGTTTCTTAGGTAGTTTCATATCAAATAAATACAGTGTTTCTGGCTTTACGAGGGCGTAAAGAAAGGAACGCTGTATGTCTGGAAAAATCAAAACATTCTGCGTCCTGCCGGGTTCCGGCGGGAGGCCTGAATGAAGATCACCTATGAATTTGTGACAGGGGAAGTCTCCGAGGTGGAAGTGGACGAGCGCCTCGGAGGGATGCTGCTGGATTTAGACCGCCAGCAGTACAACAACGATAAAAAGGAGACCCGCCGCCATGTCTCCCTTGACGGCATGGACTACGAAGGGGAGCTGTTTGTTTCGGCGGAGGATACGGAAGGGGATGCGGTGTGCCGGGAGGATATGGCGCGGCTGTATTCCGCCATGGAGATATTATCCCCCGAACAGCGTGAGCTGGTGGAGAAAGTCTACTTTGAAGAACGGAAGATCACGGATATTGCCAGTGAGGAAGGTGTGAGCCATGTGGCGATTGTCCGCCGCTTAAATCGTATTTTTGAAAAACTCAGAAAAAATTTGTAAAACAGACCGTTACATTCTGCCGTTCCCGTGACCTAATAGTGAGGGCAGTAATTAGGAGCGCCCTCGGAAAGAGGTGACGGAAATGAAACACAGCTTGAAGATCAGCTATACCAAAGAGCCGGGTTCCGGCGGGATTGTCTGGTGCAGGACGGTATCCATGCGCGAGCGCCTGCTCCGCCGTCTGTTCGGTGAGATGCGCAGGGTGACGATCATTGTCCCCGGAGGCAGCGTGGAGGAGCTTTCGGTGAAGGAGATCGCGGAGGTGGGCGGCCATGGGTGCGCATGAGGAAGTAAGACCGGCTCTGCCCATGCCGATCAAGGCCAATCCATACCGGCACCAGATGGAGGCTTTTCATTTTGCCTGCGGCCTGTTCGGGATTCTTCCCGGCAGCAGGAGAGAGAGCGGCGGATGTGCGCTCCTGATGGAAATGGGAACGGGAAAGAGCCTTACTGCAGTTGCCATTACCGGCGCACTTGCCAATGCCGGATATATCCGCCGGGTATTGATCGTGGCACCGCTCTCCATTCTTGGTGTGTGGGAGGCGGAGTTCTCCCGCTTTGCAGATTTCCCATATTTCCTCGCGGTGCTTTCCGGCACAGGGGAAAAGAAGCGGGATACCCTGCGGCATATGACAGGGACGGCCCTGCAGGTGGCGGTGGTGAATTATGAGAGCGCATGGCGGATGGAAAAGGATTTAAGGCTCTGGCGGCCTGACCTGATCGTTGCGGACGAGGGCCACAAGATCAAGACACACAACATTGCCGCCAGTAAAGCCATGCACCGGCTGGGGCAGCAGGCGGGATACCGGCTCCTGCTCACAGGGACGGTCATCACCAACAAGGCCATTGACGTGTTCAGCCAGTTTAAGTTCGTGAACCCGGACATTTTCGGGCAGAGCTTTTATGCCTTCCGCAGCCGCTACTTTGACATGGTGGGCTATGGGAACCATACGCCTGTGCTAAAAAAGGCCATGGAGGCGGAACTAACGGAGAAGCTCCACAGCATTTCCTACCGGGCGACCAAGGCGGAATGTCTGGACTTGCCGGAGACCACCGACGTGATCCGGCAGGTGGACTTGGAGCCTGCGGCCCTGCGCATCTATCAGAGGCTTGTGAAAGAAAGCTATGCGGCATTATCCGGCGGGGAAGTGACCGCGCCAAACATCCTTACAAGGCTCCTTAGGCTGTCCCAGCTTACGGGCGGCTTTATCGGCAATGACGAGACCGCCGCCGTGGAGCAGGTGAGCGCGGCGAAGCTGTCGGCCTTAGAGGACATTCTGGACGGGGCGGCGGCAGAAGGAAAGAAGTTAGTCATCATTGCCCGCTTTCTCCCGGAGATCAGAGCGGTCTGTAAGTTATTGGAGAAGCGGGGCCTGCGCTATGCCTGCATTATCGGGGGAGTGAAGAACCGGGAGGAGCAGGTGGAGCAGTTTCAGAAGGAGCCGGAGGTCATGGCCTTTGTGGGCCAGATCGCAACGGCGGGGATGGGGATCACCTTAACGGCGGCCTCCACCATGGTCTTTTATTCGCTGGACTATTCCATGTCGAACTTTGAGCAGGCCAAGGCGAGGATTCACCGGGTGGGCCAGCGGATGCCCTGCACCTATCTGTATCTGGTGGCGCGGGGAACTGTAGACGAGAAGGTCTTGCTCGCATTGAAGGATAAGGCCGACCTTGCCAGAACTTTAGTAGACGATTACAGGAACGGGAAGAACCCGTTTGCATAACAGGAGGGAAAAAGAATGTCTGAGCAGTTGTTTGCACTTGCCGACCGGCTCCGGGCGCTCCGTGACGAGAAAGCCGGGGCCGAGCAGCGGGTGAAGGAATTGAATGCCGAGATCGACGAGACGGATTACCGTCTGTCGGAACTGATGGCGGAAACAGAGACGCAGAACTTTACCCGTGCGGGGATGATGTTCTGCCTGACTACAAAGACCCGCGCATCTGCGGTGGCAGGCCGTAAGGAGGAACTGTTCGCGGCCCTGCGCGGAGAAGGGTACGGGGACATGGTCTATGAGACCGTGAACGCCAACAGCCTTTCCGCCTTTGTAAAGGAGCAGTCTGCGGAGAACGGCGATACCCTGCCCGCATGGCTCGACGGGCTGGTGAATGTCTTTGAAAAGACCACTGTGAGCCTTCGAAGATCATCAAAGTAAACTTTTAAGGAGGGAAAATCTTATGAGCAAAAAAGAAGAACTTGCTGCCACAAACAGCGGCTTTCTGGCCCTTGCCGAGTTCAACATGAACGAGACCATGGCGGAGGAGCTGGAAGGCTTGGAGGGCGGCTTTGACCGGGTGAAGATACCGGCAGGCGGGGCCACCCTGTTCGAGCTTCCCGGCGACGAGGCCGACGAGCCGGAGGCCGTGAAGGAATTTTCGGCAGTCATTTTGTACCATCATCCGGTACTGCAGTATTACAAGGAGAAATATACCGGTGGGAGCAACCCGCCGGACTGCGGCAGCTTTGACGGTGTCACCGGGGAAGGCGAGCCGGGCGGTGTCTGCGCGAACTGCCCGCTGAACCAATTCGGCTCCGGGGAGAACAACAGCAAAGCCTGCAAGACAAGGCGCAGGGTGTTCCTGCTTCGGGAAGGCGAGCTGTTCCCGCTGATCCTCTCCCTGCCCACAGGCTCCATGCGGGAGTTCTCCCGCTATATCAAGCGCCTTCTTTCCAAGGGCAAAAAGAGCAATTCCGTGGTGACGCGGTTTTCCTTGAAGAAGGCCACCAACAACAGCGGCATTGCCTACTCACAGGCACAGTTCTCCGTTGACCGCCCGCTCACCAGCGAGGAGCAGATTTTGATCTCCAAGCTCTCCGAGCAGGTGAAGGGGTACAGCCGCCGGGTGGGCTTTGATATGGAGGAGCAGGAGCAGGCAGAGGCGGAAGCCGTGGCTGGCCCTGAGACGGGGGAGGCTGTGCCGCCCTTACAGTAAACATGCGCCCGGCGCGGAGGGGCTTTTTGTCCTTTCCGCCCGGCCGGGCAGATCGGAGGAATGATGGATTATTCATGCGTGACGACGCTTGACAGGATAAAGGAATATCTGGCCGGGGCCGCTGTGGTGGCCTTCGATTTCGAGACCTCGCCCATGGAGGCATACCGCAGGGAGGAAAAGGCGGCGCTGGATGCGCATAAATCGACGGTCACCGGTGTGAGCTTTTCCGTATCTGCGGGCAGTGGCATCTATGTGCCCCTGCGCCATAAGAGCGGCAGGAATATCGAAAAACCGGAGGCAGTCATGGCCAGCCTGCAGGCGGCCCTGTTTGAAAATGCGGCCGTGATAAAGGTGTCCCACAACCTTTCTTTTGAGGCCATGTTCTTATATGCCCTCGGCATGGTGGTGCAGGCCCCGGTCTATGATACCATAGCGGCGGCCCAGCTTACCTTAAAGAGCGCCGCTGCTTTCCGGAACCTTTCGGACAGCGGACTGAAAACACTCGTGCCGCAGCTTTTCGGGGTGGAGCTGCCGGACTTTGCTACAGTGACAGATGGAAGGTTTTTCGACGAACTATCCCCGCAGGATGCGGAAACGGTGCAGTATGCCTGTGCCGACAGTGACTTTGCCCTGCGGCTCTACCACCTGTTCAATAGCTGGTTTGACCGGTATCTGCCGAGGCACCGGTTTCTGGTGGAGCAGGTGGAGAGCCCTGCCGCCGTCTACTGCGGCATCATGCGCTATAACGGCATCCTGATGGATCAGGCGGCCATGGAGGAAAAACAGGCGCAGGCACAGGAGCGCCTTGCCAAGATACGGGAGGAGATCGCCTTCCTGATCGGTGACGTGGAGATCGGAGCCAACGCTTCCACTTCTGCGTTCAAAAGTTATCTTTTTAATGACCTCGGCCTGCCGGTGCTAAAGACCACAGCCAAGTATCAGGAGGCGGCGGATGATGAGACTATGATTTTGCTGGCCGATTGGTGCCGGGAGAACCGCCCGGAGCTTACAAGGCTCTTTGAGTTGGTGCAGGAATACCGACGTTTAGGGAAGATCAAGGGGACATATCTGGACGGGTATCTGCGCCATGTGAACAATGCCACGGGCCGCATCCACCCTGACCTGCTGCCCCTTGGGACAGAGACGGGCCGGTTCGCTTCCCGTAACCCCAACATGCAAAACTGTTTTGACGGTGAGACAGAGATCCTGACGAAGCGTGGTTTTGTGTTTTTTTCGGAATTAAAGGAGGAGGATGTGGTAGCGCAGTGGGAAGATGGGGAGATCTGTTTTGTTTCCCCGCTCGGCTATGTGGAACAGGAATATAATGGGGAAATGGTGGAGATCCACAACCAGCATATCGACCTGTGCATGACTCCCGAACACCGCTGTCTGCTGCAGGATCGGAAAACACTTTCCTATACAGTCGTGCCTGCAGAGGATTACAGAAAGGATATGCGCCAGCTACAGGCAGCCCGGTTCCCATTCGGGAAAAAGCACCTGAGTGCATATGAAGTCACGCTGCTTGCGGCTACGCAGGCAGACGGGCATATCCGTGACAACGGGATAGATTTTTCCTTTATGAAGGCGAGGAAATACCGCCGCCTGCTCCGGGCCATACAGGAGGGCGGCATCCCTTATTCCGATACGCTGCGGGCAAACGGGCAGGTGCGGATTCGGTTATTAAAGAGCCCGGTGACAGAAGGCATCATAGCGCTGTTAGGCGAAAGGAAAAGCTGGGGCGCATGGCTTCTTGACTATGATCTGGAAACCGTGGAGGCCATTCTTGCAGAACTGCCGGAATGGGACGGATGCTTTACCCGGCGGAACCATTACAGCAGTTCCCTGAAAGAAAATGCGGACTGGATGCAGATCCTATATTCCCTGACAGGAAAACGGGCGCATCTGCGTGCGTATGACAACGGGAATCCGAATGCGGCCCTGAATTATCAGGTGGATGTGACAGACCGGGATTACAGCCTGACTGCCAATGCCCGGAAAATCAGACGGCCTTATTCCGGTAAGGTTTACTGTGTTACGGTTCCGAGTGGCTTTATCATGGTGCGCAGGAACGGGCAGGTCTGCATTACCGGGAACTGCCCCCGCAAGGGCAGTGACCCGGTGGGTATCCGCAGCCTGATCACAGCCCCTGCCGGATGTGTCGTCATGGAGCTCGACTATTCGCAGGTGGAGCTGCGCGTCGGTGCTTTCTACTGCCGGGATGAAAAAATGCTGGAAACCTACAAAAACGGCGGCGATATCCACGCCCAGACTACTTCCGTGATCTACCACATCCCCATGGAGCAGGCGGCGGATAAGGAGGCGGCAGAGTACAAGGAGCGCCGCTCCATAGCGAAGAACTGTAACTTCGGCTGTTTCTATGGGCTTTTCCCGAAAGGATTACAGAAAACTTTGAAATTTAAGGCGGGGCTCGATACGTCGCTTAAAGAATGCGGACAGATCATTGCCAATCTAAAATCCGGGTATGCCGGGCTCTCCGTCTGGCAGGAGCAGGTGAAGCGGCAGGCCGCCGCAAAACGCTACTGCGAGACATGGCTGGGCCGCAGGCGCTACCTGCCGGGCATCATTTCCGAAGATTGGGGGAAAAAGAGCTTTGCGGAGCGGTGCGCCATGAACACGCCCATACAGGGGACGGCGGCGGATATCATCAAGCTGGCCATGGGCCGGATCGTGGCGGTGCTGCGGGAGTACCCGTGGCTTCGGCCGGTGCTGACCGTCCATGACAGCCTTGTATTCTATCTGCCGGAAGATAGAGTGGCAGAGGCCGGACGGCTCATAAAGGAACTGATGGAAAGACAGCCTTTCCCGGAATTTGACGTGCCGCTGGTGGCGGAGGCCGCCGCCGGTAAGAATTACGGGGAGCTGGCAGAATTGGAGGTGGAAGCATGAGCATCAATTTATATAATCAGGAGGGGTATCACGACCCTACCGCATACGGGGCGCTCTCCCGCATGGAGCAGGAGGAGAAGGCGGCCCGCAGGCCCTTGGTGTTTATCTGCTCGCCCTTTGCGGGGGATATGGAGGGAAATGCCAGACGGGCCAGAGAATACAGCCGCTTTGCGGTAGCGCAGGACTGTATCCCCATAGCGCCGCACCTGTTATTCCCGCAGTTTTTGGAGGAGACTGATCCGGCGGGACGGGCGCTTGGCATCTCCTTCGGTCTGGTGCTTCAAAGCATGTGCCGGGAAATGTGGGTGTTCGGTGACGTTATCTCAAAGGGCATGGCGGCGGAGATCAAAAAGGCCAAGGAGCGGGGCATCCCGATCCGGTATTTTACAGAGCATTGTGTGGAGGTGGGAAGATGAAGAAAGCGCTGAACGTCCCGCTGGAAGAATTTCTGCGGCCCTTCTTTGGGCCGTCGGAGCGCATCTGCCTGCGGGTATTTGATGACAAGAAAACCGGCACCTTCAAGGGTGCCAAGCTGGAAACCACGCTCCCCGGCATCCCTGACCTGATGCCGACGCTCAGAAAGCATAATGAGAAGAACCGCGGCATCTACTTTGTCATAAATTTCGGCGGCCATGAGGATGCGGAGATCACCCGGATCAATGCACAGTTCATGGAATGCGACGATCTGTCCTTAGAGGAGCAGCTTAAACAGATCGAAGCCTTCCCGCTGGAACCCTCGTTCATTGTAAAGACCCGCAAGTCCCTGCATACCTACTGGCTCATGCGGGATGCCAAGGTAGAGAAGTTCCGCCAGATACAGAAAGGGCTTGCGGAAAAGTTCGGCGGGGATAGGGCCTGCGTCAATGAGAGCCGCGTCCTGCGGCTTCCGGGCTTTTACCACTGCAAGGAGGAGCCGGTGATGGTGGAGTGCATCCATTTCCGCCCGGAGCTTCGCTATACGCAGGAGGAGCTTGCGGCATATCTGCCCAAGATGGAAAATGACCCTGCCGTGCCTGCGGCGGCGAACCTGAAAGGCACGAGGCAGGGGCTTTCGCTGGTAATGAAACGCTGTGCTTTCATACAGCACTGCCGGGACAATGGGGCGACGCTTTCCGAGCATGACTGGTATGCCATGATCACGAACCTCGCCGTATTCGAGGGCGGGGAGCGGGCCATCCATGAGCTGTCCGCATTATATCCAAAGTATCAGGCGGCGGAGACGCAGGAGAAGATACAGCATTTCCTAAACAGCGGCACCAAGCCCATCACCTGCAGGGCCATAGCGGAGAAGGGCTTTGCCTGCCCGCGCATGGCGGACGGGACATGCACATGCAAGGCCCCGGCGGCCCTCTGCTACCTGCCCATGGCGCTTAATGAACTGCGGGAGGCGCTCTCCGGCGCAGAGGTCTGTGCCTCCCCGGTGGAGGCGGTGCGGGCGGCGAAGCAGTTCGTGAAGGAATCCTTATACAATATCGAGCCGCTGGATGCCGGGGCCTTCATTGAATATGAGCTGAAAGACCATTTCCGTCTGCGGACGGCGGATGCAAGGGCGGTGGTCTCATACCAGAAAGAATTATATAAGGCTTATGCGGCAAATAAGGAGACAAGGCAGGCGGCGCAGGGCGCAGAGCTGCCCGATTGGTACGAAGTGACCGAGCGCGGAGGCCTGCGGTTTTTATCCGGCCTGTTGGCCGACCACCTTTCCGGGCATGTGGACGCTTTCTATGCGACAAGCAGTTTTTTCTTCTATGAGGACGGGGTATACCGGGAAGGGGAGGACATGGCAGCGGCGGCAGGGGTGCGGGAGCGCATGATACCGAGGACGGTCTCCATGCAGGCGATCAACGATACCGTGGGCCAGTGGAAGATGCTCATACGAAAGCCCGTATCCGAGATCAACAGCAATCCTTTTATCTTAAACCTGCGAAACGGCCTGTTCAATGTCCTTGACGACAGCTTCCGGCCCCATACACCGGAATACCTCTCCACGGTGCAGATCAAAGCCTCCTATGTGCCGGATGCGGTCTGCCCGCAGTTTATCAAATATCTGGAAAGTATGCTGGGTGCGGAGGAAGTGGCGCTGGTGCAGGAGATCTTCGGATACCTCTTACTGCCCGTGAACAAGGCACAGAAATCCTTTGTCTTTGTAGGAGCGCCAAATGCAGGCAAATCCACCCTGCTCAATGTGGTGCAGGAGATCTTGCTCGGAAGCGAGAACGTGTCGAATATCCCGTGGCAGAACCTTGCCGACCGGTTCAATAAGGCGGAACTGTTCGGGAAGCTGGCAAATATCTTCGCTGACCTGCCGTCCAAGAGCATAGACGATAACGGCATGTTCAAGGCCCTTACCGGCGAGGACTTTATCACCGCCGAGCGGAAGAACAAAGACCCGTTTTCCTTCCGGCCCTATGCGCGGTTTTTATTCTCATGCAATGAGATTCCCCGGAACTATGGGGACAGGTCGGAGGGCTTTTACCGGAGGCTCATCATCATCCGGTTTGAAAAGTCTGTGCCGAAGGGAAAGCGTGACCCGAACCTGACGGAGAAGCTGGCGGCAGAGCGGGACGGCATCCTCATGTGGGCGCTCTCCGGCCTAAAGCGGCTGATCGCGTCTGGCTATGAGTTTAATGAGACAGAAAAGACCGTGGCGGAGCTGGAACGATACCGGATCGAGTCGAACAGCGTCTTATCCTTTGCCAAGATGTACTGTATCTGCGAGGAAAAAGGCGCGGAGGTGCGGGACGACCTGTTCCTGCGGTACAAGGAGTATTGCGGCAATGCGGGCATGAAGCCGGTCTCCCAGACCAACTTTAACCGGGAGATGGAAGCCGGGTTCCCGGATATCACAAGGGGACGGGATAAGATATCGAAGCGCCGGATCTGGCGAGGGATCACGTTCTGCGAAGGAGGTGTGGAGGCAGACTGAGCCGTTTTTGTGACCGGAGGAACCGGAAAAACCGGGGTTTTCTCATTTCTTTGCGTTACAACCAAGGGAAAGAAAAGAGAAAAATTAAAAGAATATATAAAGAAGTAAATTTTACCCGGTCTTTCTGGTTTTTTTGGTTTAAGGTTCTGCTGGAAGATATGCTGGAAAAAGATATCGTGGCCGCGATCCTGCGGCATCTGAGAGGAAAGCCCCGCTGTTTTGCATGGAAAACCCACGGCGGGATGTATGGGACGGCAGGCATCCCGGATATCGTGGCCTGCATAGACGGCAGGTTCTACGGATTTGAGGTGAAGCAGCCTTCGGGGAAGCTGACCCGGTTACAGGAGATAACATTGAAAAAGATCGAGGACGCAGGCGGCAGGGCTTTGAAAGTGACTTCCGTGGAGGAGGTGGAGGCCGCTATTTCGGAAGGAGGTTTCTTATGACGATAGAGAAATACTGGGAGCAGGTTTGCCTGCTGGACGGACAGATTAATGGAAAGCTAATTGAGGCCGCGAAGCTGCGCAGGGAAGGGAAGCTGGAAGTCTATGCGGCACTGGAAAAAGAGATAGACAGGGATATCGACGCGCTGGTGGAGCTGAAAGAGCGTTTCCGTAAGTGCAGGCATGGGAAGGAGGTGGTTTTGTGATCGCATGGAAATATCTGAACAAACCTTCGGCGGCAGTAGCGGCATTGCAGGATTATGCTACTATGCGTGAGATCATCAATATCACACCGCAGGAAACAAAGGAACTGTACGACCGTATGATCACCGTCGGCAGCAGGCATCTGACCGGGCTTCCTTCAAGCTGGAATCCGCAGGCGGGTGAGGACAGGATGGTAAAATCTCTGGATACGCTGGATGTGATTCAGGAACGATACCGGCAGGCCGTGGAGTATATGAATTGGTTTGAGCCTGCATGGGCCACCTTGTCTGATACCGAGCAGAAAATCCTTCGGGAGTTTTATACCAGCGGGAGCCGTAAATCCGGTGCAACCGCCCGCCTGCAGGTGGAGCTGAATTTCAGTGAACGGCAGGTGGAACGTCTCAGGAGCCAAGCGCTGTATCGGTTGAGCCATCTGTTGTTCGGGAAATAAAGATGGCGGAATTGTGACGGTTTATTTGCATTCAGGTATGCTATACTGACAGCATGAAATAATAAGCAAGGGAGGCTCCGCAGGGATGTGGAGCTTTTCCATACCCTCCGCCTGAAAGTAAAGATGGCGGAATTGTGGCGGTTTATTTGCTTTTGCCTGTGCTATACTGATAGCATGAAATACTGAACCAACAGAGCTTCGCATAAATGCGGGGCTTTTTCTGTGCCATGAAAGGAGGCGGCTGTCATGCCATACAGACCCAAGCGCCCCTGTTCCTATCCGGGATGCCCGCGCCTGACGGACGGGAGGTACTGTGAGGAACACCAGAAGATTGTAACGGCGCATTATAACCGGCATGAGCGCGACCCGGAGAGCAAGCGCAGGTATGGACGCGCATGGAG
>ERZ779627.112-NODE-112-length-22283-cov-7.804661_pt1 | contig 22283 bp, 20 predicted proteins | sample MGYA00514191_ERZ779627 | MGnify/ENA primary metagenome ERZ779627 (study PRJEB29562, sample SAMEA4376705) | mouse gut metagenome | isolation source: Cecum | study: EMG produced TPA metagenomics assembly of the A DSS colitis mouse model was used to assess the... | reverse complement strand
CCTTGTACTCTAACTCCCGCACATATTTCTGTACCGTGTTGCGGCTCATGCCAACTGCCTGGCCTATCGTCTTGTAGCTGGGCCAGCACTGATGTGATTTTCTATCCTCGCAGTACATGAGGTAGGCGTAGACAGCTAGCTCACCAGCAGACAAGTCCAAACTGAAAATTGCGTTAGGCAGAGGAAAGAAGTTCTTTGCTCTGTCGCATGATGCTCTCAGAAAATTATCTATGCTGCGCACCTCCTGTCTGATTCTCAACCCACGAGAGGAATTTCTCCTTGGGCACTACCAACCGCGAACCGATTTTAATCACCGGGAAACCTTCTTGGTGTAGCAACTCGTATGCTCCTGCCGCTGAGATCCCCAGCACCTGCGCCACTATTTTCGCATTCAAAAACAGCGGCAGTTCGTCATAGTTTTTGAATTCTGATTGTTTCAACCACATTCTCCTTCCAGTGATTTCTATTTCATCCTGCATAATAAAGGACACTCGCAGACAGTTTGTAAACCATAATTTTAGAAAAATGTTTGAAAGCAAAAAGAATAAGGAGCCCGTCACCAGACGGAACTCCTCAGTTCTTTGTGGACCTTCTTTAGTTGCTTTGAGATCGCCATCTTGGATACGCCTCGGATCGCTCCGATTTTCTCCAAGGACAACCCCTCGCCATAGCGTAGCTGGATCAATTCCTGCTTGGTCTTGTCCAGACCTTCCACAGCTTTCCGCAGATTTTCAAGCCGGAGGTTCCTGACTGCAAGGTCATCCAACGAGTACAAGCAATAGCTTTTCGGAGACAGCACCGTTTCGAGATCACCTTTACTAAGATGCCTTTTGTCCCGCTTGGCCTCTGCCTGCTCCCGCTTTCTGTCCTGCTCCAGAAATTCTGCGACCTCCTTTGGCACTGAGATCGGCTCACCTTCGTACATTATGACCATCTGGCTCCTTTCCGTTTAGGAAAGGCCACACAGCGCTGTCGGCACAGCGCCAAATACTGTGGACGTTCATGATCTCCCGCATCCCGGGGCAATTTTAGTGTCCGATGCGCGCCATGAAAGTCAGAGGCCACACGAGTGTAACCTCACCGAAACTGTGTGTTTTAGCTTTTTTTATAATTCAGTTTAGTACATCCGAATCAAAATTACAATACAAAGATTAGAATTGTCGAAAATGCTTTTCCTTTGTTTATGCAGCACAAACTTTGGGTGTCAGAAATTCAGTTGGCTCTGCCGGGTGATGCTGTTTAGGTTTCTCCAGCTTTTTTATCAGACACCCCGTGCCTCCATATTTTCAAGAGTGCCCTTTCCCAAAACCATACTATCCGTAGATTTATTCCCCTCCAAATCATACGCCCCGTAAGTTTCCAAACCTGCTGTGTCATGCTATAATTAAGATTAAAAGACACAGCAAAGGATGAATAGAGATGGAATTATCAAAGAACATCCGCGCGTTTCGGAAGGCGCGTTCCTTGACCCAGGAGCAGCTGGCGGAGGCGTTGGGCGTGACCCCTGGGGCGGTGTACAAGTGGGAGGCGGGGCTGTCTACCCCGGATGTCCGGCTGATTATGGAGCTTGCAGATTTGTTTGACACGTCTGTAGACGTATTGCTGGGTTACGAGGTGAAGAACAACAAACGTGCCGCCGCGCTGGAACGGCTCAAGGATTTCGAATGCCGCAAGGATGGAAGGGGTCTTGCCGAAGCGGACAAGTTCCTGGTCCGCTACCCCAACTGCTTTGAAATCGTACACCAGAGCGCGGTTTTGTACTGGCGGTTTGGGTTCATGCGCCGGGACAAGGCTTTGCTGCGGCGTTCGGTAGAGTTGATGGAGCGGGCCGTCCGGCTGTTGGCGCAGAACCACGATCCGGAAATCACCGAAGTCTCTATTGGATTTGACGTAGCCCAGGCGTATTTTGCTATGGGCGAGTATGAAAAAGCCGTAGAAATTTTTAGGCAAAATAATCCTCGGGGCAGCAGCAACGATTTTATCGGCTACATTTTGAGCGCGCATTGCGCCCGGGCCGAGGAAGCCATGCCTTATCTGTCCAAAGCGCTGCTGCGGTGCGCTGCCTCCCTCTACCGGGTGGCGACAGGTTATTTCCACGCATATTTTGCCCGGGGCGATTTCCGCTCCGCTGCTAACATTCTCCAGGTATGCCTGGATTTTTTCCGCGCGCTGGAAAAGCCGGGACAGAACAGTTTCCTGGTCAAGACCAGCGTGGAGCTCTATGCCTGCCTGGCTGCGGCGCAATTGGAGATGGGGGAACCGGAGGAGGCAAAGGCCTCCTTGCGCATGGCAAAAAAGCGGGCCGAACAGTTCGACGCGGCGCCGGATTACGCGGGTGCAAGCGTGCGTTTTGTCTCCGCAGAGAAGCCCTTGACTGCTTTTGATGATATGGGCGACACCGCCATGTCCAGCATTGCCAGCCGGGTGGCGGCGTTTCAAAATGAAATGCTTACGGCACTGTGGAACGGGGTACGCGATGAAAAATAGGGTATTATTCTTATTCAGCAAAGGCGTGTCCCACATCGGCACACGCCTGTTTACCTTTGCCCTGAGCTGGTACATTTTATCCGAATCTGGTTCCGGCATGGGCTTCAGCCTGTCCCTCCTGGTCAACTACCTGCCGCAGATCCTCCTCTCCCTCCTTGCGGGGCATATCAGCGGCAAGGCCCGCCGTCCCAACCGCCTGCTGGTTTTGTGCGACGCGGCCAGCGCGGTGGTCTGCTGCCTGCCGCTGTTCCATTTGAGCCTCATAAGCATTTACGTCACGATTTTCCTTCTGTCCGCCATCTCTGCTTTTTTTAATAATGTTATTGACACGCACCTCGTCCACCTGGAGGGAGTGGACAGCCCCAAAAGCCTGAAACGGCTGACCTCGGCTGTGCAGTTCATCACCTCGGGGGCCAACATTATCGCCCCCTCCCTGGGCGGTTTGCTGATCCAAGTATTGCCAGTGCAGATGTTCGCGGTTCTCAACATGGCGTCTTTTTTACTGTCTGCGTTTGGGGAATTGTGGCTGAAATACCGCCCCCGGCAGGCAGGACGGCCTTCGCAGGATAAGGCCGACAGCCGGGCGGTGCTTGCCTACATGTTCGGATCAGGGAAGCTGCGCACCTTTTTCCTCGCGGACAGCCTGGGGAACTTCTTTGTTACTGCTGGCATCAACGTGGCTTTGCCCTTGATCGTCACCACGGCCCTGGGCATCTCCTCCGGCGGCTATGGGGCGATTTCCAGCAGCACAGCGGCAGGGTCTGTGCTGTGCGCGGTGTGGCGGACGAAATCCCCCGGCACCAGCCGCCTGCAGTACCCTTTCAGGAAAATGGGGTTCCTTGGGGGCTGCATGCTGCTTCTCTCCCTGTCGGCGTGCCTGACTGGTCATCAATCTTGGTCTGTGATAGCGCTTTGTGCCATTATGTTTGCCGTCGGGTGGTTGTCGGTAGACATCAACATACAAACGAAAACCACCCTCCAGCTTTTTGTCGAGCCTGTTCTCCTGGGCAGGGTGCTGGGCATATCTACGGCCATTTCCTATGTGCTGATTCCGCTGTCACTTGTCCTTGCAGGCGGCCTATCAGAAATATGGCCTGCATTTGTTCTGCCGCTGGCCAGTGGCGGGATGCTCATGATGGCTCTTGTGGTTTTGTGGGGTGTAGAGCGTCGGGATGGGAATAATCAGAAAAAACATGTTCGGATTTCAAATCAAGAGACGCCTCATTGAAAACCGTGTCAAAATTACGTTTCTTTGTTAAGCAGCGCAGATTTTGAGGTGGGACGCAAAATGCGGCCCACCTCGCCATGCTGCCCTTTCAAATCGATATTCCCCCCACTACCCGCTGAGCGGCCTGCGTCTTGGTTATGCGTTGTTCCATCGCCATGCGTTCTAAAGCCCGGTGGGCTTCTGGCTCTGTAAAACCTTTCTTTTCGATCAGTACCCACTTGGCCCGGTCAATCAGCTGCAGCTCCTGGATCTTCTCTTCTACCGTAACCTGCCTGCGGCTCCGTGCCCGCAGCCGTTCCCGCATAGCGCAGAGGGCTTGCAGGCTGTGTGAAGCCAGCAGCCGGCTGCTGGGTTTATGCAGTGTAATTGCCCCGCTCTGCTGGGCCTGGACAGCGGTTTCCTCGTAGACCCCCGCCGGAACCAACAGCAGCACCCCGGCTTCTGTTTCGGCGCACAGATCCTCCGCTAAAGGCAGGCCTGGGCCATCGGGCAAGGGGGAATTGATGAGAACCAGGTCAAACCCCCGCTCCAGCAGCTTCCGCCTTGCTTCGGCACAGCTGCGGGCAATACAAACCGGGTTAAAGGAACCTGACGGCAGGAGGGGGGACAGGCTTTCCCGGAAACGGTCGCCTGGGGAAACAATAAGTACACTATAAGGCTCCGGTTCGAATACCATATGCTTACACCTGCCCTCCTACCAGAGCTGCCATGAGCCGGTACGGGTTTTGCCAGTCCTTTTGGGGTACGAATTCCCGCACGTTAGCCCCCTGGGTTATAAAGAGCCGGGGAGGATGGGGGAATTCTGCAAAAAGCCCGTTTTGGTCTGCCATTGTGCGTACCACTGCCTGAAAAGTTACCATGTTGTCCGCAGCCTTTAGAGGGCCTGCGCCCTGGTAGCGGATCAGGTTCCTTCCTGGCCCCGCCCCGTGGTGGGAGCTTTCCGGCTGGATGCCCATCTGCTCCAGGGTTAGGCAGATGGCCCGGCGCACATTCTCCCCGCGGTCTGTGGGGGCTATGTCCAGATACCCGGCTTCGTCCTGGGGTTCAGTTGTGGGGCGGCCCTGCTCGTCCAGTTTGTACAGGGCAAAAAGCATCTCTGCCGCTACAGTACACTCCATCTGCTGTGCAAGCTCTTTCAGTTGCCACCGGATATCCTGGGGATGGGGCGTACCGTCCAGGGCCACCAGATCGCAGAACATGTGCACCACCCGCCCGTGCTGGGGCCGCCAGGGCATTTGCAGCAAAGTTGTGGGGTCTGGGCGCAAAAGCACAGGCTCGGTTCCAAAACCCGGTAATGCCTGGCCATCTACTGGAATACCCTGGGAGAACGCCCGGGGAAGCGTCTCCGGCATAACGGCCAGGTTCTTCTGGCGCCCTTCGGTATCACAGAACGCCAAACGGATAAATTTCACATCTTCGCTTTTCACATAACACAATACATCGTCTTGGGTAAATTCCATAGGCATCCTCCTGTCAATTGGCTACATACATCTGCCGGTACGGATTCCGGCTGTCCGGGACCGCCAGGGTAAAGGGAGCGTTTAGAATAAACGCCAGGTCTTTGCCGAAGCGGCGGCAGAATTCTTCTAAATATGGCCGCACGGCATCCAGGTCTTGGGGAGATGCCGGAAGGGCTGTCACCTGGCCGGGGAAAAGGAGTTCTTCCGGTCGGCACCGCAGCAGCACCTTGCCGCCATGCATTCCTGTACAGGGGAAGTTCCCGGCAATGGGGCCTGAACCCGTCAGCCCCAGCACCAGGATCACCCCGCCCGCCTGGTACTCCCCCAGGAAGCTGCCGGCCCGGCCGCCGATGACCATTACCGGCACCTTGTCCTGGTACTCCTTCATATGCACCCCAGCTCGGTAGCCCGCCGAGCCTTCCACATAGATTTCCCCGCCCCGCATGGCGTACCCTACCGTGTCGCCCACATCCCCGTGGATTACAATGGTGCCAGCATTCATGGTGTCGCCTACAGCGTCTTGGGCGTTTGCGCACACTTCTATCTCACCGCCGTTGAGGTAGGCCCCCAGGGCGTTCCCTGGTATGCCGGTAACACGAATTTTCTTTTTTTGCATCCCCGCCCCGATAAACCGCTGCCCCAGGCATCCCACGACCTCTACCGGGCCGGGGTGCGCTTGGATCTGCCTGCCCAGCCCGGCCGCGTCTAAGCCTTGGGCCATTATTTTATAGGCCATTATACCGCGCCTCCTTTACTTTGCACAGGGGTCATTCCCCCGCGTGGGCTACGCCCAAAATCTCCAGTTCCTTTGCCGTTAGCCCAATGCCCCGCAGCATCAAACGGTTGCCCCGCAGGGCCTCTATAGAATTGATGCCCATGCCGCCCAGCATTTCCATAATCTCGTGGTTCCAGGCGGTCATTAGGTTTACCAGGCGTTTTGCCCCCTCTTTGGGGTCTAAACGGGCCACCAGTTCCGGCCTTTGGGTGGCAATGCCCCAGTTGCACATACCGGTCTGGCAGGTACGGCACAGATGGCAGCCCAGCGCCAGCAGCGCCGCCGTTGCAATATAAACCGCATCTGCGCCCAGGGCGATAGCTTTAGCCACATCTGCCGAGGAGCGTATGCTCCCTCCGGCGATGATGCCTACCTGGTTCCGTATCCCCTCGTCACGCAGGCGTTGGTCTACCGCCGCCAAGGCCAGCTCAATGGGGATGCCCACATTGTCCCGGATCCGGGTGGGGGCGGCGCCAGTACCGCCCCGGAAGCCGTCTATGGCGATAATGTCCGCGCCGCTGCGGGCAATGCCGCTGGCGATAGCCGCAATGTTGTGCACGGCCGCCACCTTCACGATGACTGGCTTTTTGTGGTGGGTGGACTGCTTTAAGGAATACACCAACTGGCGCAGGTCTTCAATGGAATAAATATCATGATGGGGGGCCGGGGAAATTGCATCGCTGCCCTCGGGGATCATGCGGGTACGGGATATATCGGCCCCTACCTTGGTCCCGGGCAGATGCCCGCCAATGCCCGGCTTGGCCCCCTGCCCCATCTTGATTTCAATGGCCGCCCCGGCGTTTAAGTACCCTTCGTGCACCCCGAACCGCCCTGACGCCACCTGCACAATGGTATTAGGGCTGTATGTATAAAAATCTTCATGCAGGCCGCCTTCGCCGGTATTATAGTAGATGCCCAGTTCCTCTGCCGCCCGGGCCAGGGCCTCGTGGACGTTATAACTGACAGAGCCGTAACTCATGGCTGAAAACAGCATGGGCATAGTAAGCTTCAGCTGGGGCGGCAGCTCACAGGTAAAGCGGCCGTCCGGCCCGCGCTGGGGCCTGCCCGGTTTCTTGCCCAGACAGACGCGGGTCTCCATGGGCTCCCGCAAGGGGTCAATGGAGGGGTTGGTCACCTGGCTGGCATTGAGCAACAGCTTGTCCCAATAGACAGGATAGGGCTTTGGCGTGCCCATGCTGCTTAAGAGGACGCCGCCGCTTTGGGCCTGCTTAAAGATCTCTTTGATAGTCTGGCTGTCCCAGTTGCCGTTTTCACGCAGGGCACAGTCCGCCTTTACGATTTTCAGAGCCCGGGTGGGGCACATAGCTACACAGCGGTGGCAACCCACGCATTTGGCGCTGTCGCAAGTCAGTTGTGCCCCATCATATTGATGCGCCCCGTTAGCGCATTGGGCCACACAGCCCAAACATTTTGTACAGCGGGCGCTGCTGCGCACCACTTCAAATTCCGGATAAACTTCCCATTGCCCCATTTTTAATATGCCCCCTCCCGCACCCGCACTACCACGGGCTGGCCCCCCGCTGGGGCCCAGATGTTTTCTGCGCTTGGCTCTACTGCGCGGATAGCCGCTTCTTCACTGGCTATGTAGACCTTGTCGTCTTTTTCGCCCACCACCATGCTGCGTAATTTCAGGCGGTCGTTCAGGGCCATCAGCCCGCCGCGAAAGCCCAAAATAATGGAGAACGGCCCGGTTATCAGCAAACTGGAGTAGACTGTGCGCAGATACGCCAACTCCCGGCTCTTGCCTTTCGGCTGCCGCTCTATAGTAGACCAAAAGGGCGCGGCGATTACCGAGGCCATTTCTTCCAATGTGAGGCCCTGCTTGCGCTGTAAAAAATCGGCAATGTAGGTGATGACCTCTGTATCCGTTTGCAGGGTGCATTTGTAGCCATACATCTCAATGGTGCGGCGGTTGCAGTCGTAAGAAGAAATCTCGCCGTTATGGACAATGGTCCTGTCCAGCAGCGCAAAGGGATGCGCCCCGCCCCACCAGCCGGGGGTGTTCGTGGGATAGCGGCCGTGGGCAGTCCAGCAGTAGCCGCTGTATTCTTCCAGGCGGTAAAATTCGCCTACGTCTTCGGGGTAGCCCACGGCCTTGAACACGCCCATATTTTTCCCGCTGGAGAACACGTATGCCCCTGGATAGCCTGTATTGACGCGCATGGCCAGGCGGGCAATGAATTCCTCCTCATCCTGCTGGCAGCTATGCAGCACTGACCGCAGGGGGGCCACGAAATAGCGCCAGATAAAAGGCTCGGCCGTGATGGCTGGGTGCTTGCGGGTGGGGATGTTCTCTGCCCGGACAATCTCCAGCACAGCGCGCAGATGGGCTTCAACGGCGGCACGGGCCTCATCCGTATCATAGAAGATGTGCAGGGCAAAGAAATCTTTATATTCGGGATAAATGCCGTACCCCGCAAATCCGCCCCCCAACCCGTTTGACCGCTCATGCATGGGGCGCATACTGTCCACAATGGCTTGGCCGCTGATAAGCCGCCCCTCCCGCGAGATCACCGCTGAAATAGCGCAGCCGGAAGGGATGCGGACTTGCCCTTCAAAAAGCTCCGGTCGTATCATAGGTAAGTCCCTCCCAAAATAAAAAAGGACATAAAGACGTATTCCACGAACGCCTTTGTCCTTGCCTCTTATTATACGATATGCAACTTGAGTTTGTCAACCTTGCATATGGCAGTAAGATTTTTCCAAATTAAGCATTAAAAATTGTTTATATAAACAAAAACGCAATGAGCGGCTTGACAACTTGCAAAAATAGGTGTATGCTAGTCGGCGTTGAGAGACAACGGCGTCTATGGGAAAGCCTCCCGCAGACGCCGTTGTCTCTCTTCGTTTTTTAGAAAACCTAAAAGGAGAGATGAGCTATGCAGACCCCCTATCATGTGCCGGATTTTTTCGCCAGCAAAGTTTTCGATGAACAGGCCATGCGTACCCGCCTGACCCCAGAAGTATACCGTTCTTTAAAGCAGACTATCCGGCGGGGCGCCCGGTTGGATTTATCCTTGGCAAACGCCGTGGCCGCCGCTATGTGTACTTGGGCTGTAGAGAATGGGGCCACCCATTTTACCCACTGGTTCCAGCCGTTGACAGGCATCACTGCGGAGAAGCATGACTCTTTCATCACCCCCGCTCCCGGCGGCCGGGTTATTATGGAGTTTTCCGGGAAAGAACTCATCCGCGGTGAACCGGATGCCTCCTCCTTCCCTTCAGGCGGCCTGCGGGCCACCTTCGAGGCCCGGGGCTACACCGCATGGGACCCCACCAGCTTTGCTTTTATTAAAGATAAGACGCTGTGCATCCCCACCGCGTTCTGTTCCTACAGCGGGGAAGCCTTAGATAAAAAAACGCCTCTCCTGCGCAGTATGGAGGCCCTGAATAAACAGGCCCTGCGTATCCTGCGGCTGTTCGGCAACTCAGCGGCCAGCCGCGTCATCACCCATGTGGGCCCAGAGCAGGAATACTTCCTGGTAGACCGGGACATGTACCTTAAGCGCAAGGATTTGATTTATACAGGCCGCACGCTGTTTGGGGCGAACCCGCCCAAAGGCCAAGAGCTGGAGGACCACTATTTTGGCTCCATCAAGCCCCGGGTGCAGGCGTATATGGATGACCTCAATGAAGAGCTGTGGAAGCTGGGCATCCTGGCGAAAACCGAGCATAACGAGGTCGCCCCTGCCCAGCACGAGCTGGCGCCCATTTACGCCAGTACCAACGTGGCTACCGACCACAACCAGCTAACTATGGAGATTATGAAGAAGGTGGCCCGCAGGCATGGCCTGGTGTGCCTGCTGCACGAAAAGCCCTTTGCCGGGGTAAACGGCAGCGGCAAACACAACAACTGGTCGATGGCAACAGACACCGGGGTAAACCTTCTCTCTCCCGGTGAGACGCCTTATGAGAACGCCCAGTTCCTGCTGTTCCTGGTGGCGGTCATCAAAGCGGTAGACGAATATCAGAGCCTGCTGCGTTTAAGCGTGGCCACCGCGGGCAACGACCATCGCCTGGGGGCAAACGAAGCGCCCCCCGCCGTGGTTTCCATCTTCCTGGGTGACGAGCTTTCGGCCATCCTGGAAGCTATCGAGATGGACAGCCCCTATGAGGGGACAGCCCAGAAAAAGATGAAGCTGGGTGTGGACGCCTTGCCTCGCATCACCCAGGACACTACCGACCGCAACCGTACCAGCCCCTTTGCTTTTACAGGCAATAAGTTCGAGTTCCGCATGGTAGGGTCTGGGGATTCTATCGCCTGTGCCAACATCATGCTCAACGCGGCAGTGGCGGAAGCCCTCCGGCAGTTCGCCGACATCCTGGAAGGGGCCGGCGATTTTGACGCCATCCTGCATGGATTGATAAAAGAAACCATCATCTCCCACAAGCGCATCCTCTTTAATGGGAACGGCTACGATGGCCAATGGATAGAAGAAGCTGTGGAAAAGCGCGGCCTTTTAAACCTGCCTACAACGCCCGACGCCATGGCGCACCTGCTGGACAAGGGGAATATGGAAATGCTGCTGAAGAACGGGGTCTTTACAGAGGGGGAATTGCGTTCCCGCTATGAGATCCAACTGGAAAACTACACCCGCACAGTCAAGATAGAGGCCCTGACCATGGAGGACATGGCCAGGCGGGAGATTTTGCCCGCTGTGCAGCGGTACGCCGGAAGCTTGGCAGCGGCTATGGCCGACAAGGCAAAAGTTGACCCAGCCCTTGTGAGCGGCTATGAGAAGAAAGCCAGCGCCGCGATCTCCGGGCTTCTGGACGAGATTGACCAGGCAGCGGATGCCCTTGCGGAAAAGCTTACCGCACTGGATAGGGCTGTGGATGTGACCGCCCAGGCGCTCCTGGTAAAGGGGGAGATCATCCCGGCCATGGAGGCCCTGCGGAAGCCCTGCGACAAAGCCGAGTCTATGGTTGGCCAAAAAGACTGGCCGTTCCCCACATATGGGGATTTATTGTTCGGGGTGTGAAAAACGCTTGAGAGGTGAAAGAAAATGACAATAGAATTTTGGTTTTTGATCGGTGCGGCCCTTGTGTTCTGGATGCAGGCGGGGTTTGCTATGGTAGAGACAGGATTTACCCGTGCGAAGAACGCCGGGAATATCATCATGAAGAACCTGATGGATTTTTGTATCGGCACCGTTGTGTTTTCATTGCTGGGGTACACATTGATGATGGGGGAAGACGCTCTGTTTGGCCTTATCGGCCTGCCTAATTTGGATTTATTCATCCACTTTGGCGATTTTATCGCCGCGCCCCAAGAGGGATTTACAGACGCCTCCTATTTCGTATTCAATCTAGTATTCTGCGCTACCACCGCTACCATTGTTTCCGGCGCCATGGCCGAGCGCACAAAGTTTTCTTCCTATTGCGTTTATTCCGGCGTCATCTCCCTGCTGGTATACCCCATTGAGGCCCACTGGATTTGGGGTGGCGGCTGGCTTTCCCAAATGGGCTTCCATGATTACGCCGGCTCCTGCGCCATCCATATGGTGGGCGGCATCGCAGCTTTAGTAGGCGCTGTGATTTTAGGGCCGCGTACCGGCAAATATGTTAAAGACGCAAGCGGGAAAGTGGTGAAGGTCAACGCTATCCCTGGGCATTCGATCCCCTTAGGGGCTTTGGGGGTGTTTATCCTGTGGCTGGGCTGGTACGGCTTTAACGGTGCGGCGGCCACCACAGCCACAGAACTGTCCGCTATTTTCCTCACCACCACCATTGCCCCTTCTGTGGCAACCTGTACCACGATGGTTTATACATGGGTTAAAAACGGCAAGCCGGACGTGTCCATGTGCTTAAATGCATCCCTGGCAGGCCTGGTGGGCATCACAGCCGGATGCGACGCCCTGGACGCGGTTGGCGCGGCAATTGTAGGCATTGTTTCGGGCATCCTGGTGGTAGTGGTCGTTGAGGCGCTTGACTTGAAGCTGCATATTGACGACCCGGTAGGCGCGGTAGGGGTGCACATGGCAAACGGTATCTGGGGTACCCTGGCGGTGGGGCTGTTGGCCGCGCCGTCAGCCCCGGCAGGGCTTTCCGGGCTGCTATACACTGGCAGCGCTTCCCTATTGGGCATACAGCTTATAGGTGTTGCCAGCGTGTCGGCTTATGCGGCAGCCGCTATGGTGCTCACTTTCCAAATCATGAAAAAGACGGTAGGCCTGCGGGCCAGCATGGAAGAGGAGCTCCGCGGTTTGGACGCAAGCGAGCACGGCCTGCCCAGCGCCTATGCGGATTTCGCCCCGGCAGTGGACAGCTACAGCGGTTTTGCCTTGGAGGATGGCTTTGCGGCGGCCGGCGCCACACCACCCGCAGAGGTTCCGTCCGCAGATCGGGCACCCGCTTTGGAAAGCCCCACAGAGGGGAAATTCACCAAAGTTGATATTGTTTGTAAAGAGGAACGCCTTTATGCCCTCAAGGAAGCTATGTCCAAGCTGGGCATTACCGGCATGACAGTTTCCCATGTCATGGGATGCGGCGTTCAGAAGGGCAAGCCTGAATATTACCGCGGCGTGGCGGTGGAAACAAGCCTTTTGCCTAAGGTGCAGGTGAGTATCGTGGTCAGCGCTGTCCCTGTCCAGGACGTGATTGCGACAGCAAAAAAAGTCCTGTATACCGGCCACATCGGCGATGGGAAAATTTTTATCTATAATGTGGAGAATGTCGTCAAAGTCCGAACCGGAGAGGAAGGCTTTGCAGCCTTGCAGGATAAGGGATAAAAGCATATCGGCCACAAGCCTGTGGGGCGGTTTTACGGCTGCCCCCGCTTTGGCTTTTTGTCGGGAGGGGATCAAGATGGAATCAAAGCAGGATGCCCTGCATGAAGAATGCGGCGTGTTCGGGGCCTACGCCCCGGTTAAAACAGACTTGGCCGCACTTTGTTACTACGGGCTGTTTGCCCTGCAGCACCGGGGGCAGGAAAGCGCGGGCATTGTCCTCAATGACCAGGGCTGCTTTACCGCCTGCCGGGAAACGGGGTTAGTCAGCGAGATTTTCACGCCGGCACGGTTGGCGGGATTGGGGCAGGGCAACATGGCGGTGGGCCATGTGCGGTACGCCACCACCGGGGCCGACAGCAGGCGCAACGCGCAGCCCCTGCTCGTTAACCACCATAAGGGGCGTATGGCCCTGTGCCATAACGGCAACTTGGTCAACGCCTATGAATTACGCACGTTTTTAGAAGAACAGGGTTCCATTTTCCACACAACTACAGATTCAGAGGTGATCGCCCATCTTATTGTGCGGGAGCGCCTTCGCTGTGGCAGCATCGAAGAGGCCGTGTGCCGGGCTATGGAGCATCTGGTGGGGGCCTACTCGCTGGTAATCTGTTCGTCCCGCAAGCTTATGGCAGCCCGTGACCCCAACGGCTTCAGGCCCCTGTGCATGGGAAAGCGCCCCGACGGCGCCCTGTTGTTCGCATCGGAGACTTGCGCCCTGGACGCTGCCGGGGCGGTTTATGTCCGGGATCTTTTGCCGGGCGAAGTGGTGACGGTAAGCAAGGAAGGCATCTGCAGCGATAAGCGGCACTGCAACAAATCCCCCAAGACCTTATGCGCCTTTGAATATATTTATTTTTCCCGCCCCGATTCCGTACTGGACGGTGTAAGCGTCAGCCTGGCCCGCCAAAAAGCCGGGGCCCGGCTGGCCCAGGAACATCCCGTGGATGCGGATGTGGTTATTGGCGTACCGGATTCCGGGCTGGACGCTGCCATTGGCTATGCGCGGGAAAGCGGTATCCCCTATGCTATGGGGTTCACCAAAAACAAATATATTGCCCGGACTTTCATTGCGCCGAACCAAGCCCTGCGGGAAGCCGCGGTCAACTTAAAGCTCAACCCCATACGTTCGGCTGTAGCGGGAAAAAGGGTAGTGCTCATTGACGACAGCATCGTGCGGGGCACCACCTGCCGGCGCATTATCACCCTGCTGCGCCAGGCCGGGGCCCAAGAGATCCATATGCGGGTGAGCGCCCCGCCTTTTGTGTCGCCCTGTTGGTACGGCACAAACATCGACAGCCCGGGCGCGCTTATTGCCAGCCAGTTCAGTGTCAGGGAAATTGGGGAGCAGATAGGCGCGGACAGCTTAGGCTATTTAAGCTTAGAGCACGCCAAAGCCTACGCCGCAGACGGCAGGGTGTGCCTGGCGTGTTTTGGCGGCGGCTACCCGACGGCGATCCCGGCCCACGGAGAAAAGGCGCGGTTTGAGGGAAAAATCAAAGGATAAGGAGGAAAGGATATGTGCGCAATCATAGGGGTTACCCGCCGGGGGATAAGCAAAGAAACCTTACAGGAATGTTTTTCCCGCACCCGCTCCAGGGGGCCGGACAGGGAACGGGTGCGGGAGGTGGGGCCAGGCTACCTGGGGTTCCAGCGCTTGGCTGTTATGGGGCTGGAGGAAAGCGGCATGCAGCCCTTTTACCTGGGCGAAACGGCCTGCGTATGCAACGGGGAACTGTACGGGTTCCGGGAGGCCAAGGCCATGCTGGAGGGAAAAGGCTACCGCTTTCAAAGCGGTTCAGATTGCGAGCTGCTGCTGCCCCTTTACCGAGAGTATGGATTAGACATGTTCGCCAGGCTGGACGCGGAGTTTGCTATGATTTTATACGATGGTGAAAAGGGCGATTTCATCTGCGCCAGGGATCCCATTGGCATCCGGCCCTTATTTTACGGGGCTTTACCAGACGGTTCTATGGCTTTTGCCAGCGAGGCAAAGGACTTGCTGGGCCTGTGCGGGCAGATCAAGCCTTTCCCGCCGGGGCATTACTACGCCCAGGGCGAGTTTGTGCGGTACGCCGACCCGGCTTCTGCTCCTGTCTGCCATATGGGGCCTGTGGAAGAAATCTGCCAGGGTATACACGACCGCCTGATAAAGGCTGTGGAAAAGCGGCTGGATGCAGACGCGCCTATAGGTTTCCTTCTCTCCGGCGGGCTGGACAGCAGTCTGGTGTGCGCCATAGCGGCAAGGCTTATGAAGAAGCCCATTCAAACCTTTGCTATTGGGATGGATTCCGATGCCATCGATCTGCAATACGCCCGGCAGGCGGCTGATTTCATCGGCGCGGACCACACCGAGGTTATCATGACAAGGGAACAGGTGTTAGGCTCCCTTGAGGAGGTCGTTGCGTTGCTGGGTACTTGGGATATTACTACCATACGGGCCAGCATAGGGATGTATTTATGCTGCAAGGCCATCCACGAGACAACAGACCTGCGGGTGCTGCTGACCGGGGAGATCAGTGATGAGCTTTTTGGCTACAAATATACGGACTATGCCCCCAGCGCGGAAGCCTTCCAGAAAGAAGCAGAAAAACGCGTACGGGAGCTGTATATGTATGATGTTTTGCGGGCTGACCGCTGTATCTCCGTCAACTCCCTGGAAGCACGGGTGCCCTTTGGGGACCTGGCCTTTGTACGGTATGTAATGGGCATCGACCCTAATCTGAAAATAAACACCTACGGCATAGGGAAGTACCTGCTGCGCAAAGCCTTTGAAGGGGAGGGGTTATTGCCGGAAAACATCCTTTGGCGGCAGAAAGCCGCGTTTTCCGATGCGGTGGGGCATAGCATGGTAGAAGACTTAAAGGAATACGCTGAAGGGCGCTATACGGACAGGGAATGGGAAGAAAGGCGGCGGGCATACCGGCATGGCACGCCCTTTACAAAGGAGAGCCTGTTGTACCGGGAGCTTTTTGAAAAATATTATCCTGGACAGGGTGAAATGATACAGGACTTTTGGATGCCAAACCGGGATTGGGAAGGCTGCGGCGTAAACGACCCTTCGGCCCGGGTGCTGGGGAATTATGGCGAAAGCGGGCATTAGCGGCGCCCTGCAGCGCGGCGGAAAGGCAGGATGATACGGATGGATAAAAAGTACATCTTCGTTACGGGGGGCGTGGTTTCCGGGCTGGGCAAGGGGATCACAGCGGCCTCTCTGGGGCAGCTCCTGAAGGCCAGGGGCCTCAAGGTGGCGGCCCAAAAACTGGATCCTTACATCAACGTGGACCCTGGGACCATGAGCCCCTATCAACACGGCGAGGTGTACGTCACAGAGGACAGCGCAGAAGCCGATTTAGACCTGGGGCATTATGAGCGTTTCATTGATGAGGATCTGAACAAATTTTCAAACCTCACCACTGGAAAAGTCTACTGGAACGTGTTTAATAAGGAACGCCGGGGGGAATACTTAGGGTCAACCGTACAAGTGATCCCCCATATCACCAATGAGATCAAAAGCTTCGTCTACAGCGTAGGGCAAAAGGCCCGGGCCGATGTGATCATCACGGAGATTGGCGGCACCATCGGCGACATAGAAAGCCAGCCTTTTTTAGAGGCCGCGCGCCAGGTTTCCTTGGAGGCCGGCCGGGAAAACAGCCTCTTTATCCATGTGACCTTGGTGCCTTTCCTGCAGGGGTCAAATGAGCACAAATCAAAACCGACCCAGCATTCCGTGAAGGAATTGCAGGGCATGGGCATCAACCCCGACCTGATCGTTCTGCGCTGCGATGAGCCGCTGGAACCCTCTATCTTCCAGAAAATCTCCCTGTTCTGCAATGTACAGCCCGACTGCGTCATTGAAAACCGCACCATCCCCAACCTCTACGCGGTCCCCTTGATGCTGGAGCGTTCCGGGTTTTCCGGGGTGGTCTGCCGGCGGCTGGCCCTGCATACCCCGGCCCCTGAACTCTCGGAGTGGGAAACAATGGTACAGCGTATGGAATCGGCCGATAAAACAGTACGGATCGGCATAGTGGGCAAATATGTGCAGATGCACGACGCTTACCTTTCTGTAGCCGAAGCCCTGCGCCACAGCGGGTTTATCCTGGGCGCCCGTGTAGAGATAGAATGGATCGATTCCGAGGGGATCGCCCCGGAAGCCATCGGAGAAATTTTAGGCGGCATAGACGGCATCCTGGTACCGGGCGGGTTTGGCAGACGGGGCATAGAGGGCATGATAGAGGCCGCGCGGTTTGCCCGGGCGAACCATGTGCCCTATTTCGGCATATGCTTAGGGATGCAGATCGCCGTCATAGAATTCGCCCGGCATGCCGGGGGCTTTCCCGGCGCTAATTCAGGGGAATTTGACAGCGGCTGCCCTTATAAAGTCATCAGTTTCATGCCTGGCCAGAGCCAGGAAACCGATAAAGGCGGTACCCTGCGCCTGGGGGCCTATCCCTGTGAGATTCGCCCCCATACCACACTGGCCCGCTGCTATGGCAAGCCCACTATCTCTGAGCGCCACCGACACCGGTATGAATTCAACAACGAATACCGGGCCGCCTTGGAAGAAGCCGGTATGGTCTTCAGCGGCCTTTCCCCAGACGGTGCCCTGGTAGAAGCTGTCGAACTGCCTGGCCAGGATTTCTTTGTGGGCGTGCAGTACCACCCAGAATTTAAGAGCCGCCCCAACAGGCCCCACCCGCTTTTTACCGGGTTTGTACGGGCCGCGTTGGAGAAACAGAAGAGGAAGGGATGAACATGCTCCATTTTACAAAAATGCACGGTTTAGGCAATGACTACCTTTATGTCTACGGCGAACCGCAAAACCCGCAGGCCCTCTCCCAGAAGCTTTCCGACCGCCACTTCGGCGCCGGGGCCGACGGGATGATTTGGATCAGCCCCTCCAAGGCGGCTGATTTCAAAATGCGCATCTTCAACGCGGATGGCAGCGAGGCCAATATGTGCGGCAATGGGATCCGCTGTGTGGGCAAATATGTATACGACAAGGGCCTCACCTCCAAGACCCGCTTGACCATCGAGACGCTGGCAGGCCCGCGCACCCTGGCCCTGCAAATCGAAAACGGGAAGGCTGTCGGCGCGGCGGTGGATATGGGTACGGCCCAGGTGGGGGATGCCGTGTCCCTTTCCCTGGATGGCACGCTTATTACCTGTACGCCTGTGGATATGGGGAACCCCCATGCGGTACTCTTTGTAGAAGACATGGCCGCTGCCCCCCTGTCTGCCCTCGGCCCCCAGATCGAACGCCATCCGGCTTTCCCCGGCGGGGTCAACGTAGAATTCGTACAGGTGGTGGGGCCTGGCCGGCTGCGCATGCGCGTCTGGGAACGGGGCAGCGGGATTACCCTGGCCTGCGGCACTGGGGCTTGCGCTTGTGTGGCAGCTGCCGCCGCCATGGGCTATTGCCCTAAAGGCCGTCCAGTCCTTGTGGAACTGGATGGGGGTACGCTGCAAATTGAGATAGACGAAAAGGGCGCTGTGGTCATGACCGGCCCGGCTGTGACGGTATATGAGGGGGAAGTGGAACTATGCTGAAGCCAAACAAATGTTATGGGGATTTACAAGACTCTTACCTGTTTTATAATATTGCCCAGAAAATCCAAGCCTATTTGGAAGCCCACCCAGACGCAAAGCTGTACCGGATGGGCATTGGGGACGTTTCTCTGCCGTTGTGTGACGCTGTGGTCAAAGCCCTGCATCAGGGGGTGGCGGATCAAGGGGTAAAAGAACGCTTCCACGGTTACATGCCCGAATGCGGCGCCCCCTTTCTGCGGGAGGCTATTGCAGCCCATTATCAAAAACGCGGCGTTTCGTTGGACGCAGACGAGGTTTTTGTCAGCAGCGGGGCCAGCGATGAATTAGGCGACATCCTTGATCTGTTTGACCGCAGCAGCACGGCTTTGGTTATGGAACCGGCTTACCCCGCCTATGTGGACGCCAATCTTATGGCCGGACGCAAAATCGTGCGTCTGGCGGCGGGGGAGGAAAACGGCTTTTTACCGCAGCCAGACGACCGCCTGGAAGGGGACATCCTCTACATCTGTTCGCCGAACAATCCCACTGGCGCGGTTTTTTCTAAAGAGCAGCTGCAAGCCTGGGTAGATTATGCCAATGAAAAAGAGGCCCTCATCCTTTTTGACGCAGCCTATGAGGCCTTCATTGAGGACCCCGCCCTGCCCCACAGCATTTTTGAGCTGGAAGGCGCCCGCACCTGTGCCATTGAGATATGCTCCTTAAGCAAGACGGCAGGCTTTACAGGCACAAGATTAGGCTATACCATTTTGCCGAAAGACCTCCAGCGCGGCGGTATGGGTTTGCACGCCATGTGGGTGCGCAACCGCACCACTAAGACCAATGGCGTATCTTACATCCTGCAAAAAGGCGGCGCGGCAGTCTTTACAGAGGAAGGCCAACGGCAGATCCGGCAAAACCTGCAGATATATAAAAACAATGCCAAGGTTTTTATGCGTGCGGCTAATGAACTGGGCCTATGGTACTGCGGCGGGAAAAATGCCCCTTATATTTGGTTAAAATGCCCTGGCGGCATGACGGGTTGGCAGCTTTTTGATTACCTATTAAAAGAGATCCAGGTGGTTGGTACCCCTGGGGAGGGTTTCGGGGCCTGCGGAAAAGGATTTTTCCGCTTCTCTACCTTTGGCAATCCCCAGGACACAGAAGAAGCGGCCCGGAGGCTTGTATGGCTGTTCAAAGGCAAAGGGTATTAAGGGCTCACGGAGCGTCAGATGCCTGATTGTACAACCCTAAGGTTCTACATGGACAAGTGACGGTGTACAGTTTCATGTTACTATTCCATTGTTTTTCGAAGAACCACGCCCTTTCTGTGCTGAGAATCTCGGATAGCATCAATAAAGCATCAAAAATTTGGGGGCGTGTGTTGTGGAAATACAGACGGCTTAACTGCGTGGAAAATTGGTTGTTATATGTCCGCTCATATTTTTCCTACATCCCCTCCAAAACCGCGTGCCGAGGGTTCGAATCCTTCTGCCCCTGCCAAAAAAGCCAGGAATCATGCGGGTTCCGGGCTTTTTCTTTTTCTCTTCTATCAGCTTTTTCGGGGCTTTCTATCATTTTTCTATCAGCCCTCCTGCACAGTAGGCTGATAGATAGCCCTCTCCATCGCCGCTGCCATATCTAGCTTGGAATTTTTATCGACGTGGGCGTAAAAATTCAGCGTGGTAGAGGCGCTGCCGTGGCCCAGCCATTGTTGGACTTGGACGATAGAAAAGCCCATGTTCAGAAGGTTCGATGCCGCGCTGTGACGGAGGTCATGCAGACGGATGTTTGGGAGGCTGCTCTTGGAAATGACGTTGTGGAAAGTCCGGGTTAGGTAATTTGGCGAGATCACGTTTCCATCGGGCCAAGTGCACACATAATCATTCTGTATGTACCCCGCGCCCAAGGCCCCTTGCAGGCGCTCCTGGCGGTGTTTCTGCCCCTTTAAGAGCTTGTACACGCTGTCTGTCATGGGTAAGGTGCGGTAGCTGCTGTTTGTCTTGGGCGTGTCCACATAATCGCCGTCCACGCCTTGCTGGAGCGTCTCTGTGACCGTTATGGCGCGGTTCTCAAAGTCGATATGCTCCCACTTCAGGCCCAGCACCTCGCTGCGTCGGAAGCCATAGACAGCGCACAGATTGACCGGCAGCTCCACTACATTCCCGATGAACAGCGCCAGCATCATGTCTATCTCAGACGGGTTTAAGAAACTGGCATTGTAGCGCTCTATCTTGGGTTTTCTCGCCGCGCTGGCAGGATTGTACTGAATTAAGCTGTCATGTACCGCGTCGCTCAGGGCCTTGGAAATCACCTGATGGTGGTGCCGGATGGACATGGCCGACAGCGTACCCTTGCCGTTCTGCTTGCTCCCTGGCTGCTGTTTGGACTGATAGTAAGCGTCCAAATCAGTGGGTTTTAGCTTTTGCAGCAATACCGGGTGCTGTTTGAAATACGGCACGATGTGGTTTACTACCATGGCCCGATAGGTTCGGTAGGTATTGGGCTTAATGTTCACTCCTGCTCCCTCAATCCATTGCTCCAGGTAGTCGGCAAAAGTTAACCGGCAAAACGGAGTAGACTTTGCCTCCCACTCGTCAATCAACTTCTGCAAAAACTTCTCTGCGCTGCGCTTATTCCCTCTCAGGGGCAGATTTGTGGAGAACCATTTTTGTTTGCGTTTTCCTGTCTCTTCTTTCAGGTTCAACACGGCATAGTATTTGCCGTTTTTCGTTGTTATAAAGCCGGTGACTGCCATTTATTTACTCCTTTCCAGGCTTTCAGCGGCTTCATCTGATGGCTCCATTGTACCAGATTTGGAAGCCGCACGCAAGCGGAGAAATTCCTCTACACTCGCCTTTGGAATGATGTATTTCCTCCCTATGCGAATACTGGAAACCGCCCCGCTTTTCAGCAGGCTGTAGGCTGTATTCCTGCCAACATGGAGCATGGCTTGCAAATCCCTAGCGGAAACCACATCCGGGTACTCCGCAAAAATTCTGCTTTTCATAAAATCACGTTTCCTTTCTTTTTGATTGTCTTGAACTCACCAGGGTGCAAACCGGGAAAGAATGCCGTCTATTGTTTTTCTATCCTCCTTTTCAAGCTGTGCACACAGCCTCCGCAGCAACTCTGTCTCTTTGGGGGTAAGCGTTTTCCGGGTCAGATAGAAGCCATCCTCCACCTCCACACCGCCGCCATACCGGCCCCGGACAGTCTTCAGAGGATAAGAGCACATGAGTTCCTCCACATCCCGCTGGATAGTCCGCGTGGACACGCTAAATTCCTGTGCCAGGTTTTCGTATGTATCGTGCCGCCTGGCGCAAAGGGCCGCCAATACGGCTTTCCGGCGCTCCGCAGCGCTCATGTGCTCACCTCCTTCCCTCGGTCTGCATGAACAGGATAAAAGTTAAAGCAGACAGCGTGTGTCTGCTTTAAAAATAATTTGATTCACTTTATCATAACAGCTTATTCCGGGCATAAAAAAAGCGGCGTTCAGCCCTGCATGAGGCTAACACACCGCTTTTTTTACGTAAAAAGAAAAGGCGCGGAAATGATATGCCGCGGCCCTTCCCACACCTTTCACTGTACTAAGTATAACAGGAAAAAGTCTCCTAAAATTCCCCTCTTTAAGAAAAAGAAGAGTGTATATTTTGCGCTTTTTTAGGCAAAATTTACAAACGCTTCTCGCTTTAAAAAAATTCAGACACGGAAAAGACCGCAGTTTTCACACCGCAGTCTTTCTCACACCTTTCACTCTACTCATTATATCACAAAAAAGTCTGCAAAAAGTCTGCACTTTTGGGGTTGACAAAAATTTACCGTCTTCTTTTCCTTACACACGCCAATCGCTACGCAATACAGGATTCGCACAAAAAGAGATGAAGCCTCAGCCTTTTGTGCCCGGTGTCTTTCCTTCATTCATAATTTTTCAGACTGGCTTTCAAACAATTTTTTCTATACTCATACGCGGCAGCGGGCGGGGTGTTAGGGGCGCAAAGCCCCTAACAAGCAGCATGTTCGAGAAAAGCGGAAAAGTGCCACGTGGCACTTTT
>ERZ779627.107-NODE-107-length-23593-cov-8.261110_pt1 | contig 23593 bp, 23 predicted proteins | sample MGYA00514191_ERZ779627 | MGnify/ENA primary metagenome ERZ779627 (study PRJEB29562, sample SAMEA4376705) | mouse gut metagenome | isolation source: Cecum | study: EMG produced TPA metagenomics assembly of the A DSS colitis mouse model was used to assess the... | reverse complement strand
CGGGCGGGGCAAACGCCCTGGCGTGAGGAGGCCCATCCATGAAGAGCATTATGGGGATGTACTCCTGGCTGAGCATCGCCACCTCGGGCATCCGGTTCGGCCCGGACCAGGAGGCGGTGCGCGATGAACTGCGGGAGCACATCGAGGACAAGGCCGCCGACCTCATGCGCATCTTTCCTGATATCCCGGAGGAGGAGGCGGGACAGCGGGCTCTGGCCGCTATGGGGGACGCCTGGGAGCTGAAAAAGGAGCTGGCCCGGGTCCACTCGCCCTGGCTGGGGTATCTCTGGCGCTCGACCCAGGTGCTGGTGTGGGGGCTGCTGGCCCTGAGCCTGATCGCCGCCCTGGGCAGCGGCGCAAGCCTCCTGGAAGGTCAGGCATACCGCTGGGAGGAGGCCCGGAAGGCTCGGGCGGTGGGCCGGGCCCTCTACGAGGACGGCGTCCCCGACTGGGAGGGGGAACGGCTGGCCGTCTACGAGGCGGACGAAACGGCCCGGCTGGGCCGGGCGGTCATCTCGGTATCCAGGGCCGCCCGGTGGCAGGAGCCTGAGGGGGACTGCCTCTATCTTCGGCTGCGCATTACCTGGGACCGGCTCTGGGAGGTCAACCCCATGACCGTCAGCTGCCTGTTCGCGGAGGACGACCTGGGCAACACCTATGAGATCAATACCGCCCGGGCCTTCCGGGAGGGCTGGAACTGGTACCAGCTGGACCTGGCCCTGGAGGGCGTCCCCCTCGCGGCCAGGGAGCTGCGCGTCCACCACGAGCTGCGGGACGGGCTGGACCTGGCGGTGGACCTGACGAGGGAGGTGGTCCCATGAGAATACCGGATTTTGTGGAAAAGCGGTGGGACCGGGTAAAAAAATGGTGGGACCGTCTGCCCAAGCTGCCCCGAAAATGGCGGATCGTCCGCAACCTGGCGCTGGCGCCGGTGCTGGCCGTGCTGGTCCTGGGGCTGCTGGAGTGGCCCGCCCTCAGCCCCTACAGGGCCTTCCAGCGGCTGGAGGGGGCCTATCTCCTCACTCCCTCCCGGCTGGTCCTCCAGGTGGAGCGAGGCAGGACAGCCGCTTATCTTACCGAGGGGGACAGCTGGGTCACGGTGGGCAGTGTGGAGACATACAACGACGCGGGCAAGCCCCTGAACATTGATAAAAATGTCGCCATCCTGCACCAGGTGCTACCCAAAGAGGGGATCGTTGTGGTGCTTCTCCCCGCGAAAAACGGGAGTGACGGCGCGGTAGCTGCCGTCTGGGGCGGACCGGAGGAGGGGGTCTCCGGCACCCTGGAGCTGGACCTGAAGGGCATCAGCAGCAGTCATCCCTGGACCGGCCGTGTGCCCGGACTGGAGACCTTTACCGCTCAGGCGGAGCGGCGGGAGGACGGCTGGTTCATCTTTCAGTTTGTCCCCCACGACAACCACCTGGAGAACACCAGCTGCGCCATGGAGATGCTGCTGGCCTGGGGGCCCACATTCAGCTCCGACGAGATGGAGCAGCCCTACCGGCTGACCCTGACCGACAGTCAGGGGAACACTGTGGCCCAGCAGTCCGGGACTACGCCCCCGGACCAGCGGTTACAGAAGTGGTGAAAGGAGAGGGTCATGGATCAAAAGAGCTGGCTGGACACAGCTGTCTCCGGCATCCGGTTCGGCCCTGACCGGCGGGCGGTGCGGGAAGAGCTGGAGGGCCATCTTGAGGACAAGATCGCCGGTCTGCGGCGGGTCTTTCCCGACATCCCCGAGGCAGAGGCCCGGGAGCGGGCGCTGAGGGGCATGGGGGACCCGGAGGAACTGAAAATTTCGCTGGCCCGGGTCCATAAGCCCTGGCTGGGATATCTGTGGCGGGCCAGCCAGGTGCTGGCGGCGGTGACGCTGGCGCTGGCCCTGCTCCTGTGGGGAGGCAGGGCGCTGGAGGACTGGGCAAGACAGCGCAAGCTGGAACGGGAGATGGAGAATGTTCCCCACGACGTCGGCTACAGCGCCTATGTCACGGACTGCTATCAGGCCGGGATCGACCCCTTCCGGACCGACGGGCCATACCCCAACACGGGGGAAGACGTCATCCGCACCCCGCTGGCCGCTCTGCGGCCGGAGGACAGTGCCAAAACGGGCAATTACCGCTTCCGGGTGAAGCGGGCCGGGCTGTTCCTCTTTCAACGCAGCCCGGAGGACCCGGGGAACTGCCGGCTGTTCTGCGAGCTGCGGGCATCGGGTCCGCCCTGGGAGCTGGACGTCCAGAGCAGCCTGTGGCATCTCCGGGCGGTGGACAGCAATGGCAGGGAGTACGCCAGCTCCTATGAGGTGTACGAGCTGAGGCAGGAGCACGAGGGCTATGTGATGGTCAACCAGGGCAGGGGAAACTGGCTGGAGAACCGCTTTGACCTGACCATTGATGTTATTCCACCGGGTACGGAGTGGATCAGGCTGGAGTACGACTGGCCGGGGGTACGGTGGTCGCTGACCATACCGCTGGAGACGGAGGGAGGCGGAAAAGATGGCTAAAAGAAAGCTGCCCCGGCTGAGCCGAAGGTGGAAGATTATCCGCAATCTGGCTTTGACACTGGTGTGCCTGTACGCCCTGTGGGCCTGGGCGGGCTATCCCCTGCCCACAGCGGAGATGGAGTTCCGCCGCCTGGAGCGTCAGAGCCTGATGCCGCCCTCCCAGGTCCAGGGGGCGTTCCGGCTGGACCAGGAGCGGGTCGTCGTGGGCGTTCTGGAGGACAGGGTGATCTTCTCTGAGGTCCACGCCCTGGACGAGTGGCCCCGGAGCGAAGAGGGGACCACGCTGGTCCCCATCGGGCACTGGATGCAGACCGAGCTGGACGTGATAGCAGTGGACGTCCCCCCGGAGACCCGTTCCGCCCGGCTGGATATGTCGCTGGACTGCTGGTATTGCCCCCGCGGCAACGGCTGGAGCGCCAGCGGAAAGCGGGGCGGCGTGCTGGGGGAGGACCTGGACAGCTGGACGCTCTGGACTAAGGAATTCCATATTGAGGGGGAGCCGCTGAAGGAGGGCGGCGTCCTGTTTCGGGTCCCTGTGGACGACCGCGCGTCAATGGAGGGCACGCTGCTCAGGCAGTTGGCCCGCAGGTATACCTATGAGCAGTCCGCCGCCCTGCGGGGACTGAACTGCCGCATGGAGGCCGTCTTCTACGGAGAGGACGGCCGGGAGCTGGGCCGGGCGGAGCTGGCCACCCCGGAGGACGGGGAGCACGCCGTCAACTGACCATTTTAAAGGGGACGCCGGACAGGCCGGCGTCCCCTCTTTATTGTATAAAGAAAACCTCGTCGGGCCTTGACCTGACGAGGTTTTCTTCTGGCGGGAGCGCCCCGGGGTTCCATAGCTGTCCGCCGCCGGGCTCACCGTCACGGCGCAGGCGGTACCCGCCCGTACACAATGGTCAGACTGCCGTTTTTCAACAGGTTGAATCGTTCTCTCAAGAATCCCGCGATTATTTTGTCATTTTATACAAGTTCTTTTGCCAAAAATGGTGCAGAACGTCAAGGAAAATTTCATTGACAATCTCCCCCGATTTTGATAATATTTCATCATAAGCGTTACGTTTACAATCTCAAAGAAAAATAAGACAATTGAATTGAAAACGAATTGCAAAAGGGGGAGCAAGATGAACGCATTAGAGAAATTCAGCTTAACGGGAAAGGTCGCCATCGTCACAGGCGCGACGCGCGGACTGGGACAGGGGATCGCGGTCGGACTGGCGGAGGCCGGCGCCGATATTGTATGCGTCGGCCGCTCTGACGACAGCGAAACCCGCAGCAAAGTGGAGCGCCTGGGCCGCCAGTACCTGAATCTGCGGATGGATGTGGGGGAAGAGTCAGCCCCTGAGCGGATCGTGGCGGAAACCGTAGCTCGCTTTGGGAAAGTGGATATCCTGGTCAACGCGGCGGGCATTACCCGGCGGGTCATGGCCATCGACATCGACCGCAAAGACTGGCAGGACGTACTTGATGTGAACCTGACTGCCCTTTTCTTCATGTGTCAGGCGGCGGCCCGTCAGTTCGTCAAGCAGGGCAACGGCGGAAAGATCATCAACATCGGATCTATGACCTCCTACCAGGGCGGAATCAAGGTGATCCCTTACACCGCCAGTAAGGCCGCCGTCCGGAACATCACCATGCACATGTGCAATGAGTGGGCCAAATACGGCATCCACATCAACTGCATCGCCCCTGGATATATGATCACCGATATGACGGCTCCCATGCGTTCCGAGCCCGCACGGATGGCCGAGACCAACACCCGCATCCCCATGGACCGCTGGGGCAAGCCAGAGGATCTGGCCGGCGCGGCGATCTTCCTGGCCTCTGACGCGTCCGACTATGTAAACGGCTTTACGATTGCTGTGGACGGCGGCTTCCTGGCCAAATCCTGATCCACAGCGGGAAGGAAGGTTGTTTTATGGAAAAGAAATACCGCGTTGGGCTGATTGGCGTGGGTTCCATCGCCCACATTGCCCATCTGCCTGCTCTTTCGGCCCGCACAGATGTGGAGCTGGTGGGCGCCTTCGCCGAACATATTGAGAGCGTGCAGCGCACCCAAAAGAGCTATGCCATCCAGAAGGCAGTCCACAATATGGATGAACTGCTGGATATCGGTTTGGACTGCGCCTTTGTGCTCTCTCCCAAAACGGTTCACGCGGAGCAGGTTATTCGTCTGCTGGAAGCCAAAGTGGATGTGTTCTGTGAAAAGCCGATGGGCATGACACTGAAAGAGGCCTATGACATGGCGGACGCCTCTGCCCGCACCGGTAAAAAACTGATGATCGCCTTTAATCGCCGGTATGCTCCCGTCTATCGGAAGGCGAAAGAGGTCTACGGGGAATTGGCGCCGGATGTCCTCATCGCCCAGAAAAACCGTCCTGCCAGCGAGTACCGGGCCACGCTGGAAAACGCCATCCATATGGTGGACATCCTGCGTTACTTCTGCGGCGAGTGTACAAAGATAGACGCCTGCTCCAAATTCACCGATCCCCTCTATGAGACGCTGGCTACCGCCCAGCTCCAGTTTGAAAACGGCTCTGTCGCCATGCTGGTAGCCGACCGGGCCTCCGGCCAGTGGGTGGAGACCCTGGAGATGCACGGGCACAACAGGAGTGTGCTGGTCAACTGCCCGGACACCATTACAATCACCGACAATGAGCAGTCCCACACCACGTCTATGACTCCGCTTGCTTACGGCTGGGCCAGGGTGATCGACAAGATGGGCTTTACCCAGGAAGTGGACCACTTCTTTGATTGCCTGAAAAATAATCAGGAGCCCCTGACCAGCGGCGCTGACGCCTATAAAACCCAGGAGCTGATGCACCGCATCCTGACCGCCGCCGGACTGCCTGGCCTGGAATGAGGTGAATACTTTGTTTCAGATTGCGGGGCACACCATGGGCACGCCGGAGTATACCGTGAGGGAAGCGCTGGAGCTGTTTCGAGAAATCGGACTGGACGGCGCGGAGATCGTGGTGCAGGACGGCTACCGCTGCGCCATCCCCCAGCAGGCGGGGCGGCAGGAGCTGGCGGAAATTCGGAATACGGCCGACCGTCTGGGCCTGAAAATCGTCGCCCTGACGCCCTATTATTCCCGGTTTAACGATTTGGACGCCGGGGTGCGGGAGGCGGAGATCCAGGGGATACGCAGGGTGATTGAATACGCCGGCGTCCTCGGGGCAAAGTATATCCGAATTTATGCCGGGAACTACGCCCAGACGGACACCGATCCGGACGGCAAAAAGCGGGGCTGTCTGGTAGACAGTATGCGCCGCCTGGGAGACGACGCGCAGCAGGCCGGCGTGACGCTGGTGATGGAGAACCATTTCAATACCATGACCGTCTCCGCCGCCGACAGCATCTCGGTGGCACGGGAGATCGATCACCCGGCGGTGGGCATCCTCTACGATCAGGCAAATCTCACCTTTACCGGGAAAGAGGCCTGGGAAGAGGCTTTGGCGCTTCAGTTTTCAAAGGTCTGCTATACCCATGTAAAGGACCTGGTGTTCCGCGGCGGGAATACAGGCTTTACCTCCTCCGATGTGTCCCACCCCAAGGAGGAGGAGCGGAACGTAATCACTAAAATTGTGGGGGAGGGCGTAATCCCCTGGCCCGCGATCCTTCAGGCGATGAAGGACCGGGGTTACACGGGCTGGCTCTCTCTGGAGTATGAACGGAGATGGCACCCGCAGGATATCCCGGACGCCTGTATCGGCATGAAGCGCTCTGCGGCTTACCTTCGGTCTTGTTTCAAGCAATTGACATAGACAACCATATTTTTAAGGAGGGCTTAACACATGAAAAGAACGAAAAAGGCTCTGGCTCTGGCTTTGTCGGCCGTAATGCTCCTGGCTGTCATGACCGGCTGCCAAAACAACAGCAAACCCAACGGCGGCTCCTCTTCCGGGAATGGGACATCCTCTGGAAACGGGACCACTTCCTCCGGTACGACTACCCCCAGCCTTGACTATCCCAAGCAGAACATCAATGTGGTGGTGCAGTATTCCGCCGGCGGCGGCACCGACCTGTCTGTCCGCGGCGTTCTGGACGGCGTGACCGGCGTCCCCACCAACTTCTCCGTGTCCAATGTGACCGGCAACGGCGGCCTGATCGGCCTGACCCAGGTGGCGAACTCCGCCGCTGACGGTTATACCCTGGGCGTTGTCAACACAGACTTCGTCATCAACATTGTGCTGGGGAATACCGACCTGACCCTGGACTCCTTCTCTCCGCTGGCCTGCGCCCTGCGGGACCCCTTCGTGCTGATCATCGGCAACAATGAGAACTACTCCACCCTGGAGGAGTTTGTGGCCTACGCCAAGGCGAACCCCGGCAAAATCGTGGTAGGCGAAACCGGCACCGGCGCCGCCCCCACCGTAGCCATCACCGCTATGGAGAACGCCCTGGGGATCGACGTGTCCAACGTCACCTATGAAGGCAGCGCAGACTGCGTCACCGCCGTGGTGGGCGGGCACATTGACGCCACCTTTGCCCAGGCCTGCAACGCTACCGCGCAGGTCGAGGCTGGCAACGCCAAGATTATCGGCGTTCTGGCCAACGACCGCCTGGAGGCTTTCCCCGACGTGCCTACCTTCGCGGAGATCTACCCCGATGAGATCGACTTTGAGTTCATGGGCTTCTGCATCATCTCCAGCCAGGCCGACGTGGACCCCGCCATCCAGAGCTACCTGTCCGAGAAGCTGCGCGGCGGGATTGACAGCGACAGCTTTGCCTCTACGCTGAAGACCCTGGGCATGCAGACCAACAATCTGACGCCGGACGAGCTGAAGCAGTTCCTTCAGGATCAGCTGGAGATCTACACAGAGATTCTGGGCAAGCAGTAATCCACGGCTGAAGATTCCGGGGATTCCGCTCCGGAGACCCGGATAAGACCAACTTCTGCAATCTGGGGTGCCGGAATGACAACACGTTCCGGCGCCCCAATCTTAACCCCAAAAGGAGGCTTGCACATGAGAAAGTACAATGCGATCATATCGATCATCCTGATCGTGTTTGGGGCGGTCGGTATCTTTCTGTCCCTGAACTTTGAGGCCCGCGGCGGCAATGTCGGGGACCCCGGCGCGGCCTTTTGGCCCATCCTGCTTTGCTGCGGCCTGATCTTCACCTCGGGACTGCTGCTGGTTCAGACAATGCTCCAGGGCAGAAAGGCGGCGGAGCCGGAGGAACCGCTGATTGATTACCGCTCCGCCGGCGTGCGCTGCGTGTTCATCATCTTCGGCATTATGATCGCCTACGCCATTCTGCTGTATTATTTTGGATTTATCCCCGCCACCCTGGCCTTCGTGGTCGCCACCATGCTGGCCATGGGGGAGCGCCGGCCGGTGTGGATCGGGCTGACCACGGCTGGGATCACCGGCTTCATTTATGTACTGTTCGCGCTGATCATGAATGTAGTCCTGCCCAAGGGCATCTTTTTGTAAGGAGGGACCAACATGTTATCTGCAATTACTGCCGGTCTTGCCCTGGTAATAACGCCTATGGGTCTGCTTTCCATCCTCGGCGGTGTGCTGTGCGGGATATTTGTCGGCGTCATGCCCGGCCTGTCCTCCGTGATGGGCATGTCCATCATGCTGCCGGTGGCCCTGTCCATGAAGGGTAACCTGGGTGTGCTGATGATGCTGGGTATCTTCTGCGGCTCCATCTACGGCGGCTCTATCACCGCCATTATGATCAACACCCCCGGCACCGCCAACTCCGCCGCCACCTGTCTGGACGGCTACCCCATGGCCCACAAATACCACCAGCCGGGCCGGGCCATCTCCATCTCTACCACAGCCTCCACCTTCGGCGGGCTCTTTTCCGCCCTGATGCTGTTGTGGACCTCCCCGATCCTGGCCAGCTTTGCCCTGAAGTTCAGCGCCCAGGAGAGCTTTGCCCTGGCCCTGTTCGGCATCAGCGTGGTGGCCAGCGTGTCCAGCGGGAACGTGCTGAAGGGCGTGATCGGCGCCTTTGTGGGCCTGCTGCTGGCGACGATCGGCGTGGACATTACCACCGGCGCCTACCGCTTCACCTTCGGCACGGTCTACCTGACTGGCGGTATCTCCAATATCCCGGTGCTGATCGGCCTGTTCGCCTTCTCTCAGGGGCTGATCAACATTCAGGAGAATTTCGGCGTGGAGCGGGCCCGGGTCAGCCAGAAGCTGGAGCGGGTCCTCCCCACCAGGGAGGATGTCCGCACGATTTTTCCCACGCTGATCCGCTCCAGCCTGATCGGAACCGTGATCGGCGCTATTCCCGGCACCGGCGGCGATATTGCCGCGTGGGTAGGCTATAACGAGGCCAAGCGCTGGTCAAAGCACCCCGAGAAGTTCGGCGACGGCGCCCCCGACGGCATCGCCGCCCCCGAGGCCGCCAACAACGCCATCTCCGGCGGCGCGCTGATCCCCCTGCTGTCCCTGAGCATCCCGGGGGACGCCTGCACCGCCATCATGCTGGGCGCGCTGATGATGCTGGGCATCACGCCCGGGCCTCTGCTGATGAGCGAGTCGCCGGATAAGGTCTACATGATCGTGCTGGGCCTCTTCTTTGCCAACGTTTTCATGGGGCTGTGCGGCTTCAGCGGCATCAAGCTCTTTGCGAAAATTTCCTCCGTGCCCAACATTATCCTGACCCCCCTCATCTTTGTGTTCTGTTTTGTCGGGACCTATGCGGTCAACCACACCGTTCAGGACATCTATCTGATGATCGTCTGCGGTATTTTGGGCTTCTTCATCATCAAGGCGGGCTTTTCCATTCCGCCCATCATCCTCGGCCTGATCCTGGGCGGTATTCTGGAGAAAAATTTCCGCCGCTCTCTGGTGCTGTCCGCGGGCGACTGGACAACCTTCTTTACCCGTCCCATCTCCTGCACATTTATTGTGATCGCCTTCCTCTCCCTGTTTGCGCCCCTGATTCTGTCCACGTTCAAAAAACGCAGAGCGGATCAGGCGGGCAGAGGTGCAGAGTGATGGATAATGTCTGCAAATTCTGCGGCGGCGCGCAGCTTCGCCCGGATATGGTGGAGGTGGGTCCCCTCCCCGGCGGAACGCTCTATCTCCACCGGGACCAGACCCACCCGGGCCGGCTGTTGATGGTCTCCGCGCGCCATGTGCGGAAAATCACCGATCTGTCCCCGGAGGAGTACGCGGCCCTTATGGAAAGCGTTTACCGGGCGGCCCAGGCGGTGACCGCGCTGTATAAGCCGGATAAGATCAATTATCTGGTTTTCGGCGATACCAGCACCCACCTCCATGTCCACATTGTCCCCAAATACCAGCAGGGAAAGGATTGGGGCAGGGTGTTCCTGACGGACGAACCCAACCCTGTCTATTTGACACAGCAGGAATATCAGGACGGCGTGTCGGCCCTGCGCCGCCAGCTGGGCCTGGGGGAAGGTGAGGACATCTGATGGGAAATATTCTGGTTACCGCCTCTCATTTCCAAACCCTGTGCCAGGACGCGATCGGGCTGCTGGAGCGCAGCGGACACCATGTCATTCTGAATGACCACGACATGCCCTATTACTCCTTTGACGAGCTGGCGGTCTGGGCCCCCGAAATTCACGGGGCCATTATCGGAATGGACCGGTGGGACGAAGCCGTCTTCCAGCTTGCGCCAAATCTGAAAATACTGGCCCGGTTTGGCGTGGGAGTAGACAATATCGACCTGGAGGCGGCGAAGCGCCATGGCGTTCAGGTGGTCAACGCGGCGGGTATGAACGCCAACGCCGTGGCGGAGCTGGGCGTGGCCATGATCCTGAACTGCCTGCGCGGTATCCCCCAGCTCCACCAGAAGCTGGCGGCGGGAGAGTGGGCCCGGGCCGTGGGCCGCGATATTCAGGGAAAAACCGTAGGTCTGCTGGGCTTTGGCGACATCGGCGGACGGGTAGCCCGGAAGCTGTCCGGCATGGACGTCCGGCTGTTGGCCTACGACCCTTACCCCAACCAGGAGAAAGCGCGGTCTCTGGGCGTCACACTGGCGGACATGGACACAGTTCTGTCCCAAAGTGATATTGTGAGCATTCACATGCCCAGTATTCCGTCCACCTATCACGTGATGGACCGGGAGGCTTTCCGTCGGATGAAATCCGGTTCCTGGCTGATCAATACCGCCCGCGGAGCGCTGGTGGACACCGAGGCCCTGATCGAGGCCGTCACCTGCGGGCACCTGGCGGGGGCCGCGCTGGATGTGTTTGAACAGGAGCCCCTCCCCGCGGACGCGCCTGTGCTCCATACGCCGGGAATCCTGTGTACGCCCCACGCGGGCGCGGAGACAGTGGAAACGTATCAAAATATCAGCATGATGGCCGCCCAGGCCGTAATTGACAGCCTGAACGGCCTGGAGCCCAAAAACTGGCTGAATAAATGAGGAGTGAGCAAGCGATGAAAAAGATGAAAGGCGTTATCACCGCAATGACGACACCTTTTGACGAGCACGATCAGGTGGACGTAAACGCCCTGGAGGAGCAGGTGGATTTCCTGATCGAAAAGGGCGTAAACTGCCTGTACCCCTGCGGGACCACCGGGGAGATGTTCAACATGACCCCGGAGGAGCGGGAACTGGTGGCGGAAACCGTATTCCGGCGGGCCGCCGGCCGCGTTACCGTGTACATCCACGTGGGAGCCATGACCTTGAAAGAGACCATCCGTCTGGCCCGGCACGCGGAAAAGTTGGGCGTGGATGGCATCGGCGTGGTGACGCCGGGCTTCTTCGGGATCAAGGACAAGGCCATGATCCGCTATTACCAGCAGGTCTCGGCCAGCGTGTCTCCGGACTTCCCCATTTACCTCTACGCCATTCCCCAGTGTGCCGCCAATGATTTACAGCCCGAGGTGGTGGCGGAGCTGATCAAAACCTGCCCCAACATCATCGGGATCAAGTACAGCTACGCGGATATGATCCGGTTAAAAAATTATCTGAATCTGAACGACGGCAATTTCTCCGTGCTGTTTGGCCCGGACCGTCTTTTCCTGCCCGCCATGGCCATGGGCTGCGACGGCACGGTGTCCGGGTGCTCCGGCCCCATGCCGGAACACTTTGTCAACGTCTATCGGGCTTATCTGGCCGGCGATATGGACGCCGCCCGGAAGGAACAGAAAATCGCCAACGAGATATGCGAGATCTTACAGAGCGGCGCTGATATGGGTATATTCAAGGCGGCGCTCCAGCTCCGGGGCCTGACCGGCGGCCACATGCGCGCCCCCCTCATCGACCTGGATGAAGCCGAAAAACAGGCGCTGTACAGACAGCTCACCCCCTATTTAAGCGTATGAGAGTGCTATGTTTTGGTTCGCTGAACCTGGACCATATTTACAATGTCCAGGAGTTCGTCAGACCGGGCGAGACCTGCAAGGCCCTGTCGGTGGAGGAGCACTGCGGCGGCAAGGGCTTTAATCAGGCCGCCGCCGCCGCAAAGGCGGGCCTGCCCGTCTCACTGGCGGGCTGTATTGGTGAAGACGGCGGGGTGTTTTTGGACAAATGCCGTCAGGCCGGCGTGGATACCGCCCATCTGTCCCGTGTGAAGGAGCCCACCGGAAGCGCGGTAATCCAGGTCAATCAGCGGGGGGAAAATTGTATCCTGCTGTATGGCGGGGCCAATCAGTCGGTTACCAGGGCACAGATCGATCAGGTTCTGGCCGCCTTTGAACCCGGCGACGTACTGATGCTGCAAAACGAAATCAGCGAGCTGGCCTATTTAGCGGAAGAAGGCGCCCGCCGTGGGCTGCGCATCGCGCTGAATCCGTCCCCCATGAACAGCCAGATTACTCCGGCCATCCTGGAAAAGGCGACCTGGCTGTTTGTCAACGAGGTGGAGGCGGAGCAGCTGTGCGGCGCCTCAGAGCCGGGGGTCTGCCTTCAGCGGCTGGGCCGGATGTGCTCCGGAGGCTCCGTGATCTTGACGCTCGGAAGCGCCGGTTCCTGTTACGGCGGACCGGAGGGAACATTTGAGCAGCCCGCTTTTCCCGTCTCCGTGGTGGATACCACCGCGGCGGGTGACACCTTTACCGGGTATTTCCTTGCGGATATCCTGAGAAATGGCGATCCGGCGAGTGCGCTGCGTATGGCCGCCAAGGCTGCCGCCCTGGCAGTTACCGGAAAGGGAGCGTTCGACTCTATCCCCTGGTTAAATGAGGTGGAGGCCGCACAGATGTAAACTGCGCCGGCAGAACAGAGGAGCGCAAGGCCCTATCGCAGATAAACAAGATCCGCAGCGGGGAGAGGACTTTATTATGAAGTCCTCTCCCGCATCTTTTTTAAGACCAGTCAAATTCGGGTGAATCTGTCGTTTTTTGACAGATCATCGCCTGTGAATCAGGCGGAAGCGTTTGCTGTTCTCTGTTTACCAATGCGGAAAGGGAACGATTTCAATTGACGTGAGAAATAAAACATGTTATGATTTTGTTAAAATGGAACAGGGGTGAAACTATTATGGCTGCGACCTTAAAGGATGTTGCGGAGCAGGCGGGCGTCAGTATTGCGACGGTATCGCGGGTGCTGAATGATCCGGAAAAAGTGGCGGAACAATCGCGGCGCAAAGTTTTGGATGCTATTGACACACTTGGATACTCCTCCAACCTGCTGGCCAAAAGTTTACGGCAGGACGGCCTGAACGCGGTTTATGTCCTTTTGCCCAGTTTGAGCGACCCCTTTTTTGCGCAGATGCATCAGGGAATTTCAGATGTGCTGTCCGCCTATAATTATTTCATGCTGTCCGTCACTACAGAGGGCGACAGCGTGCTGGAGCAGGAGTGCCTGCTGAAAGCGAAGACCATGGGCGCCTCCGGCGTGCTGCTCTATACGCCTAACGACCCGGTACCGGAGGCGTGGAGCGCCTTTGGCAGCAGCTTTCCTATTCTGCTTCTTTCCGGCAATTCGGTGGAGGGGAAAGCCCGTATGACAAGCCTGTTCATGGACCGCACAGGGGTGGGAAAACAGGCGGTGGATATTCTTTTTGAGAGAGGAAAACGAAACATTCTTTACCTGTGCAGCCGCCCAGACAGCCTGGACGGCGAATGCTGGAGCGGAATCCAGCAGGCCGCAGAAGCCCATGGCCTTACCTGTCAGCTGTATCAGGCGGGCCGCTCACCCGGAGATGCAGCCAGGGAGCTGGAAAAATTCTGGGAAAAAGCGGATGTCCTTCCAGACAGCATTTTGACGCAGAGCACCGCGCAGGCGGCGGGTGTCCTCTCCTTCCTGCGGGAGCGGAGCATCCAGGTTCCGGAACAGACGGCAGTTATGAGCTTTGAAAATACAGAGCTGGCCTGTCTGCTGACCCCACAGGTTTCTGTTATAGGTCCGGCGGGTTATCAGGTGGGGATGATAGGAGCCAAACGCCTGCTGGAGTGGATCCATACGCCGGAGGAGAAAATTTCCTGCTGGCAGGAGGGCGTGGATCTGACCTATATTCCGAGGAGGTCAACGGATGTTAGAGTGTAAAATGCCGGCAATTGTGTCTCTGGGCGTGCTGAATGTGGACTTTGTTATGGAAGTGGGCAAGGACCTGATTGGAAAAAAACGCCTGGGCAAGCGGATATCCATCAGCGCCGGCGGCTATGGCGGTTGTCAGGCGGTTGCGGCCGTCCGCTGCGGCGTTCCAACCGCCGCGGTAGGCCGGGTGGGAACGGATATCTTCAGCTATCAGATCGAAAAAACGCTCCGGGAGGAGCAGGTGGACTGCCAGTTCTTGCAGGAGACGGAAGGGGACAACACCGGCCTGTCTGCCATCATCGCGGAGGAGGGCAAGGAGAGCGTCTCCATTGATTTCCTGGGAACGAATTTTCAGATCACCAAACAGGATATCGACCAGTGCCGCGAAGCGATTCAGCAGGCTAAGCTGGTGATGATCTATATGGGACCGGCGATGATGGAGGCGTCCGCCCATATGGTTGAGGTGGCCAATCAGAGCCGCACACCGGTGCTGCTTACCCCTACCCTGTTCACAGGTATACAGACGGGATTATGGCAGAAGGTGGACTATTTGGTCATGAATCTGACCCAGGCCGCGGATTTATGCGGCCTGACGGAGGAGAGCGTCAGAACGGCCCGAATTGCCGCCGGTATGTTGTCCGGTCAGGTTAGAAAGGCCATTGTGATCCACATGGACAAAGGCGGAGTCCTGGTTGCCGAAAATGGCATCCTGACCACGCTGGACGTGATGCCGGAGAGCAAGGTGGTGGATTACTCCGGTGCGACAGCCTTCTTTACAGGGGTGTTTGGTGCGGAGCTGGTTAAAGGAAACACCATCCAGAAGGCTGCGATAAAGGCCCATCGCGCCGCAATGCTCTGCATGGAAAAGGTCGGCACTTATGCCTCTTTCCCAACGGCAGAGCAGCTGAAACGGTTATAAACAGGAGATTTCCGGTATTATCTCATATCATTGACACTGACAGCCTCACGCGGTATCCCGCGGCAGGCTGTTTTTTATGCCTTGACGAAGATAAGTTTTCATAACAAAGTGGGGAAAGGGGCAAAGCCATACAGCAAATCTCACAAAACTGCGCCAGGCTGATTGGTGAAAAGCCAGAAGATCAAAAACCTCAAAATAATGCTTGACTTTCACGAGAAAACGTTTTATCATTACGCTAGAAAACGTTTTCTCGTATTTCTTTATATCCTCCCCGTCATGAAAATCACCCCAAATAATCAAGCGATAAGGAAGTGAACGCGAAATGGATTTTGGGTTCAGCGATGAATACACAATGGTACAAAAAATGTATCGTGACTTTGCGGAAAAAGAAATTAAACCAATCGCATCGGAAATTGACGAGACAGAGCGGTTTCCAAAGGAAAATGTAGAAAAAATGGCCAAAATGGGAATGCTTGGCATTCCGTTTCCCGAGGCATACGGCGGGGAGGAAGGCGATCATCTCTCCTATGTGTTTGCCGTAGAAGAGTTATCCAAGGTGTGCGCATCCACCGGCGTAACACTGTCCGCGCACACATCTCTGTGCGCCGCACCCATTTATGATTGGGGCACAGAGGAGCAAAAACAAAAATATCTGACCCGGCTGGCCAGCGGAGCGTGTCTGGGCGCCTTTGGCCTGACGGAGCCCAATGCGGGGACGGACGCATCCCGACAGAGGACTACGGCTATCCGTGAAGGCAGCCATTACATACTCAATGGCTCCAAATGCTTTATTACCAATGCGGGCGAGGCAGACATTTATGTCATTATGGCCATGACGGATCCGGAAAAGGGAAACCGGGGCATTTCCGCTTTCATTGTGGAGAAAGATTTCAGCGGCTTCTCTGTTGGAAAGCATGAAAAAAAGATGGGTATCCGGGGTTCGGCTACCGCCGAGCTTATTTTTGAAAAATGTATCGTGCCGGCGGAAAATCTGCTGGGTGAAGAAGGCCAGGGTTTTAAAATTGCGATGCATACCCTTGACGGCGGGCGGATCGGAATTGCAGCCCAAGCTCTGGGCATTGCGGAGGGCGCGCTCAACGAGGCGGTTGCCTACGTAAAGCTGCGGGAGCAGTTCGGCCGAAATCTGGCCAGCTTTCAGAATACCCAGTTCGTAATTGCCGACATGGCCAATCAGATCGAAGCGGCCAGGCTGCTGGTCTATCGAGCCGCCTGGTGCAAGGACAACCGCCAGCCCTATTCCACTGCTTCCGCCCATGCAAAACTGTTTGCGGCGGAGACCGCTATGTCGGTTGCCACCCGGTGCGTACAGCTTCTGGGGGGATATGGATATACCAGGGAATATCCCCTTGAGCGCATGATGCGCGATGCAAAAATAACTCAGATATATGAAGGAACCAGTGAAGTACAGCGCATGGTCATTTCCCGAGAAGTTCTGAAATAACACGCTGGATACATCTGTAAAAGAGATTGGACGGGCGGTAAATATGAATATCATGGTATGTATTAAGCAGGTATTGGACAATGCATCTGTCCCAAAGCTGGACCCGGCGACAGGACGGGTCGTGACGGAAGGCGTTGAAACAATAGCGAATCCTTTCGACCTGAATGCTCTGGAAGGGGCGCTGAGGCTGACAGATGTCCACGGCGGTGAAGTGAGCGTCATTACCGTTGGAAATGAGGAATGCAAAACAGTGTTGAAGCTGGGCCTGGCGATGGGCGCGGCACACGCCTATCTGGTCAAGGCACCGGATGGACAGGAACAAGATTCCTGGTCCGTATCCTATCTCCTGTCAAGGGCCATCACATCACTTGGCCCCTTTGATCTAGTCCTTTGCGGTAAACAGGCGATTGTCGATGACTCCGCCCAGGTGGGCGGCAGTATTGCCCGGTTGTTAAATATGACCCAAGTTACTTATGTGGAAGAGATCCAGGAGGTATCCTCGGAGAGCATCACTGTGAAGCGGGCCGGCAACAGCGGCAGTGAGATAATCGCGGCCAGACTTCCTGCGTTGCTGACCTGTGAAAAATCTCTTGGCGAGCCGCGCTATCCTACCCTGAAGAGGACAAGAATGGCAAACCGTGTTCATATCCCCGCCCTGGATTGTATGGAGATCGGCGCGGACCCGGACAGGGCGGGCGCTCTGGTAAAGGTACAGATGGTCTATGCGCCTGAGCCCCGCCAGCGCGGCGAGCTGCTGAAAGGTGAGCCGGAAGAAATTACAAGATTGGCAGTTGCCAGGCTCGTGGAACAGAAAATTATTTGATCAGAGGGGGAATGGAGATGCCAAATCCGGATTATCAGGGCGTATGGGCCTGTTTAGAGCAGGCAGATGGAATGATCAGCGGCGTTTCACTGGAGGTTTTGAGCGCGGCCAGGCGTTTGGCAGATATGCTCTCCGTGCAGGCCGGCGCCGTGCTGCTGGGACATAGCGTGGACGGGTTGGCGGCCGAGGCGTTTGCCTATGGCTCGGACTGCGTTTACGTCTGTGATGATGAAAAATTAAAGGATTATCGCGCCGCGACCTATGGGAAGGCGCTTGAGTCGCTGGTTAGATCATACCGGCCGGCCATTATTCTGTTTGGCGCGACCAACAACGGGCATGATCTGGCCTCCCGGCTTGCCGGCAGCCTGGGAACGGGGCTGTGTACCAATTGCGTCCGTCTGCAGCAGAATGAGGAGGGCATGTTGATCGCTTCCAGACCGATCTACGGGGGCAGCCTGATGGAGAATGTGGTGTGCGGAGGGGCCAGACCCTGGCTGTACACCATCCGTCAGAACGCGATGGAGCCGCTGGAACCGCAAGACGGTAAAACCGGGGATATTATCCCAGTCAAAATGGATCTGGAAGAGGAGGACGCCTGTGCAAAGGTGCTCAAGATCATTCCCGCGATACTTGGAGAGATCAGCTTAACTGACGCTCAGATCATTGTGTCCGGTGGACGGGGGCTTGGAGACGCCAAAGGATTTACCCTCATCCGGGAATTGGCGGACACGCTCCACGCGGCGGTGGGCGCCTCCCGCGCGGCGGTGGACGCGGGATGGATCTCCTATGCCCATCAGGTGGGTCAGACAGGAAAGGCCGTCAGTCCCAGGCTGTACATCGCCTGTGGGATATCCGGCGCGCTGCAGCACTTGGCGGGAATGAAAAATTCGGATGTAATTGTCGCTGTCAACAGGGACGAGAACGCGCCCATTTTCTCCGCTGCCAACTATGGCATTGTGGGGGACTTGTATCAAGTGATCCCCGTGATGACAGAGGAATTTAAAAAGGTCATGGCAGGGCGCTGACTTGCGCGGCGATGGCCGGACCGCAGCCGCACCGTTGTACAATTTATATGAAAGGAAGTTTATGGGAATGGATTTCAAGCTGACAGAAGAGCAGATCCAAATAAGAGATATCGCGAGAAAGTTCGCTGTACAGGAGATCGCGCCTCTGGCCGCGGAGATTGACGAGAGCTCTAAATTTAACTGGCCCCTGCACAGAAAAATGGGAGAGCTGGGGCTGATCGGCATGACGGTTCCGGAGGAGATGGGCGGCGGCGGTCTGGATACGCTGTCCTGGTGTCTGGTCATTGAAGAGATTGCCAAAGCGTCCACCGCCGTGTCCAATTACCTTACCCTGTCAGAGTCCATGCTGAACTATATCTCTCACCTGGGCTCGGAGGATCAGAGAGAAAAATACCTCGCTCCGATTATAGACGGCGAACTGGTGTGCTCCTTTGCCATGACAGAGCCGAACGCCGGCTCCGACGCCGGCGCCATCCAGGCGACTGCCAAACTGGAAGGAGACCACTATGTCCTCAACGGCCAGAAAATGTTTATTACCATGGCGCTGCAGGCCGGCCTGTTCGTGGTGGTCGCAAACGTGAATCCCGGCCTCGGGAAAGACGGTATCCGCACCTTTCTGGTGCCTAAGAACACGCCCGGCCTCAGTCTGGGCAAACAGCTGGACCTGATGGGCATTCGCGGAACCGAGGCCGCGCCGGTCTACCTGGAAGATTGCAGGATTCCCAAAGAGAATCTGCTGGGTTCCGCAGACGGGTTTGAAAACGTCATGAAAGGCATGGACGGCCCTGGCCGCCTGGGCGCCGCCTCCCAGGCCCTGGGTCTGGCGGAGGCCGCTTTTGATGCGGCGATGGCCTATGCTCAGGAACGCAGTCAGTTTGGACGCGTCATCTACACATTCCAGGACATCAAATTTATCCTGGCTGAGATGTCAACAGAAATTGAGGCGGCCCGCGGGCTGATCTACAAGGCGGCCTGGCGGCGTGACCACGGGCTGAGCTATACAAAAGAGACCTCTCAGGCGAAGCTGTTTGCGGGTAAGATGTGCGTGCGTCAGGTCAGCAACGCTATGCAGATCTTGGGCGGGTACTCCTACAGCAAGGAGTACCCCATGGAGCGGTTTTACAGAGACGCTAAGATCCACCAGATTTGGGACGGAACAGACCAGGTTCAGAAGATCATCATTGCCAAGGAGCTGTTGAAGGAGATGAAGTAATGGAGAACAGGTACGAAACTCCCGCCCCGCTCGACGGCATTCGAGTCGTCGCCTTTACCCACTTCGCCGCGGGTCCGGTCACTGCACAGTATTTGGGCGCCCTGGGCGCGGACGTGGTCAAGATCGAAGGCCCCAACCAGGACACGGAACGGGTCTCCGTCAGAATGTCCAAGCCCGGCTATGACGGATGCAGCCCCTACTTTTTTGCCGTCAACCGCAACCAGCGGGGAATCGGGGTCAATCTGAAGAGTCAAGAGGGCTGCGAGGCGGTGCACAAGCTGGTGGAACATGCGGACATTATCGTTGAAAACTTCCGCCCCGGCGTTTTGGATAAACTCGGCCTGGGTTACGAGGGCGTAAAAAAGTTCAATCCGGGGATCATTTACTGCACCATTTCCGGTTATGACCTTATGGGCCCCAGCAGGGACGACCCAGGACAGGATCTGCTGATTGAAGCTCTGAGCGGCCTGGCTTCCATGGGCGGCTGGGAGGACACCCTGCCGGTGCCGGCCGGCACCTATGCCATTGACTCCTACACCACAATGAACGCTGTGGTCGGTGTGCTGGCGGCCCTGCGCCACCGGGACCGTACCGGCGAAGGACAGTGGGTGCGGGTCGATATGATGTGCTCTGCTCTGCACATGATGGCAGCAGAGGCCTCTTATGTTATGAATGGCGACCCCGCCATCCATCGCAGCAAAAACAATATTGCCCATGTACACCAGGGCGCCCCCTATGGCATCTACAAGACCTGCGATGGCGCGGTAGCGCTGAGCAGTCAGCCCTCGCCGGAAGTGGTGGGAATTTTGGCCGAAGAGTTAGGAGTATTGGAAGAGATGAGGCCCTATCTCAGCGAGAAAGCTCTGCGGGAGCAGCGCGATGAGGTAGCCGCGGTGTTGGCCAGGCCTCTCTCCAAGCTGACGAAGGAAGCGGCAGTTCAGCGCCTGACCGGCAAGCGCTACTGGGTTGTGCCGGTAAACAGCCTGCCCGAGGCGTTGGAGCACCCGGCCGTCAAGGCAGCAGATGTGATCCGCACTTCCCAGTCCAAGCTGGCTGGTACGCACCGGGTCGTGGTAGAGCCGCTGAAAATGGATAAAACCCCCATTCGCTTCTCCCGCCCCGCGCCTGATGTAGGTGAACATACGGTTGAAGTGCTGCTCGAACTTGGTTATTCCGAAGAAAAAATTCAAAAAATGATGGACGAAGGCGCAGTATTTACTTTATAAGGCTGGTCCTCCGTATTGCAGCGGACTCAGAGGGTCTGATGAGAGTTTTACCGAAACAAAGGCCGAAGTTTAAGTAAGATATATTGGGAGGTAACAGCATGGACGAAAAACTTCAACATACCGCCGAGGATACCGCTTCTCCCCCAAAAATGAAAGGCCCTCTGTCCGGGGTCGTTGTGTTAAGCCTGGCGGAGCAGTATCCCGGTCCCTATGCCACCCTTCTGCTGGCAGACATGGGCGCCGATGTGATCCTGGTAGAGCGTCCGGGGGAGGGTGATCCGGCCCGCAGATATCCAAAGTTTTATGAATCCCTGAACCGCAATAAGCGGAGCATTGTCCTGAATCTGAAAGAGAAAGGCAATGTGGCCAGCTTCAAGGAACTGGTAAAAAAGGCTGACGTTTTGCTGGAAGGCTACAGGCCCGGCGTTATGAAACGCTTAGGCCTCTCTTACGAGGACCTTTCCGCCATTAACCCCGGGCTGATCTACCTGTCTATCACTTCCTTCGGTCAGGAAGGCCCCTACCGCAACAGACCTGCTCATGACTTTTCCTGCCAGGGCCTGGCCGGCGTGTTATATCGGCAGGTTCGCACCCACCAGCTGGAGCGGCCCCACGATGTTGCCATGGCAGATTTATCCGCTGCGACACTGGCGGCGCTGGCAATCTCCTCCGCTCTGTTCGCCCGTACCAGCACGGGGGTGGGCACCTATGTGGATATTTCCATGACAGACAGCCTGATATCCTGGATGTGTACTTACCTGGGTTCTGCGCTTAACGGCGGCAATCCCGAAGAAGGACGGCACATTGAGCCTGCTTTGGCCAGCTTTATCTGTTCAGATGGTAAGCTGCTGACCCTGAGCACCACCCATGAGGACAACTTCTGGCAGAGCGTATGCCGCGTGCTGGGCGTGGAAGAAATTGCACATCTGAATCATCAGGAACGGATTGCCGACGCTCTCCAGCTGAGGGCCAAGCTGGCAGAGGCCCTGCTGAAGCGGCCCCGGGATGAGTGGGGCAGGCTGTTTGATCAGAATGATATCCCCTGGTCTCCTGTTCATGACCTCCAAGATGTTCCCAACGATCCACAGATCATGCTGCGGGATATGTTTACCTGCCAGAATGGCCGCTGGTATGTGAATCAGCCTATCAAATTTCACAACTATGAGACCTGCATTACCCGCCCTTGTCCAAAGCTGGGCGAACATACCCAAGCAGTACTGGAGCAGTTTCAGGCGTAAACATAGAAACCACACGCCCACATCAACCGCATTCCTCCAGATACGTGATTACTGTTATGAGCGCCCCCTCACCTCTCTGCCCTTTATTCATTTTGCTCATATAGCTGATTTCAAAATGTGAACATTTCCTGAAGAATAGAACGTATGCTTTGATATGTCAAGTCAAAGCATACGTTCCATGTTTTCATATTTTGATGATCCTTTTTTGAACTGAGACTGTGTTTGGACACTCTTGATGGTACTTGACTTGCCGGTGGGTGATTGATATAATAATTTCACAAAAATGACTTGTATAAGCAATAAAATCTGCCCTTTCAGGGAAATGGTAATGGACGTGATGTATATCGGGACTGTGACAATTAAAGATGTTGCAAAAAAAGCAAAAGTTTCGATTGCGACAGTTTCGCGCGTGATCAATGGCGCGGACACGGTAAACGAGAATCTGCGGGCAAAAGTCTTACGGGCGATTGATGAATTGGAATTTGTTCCAAATTCAGCGGCCCGCTCCATGAAGATCCGCAAGAATCATACGGTTGGAATCATTGTATCAGACATTTCCCTCCCCTTTTATGCTAATATCACAAAACAGATTGAACTTGAGTGCCGTACGAAAGGAGATATCGTCCTATTTGTCAATACAAATGACGACCCGGCGGCGGAGCGTCTGGGCATTGAGTTCATGATTCAAAAACAGGCCGACGTCATTGTGATCCTGTCCACAGGGGTAAACGAGGATTATATGTCCAGACTGCGCCAGCGGGGCACATCTATTATTTTTATTGATCGAAGGTCCAAAAACGGCGATTTTCCTTCTGTATATGTGGACAAACGGGCAGGTATGTATGATGCTGTCAGGTTTCTGTCGGAGCAGGGGCACCGAAAAATTGCTTTTATCAGCGGACCGGAACACATAATTACTAACGTAGACCGGCTCCGGGGGATTCAAGATTATTTTCGGGATGCCGGCCTCAAAGATTCCGATACCCGGTGCTTTTACGGGGAATTTACAGCTGAATACGGCATTTCAGTCATAAAGAGCTTGTTTGGACCCGGATCGGCCTGGCAGCCGACCGCTGTCATTGCCGGCAACGCGATGATCGCCAGTGGAATCTTTCTCTACTGCAAGGAACATGATATTGCTATTCCCGACCGCCTGTCGCTGATTTCCTTTGAGGATTTTGCGCTGAGTCAATTGATTGAGCCGCGCCTGTCTTATGTTCAGGGCGAGTATGAGGAGGTCGGTAATAAGCTGATCAAAATGATCAATGCGGCGATGGACGGCATCTTGTCTGTGTCTGATTGTGTTATTCAGCCACGTTTGATGATTTATGACTCTGTAAAAGCACTTGACGGATGCATTACAGGGTAGTTGCGCTCCCCGCCGCAGACCAGGTTCCGGTTCTGACCCATTTTTTCAAAATCGGCCCTCAAAAGCTGACCTCCCACAATTCCATGTGGGAGGTCAGCTTTGTTGCCATTACAACGCCCTTTTCCACTCGATACAAGCAAATGACGAAACGAAATATTTACGCCGGACACTGCCGGCCGGTGTGGTCGATGGTGTATTCCCCCGTCAAAATGATCTGGGATATGGGCACGAAGGTATACCCCTCCTGGAGGAGGGTCTGGATGATGGTGGGCAGGGCCTCCGGCGTATGGAGGGCGGCGTTGTGGAACAGGACAATGGACCCGGGCTGGACCTTGGAAGTCACCCGCTTTGTGATCTCCCCCGCCGACAGGTCCTTCCAGTCCAGGCTGTC